>ERZ779623.82-NODE-82-length-58016-cov-9.445403_pt1 | contig 58016 bp, 46 predicted proteins | sample MGYA00514189_ERZ779623 | MGnify/ENA primary metagenome ERZ779623 (study PRJEB29562, sample SAMEA4376712) | mouse gut metagenome | isolation source: Cecum | study: EMG produced TPA metagenomics assembly of the A DSS colitis mouse model was used to assess the microbial... | reverse complement strand
AGAGCCTGTATCTGCCGTAGCATGATAAACAATCCCAGGATGATCTTCGCCGATGAGCCCACAGGCGCATTGAACCGCGCAAGCTCTGACGAGGTCATGAACGAGCTGCTCTCCCTCAACCGTGACGGTACGACAATCATGTGCGTGACCCACGATTCAAAGGTTGCCGCCAAGTGCAGCAGGGTGCTTTACATTGTGGACGGCGGTATCGTCGGCGAAAAGGAAATGGGACATTTTGGCGGCGGTGACAAGGAATTCCGTGACCGTGAAAGAGAACTGAATCACTGGCTTATGGAACAGGGCTGGTGATACTTGAAACAATACTTGCAGGTGGTGATTTTATGACCGATATTCTGATTGTGGAGGACGATAAGGAACTGGCGGACTTGCTGACCGACTTCCTGCGCGAGGAAGGATATGTCGTATCAGGCGTGGACAGCGGAGAACGTGCCGTACATCTTTTTGAACGATATGGCGCAAGGCTTGTGGTGCTTGACATCAATCTTCCCGATATGAACGGCTTTGCGATATGTTCAAAACTCCGGGAAAACACGGATACGCCCATATTGATTGTCAGTTCAAGGACGGGCAGGGAAGATAAGCTGAACGGCTATGACCTCGGCGCGGATGATTATATTGAAAAGCCCTATGATATAGATGTTCTTATCGCTAAGATTAAGGGTATATTCAAACGGCGGTATCAGCATGATATATTATCTGCGGATGGCGTGACACTCAACCTTGCAGATAAAACGGCGGTGATTGACGGAAAGCCCGTGGAACTGCCCTCAAAAGAGTTTGATTTGCTGGCGCTTTTGATTGAAAATCAAGGAAAAGTTCTAAAAAAATCGTACCTGTTTGGCGCTGTCTGGGGCAGCGACAGCGATTCGGAGCTGCAGACGCTTCATGTCCATATCAACCGCATTCGCCAAAAACTCGGTGACGATCCTAAGAATGCAAAGCGTTTGCTTACGATCTGGGGCGTGGGGTATAAGTTTGTATGAAAGCTTACAAAAATCTGTGTATCGCAGTGATGATGGTATTTCTTTTACTGACGGCGGTATTGAACATATTTCTCGTGAGATCGAAAGATAATAGTGAAGGTATTTATCGTGTTGAAGCCAGGCGGCTTGCGGGTGAGATAGCGGAGACGGGCAGTTATGACATTGAAAAATACCCCCACATTACAGGTGTGTTTACGGGTGACGACATCTACCGTTCCGATGAGCATTATCTTATTATAGAAGCGGGCGAAACACTTTATCGCGTAGAATATACCGTCGGGAACGGACAATATGACATTGCTGCGGTAAACTGCGCATTAGGTGCGCTGTTCCTGTTGCTGACAGGTCTTTTGCATTATATCCGCAGACATATCATCGTACCTTTCAACAGGCTGAGTGATGTTCCTAAGGAGCTTGCAAAGGGCAATCTTGCCGTGCCGATATCCGAAGAAAAAAGCCGTTTTTTCGGCGAATTCACATGGGGAGTGAACCTCCTGCGTGAGAGCATCGAAAACAGCCGCAAAAAAGAGATTACGATGCAAAAGGATAAAAAACTCCTGCTGCTCTCCCTTTCCCATGACATAAAAACACCTTTGTCGGCTATCAAGCTGAATGCAAAGGCGCTTGCCAGGGGATTATACAAGAACGAGGAAAAACAGCGTTCCGCTGCCGAGAGCATCAATACCCGAGCGGATGAGATAGAGCGCTTTGTCAGCGAACTCTCAAAGGCGGTAAGCGAGGACTTTATGAGCTTTGAGGTCATACCCGGCGAGGAGTTTCTCAGTGTTATCATCACAAAGATATACGCAAGATATGCTCCCCAGCTTTCCATGTCGGGAACAGAGCTTTTGATTCGCAAATATGATGACTGCATTCTTTCCTGCGATCCGAACCGCCTTGCGGAATGTTTTCAAAATCTGATTGAAAACGCAATCAAATATGGAGACGGCAGACGAATTGAGATCGGCTGTGATAGAATGGACGGCTGTGAGCTTATCACGGTGTCAAATACGGGCTGTACACTTGAAGCAAAAGAACTGCCGCAGATATTCGAGAGCTTTCATCGCGGAAACAATGCGGATAAGGTGCAGGGCAACGGGCTTGGACTTTTTATCTGCAAACGCTTGATGTCACTTATGGGTGGAGAGGTGTTTGCGGATATTCGCAACGGATGCTTCTTTGTGACACTGGTGGTGAAACTGGCGTAAAGGAAAGACTATTTCCAGGCAATAAGCCGCAGCCTGACAAGGCAGGGCGGCATCCCCGGTGTCCCGGCAGTCTGAAAATAAAAGAGTCTAAAGATAAAGATATCTCACGATTTGTACGATATAAATTATGACACATATCAATGTGTCGCTTTTGCATGCACACAGGCATCCGGAGGAGACCTGTCAGCAAAGGCCGACTGTATCGTGCATTTTTAAAAGGCGGCACAGCATTTTTGTCTGAATCAGGGAGGATGATGGCATGAGTATGATGTTGGGAATCAGTGTCTCCAACAGAAAGCGGATGGAGATCAAAGATATGAGCGGAAAGGTGGTCGGCTCTGTCACGGTCACGAAGGGGAAGGCGTCTCAGGTGGTGGTGAAGAAACGTCTGCCGTACAGTTTTAAGGAGATATCGACGCGTCTGTTAAAGACGAAAAAGTCCGGCAACGCGCATCAGGTATTGATCAGCGCGCGGCAGAAAGCAGTGTCGCTGCGCCTGATGTACAAGGGCGGTGTGTACGATGACGATGAGGTTCTGGCTGCGCTGATGCACGCGCAGGCGATCGTGCGGGTGGCGAAAAAGCGCGAGAAGCACCTGCAGGAGGAGGAGCGGGCAGAGAAGAAGATCGGAAAGGACGGCGTTTTCTGCGAGGCGGATCTCGAGGAGAAGACAGAGGAAGCCTCCGCCAGGCAGACCCATAAGGAAGAGCGGGAGCAGACGAAGGCAAAGATGGATCTGCAGCGGATGCAGAAACTCATGGAACAGTACGAGCGGATGATGCAGGAGGCGATGAAGGAACTCGAGCAGCTCGACAATATGGACGCGCTCTCCGAGGAGCTGGGGATCGACGGGGAGGTCAGCATGGATCCGGAGGATCTGGAGCTCATGAAGAAAAAGCACCGTGCCGACGAGATGCGGGCGATCGTGGAGGCGGACATGAAATACCTGAAATTCATGTTTGACAAGCTGGAGAAAGAGAGACAGAGCAATAGTAACAGCATCAGCAGTTACAGCAGCGTCAGCTACGATAACAACAGCAGTGCGAATGACAGCGTCTCGCTGGAGCTGGGCGGTGTCGATATCCCGGTGGAGGCGGCGCCCGACGCGATGACGATCGTCGAGGGCGGGGCGGTCGATGTGGAGGCGTGACGAAACCTTTATGCACACGGCACCCAAAGGAAGTGTTCAGCAAAGGCTGGCATCTTCCCTGGGTGCCGTTTTTCACGCTCTAAAACGAGACAATATACAGTTTTTCTTCCGGCATATTTTTCGCCTCCTCAGCCGTCATTGCCTCGGACCGGATAAAGAGCAGCGCATCGACCTGTTCCAGGTCAAGGATATGGTCCGTCGCAAAGTACGCGATATAGGTGTCCTGATCCTCTCCTGTATAGCCCTCGGAACCTCCGTTGATAATACTGGTCAGCCGCGTCCCGTCCTTGAGGCGCACACCGGTCAGACGGGGCGGCTCTGCAAATGTCGTGGTGGAAACCGGATTTCCATTCTCGTCAACCCCCTCGAGACCGATCTTTTGCAGCGGGAAATCGTACTCCACATAGAGCGATATCGGTGAGAGTTCCGCCTTCTTAACAACCGCGCCACTGTCTCCGAGCGGCTGTGACAGCTCGATGCTCCTTGTCTGCCCGGATGCCGCCAGCGTGAAGTCAAACGTCCATGTGGCATGGATGTCCGGCGTGAATGCTGTCTTGCCGAGCGTTCCAAGATTCTGCAGTTCGATGTGGATCGGTTTTCCGATCAGGCTCTTGTCCTTGTCGGTTGTCATTACGGTCATGATGTACTCCATGCTGCCGTCATCATTGATATACTTGCCGATGATGCTCCCGTCTGCGGTCTCCTTTGCAGGCGTGCCATCTGTGTAGGTAAAGTTCCCATTGCCGTCAGCGTGCAGGTTGTCAAAGAATCCTCCGCCGGTCATATTGAGCGAATCGCCCTCCAGTGTCATCGATGTATATTCGAAGCCGGGCTGTATTCCCTCCGCTGCCTGGTAGCCGTCCACCCGGAAAGAGAGATGCGCAAAGCGCGCGTCCACGATACTCTGCTGCAGTGTGACGGTGATCCCCTCCTCAGTCACGCTGCTGTTGAGCGGTGTCGTGATCTGCACCTCCTCGAGATATTCCTTCTGCTCCGGCGTGGCGTTGAGCTCCTGTTCCATTCCGTGGCTCCAGTGCATATACGCTGCGCAGACCACGGTTCCCAGCGCCAGGACCGCCGCTGCGATCGCTGCCCACATTCCTCTTTTTGCCGTCTTTCGTGTATAACCCATCTGTTTTCCTCCGTTTTCGATCCTTTTCGTGTCCCTGTTTTTCGCATTGCTGTCTTTGGCAGAAGCGCACTCCTTTTTTATTTGTGCAAACACAAGATCTGCCCGCTGCTGTACGGTCTCAGGAATCACAACCGTCTCCTGCAGCCTTTTGACCGCCCTGTTATCCCTCATACGTCACCTCCGTTTGCTGCCTTTTCCATATCTTGATTCCTGCCCTGCCGATCCTCGATCTGATAGATGTCTGCCATCTGTTCCCGCCCTCTGGCGAGCCTGGTACGCACCGTGCTCGCAGGCATATTCAGCAGCTCGCCGATCTCCGTTGCGGTCAGTGCGTCCACATAATAGAGAACCATCACCAGCCTGTACTTTTCATCCAGACAGTTCATCATCTGCATCCATTCCACGTTAGTGTACGCCGCTGTCTCCTCTGGGAATTCCTGTATCTCGCTGCTGTAGTGCAAATCCTTCTTCTTTTTCAGTATGTCATTACACTTGTTGATCAGGATCCTCGTCATCCAGGTGCGGAAAAACTTTGCCTCCCTCAGCTGTCCGATTTTTTCCCAACATGCAAGCAGAGTATCTCCCACGGCATCCGCAATATCTTCGTCATTGCTCAGAATTGCCGCTGCCGTCTTGTACATGTTCTGCATCTGCGACTGCAGCAACGCTGCAAATGCATCTGCATCCCCTTTTTGGGCAAGCCTTACCAGGTTTTTCATGCCGTTATCCTCTCTGTTCCGAAACCGTGCGATACCGCCCCGTCGGGCTGCACGGCTCCTTATTTTGTAGTCAATGATCATTGCGCGCGGAGCAGTACCACGATGCCTTCCCTCAATGCCGTCTTACTGCTCCCTACATCTATTAGACACCAAAAAGGAGAAAAGTGTCCCAAATTTTAAAAATAATCATGTTTGGCGCACGTTTTTCACTACTTATATAAGTGTGAACAGTAACCAGTACAGCATTGCGCAAATAGCAGTGAATACAGCACCTGCTATTTGCACCAGTCCTGCGTTGTCGTCAGTCAACAATGCCACCGCATTGCCTCCTTCCTCCGCCTTGTCCTGTCACAAATATCAGGCACTGTTTTTCACTGTTATTTAGGCAACGCTGTACTAGTTTCCTGTTAATAATATATGGAATTTTATATAATTTCTAGTAAATTTTCAGATATTATGTTAGAATGAAGATAACAAATCGAAAAGGAGCTGGTGTTATGTATAAGATCATTACAATGGAACGCGAGTTTGCAAGCGGCGGCAATGAGATCGGCAGGCGGGTGGCAAAGAAGCTTGGCATAGAGCTGTATGACAGGAATATCCTCGTGGAGGCGGCAAAGAGGCTCGAGATCCCGCCGATCTATATCGGGGATCTCGAGGAGACGGCACCGGGAAGCATCATCTTCAATCTCTCCAAGACGGCGATCGGCGGCAGCAGGAAGGACAATCCGAACCTGCCCATGTCGGAAAAGCTGTTTTTGGAGGAGAAGAAGATCATCGAGGAGATCGTGGAGAAGCATGACTGCGTGATCGTCGGCAGATGCGCTTCCTTCATATTATATGACAGGGAGGACTGCCTGAAAGTATTTGTCCACGCGGACAAGGACTACCGCATCAACCGCACGATCCAGACAGAGAACATCGCGCCGTCGGAGGCGGATGATTTCCTGCGCAAGTCCGACAAGAGGAGGGGCAATTTCTACAATACGCATACTGGCTGGAAGTGGGGCGACATGTCCAAGTTTGACCTGTGCCTGAACAGCAAGAGCCTCGGTCTGGATGCGTGTGTGGATATCCTTGCCGGCATGATGCAGAGATAATGTGGGCAGTCGTGACAGGCCACACCGAGAGCGATACAGAATCACCACATGTGAGACAGGAGTGCAGGGGCACTCCTGTTTTGCTGTGCCGGACAATACTCCGTCCAGTCAGAGATCTGAAACGTGAGCCGCCTGTTTCGCACCGCTGTGTCGTTAAAATATCTGTCTGGGCAGCGTGCCGGTAGTAGCTGCAGCGCTCAGGAACCGCTGGATCTGTAGTGCCGCACGCCGAATTTCCAGAGCAGCACTGCCGGGATCAGGAACCAGCAGGCTGCCAGGGGCAGGAACATATACAACGCCGAGGAACGCTTCCCGAGGATATACAGAAGCGGGTAGTACTGGATCAGCGCGTACGGGATGACGAAGGTGGTAAACAACAGGATCTTCCTGCCGTAGATACCGATCGGATATTTGCCGAATTCCCGCGCCCCGTCGGTGAACACATTCATGAACTCCAGCCCGTCGAGCGTGAAAAAGCACAGTGCTGCGTAGATCAGAAACAGTGCCGAGAACACCGCGGTGCCGCCCGCCAGCATGAAGACCACCGTGCATATTTTGCGAAAGTCCCATGTGATACCGCTTTTCAGGATGCCGTACACAAACATGACGACAGCCTGTATCATCCGCCCGATCCGGGTCAATTCAAATCTGCTGCCGAGCACCTGGACGATCTCGCTCTGCGGGCGCACCAGGATCCTGTCAAAATCACCGCTTCTGACCATGCCCGAAAAGGTGTCGAACCCTCTTGCGACCATCTCGGCAAGGGCAAATTCCAGCAGGATGATAGAAAAGCACAACAGCACCTCGCTGTAGGTGAACCCCTCGACGGTCGAGAACCGCTGAAACATAAAAAAGATCCCCAGAAACACGTTGAACGAGACGAGGAACTGTCCGATCGCAGTGAGTAAAAAGGACGTCTTGTACTCCATCATGCACCGCACGTTGATCGAGACGTAGTGCAGATAGAGTTTTGCCGTGCGACAGATCATTTTCATAAGATTCAGCCCCCCTGTACCGTGATTTTCTTCTCAGCCAGCGTACACAGCAGTTTCCCGGCAGAGACGATGATGACCAGCCAGCATATCTGCAGCAGGATCGCTTTTTTCATCTCGGCAGGGCTCATGCTCCCGCTGTAGATGCGCAGCGCCACATTCTGCATGGCTGCAAATGGCAGCAGTTCCAGGATCCGCTGCACCTTCTCCGGGAAAAAGGGCAGCGGTATGACAGCCCCCGCAAAAAATTCGACCGCGGAGATGAAGACCATGCGGAGTCCCTGCGGTGATATCGTGAAAAAGGTCAGGACATAGATCAGCAGGCAGAAGGACACCGTGACGGCAAGCCCCAGGATCAGCGTGAGGACAAAAAGAAAAAAGTGCAGCCAGCCTGCCGGGGCTTCGATCCCGTACGGATGCGAGACGAAAGCGGCAACGATCAGGATCGGAAAGCAGCGGAGCACTGCCTTTGAGACGCGCGTTGCGATACTCCGTGCAAACCACATGTTGTATATGCTGACCGGGCGGCACAGTTCGTAGACGATATTTCCGTTCACGATGGAATCAAAGATCTCGTTCTCCATCATCCATGCTGCAAAGAGGACCAGAAATGCCTGCTGCAGCCAGATGTAGGACGCCGTGGCGGAAAAGTGCATGGGGAACGAGGCGGCGTCCGCACGGTAAAACGCGTGAAAGATCATGATCTCCATGAAACCCCACGCAAACTGCGTGATGATCCCTGCGAGGGCGGCAGTCCTGTACTGCAGCCCCATCGCAAAACGCAATCGAAAAAAAGACAGATACTTTTTCATACGGCGCCTCCTCTAAATCTGATAGGAGCGGTACAGATCGGCGATCGCTTCGTCAATGCTTCCGCTCCCTGTCCGGATATCGTCGAGTGTCCCGTCCATCAGGATCTGCCCCTTGCCGATCAGCAGGATCCTGCGCGTCAGCGATTCGATGTCCTGCATGTCGTGTGTCGTGAGGATCACGGTTGTCCTGTGCGTCTGGTTCTGCCTCAGGATGAAATCGCGCACCGCAAGCTTGGACACGGCGTCTAATCCTATGGTAGGCTCGTCCAGAAACAGGATGCGCGGCTGATGCAGCAGGGAGGCGGCGATCTCGCAGCGCATCCGCTGACCGAGCGACAGCTGTCTTGCCGGGGAGCGCAGCAGCTCGGCCAGATTGAGCAGCTCTGTGAGTTCCTCGAGGCTTTGTCTGTACTGATGATCGGGGATCGAGTAGATATCTTTTAAGAGTTCAAAGGAATCGATGACCGGAACATCCCACCACAGCTGTGAGCGCTGACCGAACACAACGCCGATCTCCCGCACATGTCTGATCCTGTCTTTGCAGGGCACGCGCCCGTCGACGAGGACCGTTCCGCTGTCCGGTGTCAGTATTCCGCTTAGAATTTTGATCGTGGAGCTCTTCCCGGCTCCGTTTGGACCGATGTAGCCTACCATCTCGCCGTCGCCGATCGTGAAGCTGACATCGTTCAGGGCATGAATGACTTCATACTCCCTGTGAAAAAGTGCTTTGCAGGCCTCGCGAAAGCCCGCGTTTCGTTTTGCGATCCTGTACGATTTGCATACATGTTCCATCGTGATCATTCTGCTTCCTCCTGATAGTTATACTTTCGTATCTTTCCAAGTAGGTCGGTATAGTTCCCTGCCCCGGTCTGCGGCGCGTTTCATAGCCGTTTCAGGGGGTAGGTTTTACATTGTACCACACGCCCGATGCGATTACAATGAGAAATAGTTACAAGATTTGGATCCGATATTTGAACAGCATTACTAAAAACTAGGTTCACCTGAGAACGGTCTCCTGCATAAAATAAAGGGAACGCGGCTGTTTTGGAAATGCCGGAACGCTGCAGAAAAGAGATTGGAGGCTTACGACATTATGGCAGATATCACCCCCGGAATGATCTTTACAGATACGCTCAGGAACGGAAAGCCGGAGGCGCTGGCGTGGATCCGCGGAAATGCGCAGAACCCGCAGCTGAGCGGCGTCGTCAAATTTTACACGACACCGTATTCCGGCGTGCTGGTCGAGGCGGAGATCTTCGGACTGCCCAACATCGCGACACAGTTCTCGTCCGATTTCTACGCGATGCACATACATGAGAAGGGGGACTGCACGATGCCCTTTGACAGGACGGGCGGTCACTACAATCCCACCAATGAGCCGCATCCCGACCACGCGGGGGATATGATACCGCTCATGGGCAATCAGGGATACGCGTGGCTTTCGTTTTACGACAAGCGGTTCACGATACCGGAGATCCTGGGAAGGAGCGTTATCATCCACAGGTTGCCCGACGATTTCAAGTCCCAGCCCTCGGGAGATGCCGGAGAGAAGATCGGATGCGGCGTGATCCGGTGAGGAATAACGGCTTGATGCATTCCAGCCACTATGCATGCTCACGGACTTCGCAGCGCAGTGCGAAGTCCTGGGATGGATTGTAATCATATCGATCGTCTTTTGACAAAAAACCCTGATGGTTTTTGCGTGAGTGAGCAGATGCGGGACAAGCCGGTGCGCTAAATTTAATGGAATTGTGTGACCATTTGTGATATGATAAGGGCGATGAACAATTCAGTAAACACTTTGAATTCGGAGGTTTAACAAATGATTTCTACAAGAATTAAAGATGTTAATATGGTATTTGAAACGGCACCTTCAATTTTTTCGCCCAATTCGATTGATAATGGTACATTAGCCATGTTATCTGTTATAGATTTTTTACCGTGTGACAAAGTGCTGGATTTGGGTTGTGGATATGGTATTGTTGGTATACTTGCAGGTAAACTGATCGGTGAAGAGAACGTTATAATGTGTGATGTTTCAGAACAGGCAATAGAATGTGCAACTATGAATCTGCGCATTAATAACGTGCCGAATATTAGAATTAGATTGAGTGATGGATATAGAAACGTAGAAGAAAGAGATTTCACACTGATATTGACCAATCCGCCGTATCATGCAGATTTTTCTGTTCCAAAACATTTTATTGAGGTTGGATTTAAAAAATTGGTTATGGGCGGGAAACTGATTATGGTTACAAAAAGACTTGACTGGTATAAAAATAAGTTGACGTCTATCTTTGGCGGTGTTAAGGTTCATGAGATAAATGGATATTATGTTTTTGTTGCAGAGAAAAGAGTTCGATCTATAAAGGAGAAGGAGAAAACGACAGACAATTTATCAAAAAAATTGCAGCGGAAACAGCAGCGCAATAAGGTTAATCGAAAAAAATGAAGCCGATGCAACGCATACTTTGGGAGATTTATGGACTAAGAATCAGCGCAAAAGAGGGCAGCGATGCGGCCTGTAAGATGTGGATAACTCTTTATGACAACGAGTGATTTTGTTGCTATCCACATGTTTATGCACAATATCCACAAAAATGAAGGCAGAAAACCCTTTGTAAATATCTAAAAATGTATAAAAAATAAAAATATTGTAAATTGTAAAGAAAAAAAGGCAGTGATGGTATGGTCAATTTTACGTCAAAAAATAGTAATTATGCTATTGTTTTCTGATTGTAAAAGGAATATCATAGAAATTAGGGATTTGGAAAGTTTTGATCAAATGAAATAAGGATCATTCAAAAATATAAGTGAAAACGGAGGTAAACAGTATGGCAATTTTGGTTACGGGCGGTGCCGGATTTATCGGCAGCCACACAGTTGTAGAACTTCAAAATGCGGGTTATGACGTAGTTGTGGTGGACAATTTGTCCAACGCGAGTGTCAAGTCCCTGCAGCGGGTGGAGAAGATTACAGGAAAACCGGTAACATTCTACAAGGCGGATATTCTTGACAGGGACGCGATGGAAAAGATATTTGAAAACGAGGAGATCGATTCCTGTATCCACTTCGCAGGCTTAAAGGCGGTGGGCGAGTCCGTGCAGAAGCCATGGGAGTACTACAATAACAATATCGCAGGTACATTGACGCTTGTGGACGTGATGAGAAAGCATGGCTGCAAGAATATCATCTTCTCCTCTTCCGCTACGGTATATGGAGATCCCGCGTTTATTCCGATCACAGAGGAGTGCCCAAAGGGACAGTGCACCAATCCCTACGGCTGGACAAAGTCTATGCTCGAACAGATCCTGTCGGATATGCAGAAGGCAGATCCGGAGTGGAATGTGATCCTCCTTCGCTACTTTAATCCGATCGGGGCACATCACAGCGGTACCATGGGTGAGAATCCAAACGGAATCCCCAACAATCTGATGCCTTACATCACACAGGTTGCTGTGGGCAAGCTCGAGAAGCTCGGCGTATTTGGCAACGACTATGATACGCACGACGGAACAGGTGTCAGGGATTACATTCATGTTGTCGATCTGGCACTCGGACATGTGAAGGCATTGAAGAAGATTGAGGAGAAAGCAGGACTTTGCATCTATAATCTCGGCACAGGAACGGGTTACAGTGTGCTTGATATCGTAAAGAATTTTGAGGAAGCGACAGGTGTGAAGATTCCGTATGAGATCAAGCCAAGACGTGCTGGCGACATCGCATCCTGCTATGCGGATTCCACGAAAGCTAAGGAGGAGCTTGGCTGGACTGCACAGTACGGCATTAAGGAGATGTGTGCAGACAGCTGGAGATGGCAGTCTAACAATCCGAATGGATATGATGAATAGATTAATACAGACAGAATATAAAAATACCGCTGAGTGTCCAGCGGTATTTTTTTGCACACGGGCACTCAGCGGAAGAATGTCATCAAACCGATAAATCGGTTCGCTGACGGGTGCAGAGGGTCATTCCCCTACTCGATTATTTCAGATGTTTATATCGTCGGTATCTCACCGTTCTTGTAACGGTTGATGTAGCTGTGGATCCTGTCATTTGGATTGAGCAGATCACTGATGGATGAATCGTGATTCAAAGTATCAATGATGTATGCGATGTACTTGCTCATGTCACAGCTGATATACCATTCTTTTTCTAGCAGTTCCGGTTTCTGGTAGATCAGGTTTGTGGTGAGAACCCTGTAGATCAGACCTTGGTTGTACGCCTCCTCAAACTTGTCAAGACCGGCAGTGAACAGACCGAACGTGGACGCGGCAAAGATTCTGTTGGCTTTGCGTTTCTTTAGGTTTGTGGCAACTTCGATCATACTCTCACCGGAGGAGATCATATCGTCGAGGATAATGATATCTTTTCCGGCAACGCTGCTGCCTAGAAATTCGTGTGCCACGATCGGGTTGCGGCCGTTTACGACCTTTGTGTAGTCCCGTCTCTTGTAAAACATGCCCATGTCAAGCCCCATCACGTTTGCCATGTAGATGGCACGTCCCATGCCGCCCTCGTCGGGGCTGACGATCATCATGTGGTCGGCATCGATGGTGAGATCGGGTACATGGTTCAACAGTCCCTTGATAAACTGGTAGGTGGGCGATACGGTCTCAAAGCCATTCAGAGGGATCGCATTCTGCACCCGCGGGTCATGTGCGTCGAAAGTGATGATATTGTCCACTCCCATCTTGACCATCTCCTGGAGTGCCAGCGCGCAGTCGAGGGATTCACGGGAATTTCTCTTGTGCTGCCGGCTCTCGTACAGATAAGGCATGATCACAGTGATACGTCTCGATTTGCCGCCGATCGCAGCGATGATCCGCTTGAGATCCTGGTAGTGGTCGTCAGGAGACATGTGGTTTTCCTGTCCGCAGAGAGAGTATGTCAGGCTGTAGTTCGTGACATCCACCAACAGATAGATATCGTCGCCGCGCACCGATTGTAAGATCTCGCCTTTTGCCTCCCCTGTGCCAAAGCGCGGAACGCGGGTCTGGATGATATAGGAATCGCGCTGATACCCGGCAAACGCAAGAGAGTCCTTGTGCTCGCTCTCGCGCTCTGCCCTCCATCTGACAAGATATTTGTCAACCTTGTCTCCGAGCTCGTTGCAGCCACTTAAAGGAATGATGCCTAATGAGCCTACAGGTATTGAGTTGAGATTTCTTTTTTCCTCACGAACTGGCATTGAAAAACCCTCGCTTTCTGTAATGTTAGTTATGAAATCAAAGATTTCACGATCCTGATCTGATTGCCCGCAGCAGCGGGCGAGTGGGAGTTAGTGTGTCTTTATGTATTTAATTTTCATTTGTTTGTGGCAGCCGTCTTTTTTAACATACGGATATCCCGGCCCGTCAGCTTGCATATATCATAGTTGCTTGTGATGCGGGAAAAGATTCTGTCGGAATAGCGGTCCCGCAGTTCTCCAAGCGAAAGATTTGTTGTGATGATGGTAGCTTTTTTGCGCAGGTGTCTGTTGTTCAGACAGGCAAAAAGCTGGGAGGAAACAAAGGAGTTTGTGAGTTCTGTTCCCAAGTCGTCGATGATCAGCAGATCACAGTCGCAGATATCGTCAGAGATACCAGATGCCGCTTCGGCACTGTCCTTGTCAAAGGTGCTTTTGGACAGGATATCAAAGAGTTGGGAAGCGCTGAAATAGATCACTAAGTTTCCCTGGTCGATCAATTCCTTTGCGATGCAGCACGATAGAAAAGATTTACCCGTTCCTACTGTACCATAAAAAAACAGATTTCGGTAGCCCTTATTAAAAGTTTTCACAAAATTTTGGCATATTTGTACAGCTCGTGTAAATTTTTCAAGATCTTCTCCCGCATAATAATCATACGAAAGTGAACCAAAATTTTCTGTCATAAGCATATTTTTGATATGGGACTGCTCGTAGATCAAGTTGATCTCCGCCTCGCGGAAGCAGCTGCACTTTTGATTGGCTATATAGCCGGTGTCGCTGCATTTCCCGCATTCGTAGACCAGGGACAGGTAGTTATCGGGGAAAGCGTATGCGCGCAGCAGAGAGCTCTTTTTCTCGGCGAGTTCCTTTAAGCGCTGCCTTAACTCCGGCAGTGCATTTTCATTTCCGCCAAGAAGCTTTCTGCCCTGTTCGATAGAGATGGAGGCGACCTGACGGTCGAGATCCTCATATTCGGGGATCTGTCGGTATACGGTTTCTGTATTGTGTTCCAGACGATGTCTGGCGGCGCGCTGTTTCTCCTCGTAGGAGCGCATGATCGCGTCGTACTGGCTGTTTGTCAGTGCCATGTATCGCGTACCTCATTTGTTCTTCATTTTGTTTAGTTGCTCAGTATATTCTGTTCCAGCTCATCAAAGTCGTACGTATTTTGTGCGAAATTGTTAAATTTATTCTTGGTTACGATATTGTCATTTTTGTTGTTCGTCCTGCGCGGCTTGTCCGCACTCTGGGCGGTTTGCTTGTAGGCAGCGTCAGCAGCCGGGATGTCAGTCTTGTGATGCACACCGGCACGATACCATTTGGAGAGGATCCCGTCCGCGTATGCGAAGCGGTGGTTGTCCGTCGTCATGACCGTCTTGTCGCATGCTTCCTGGATCACATCCAGCAGAAAACCGTATTCCTTCGTCCATTTATTTATGTATTCAAGCTCCTTTGGAGCCGGAGATGCATTTTTGCCAAGGGACTTCATGATCGTGTAGACAACCTTGTCATACTTGCGCGATGCATTCTGTGCGTCTGCAGGTGAAGTGATCCCCTGCTCATGCCACGCCAAAGCCACTTTTTCAATGTAGCGGAAATCTTTCTTGCCGCGCTCTACACAGTGCTGTACCAGATAGTCGATCAGGTCTGTCGAGAAGCCGAGCCTGTCATACAGAAAGAGGATGGTTTCCATGTCGCTGCGCGTCAGTGGTCTTGCAACATACTGTTCCGTGACCATCAGCAGCTGTTCGATATCCTCGTTGTTCTTAAAGTCCCGGAGCTCGTCGAGCGTGTAATCCGGTTTGGAGATCTCACGGTTGTCAAATTTGTCGTTTGCGGGGCGGCTGCCGGCGGCTGCGGCAGTACGATTCGCAGCCGGCGGAGTGATTCCGGCTCTGGCAGTCATGCCCGTCTGCATAGAAGCCGGTCTGATAAAGGATAAGACCGGAGTGATACGGGGTGCTGTTCTGGGCGCCTCGTATGTGTTATCGAGTGAAAGAACCCTGATTCCGGACAGGTTGTGAGACGCGTCGAAGTCAAGTGCAAGAAGCTGTCTGGACTCCCAATACATCAGCGACCTGAGCACATCCTTTTCTGTGTAGTTAAACTTGTCCGCGATATCAGTCACGCTCGTTGGGAGATTTGCGTTCATCATGCGGAGCAGAAAAAGATAGATCTTGAGCTGTGCGTCGTTGGCATCTGCCATATATTCGTCAATGAATAAATTTGCAATGCTTGTCTGATCATTTGTGGCAGCCCGGTAAATATTGACACGATTCATAATAGACCTCCGTCCGGTTATAAATTCCTTAGTATAAATCCAGCGTGGGAGCCGCTGGGATCTGTAAGGTAAGTGTATTGTAGCACACCTGTGAAAAAAAGCAAGCCCGCCACCCCGCTGAAACCCTTGTGAATACTAGGTTTTCGGGCAGTGTGGATAATGTGGATAATGTGGATATCCACGGGTGGATATGTTCCGATCCCTCGTTAAACCACAAAGGTAACATGTGGATTTTTATGAAGGGGAATGTGGATGATAACAAAAAATATCCACACCTTTTTCTGACGATTTGGTCACAAAAAGATGTGGATAATGTGGATAATTAGATACCGAGCAGATTTTCACCGATTTTTACGACATCTCCGGCGCCCATAGTTATCAACAAATCGCCGTCGATACAATTTTTTAATAAAAAATTTTCGATCTCGTCAAAGCTCTGAATATAATAGCATTCCGTCCCCGTTTTTTCCAGTTCCTGCAGCAGATCAGCCGAGCTGATCCCGATCGTATTTTTCTCCCTCGCGGCGTAGATGTCTGTCAGCACGACCTTGTCTGCCAGAGAAAGTGCCTTGGCAAAATCTGACAAAAATGCTTTTGTGCGCGTGTAAGTATGCGGCTGGAACACGCACCACAAGGTTCTGTGCGGATAATTGACTGCGGCTTTCAAGGTGGCGGTGATCTCCGTGGGGTGGTGTGCGTAATCGTCTAGGATCTTGACGCCGGCGACTTCGCCCTTGAGCTCAAAACGTCTTTCTGTGCCTGAGAAAGCGGACAGTGCACGGAGCACGATATCCGTATCAAAGCCAAGGATATCCATCAGTGCAATGACGGACAGTGAGTTCAGGATATTATGTTCACCCACGACACCGAGGCTGACGGTGCCGCAGCTGCGTCCCTTTCGGACAAGGGTGTAGGAGGCGCGTCCAAGTTCATCGTAGACGGCATCGGTAAAACTGTAGTCTGCCGATGCGTCTGCGCCGAAGGTGATGATCCTGCAGCGAAGTCCCTCAACGATCTGTTCTATGTGGTCGATATCCCTGTTGATGATCAGGCAGCCGTCATCCGGAAGGATTTCAGCGAAACGTCTGAAGGAATGGCGGATATCGTCGATATCCTTAAAAAAGTCCATGTGATCTTCTTCGACATTGAGGATGATGCTGATGCGGGGGAAGAAACTCAAAAAGGAGTTTGTGTACTCACATGCCTCCGTCACAAAATAGTCTGATCTGCCGACACGGATATTGCCCCCGATGGATTTGAGGATCCCTCCGATGGACAGAGTGGGATCAGCGTCTGCGGCGAGAAGCACCTCCGACACCATGGAAGTGGTGGTGGTTTTTCCATGTGTTCCGCTGATCGCGATGGGGATTTTGTGGTTTTTCATGATCTGACCAAGCAGGTCTGCGCGCGTCATGAGTGGGATATTTTTCTCGGCAGCAGCGGCAAACTCAGGATTGTCATGAGCGATCGCGGCAGTGTATACGACAAGGTCGATCGAGTCGTTGATGTTGCTTGCCATCTGCGGATAGTTGATCTTTGCCCCCATGGAGACAAGATGCTGCGTGAGCGCGGATTTTTTCGCGTCCGACCCGCTGACTGTAAAACCCGCCTCGATCAGGATCTGGGCGAGACCGGACATGCTGATCCCTCCGATTCCGATAAAATGTACATGGATGGGGTTGTCAAAATTTATCTGATACATCATTCTATGTTCCTTCCTGTTGATTTGTTTAAAAACGCATGTTATTGAAATCCTATTTCCAGTACAGCAATGTGCGCTTGTTTCATTTTATTGTGATACTTCTATTAATATACACCTCAGAAGGTAACTTTTCCATAGTGAAAGGCAATAAAATTTGGTTTGTATATAGAATTTTGGGATCTCTGACAGCAAAATGCATTATTTTGTAAAAAATGTATAGAAATATTCTTGCGAATGATGTTAAAGTTGTTCCCTTTAATGAAATAGTATGCTATAATAAATTAGGGTATGTTTTGTGCAAAAGTGCGCTAAGCCTATTATTATGCAAGTAGGGGTGACAACATGATTAAAAAAGAAATGATTGCCATGCTTTTAGCAGGTGGACAGGGTTCGCGACTGGGTGTCCTGACATCGAAAATGGCAAAGCCGGCGGTTGCTTTTGGAGGGAAATACCGGATCATTGACTTCCCGCTGAGCAACTGTATTAATTCCGGTATTGACACAGTCGGAGTGCTTACACAGTATCAGCCGTTGAAGCTGAATACACATATTGGTATCGGTATCCCATGGGATCTGGACCGAAATGTCGGCGGTGTGACAGTGCTGCCGCCTTATGAGAAGAGCAGTGAGAGCGAGTGGTACACCGGAACTGCAAACGCTATTTTTCAGAATCTTGAGTATATGGAGAATTACAACCCTGACTATGTGCTGATTCTCTCAGGGGACCATATCTACAAGATGGATTACGAAGTGATGCTTGACTTTCACAAAGAGAGCGGTTCGGAAGTGACGATCGCATCAATGCCAGTGCCGATCGAGGAGGCAAAGCGATTTGGAATTGTTATTACAGATGAGAATAAGAAGATCATAGACTTTGAAGAGAAACCGGAGAACCCAAGGAGCAACCTGGCTTCCATGGGAATTTACATATTTGATTGGAAAGTACTTAAGGAGGCGCTGATCGCAAAGGCAGACCAGCCTGCACTTGATTTTGGTAAGCATGTCATTCCATACTGTCATGAAAAGGGTTGTCCGATGTATTCCTACGAATTTAATGGATACTGGAAAGATGTCGGCACACTGAGCTCTTACTGGGAAGCAAACATGGAGCTGATCGATATCGTACCAGAATTTAACCTCTACGAGGAATATTGGAAGATCTACACAAAGAGCGAGGTTCTGCCACCCCAGTATATCGCAGCAGACAGTGTCGTCGAGCGCAGCATTATCGGAGAGGGCTCGGAGATTTATGGACAGGTTTACAATTCAGTCATCGGCTGCGGCGTTGTCATCGGAGAAGGGACTGTCGTGCGCAATTCCATTATCATGAACCAGACACAGATCGGGGACCATTGTACCGTGGAGAAGGCGATCATAGACGAGTATTCGCAGGTGGGCAGCGAGACACAGCTTGGCACACTTCCTGAGAAGGAAAATGATACAAGACCTGATATTTACAACAGCGGTCTTGTTACGATCGGTGAGAGATCGATCGTTCCTGCTAATGTTAAGATCGGCAAAAATGCAGTCGTTTTCGGTGAGACTGTGATTTCCGATTATCCAAATGGCGTGTTGGACAGCGGCAAGACATTGATAAAAGTGGGAGATTGAGCACGAAAAAATATATACAGGAGTTTTTTCGTGATGATATAACAAGAATGGAGATATAAAATGAGAGCATTAGGAATTGTATTAGCTGGCGGTAACAGCAGGAAGATGGGGGCGCTGTCCCACAAGAGAGCAATCTCTGCGATGCCGATTGCAGGCAGCTATAGAAGTATTGATTTTGTATTGAGTAATATGTCCAACTCGCACATTCAGAAAGTTGCGGTGATCACACAGTACAACTCTAGAAGTCTTCATGAACACTTAAGTTCATCGAAGTGGTGGGATTTCGGACGCAAGCAGGGAGGTCTGTACACTTTCACACCGACAGTCACGCCTGAGAACAGCAACTGGTATCAGGGAACAGCGGACAGTATCTACCAGAATCTCCTGTTTTTAAAGAGAAGTCACGAGCCATATGTAGTCATCGCCACGGGCGACTGCGTCTACAAGATGGATTACAATAAAGTGTTGGAATACCACATCGCAAAGAAGGCGGACATCACTGTTGTGGTGAAGGAAATGTCCGAGGATGCGGATGTGGATCGGTACGGCGTTGTCAGGATGAACGACGACGGGCGTATCGAGGAGTTCGAGGAGAAACCCATGGTGGCGAGGTCAAAGACCGTGTCGTGCGGGATCTATGTGATCAGGCGCAGACAGCTCATCGAACTGATTGAGAAGAGCGCCGAGGAGGGACGGCACGATCTCGTGCAGGACATCCTTATACGCTATAAAGATGTTAAGCGGATATACGGTTACAGGATCGAATCCTACTGGAGGAACATCGCGACAGTCGAGGACTACTATGGCACGAACATGGATTTCCTCAAAAAGGAGATCCGCGACTATTTCTTCAAACAGTATCCGGACGTATATTCCAAGGTTGACGACTTGCCGCCTGCAAAGTACAATCCGGGAGCACAGGTTCGAAACAGCCTGATCTCAAGCGGATGTATCGTAAATGGAACGGTGGAAAATTCGATCCTGTTCAAGGAGGTTTTTGTCGGCAACAACTGTACTATTAAAAACTCCATCATTTTAAATGATGTGTATCTAGGCGATAACACCCACATTGAAAATTGTATAGTAGAGAGCCGAGATACTATTCGAGCAAACTCACACCACGTCGGGGAGACCGGCATAAAAGTTGTGGTTGAGAAAAATGAGAGGTATGTTTTATAACAAAAAATCAACAAAAGGAAACAGGACTTGCAAAAGGGGGACAAAAGAATGAGAATAACAGATGTTCGCGTTCGAAAAATCACAAAAGAGGGAAAAATGAAAGCAGTAGTTTCGATCACACTCGATGATGAATTTGTGGTTCATGACATTAAGGTGATCGAGGGTGAGAAAGGTCTGTTCATCGCGATGCCGAGCAAGAAATCAGCCGACGGTGAGTACAGGGATATCGCGCATCCGATCAATTCAAACACAAGGGACACGATCCAGAAAACAATTCTTGAAAGTTACGAGAAGGCACTCTTAGAGCCGGACGAGGAAGTAGTTTCTTAGCGTATTATTGTATAAAATGTGGGTAAAAAGCCATCCGTTCATAGCGGATGGCCTTTTTATGCACAGCCTTTATTCTTCATCGTCTGTCGTGAAAGCGATATTGCGGATATCCTGTTTGCTCAGGAACGGAAGGAAGGCGTTGATGGATCCGCCCGCCTCGAGCGTCTTGTCGGCAAACATACGGACATCTTCCTTATCTAAAAACGGAAGGAACCCTTTGATGGAAGCTCCGCTCTCAAAAGTTTTCTGTGTGAATGTAATCCGATCTTCTTTGCTCAAAAACGGAAAGAAAGCTTTGATGGATCCGCCCGCCTCGAGTGTTTTGTCGGCAAACATGCGGACAGCTTCCTTGTCTAGAAACGGAAGGAAACTGTTGAGGGACTCTCCCTTTTCAAAAGCTTTGTCAGCAAGTGTCTTGACATCCGCATCATTCATATAAGGGAGATATTTACGGATCGACTTGTCGTCTTCTAGGGCTTTGAAGGCAAGCTTTTGCACGTCGCACGCATCCATGTACGGGAGGAGTGCGGTTATGTGAACTTTGTGCTTCTCGGACTTGAGCAGGTCCGTGTCCTTGACAAGGGTGTCGATCTGGGAAGGTTTGAGCAGCGGAAGGGTATTGTCGAGCTCACATTCCGAGATCTCGTTCTGCGCGATGCACTCGATGAGTTCATCGTTGATGGCAGCCTCGATGAGCACGGATTTCTCTCCGATGAGTTCATCGATGGATATGTTGAAGATCGCGGCAAGTTCGGGGAGCTTGCTGATGTCGGGCATGCTGTTGCCGCGCTCCCAGTTGGAGACAGCCTGATAGCTGATGCCAAGCTGGTCAGCGAGTTCGACCTGTGTCATGTTGAGTTCCTTTCTCAGTGTGCATATCTTCTTTGCGATTTTTGTCATGTTAAACATAGTGTTCATCCTTTCTTTTTGGTTTGTAGTTTGGTTTTGAAGTTGCTTGAGATATTTTTATTGTAACAGAATTGTCCTAAAAGTCTATCAAGTTGTGCTTGAGTGGATTCTGGGGCGACTCAAGGAGCAGTTGCAATGGGGGATGTATTGTGATTTGTGGCAGGGAGTGGGGTGACTGTGCAGGGTTTCATGCGCAGGATACACCAGGAAAAAAGTAGTTGTTAATTCGTGTATATTTGTTATAATGAGGATAAGTATGTATTTTGAAAACGGATTTGATCGGTGCGGGAAATAGAAAAACCTTATTGATCTGCAGGGCTGGCAGACCGATAAGGGTTTTCTTGCGTTAAAACAGGGGCAGACGGGGCGCGAATGATGATTCAAACTTCAAACGCGCTGCAGGGAAAGGATTGGATAAAATGGGAAGTTCAAATTGCGATACATGTGCATATAATGTATATGACGAGGATGACGCGCGTTATTACTGCGAAGTCAATATGGATGAGGATGACATGGTGCGGGTGATGGAGAGACAGTATAAGGATTGCCCTTATTACAGAAACGGGGATGAGTATGCGGTGGTTAGGAGACAGATTTAGCAACCTGTTCGGGCGCCGTGACAGGGCGGCAGGATCAAAACGAGGGGCAGAGGCGGTCGCGGCGGCGGAAAACAGGGCAGAACAGAACGGGATAGAAACAGCGACAAATAAAGAGACAGAACGAGAAATAGAGAAAGAAATAGAGAAAGAAATAGAAAGCAATAAAGAGATCGGGATAGGGACAGAAGCAGTAAAGGCATCGGAAAACAAAACAGGAGACAAAAAGATGGTTATCATAGCAGGGCTTGGAAATCCAACCAGGGAGTACGAGAATACGAGACACAATATCGGTTTTATGGCGGTCGATGCGCTTGCGGACAAGTACAATATCAGCGTGATGGACTGCAGGCACAGGGCACTGGTCGGGAAGGGCGTGATCGGCGGCACGAAGGTCGTGCTTGTGAAGCCGCTCACATACATGAATCTGAGCGGCGAGGCGATCCGCGCGGTGGTGGATTACTATAAGGTTGACGCGGAGAGTGAGCTGATCGTGATCTACGACGATATCAGCCTCGATGTCGGCCAGCTGCGCATCCGCAAGAAGGGCAGTGCGGGCGGGCACAATGGCATCAAGAACATTATCGCGAATCTGGGGAGCGACACGTTTCTGCGCATCAAGGTCGGCGTCGGTGAGAAGCCGAAGGGATATGACCTCGCGGACTATGTGCTCGGTCATTTTAGCAAAGAGGAGATGAAGGTGATGGCGGAGAGCCTGGAGAAGGTGGACGGTGCGGTGAATATGATGCTCGAGGATCAGGTTGACATGGCGATGAACAACTATAATGTGAAGAGTACGAAGCGTGAATGATATCGGCAGGCAAACGATCTGCCGCAAAAGCGGGGATAGATCCGGCAAGGCGGCAGCAGCGATAGAGTATAGATATGGAGGACGATCAATCGTGAACACAGTATTGGCACCGATCAGGGAGCTCGGCGAGTACGAAGAGACTACAAAAGCATTGGATAAAAAGGGCGGAAAGGTGAGCATAAGCGGCTGTGTGGATTCCCAGAAGCTCCACATGGTGTTTGGCACGGATCAGGATTATGACGTGAAGCTGATCGTGACCTACAGCGATATCAAGGCGAGGGAGCTTTTGGAGGACTGCCGCCTGTACTGCAGGGAGTCGTATTTCTATCCGGCGAAGGATCTGATCTTCTACCAGGCGGATGTGCACGGCAACCAGCTTGTCAAGGAGAGGATGGCGGTGCAGCGCAGGCTGCTCGAGAAGATCCCGGTCACGATCGTCACGACCTTCGCGGCGCTGATGGCGCATCAGATCCCGCTGTCAGTGCTCGAGGACAACATCATCAGCATCGGGAAGGGCAGCGTGGTCGAGGAGCGGGCGCTTGCGCGCAGGCTCGTGGCGATGGGGTACGAGAAGAATTACCAGGTGGAGGCGCCGGGGCAGTTTTCGATCCGCGGAGGGATCGTTGACATTTTTGACCTGACCGCGGAGAATCCTGTCCGCATTGAGCTGTGGGGCGACGAGGTCGAATCGATCCGCACCTTTGACGTGCTGAGCCAGCGCTCCGTCGAGGAAAATATGACACAGGTGTCAGTTTATCCGGCGGCGGAACTGATCCTGCCGCAGTCTGTGCTCGACAAGGGATTTCACAGGATCGAGAAGGACTGCAAGGCGCAGGCGAAGCTTTTCAGGGAGCAGACAAAGCCGGAGGAGGCGCACCGTCTCGAGACGACGGTGTCTGATCTGAGGGAGCAGGTGACGCAGTTCCAGAATCTGGTGAACCTCGACAGTTTCATCCACTATTTCTATGAGGACACCATGTCCTTCACCGATCTTTTGAAGAGCAGGCGATGCTGTATCTATCTCGACGAACCGCTGCGGATCGAGGAGCACGCAAGGGCTGTGGAGCTGGAGTTTCGCGAGAGCATGGCAAACAGGACGGAAAAAGGGTATATCCTGCCTGGGCAGACGGAGGTGCTCTACTCCGTGCAGGAGACGATGGCTAAGCTTGAGGATGCGCGTATCCTTGCGCTCTCTGCCATGGAGTTCAAGGGATTTGGCATCAAATTCGCAGACCGGTTTGCCGTCAATGCCAGAAATATCTCTTCCTATAATAATAGCTTTGCAGAGCTGGTGAAGGATCTGAACCATTACAAGAAGCAGGGGTACAGGGTGCTGTTGCTGTCCGCATCCGCGACGCGCGCCAAGCGCCTTGCCACGGATCTCATGGACGAGGGGCTGCTCGCCTTCTACTCGGAGGACTCGGACAGGATCCTGCAGCCGGGGGAGATCATGACGTACCACGGCTCCGTCCGGAAGGGATTTGAGTACCCGATGTTAAAGTTTGTCGTGATCTCCGAGACGGATATCTTTGGGAAGCAGCAGCGCAAAAAGAAGAAAAAGGCGTACGAGGGTCAGAAGATCCAGAATTTTTCGGATCTGAAAGTGGGGGATTATGTTGTCCATGAAAACCACGGACTCGGTGTCTACAAGGGGATCGAGAAGGTTGAGGTAGACAAGGTTGTAAAGGATTATATCAAGATCGAGTACCGCGACGGCGGCAATCTCTACGTCCTTGCGACGGGGCTTGACGCGATCCAGAAATACGCCTCGTCCGACGCCGCAAAGAAGCCGAAACTGAACAAGCTCGGCACCCAGGAGTGGGTGAAGACGAAGACGAGGGTGAAGTCGGCAGTCAACGAGATCGCCAGGGATCTCGTGGAGCTGTATGCCGTCCGGCAGCAAAAACAGGGCTTTATCTTCGGCAAGGACACCGTGTGGCAGCAGGAGTTTGAGGAGATGTTCCCGTTTGAGGAGACGGGCGACCAGCTCCTTGCCATCGAGGCGACCAAGAGTGACATGGAGAGCCCGCGGATCATGGACCGGCTGATCTGCGGCGACGTGGGATACGGAAAGACGGAGATCGCGATCCGCGCGGCGTTCAAAGCCATTCAGGACGGAAAGCAGGTCGCCTACCTCGTGCCGACGACGATCCTGGCGCAGCAGCACTACAACACATTTATGCAGCGCATGAAGGACTTTCCGGTGCGCGTGGAGATGATGTCCCGTTTCCGGACAGCGGGCGAGATGAAGAAGACGGTCGAGGGGCTGAAAAAAGGGCTGGTGGATATCGTCATCGGCACGCACAGACTGCTGTCGGCAGACGTGCAGTACAAGGATCTGGGGCTTCTGATCGTCGATGAGGAGCAGCGTTTTGGCGTGCGCCACAAGGAGAAGATCAAGCAGGTCAAGGAGGATGTGGATGTGCTGACGCTGACGGCGACGCCGATCCCGCGGACACTGCACATGAGCCTCGTGGGGATCCGCGACATGAGCGTTCTCGAGGAGGCGCCGGGGGAGCGCCAGCCGATACAGACCTACGTCATGGAGTACAACGAGGAGATGGTGCGCGAGGCGATCGTCCGCGAGCTGTCGAGACAGGGGCAGGTGTACTATGTGTACAACCGCATCAACAATATAGAGGAGATCACCAGCCAGGTCGCGCGTCTCGTCCCGGAGGCGGTCGTGGCGTACGCCCACGGCCAGATGAAGGAGCATGAGCTCGAGAAGATCATGTTCCAGTTCATCGGCGGTGAGATCGATGTGCTGGTGTCGACGACGATCATAGAGACCGGGCTCGACATCTCGAATGTCAACACCATGATCATCCACGACTCCGACGCGATGGGGCTCTCACAGCTCTACCAGCTGCGCGGGCGCGTGGGGCGCTCAAACAGGACTTCGTACGCGTTTTTGATGTACAGGCGGGACAAGATGCTCAAGGAAGTGGCGGAGAAGCGCCTGCAGGCGATCCGCGAGTTCACGGATCTGGGCAGCGGATTCAAGATCGCGATGCGCGACCTTGAGATCAGGGGGGCGGGAAATCTGCTCGGAGAGCGCCAGCACGGGCATATGGAGGCAGTCGGCTATGACCTGTACTGCAAGATGCTCAACGAGGCGGTCAGGACGCTCAAGGGGACGAAAAAAGTCGAGGCGGATTTCGGCACCTATGTGGACATGGACGTCGACGCCTTTATCCCGCCGGAGTACATCGTCAACGAGGTGCAGAAGCTTGACATATACAAGCGCATCGCGAGCCTTGAGAACGAGGCGGAGTGCGACGACATGAGAAAGGAACTCAGGGACCGCTTCGGCAATGTGCCGAAGTCTGTCGAGAACCTGATCCGGATCTCACTGATCCGCGTCACGGCGCACAGGCGGTATGTGACAGAGATCAAGGGAAAGGTGGGGCAGGTCACGTTTTTCATGGAGCCCTATGCGCCCGTTCGGGTCGAGCGCCTTCCCGATCTGATGGCAAAGTACAAAGGTGTCCTGGAATTTTCTGCAAAAGGGACACCAAATTTCGTGCTAAAATACAAAAAGTATGGTTTAATAGAGAAAGAGGCTGAGCTCATGATGGCGCATACAGGAAAAGTGCTTGCGGACATGGCACTGCTGTACGACAGCTGAGCCCGCGGGAACGGCTTACGATAAATATGGAACCAAATTGAAAGGAGAACTTTTATGGAGTACAGAAAGATGGAAAATCTGGGGATCAGCACGTCACTGTTGGGGTTTGGCTGTATGCGGTTCCCGACAAATGCGGACGGCAGCATCAATGAGGAGGAAGCGCTTGCCATGATCGACCGGGCGTACCAGGCGGGAGTCACATACTTTGACACGGCGTATCCTTACCACGGCGGCATGAGCGAGGTGGTCACGGGTAAGGCGCTTGCGCGGTATCCGAGGGATTCGTATTATCTGGCGACAAAGCTGCCGCTGTGGTCTGTAAAGACGCTTGAGGATGTGGAGCGCATTTTTTCGGAGCAGCTCGAGCGCCTGCAGAAGGATCATGTCGATTTTTATCTGATGCATGCGCTGGGGAAGGACCGCTGGCGTTTTGCGAAGGAGCTCGACGTTCTTGGGTACTGTGAGAAGCTGCGCGCGGAGGGCAAGATCAGATACCTCGGATTTTCGTTTCATGACGACTATGAGGCGTTTGAGGAGATCATCACGTCCTACAAGTGGGATTTCTGCCAGATCCAGCTAAACTATATGGACAAAGACACGCAGGCGACATTGAAGGGCGTGGAGCTTGCCGAAAAGCTCGGCATTCCCATCGTGGTCATGGAGCCTGTCAAGGGCGGTTCGCTCGCAAACCTTCCATCCGAGGGGATCAACGAGCTGTTTCAGAAGATGCGGCCGGGTGCGACTGCATCCTCGTGGGCGCTGCGTTATGCCGGCAGCTTTGACAATGTGAAAGTGGTGCTGAGCGGCATGTCGACGATGGAGCAGGTGGAGGATAACCTCTCGACCTTTGCAGGCTTCGAGCCGCTCTCGGACGAGGAGCAGGCGGTCATCGAAAAGGTGTCGGACGCGCTGCGCAGCAGGGTTCAGAACGGCTGTACAGGCTGCCGCTACTGCATGCCCTGCCCTGCGGGTGTCGACATTCCGCGGTGCTTTGGCATCTGGAACCAGTACCACATATATGAGAATGTGAACGAGGCGAGGTGGAACTGGAAAAACGGGATCAACGAGGCGAACAAGGCGTCCAACTGTGTCAAGTGCGGCAAGTGCGAGCAGGCGTGTCCGCAGCACATCACGATCCGCGAGGATCTTGCGCGGCTGCAGGCGGAGCTGGACGATATAAGCTGTCAGACAATTTGATGGCAGCGTGAAATGGAAGGGAATCTGTGGAATCTGACAGATTTCCTTCTTTATATCAGTCTTTTTGAAAAACTTAATTGACATATTTCACAAAATTTGAGGAAAATAAAACAAATTGTAGAAATTATTTAATTAATATATTATAATAGACTAGAAATGATTAACATAAAACGTTGACGATATGAATGTATGAAGGGTAAAGGTGGAGGATTCGTATGAGCGAGGGAAGATATAATATTCCAAAGCAGTACAAAGTTGATAAGGGGATGCCGCTCGACGCACTGTTCCAGAAGATCGACAATCTGAAATGCCGCCGCATTTTTGAAGCCGGGATCGAGAGCGTTGAGTGGAGTTATCATCTGGTGGACAAAGAAGGCGTCAAGGACATGAAATCGCTCGTCAGGGAGCAGGGATTGTCGGTGTTTGAAGTGAACCTCAAGCGAAAGATCGATCCGGACCTGCTCACGGATGTGTTTGCGAACTTGCTGCAGAGACCGGTGCTGATGGTCTATCTGTGTGACGGGGAGCTTTCTATGGGAACCTACATTCCGGTAGGAAAATCAAGCAGGACGTGCTCGACGGATTTTTATCCGTACGATGCGGACCGTCTGATCGAACTGATCGATTATGATGCGGACGCCGGCAAGACAACACAGCAGATCCACAGGCGTATTTACGCGATGATCTTTCAGCAGAAGCGTATGATCATGATCGAGAAAGCGTTTGAGTGTCTGAACAGGGACAACGAGAGAGAATCCTTTGCATATGAGTTTAGTCTTGAGAATCTCGACCGGATCAGAGCGGATGCAGATTTCGTGCAGTCGCAGCTCAGAGTAGTATAATATCGGCATTACATAGAGTACGGACGGAACTGGGGAGTTTCCGGGAGCATACAGCAGTTGGGAGGAATGGGGTGTATGGATAGCGGGATATCGAGGACAACAGCAGCCACCGTTTTGAATTCCTTAAAGAGCGGAGTCGTTCCGAGAACAGGGCTTGAGTATATTACAGTAGGCAGAAAGAGTGAGATTCAGGCGCTGCTGCAGGACGTATCCATCATCGAGCAGGGAGGGGCAGCGTTTCGTTTTATCGAGGGGAAATACGGAAGCGGTAAGACCTTTCTCATGCATGCGCTGAGAAATCATGTGATGGAGAAAAACTTTGTCGTGACAGACGTCGAACTCTCTGTGGACAAGAGATTTGTCGGAAATAAGGGGCAGGGGCTTGCCACATACAGGGAATTGATCAGAAACATGGCGACGCATGCGAGTCCTGATAACGGGGCACTGCAGCTCATTCTTGACAAGTGGATCGGAACACTCGAAAACGAGGTGGTACAGTTTGAGGGACTTGTACCAGGGCATGAGGTTTTCGATGTCAGAGTCAGTCAGAAGATCTACAAGATCACTTCCTCGATGGAGGAGCGTGTGAACGGTTTTGATTTCGGCAAAGTGCTTGCGTCCTACTATAAGGGATACCGCAAAGGGGATGTGGAGCTGCAGAAAAGGGCGCTGCGATGGCTCTGTGGGGAGTACAGGACCAGAACGGAAGCCAAGACGGATTTAGGAGTGAACCTGATCATTACCGATGACAACTGGTACGACTTTATCAAGCTGTTTGCGGATTTTGTAGTGAAAGCTGGATATGCAGGGCTGTATGTGTGCATGGACGAACTCTCGACACTGTACGAGATCCCCAGCCGTGTGGGCAGGGAGTACAATTACAACAAGCTCCTGTCAATCTACAATGACGCGCTGCAGGGAAAGGCATCTCATCTGGGCATCATCATCAGTGTCACAAGGGAAGCCATGGAGGATCCGGTGCGGGGTGTATTCAGTTTTGAGCCGCTGCGTTCACGGCTTGTACAGTCGAGCTTTGAGCAGGAAGGCGTTATCGGGATGAGGGATATGGCGTCTCCAGTGATCAGACTGTCTGTGTTGAATCCAGGCGAGATGTATGTGCTGCTGGAGAAGCTTGCAGATATACATGGGATTCTGTATGAGTACACGCCGAAGCTTGAACACGACGATTATATTTATTTCCTGAAGCAGCAGTATGGGAAGAACTTAGACGGTGAGGAAAATACCGCGCGCGATATGATCAAAAATTACATCACGCTGCTGAACCTGATGCAGCAGAATCAGGAAGTGCCGAAGGAGAGGATATTTTATTCTTTGAAATGATGGATAAGGGTTGGTTAAACGAGGAGCGATATGGTTAAAGCAGTGATATTTGACATGGACGGAGTACTTATTGATACGGAAAAGCACTACAATGCAGCATGGTGTGAGGCAGCGCGCATGGCGGGATTTGAGAATTTCCAAAGGGAGCACGCGCTGATGCTCCGCAGCTGTGACGCCAGGCTTGCCTCAGAGATGATGAAGGACATCTTTGGGGAAAGTTTTGATTATTATGCGATACGTGAAATCAGACGCAGCCTTGTGGCAGAGCGTCTTGATAAATATGGATTGGAGAAAAAGCCCGGTATTGATGATATACTGGCTTTTTTGCATGAGAGGAAGATCAAGGCAGCGGTGGCGACAGCGACGCCGATCGAACTCACACTGCAGCATCTCGAGAAGATCGGTGTGAGGGATCAGTTTGACAAGATCGTGAGCGCAAAGCAGGTACCCAATGGAAAGCCCGCGCCGGATGTCTATCTCTTTGCCTGTGAACAGATCGGCGAGAGCCCGTCGGACTGCATCGCTGTGGAGGATTCTCCAAACGGCATCAAGTCGGCATATGCGGCGGGGTGCAAGCCAGTGATGGTCCCTGATCTGACACAGCCGGACGAGGAGATCAGACCGATACTGTATGCAGTGGTGGACACACTTGCAGATATAAAGGAACTGTTATAGTCTCCCGGATCCCCCTTGCACCTGCTGCTGAGGATGATTTTCGCTATCGGGCGCAAAGGGGTTTCGAGAGCCTATTGAAAGGAAATGGAGGGATGGAGACAGGATAAGTGTACAGTGGAGTTGTTGGTATGTGGCTTTGACAGGGAATGGAGTCGCTGCAGGAAGGAGAAAGAGTTATGAGAGGGAAAATGGGTCCGAGGATAATCGCACTGTTGGTGATGCTGGCTGCTATATATGCAGTTACATCGGTGTTGAGTATCCGTGCGCTGCAAAATGCAGGAGGCGCGGTGAAACAGACAGCGGATATCTATATGGCGCTGCAGGAGAAGAGCAAGAATCTGGTGAGTGTGGTGGATGATGACAAATCATCTGCCTATCTGATCACAATGACGCAGAGCAGGGAGGCGGCAGAGACCATCTCCCAGGACGTGCAGGGACGCAGGGGGCAGGTTGCTGCGATCATCGATGAGATGCGGGTACTGTGTCAGCAGGAGGGTGATGCAGCTCTGGCTTCCCTGATTGACGACTATGGCAGAGAAGCACAGGCGATCGAGGATATGACGATTCAGATCGGACAGTTCGTGCTTGCGGGAGATATGGAAAAGGCAAGTGAGTTTTCCGGCGGGATCCGGTCGCAGTCCCTGGCACTAGAGGAGGTGGAAGTGCAGTTTGATACACTGCTAGATCAGCGCTCACAGGCTGCGGTTGCTGATACGATCGCATCCATGCGAAGTTATACGATGGTAGTGTTCCTGCTTCTGGCCATATTTTTGATCCTGATGGCAATTGCAAGTCTGTTCAGTATCACACATATAGCACGGCCGGCAAGAAGTGCGAGTGACCAGCTTGACGACATCATTACCAGGATACAGAATAACGAGGGGGATCTGACAAGCCGTATCCGTGTGAAGACCAAAAACGAAGTAGGCCAGCTGGTAGATGGTATCAACAACTTTATAGAGCAGCTGCAGGGCATCATGAATATCATCAAGGTACAGTCGGAGAATATGGATGAGCTGACCGCACACATCGGCAGCAATGTTCAGGATTCCAATGAGAGTGCAGGCAGCATTTCAGCGACGATGGAGCAGATGTCGGCAAGCATGGAGGAGATCGCAGCCACGATCGGACAGATCGCGGAGGGAAGCGACACGGTTCTGCATGAAGTACAGAACATGAATAGCAGCGTGGACAACGGTGTTGAGCTGGTTCAGAAGATCAAGCGGCGCGCCGGAAGGATGCATCAAAATACGATCGCCGGAAAGGATGCCACGAGCAGTAAGATCATCGAGATCCGCGAGATGCTTGGAGAGGCGCTTGAGGAGAGCAGGAGTGTGGAAAAGATCAAGCAGCTTACGGGAGAGATCCTGGACATTACAAGCCAGACCAATCTGCTGTCACTAAACGCTTCCATCGAGGCGGCAAGAGCGGGTGATGCCGGCAAGGGATTTGCGGTTGTAGCAGATGAGATCAGGGCACTTGCCGACAGCAGCGCGAACACGGCGAACAATATCCAGAACATCAGTAACCTGGTGATCAGTGCAGTGGACAAGCTTGCAGGCAACGCGGAGACGATGCTCCAGTTTGTGGACGAGAAGGTACTGCAGGACTACGATGAGTTTGTGGTCGTTGTCGAAAAGTATGAGCGTGACGCCGACAGCATGAACAATCTGATCGAGGATTTTTCTAAGAATACAGGGGAGATCCGCGATACGATCAGCGCCATGACAACTGGTCTGAATGACATTTCTACCGCGGTTGATGAGAGCGCAAAGGGTGTTACGAACGTTGCGGAAAGTGCTGTGAATCTCGTGGCGTCAATGGCGCAGATCCAGCAGCAGACCATCACAAACCAGGAGATCTCAGAGCAGCTGAGCAATGAGGTGGGGCGTTTTAAAAATTTGTAAAATAAGTACATAATACAAAAGAAAAAGGACATACGTTGTCCTTTTTTCTTTTAAGAATCGACTACTGTTCCATCTGCTTGCCGAGAAATCCCGCTGCTGACTGTGCAAGCTTCATTTCCACCTCGTTCATCTCATCGCCTGCCTTGGCAGACAAGAGTACGACGGCGCCGATCACATCCCCCTGTGTGATGATCGGTATGATCACTTCGTGCTGATACTCCTCCGCTTCATCTTCTGTCACAGACACATAATCTTTATCACTGCGCGATGTGCATACGGTCTCTCGCGAATTCATCTTTTCTTCCAGCGCTTTGCTGACAGATTTTCCAAGCACCTGTTTGCTGTTGCTTCCTGCCGCTGCGATGATCTGATCCCTGTCCGCGATCAGTGCCAGATGACCTGACACCTGTGAGAGGCTTTCCGCATACTGTTTTGCGAAGCTTCCAAGCTCACCGATAGGTGAGTATTTTTTTAGGATGATAGCTCCCTCGTGATCCGTGAAGATCTCAAGCGGATCCGATTCCCTTATCCTCAAAGTCCTTCTGATTTCCTTTGGTATGACAACGCGTCCTAAATCGTCAATCCTACGCACTATTCCCGTAGCTTTCACCGATATTTCCTCCATTCCCAGTATGGAACCTTCACGAAAACATTACCGGATGGTTCCTGATTATTAGCAAGTTCATAATATAGCAAAACTGTATTGCTAGTATTTGTATATAATGGATTTTTATGCATTATTCGGACACGCTCTAACCCAAATGAAGGAAGTTGATGAGCAGCAGCCACGCCACACCATAGTATGTGATCACGCCGATCAGGTCATTTACAGTTGTGATCAGCGGACCGGATGCGACTGCCGGATCTATATTTATTTTTTTAAAAAACATCGGAACAGAAGTGCCCACGATGCTTGAGATCGTCATCGCGATCAGCAGTGCGATTCCGGCGCAGAGCGATATCGCAAAGGCGTATTGCGGTGACTTGCCTTTCAGCACGCAGAGATAGCCGCCGATAAATACAATGGATAGGATTCCCAGGATCAGCCCGTTGGAAAAACCGATCCGCATTTCCCGGAAGATCATACTGAACTTCTGCTTTGCCTCAAGATTTTCGTCCATCAAAAGCCTGATCGTAACAGCGAGCGACTGTGTACCGACATTTCCTGACATGCCGAGTATCACGGACTGAAAGCTGACAATGATGGCAAGCTGTGCGATCACGCCCTCAAACAGACTCGTCACTGTCGACACGCACATGCTGAGTCCCAGAAGTATGATCAGCCACGGCAGGCGCTTTTTGATACTTTCCATCAGGGATTCCTCGAGCTCTGCCTCCTCGGTCATACCGGCGAGCTTTGCATAGTCGTCGCCCAGTTCGTCGTCAACGACCTCAACGATGTCCTGTGCAGTGATGACGCCGATCAGCTCATTTTTATCATTCAGGACAGGGATCGAATCTTCCGCGTAGTCCTTGAGGCGCTCGATACAGTCGGAGATTGTCTCGTGGTCGCGCACGTACGGGAAAGACTGCGTGATCAGGTTTTCCAGATTCATGTAATTTCTTGCCACGATCAGATCCTTGAGATCGATGGCACCGTAAAAAGTGCCGTCGTCATCTTCCACAAACAGAGTGGAGATGTTGTCATTGTCCTCCGCCTGTGCGATCAGGGAGCGCATCGCCTGTTTGATGGTGAGACGCTTTTCGATCTCTATAAAATTCGTGGTCATCTTGCTGCCGATCTCGTCCTCCTCATAGGAATAGATCAGCTTGATATCCTCCTTGGACTCCTCGTCGATCAGCTCGATCAGCTGTTTCCGCGTCTCTTCGTCGACTTCCTCGAGAACATCCACAGCGTCGTCGGCATCCATGTTCTCTATGATATCCGCAGCGCGCTCCAGCTCCAGCTCCCCGAGATACTTTCCGGGATCGTCCAGATAGGCAAAGATCTCCGAGACACGCTCGTCGCCCAATATTTGATAGAGTAACTTGCGCTCGTCTGTACTCAGCTCGTCAAGTGCATTAGAGATATCGTTGTCGTGATAATTGGTCAGCTCTTTTGCGAGTGTGCGCCTGTCTGCGCCGCTTCTGATCAGTTCGACTAATTCTTTGATGTAGTCAGGTTCATTTAAAAATTCATTTTCCAAAATATCATCGCCCTTCTTAATACATTTAATTGATAAGGATCGCAAAGCGGCTGGGATCCTTAGGAACTGTAGGAAAATAAGTGATGCAGACTGCGCAGGATATTTCTTCGAGGGTGTATGTCAAAAAACGAAGGCGTAGCGGGCTACGGCGAGGCTTTTTGACATGCACAATCGGAGAAATAGACAAGTCAAGATGTGTCACTTATTTTTCTACAGTTCCTTATGTGGTGCGGGCGAATCCAGACTTGACACAGATCGTTTCCTGTGCGCATGCAAACAGAAAGCAGGCATGTTCAGCCTGTACAAAAAACACTGAATGCTGTGTATCCGCCCATATGATGTTGTCCGCTGCCGTCACAACTGTCCATGCAACTATACACTTCCTTTCAGTGTTGTCATATCCGATATTATTTTTGTGATTCTTTCCTTATTTTATGCTGATTTGCAGATATTGTCAAGAGTTTGACAATGTTTGGCTTTCGGACAGTAACAGTTCAGCCTTCGGCTTCCTGTTACAGGCATCAAGCCATGCAAAAACCGCTTCGCGGTGTCAAAGCCACATACCGTGGCTTGATGCATCTCAACTACGATGCTTTCTCACGGATTTCGCAGCATAGTGCGAAGTCCTGGGCTGAACTGTTACTTCGGTCACTATTTTCCTGGAAGGTGCATATGATAATCATAAAAAGCGAGGAACTCGAAATATGGATTATTATAGTGCATTTCCTTTTTATATGGGATATCAGGGTTACGGGCAGTGGGCACAGCCGGGAATCGTGTCGGAGGACAGGATATTGGAGGATCTTGAATATCTGCAGCAGATGTACCCTACATACGCCAGAAAATACCAGAATACGATAAGCAGCGTTGTCGATAAGATGGATTATGACGGCAGCTTCATCTATGACCAGTATCCAGACAAGTTGACGATCCAGCGCATGGTTGAGAGTGTCGTGGCGATCATCAGAACCAACGAGAAGCCCATGGATACAGAGGCAGGTATTCCTGTGCAGAACAGCACGATTCCGGATGCGGCAGCCCTGACACAAAGTATGGCGGAAACGTCCGTGCAGCATTCGCCGGCGCAGAGTGTCATGGGGAGCAACATGACAGAACATGCGCTCACAGAACAGGCTCCATGGCGGGAGAAGGAGCCGTGGATCAGGGAACTTGTCACCGTGTTGACGTACTATGAGATACTGGCGCGCAGGAGAAAGAAAAACAAAGGGAGCCAATATTTCCAGTTTTGATTAAAAAAGTATGAATTGCATTGACTTATCGATGAATTTGAGGTTATAATAATAGCATCGTGCAGCCGGGGCGTTAGCGGTGTCCTGTACCCACAATCCGCTATAGTGGGGGTGATAAGCGACTGAGGGTCTGCGTTTGTGCAGCTGCCCTTTATAAGTGGCGTTGAAGTTTGGGTCTCGCGCAATATGTGCCGTTGAACCGTGTCAGGGCAGGAATGCAGCAGCACTAAGGCGGATTTCATATGTGCCGCGAGGGTGCCTGGCGGAGTTAACTGTAGAGGTAACGTGCATGGGCATAGGATTCGAGGTCGTTTGCACGATAAAATGTTTTTGACGCTGTCAGCAGAGTGCAGTGCATAAACATGAAAAAGACAGGGAAACTAATGAAGAGGTATATCGATATTGTGGGATGCCCTTGCTCGAGGGGTGTCAAATATGCGAAAAGGGAGACATTATGAAAAGAAAGAGTATGAAAAAAAAGGGGATAGCCCTGCTGCTTGTAATTGCAATGGCGGCCGCATCCATGACAGGGTGTGGGAACAAAGAAGGTGCGAAGGAGCCGCCAAAGGAAATTGATTTTTCGGATATTTCAGGGAACAACAGTACAGATAACAGCGGTGATGTGACACCGGATGCGCCTGATGTGGGGGAGCCTGCCACAGATCCGGCGGTCGAGGAGGAGTCACACGAGGGGATGTACCGCAGTGAGATCACGAACGAGTGGATCGATGAAGCATTGAAGAATCAGCGCCCGATCGCGGTAATGGTGGACAATGAGGTGATAGCGCTTCCTCATTACGGTCTCACTGAGGCGGATGTGGTGTATGAGATGATGAACAGCACCGCGAATAACAGGATCACGCGTTTCATGGCGATCGTTAAGGATTGGGGAAAGATCGAACAGTTCGGCAGTATCCGGAGCACGAGGTCGACCAATATCATGCTTGCGGCAGAGTGGAATGCCGTGCTCTGTCATGATGGAGGGCCGTTCTACGTTGACGAGTGGCTTGCAAAAAAATATTCTGCGAATTTCAGCGGTGGATTTTCCCGTGTGGACAATGGCAAGAAGAGAGAGTACACAGAATATATCTGCGCAGGGGATCTCGACAAGAAATTTGCAAACTCAAAGTATTCTACAGAGTACAATGACTACTATCCGGGACAGCATTATTTCTTCTCGGATACGGAGATCGATCTGTCATCCAGGGGAGATGCAGTGACCTGTACTGAGATTGAGCTTCCGTTCCCGCATAATAAGTCCATGTTGAAGTATAACGAGTCAACAGGAACGTACGATTACTATGAGTACGATCAGGCACATACGGATCCGCTGCATGGCAATGCCCAGCTTACGTTCAAGAATCTGCTGATCCAGGATACGACGTTCAAACAGCTTGACGATAATGGATACCTTATTTACAATGCAATCGATTCCGGACGTGATGCGTACTATATTACAAATGGCAAGGCGATCGAGGTGACATGGATCAAGGCTGGTGAGAGTGATAAGACGATCTATCTCGACAAGCAGACCGGGGAGGAGATCGAGCTGAACACAGGAAAGACTTATGTTGCGCTTGTTCCATCAGATTCATGGAATAATGTAGTTATCAGATAAAATAGAGAATCGTATAGACGAGGCGTGTGCGTGTGCATACGCCTTTTTAGTATGCACACGGGCACCCCGAGGAAGTAAGTTATTTCGTTAAGTTTCGTGATTATAACTAAAAAACAAATACGAAATTTTACGAAAATTCCAATAGCTTTTTTGATGGCATACAGATATAATAATACCATCAAGATCGATTCTGAAATATAGGAATATCGGAAAGGAAGCTAACAGTTATGGAAGTTATGGAAAAGAAGCGATGGGCTGCCGGATTTATGGCGCTGATCCTGGCATTTGTGACAGTAGTGTCAGTTTTAATACCAGGATTGACCGCAAGGGCAGCAGGAACGACGCTGATCGTTCATTATGGCGGGAGAGCCGACAACAGTTATGACGGATGGAACCTGTGGATCTGGGAAGAGGGACGGGAAGGATTGCGGGTGGACTTTACGGACGAGGACGATTTCGGTAAAGTGGCGGTGTACCAGACGAACCGCAAACCGGCAAACATTGGTTTTATCGTGCGGCTGAACGAGTGGGAGGACAAGGACATAGGTGAGGACCGGTTTGTCACCATGGACGGTGAGATTGTGGAGATCTGGGTGACGAGCGGTGAGGCGGAGTTTGCAACAGAGGTACCGGCGGATGCAGTGCCGTATGATATCGCGGCGCTCGAGGAGGCAAGGCTGAACGTATACAACGAGGACGGTGCGACAAAGCTGAATGTCCACTATTACAATTTTGACCAAAAGTACAGCGCTGACACAGTGGAGGCGTACGCTTGGGCCGGAAGTGATGTGGGCGGCAGCTATCCACTGTCAGAGACCGATGATTTCGGCGCGTTTTTCAAGATCGGACTGCAGCCGAAGGACGGCGTGTCGACAGCCGGAGTGCGGGTGATCCAGGATGGAAATGTGGATACCGCGCTTGACTATGAGATCAATCTTGCGAAAGCGTCAGGGGACACGATCGATGTGTACATAGTGGAGGGGAATCCTGTTTTGTGGTATACTATAGAGGAAGTGATCTATGATCCTGTGATCGCCGAGGCGTATTTCTCAGAGTCGACGAGCAAGGAAATCCATGCGTCGGTCTCCCGCGCGCCACAGAGCGGGGGAGATCTGGCAGCACAGATCAAAGTCACGGACAAAGACGGTACAGAGTACGCTGTGGCTTCAGCGGACAGTGAGGACGGCAGAGCGATTCTGCTGACTATGGAGGAGGAGTTAGAATTGTCAAAAACATATGACATAACAATGGAAGGGTATGAGGGAACGACTGTATCCATGAACAAGATCATCGGTTCCAGCTATTTCGATGATGCTTTCACGTATGACGGAAATGATCTGGGTGCCACATACACAAAGGAAAAGACTGGATTTAAAGTGTGGGCTCCCACGGCATCGGAGGTTACACTGAATCTATATGAGCAGGGCGACGGTGACAACCTCACGGAGACGATCCCGATGACAATGGGTGAGAAGGGCGTGTGGTCCTGTGAAAAACAGGGTGATCTGAACGGCGTATACTACACGTATTCGATTAAGATCGGAACCAGGACAAATGAGGCGGTGGATCTCTATGCAAGAACGACAGGTGTGAACGGCAACAGGGGGATGGTCGTGGATCTGAGTGCAACCAACCCGGAGGGATTTGAAAACGATACGAGACCTGCGTTTACCAACCCCACGGACGCAGTGATCTATGAGCTGCACGTGAGGGATCTGTCATCAGATGAGTCGTCGGGCATCACCAACACTGGGAAGTTCCTGGGGCTTACGGAGACAGGGACGACCAATGCGGACGGGCTTGCAACCGGTCTAGACCACATCAAGGATCTTGGTGTGACGCACGTGCAGATCCTGCCGAGTTATGATTACGCCACGGTAGATGAGACAAAACTTGACACACCGCAGTTTAACTGGGGATACGATCCGAAGAATTATAATGTGCCGGAGGGCTCGTACAGCACAGACCCTTATCATGGGGAGGTGCGCATCAATGAGATGAAGCAGATGGTGCAGGCGCTGCACCAGAACGGGATCCGCGTCAACATGGATGTCGTGTACAACCATACATTCAATATAGAGGATTCAAATTTTCAGAAGACGGTGCCCGACTACTATTACAGAAAAGTGGGCGAGAGCTATTCCAACGCTTCGGGGTGCGGAAACGAGACGGCTTCCGACCATGCGATGATGCGCAAGTATATTGTGGATTCAGTTGTTTACTGGGCTACAGAGTATCATATTGACGGTTTCCGCTTTGACCTGATGGCAGTGCATGATATCGAGACGATGAATGCAGTCCGCGCGGCGCTCGACGAGATCGATCCCTCGATCATGGTGTACGGTGAGGGATGGACCGGCGGAGACTGTGCGATCTCCTCCTCACAGCAGGCACTGAAAGCAAACATGGCAAAGATCGACAGGGTCGGTGCTTTCAGCGATGACATCAGGGACGGGATCAAGGGCAGTGTGTTTGACGCACAGGACAAGGGATTTATCAGCGGCAAGAGCGGTATGGAGGAGAGCATTAAGTTTGGTATAGTCGGCGCGACAGCGCACCCGCAGGTGCTGACCTACAAAAATGACAAGGGTACCAAGAGCTGGGCAGCGCAGCCCGGGCAGAGCATCAACTATATCTCGTGCCATGACAATCTGACATTCTGGGATAAGCTTGCCATTTCCAACGCGGAAGACAGCGAAGAGACGAGAATTAGGATGAACAAACTCGGCAGTGCGATCATACTCACCTCGCAGGGCGTGCCGTTCTTCCAGGCGGGCGAGGAGATGCTCAGGAGCAAGCCTTCAGCGACGGTGGAGGGCGGATTCGATGAGAACAGCTATACATCGCCGGATTCGACGAACAGTATCAAGTGGTCAGACAAGGCGAATGTGATGGACACTTATGAGTATTATAAGGGGCTGATCGCGTTCCGCAAGGCGCACGGTGCACTCCGCATGGCGGTCACTGCGGACATACAGAGCAGCCTTGTCTTCATGAGTGGTCTGGATGCGAATGTAGTCGGGTATACGATCGAGAACAATGCAAACGGTGACACGGCGGAGAAGATCACGGTGATCTTCAATGGAAATGCGGACGCAGTTGATGTACCGCTTCCGGCTGGCACATGGGACATCTGTGTCAATGACAAGACAGCAGGAACGACATCGGTTGGAACCGCGGAAGGGACAGTGTCTGTGGCAGGGATCTCGGCGATGGTGCTCGTGCAGGGTGACGACACGATCGTGAAGGCGGAGATGAAGGCAGACAATAAAAATGACACAAGTGTCAGTGTGGAGAGTGCAGAAAACACAGGGAATACAGAGAATGCACAGAAATCTTCAGGAAATACCCCGCTGATCGCAGGCGGCATCCTGGTGGTACTGGCTGCGGTAGTGGCAGGGATCCTTGTGAAAAAACGCAAAAAATAAGATATCGTTTGGCATAATAGGGTTGGCGCTGATGTGGTGCCAGCCCTTTTTGTGCGGATCTGTGCAGTGGAGGAAATACACGATCGTACAATCAGCTTGAAAATAGTGTCAAAAGACTTTATAATATTGTTTATCCGATAAAGGAGAATGAATTGTGGATATAGATAGATCTGATTTAATTTGCGGATTGATTTGTGTGTATGGATGCGCAGGCAAACAGGCAGTTGATTGGGGGGGATAAAACATGGGACATGCAATGGCAGACAGTACAGTGGCAGTGCGGCAGTTTCAGGAGATTTTTTTGGATGACGCAAGACGGCAGGACCGCGCGCAGTGGAGGGACTATTTCATTTCAGAGATCTTTTTGGACGCCCAGTATGAGGAAGATTTTATGTCGGCGGTGCATGGATTTTTGCAAAGGCAGAACATTGTCCCTTATACGAAACTGCCGGACGGACTTGTCGTAGAGCTTGCTATCGTCTATGTATTGCGGCCGGGAGAGCAGGATCATCTCGCGCCGGTGGAAGCGTGCGAGGAGGCGGCAGATATCTGGAACTGTCAGGAGAACAGGGAGAAACATTACCAGGAACTGATGAGTAAGGCGTCCTTTATCCGACGCAAAAGTTATGCCGAATATCGGACGATGCGCAGGGTGGTGGTGGAAGATACGTGGGAGTACAGACACAGCGATGACGACATGGAGGAGTATAAGTTCACGCTGTCCATGGCGAGCAGGCATTTTATCGCCGACGATGACAGGGTGAACAGCATGGATATCGATGATATCCGGCTGGAGGATAATATCACGCATGTCTGTGAGGTGGAGCTGTACGACTATCTTCTGCGGAAGTATGGGTTTCCAGTCGGGGCATGTTCTTATATGTATAAATATTTCGAGCTGGACAATATAGAGGCGACAGAGTATGCACAGATCTACCGGAACCTGAAGGCGCATATTCTGGAACAGTATCCTGACATCAATGACTTTGTCAAGTCCAACATTACGGCGGAGGATTATGCGGACGATCTCATAACATCACTGGAGGAGCTGCGGGACCGGTATAACAGCCTTGGTTGGGGGAAGAATTTTGTCGATGTCTTTCACCCCTGTTATGCCACAGAAGTCACAGCGTGGTGTGAGGAGGAGGCAGATCAGGTTTACAGGATCGTCGCAAGCCCGCTTTTTCAGAAATATCAGTGCGATGAATACATTGTCAACAAACTGATCACGTTTGGGTACACAGTCACACAGGCAAAGATCCTATATGAGATATATGATAAACCAGAGCTGTATCTCAAAAGCAGCAGGATCATGCGTCTGGTGCACAGGCTGTTTGTCAGGATTACCGCGTATGGCAGACAGGAGCAGTATGTGGCGTCACAGAGCTACGATTATGACCTTGAGATCGGCAGCTATGATTTCTGGGAGTATTTTCTGACGGTGGCAGCCGGAGATCGGTCGATACGAATGGATCAGGAGCATACACCGATCCCGTGGGGATTTTTGTACGAGGACAAAATGATGCTCCCAGCATACATGAACTGGACTTATATGCCTTCCGTTGAGTGGCGTCTGCGTTTTACGGGCTATGACAAAGGGAAGGGGCGTTTTGGGGCTGAGCGGAAACTCACTTTGAAGATCAGGGAGGCGCTGACTGTCATCATAGCGTTCCACTACCATTTTGTGCGCTATTTTGTCAATGATGAACAAGTATTCTTGCCTGTGTTTGACGTCGACAGTCTGTTTACATATGCGGCGGATGATAATACCCTATTTTTACTGCTGCTTCCGATCACGTGCATCAAGGATGAGGAACGGCAGCGGGTACAGGAGCGGCTGATGGGATTTCTGCCGCAGCTGGTGCGTTTACCTGCCTCTGCCAGATATCTGGCGGCAATGTTATCCAACGATAATGCGTCTGTTCACCGCATAATGCGCGTGAGCAGCAGGCGCTATATTGAAAATCTTGCAGATTGTTATCGTTTGGACCAGTATCACGGCGGAGGTCAGAGACTGTATCGTTTTCATGCAAAGTATGGCTGCTGGGAATATGTAGGGATGGAGATGTGCGGGAAACATTACAGGGAGAGGCTGGAAAAGATGCTAGGCGAGGCAAACGATGAGGAAGGCTGGGATATGACTTCTTTTAAGGAAAGTGATCTCTCGCTGCCGTATGAGGTGGAGACAGGCGTTCATGATCTTGCCGGATCAAAGACCAAGGAGAAGATCAACAGGTTGATCGAACTGTTTCAGGCGCGGAAGCAGTGTGACGGGAAGTGTATGGATCTCCTCGTCAGGAATAAGGTGATCTTAGTCTTTGGTGACAGGGAGCGCATGCAGCTTAGACAGCACTTTGCAGCCGATGTGCTCCCTGACCATGAGGCGGAGGAGAAGGCTTATAGAGAACACCGTTATCTGAGAATGCAGATGGAGCGGCTTGAAAAATATGCGAAAAAGGACCAGGAATGGCAGTGGAAGGGCTGGATGGAACTTGAGAACTACCACAATGCGATCCCGCTGTGAATGGGAGCAAGCGGCAGCTGCTATGCGCACGGCATTCCATATGGAAAGGGAACAAAGGCAAAGGATCTCGCTGCATTGCTTGGAAAGCTGATCCACTTTGATGATCTGACACAGATGATCGAGTACGACATTGAGCAGCGCAGCGAATGGATATAGAGAGGAACAAGGATAAGATGGCAGTATATTTTTATGAGGAAGTGGACGATGCACTGTTAAGATTTGCAGTGATCATTGCAAAGACAGAGGGGAAATATGTATTTTGCAAGCATAAACTGAGACATACGCTGGAGGTTCCCGGAGGACACCGGGAGCCGGGGGAGGCGATCATGGACACGGCGAGGAGAGAACTGTACGAAGAGACTGGAGCAGTCGATTTTGATATCTGGCCAGTCTGTGTTTATTCCGTGATCGCGAAGGATAACTTTGACGGTCAGGAGTCGTTTGGCATGTTGTACTTTGCGGAGATCAGATCGTTCGAACAGGAGCTTCACAGTGAGATCGAGAAGATCGTTGTCACAGATGAAATGCCGACAGACTGGACATATCCCGATATCCAGCCGAAGCTGATGGAGGAAGTGTGGAGGAGGGGGATCTGCAGAAAATGATCTACATATCCTCCAGCTTATCTCCAGCTTTCTCAAGTGTAAAGATAAATTCCGTTCCGACGCCCTCAGTGCTGATCACATTGACATTTTCGTTGTGGGACTGGATGATCTCCTTGGTGATGGAGAGACCAAGACCGGTTCCTTTTTTATCTTTGCCGCGGGAGAGATCCGTCTTGTAGAAACGGTTCCAGATCAGGCGGATGCTGTCCTTGGGGATACCGATGCCGTTGTCTTTGACGGATACCAGCAGTTTGTTGGACTTCTCCACTGTCTCGATCTTGATCGAAGAGTTCTTGTGGCTGAACTTGATGGCATTGTCCACCAGATTGTAGAGTACCTGTTGGATTTTGACCATATCTGCATTCACAAACATTTGATCTCCTGTCAGGACCAGCTCAATGGAGATCAATTTTTCGCGGCAGGTTCCCTCGAAGGACATCGCTGTATTCTTGATCACCTGGTTGATGTCGAAGTTGCTCCTGTCAAGGATCATGCCTTTGGTCGTAAGGTTGTTGAGTGTGAGCAGGGAGTTGGTCAGCTTTGTCAGGCGGTCTGTCTCATTCAGGACGACACGGATATATTTCTCGTGCATCTCGGGAGGGATCGTACCGTCGAGCATCGCCTCGAGATATCCGCGCATGGAAGTGAGCGGTGAGCGGAAATCGTGGGAGATGTTTGCCACGAGGCGTTTCTGGTTGTCCTCACTCTTGGCGACCTCGCTTGCCATATAGGCGAGGGAGGCTGCGAGATAGCCGATCTCGTCCTCGCTGTCAACCTGGAATTCATACCTGAAATTACCGATAGCATACTGTTCTGTCGCGTGCGTGATCTTGCGCAGCGGCAGATATACCATCTCTGTAAAGAAGAGCAGGATGATCAGCGACAGCAGAAATAGGATCACGAGTGTGATATAGGATATGTTCAAAAGGGAGTTGCAAGAGGACTGCAGGTCATCCACAGATGCGTGGATGACCACATAGCCTTTCACCTTGTACTTGGAAGTGATCGGTGCAAATGCAGAGATCATCTCCTCATCGAACATTCCGAAGAAATTCCCGGTCGTGTAAAAAGAGTTTCCTGTGATCGTAGGACTGAAATTGGGGATCGTGGTGGGATTTTCGATCTCGAGTGGAGAACTGGAATCCAGCACGATCAGCCCCGACGGATTGACGATCCAGATCGAGGCATCAAGGAAGGTGCCGATCGCCTCGATCTGGCGCCATACGGATTCGAGAGTGATCTCACTATTGTACAGATCAGCAGCGTAGGAGTCGGCGATCAGCAGTGCTTCCTTATATAGAGAGTCGGCGCGCTCACGTTTCATATGCTCAAGAGTCATGCTTGATGTAAAAGTGGCGACGACGATAAAGCCAAAAAAAGCAAAGATAAAATAAGCCAGTACAAATTTTAAATAGAGTGTATGCTTCAATAGATTACCTCATTTCCCTTTGTGGAGATGTCAATCCCTGACTTCGAATTTATAGCCGACACTCCAGATCGTTGAGATGCGCCATGACTCGTGATCTTTGATTTTTTCGCGGAGACGTTTGATGTGCACATCAACAGTGCGCGTGTCACCGATATAGTCGTATCCCCAGATCTGGTTCAGCAGCTGATCTCTTGTAAATACATGGTTTGGCGATGCCGCCAGAAAGTACAGCAGTTCCAGTTCCTTGGGGGGCATCTCCACTGTCTTTCCCTTGTAAATGACAGAATAATTTGTGAGATTGACTGTGAGGTCAGGATAGGAGACCTGCTTGGAGTCTGCCGCGGGCTGGGCAGGGGATGCCGTCTTGTAGCGGCGCAGCACAGCTTTTACGCGTGCTACGAGCTCTTTCGTGTCAAACGGTTTTTCCAGATAATCGTCAGCGCCCAGCTCCAGACCGAGCACTTTGTCAAACACTTCGCCCTTTGCGGACAGCATGATGATCGGTGTCTGTGATTTCTGGCGGACCTCGCGGCACACCTGATAGCCGTCGATTCCCGGAAGCATCAGGTCAAGAAGGATCAGGTCCGGTGTAAAGCTGTTAACTTCCTGCAGCGCGGATTCGCCGTCATATACGATCTTCGTCTCGAAACATTCCTTTGTCATATACAGGGAGATCAGTTCTGCAATATTCTCATCATCGTCAACAATCAGTATTTTTTGTTTGTTTGCCATTTTCTTATCCTCTATTTATTATTTATTTGAATTCCGCGATCGTCACGCCTGCGTCTCCCTCACCGTACTCGCCGAGGTGGAATGATTTCACATAGGAGATGCGTTTCAAGTGCTGCTGGACCGCCTGTCTCAGGGCACCGGTTCCCTTGCCGTGCACGATACGTACGCTTGGGGCATGGGACAAATAGGCGTCATCGAGGTACTTGTCAAGTTCCGAGAGTGCCTCGTCCACAGTCTTTCCGAGCAGATTGATCTCGGTGGAAAGGGTGGCGGCTTTGGACAAGCCGATATTTCCGCCGCCGGAGCTCTTCTTGGAAGCGCCTGCAGCGCCGAAGCCTTTTTTGTAGGCGGCAGTGCCGGACATTACGTCCTCGTTGATCAGCACCAGATCCTTGATATTGACTTTGGAGCGGATAATGCCGCACTGTACAAAAAGGTCGCCCTTTGCGTCCGGCTTGGAGGAGATCGTACCCTTTAAGCCCATAGATACTACCTTTACCATGTCTCCAGGTTTGATCTGGGTTGGTTTCAAAACTTTGTGTGTGGGTTTCTCCTGCACGGCTGTGAGCTTTTTATTTTTCTCTGAGATTTTGTCACGTACTTTGGTGCGGGCTTTCTCCAGTTCCTGAATGGAGGTCTTGTTGACGCTGACTTTCTGGAAGTCCCGGATCGTCTCGTCGGCGACGTCTTTTGCCTCCTGCAGGATCTTGCGCGCCTCCTCGTTGGCTGCGCGCAGGATCTTGTCCTTCTGTGCGTCGAGGCGCTCCTGTTTCTGTTCCAGTTTCATTTTCAGGGATTCGATCTCTGCTTTGTAGCTCTGGATCTCATTGCGCTCGTTTTCGATGGTGCGTCTGCTGGTCTCGAGATCGGCAAGCAGATCCTCGAAGCTCTCGTCCTCCTCGCTGATGTGTTCCTTGGCAGATGCGATGATCTCGTCCGGCAGACCGAGCTTTGACGAGATGGCGAATGCGTTGCTCTTGCCGGGAATGCCGATCAGGAGCCGGTAAGTCGGGCGGAGTGTCTCCACATCGAACTCGCAGCAGGCGTTTTCCACATAGGAGGTTGTGAGTGCGAACACTTTTAACTCACTGTAGTGTGTGGTCGCCATCGTGCGGATTCCCTTGTCGTGCAGGTGCTTTAAGATCGCGATCGCAAGTGCCGCGCCCTCCGTCGGATCCGTTCCGGCGCCGAGCTCGTCGAAGATACAGAGGGAATCCTCGTCTGCGTTTTTCAGTATAGAGATCGTGTTTGTCATGTGGGCAGAGAAAGTCGACAGGTTCTGCTCTATGCTCTGCTCATCGCCGATGTCCGCGTATACTTCTGTGAAGATGCCGAGTTCAGAGCGGTCGAGAGCCGGTATGTGAAGCCCGGACTGCCCCATCAGCGCAAAGAGTCCGACAGTCTTTAAGGATACGGTCTTGCCGCCGGTGTTGGGACCCGTGACAACCAACAGATCAAACTCTTTGCCGAGGTTGATATCGATGGGGACCACTTTCTGCTTGTCCAGCAGTGGATGGCGGCCTTTGCGGATATTGATATAGCGGTCTGTGTTAAAGAGCGGGCGCGATGCGTTCATGTCGACGGCGAGCCCGGCTCTTGCAAAGATAAAATCAAGTTTCGTCAAAAGACGGAAGTTGTTTGCAAGCTCCTCGGTATGTTCTCCCGCGGCGGCGCTCAGCTCGGCGAGAATGCGCTCGATTTCGTCTTTTTCTTTCAGAGCGAGCTCCTTGAGCTGGTTGTTCAGATCCACCACGACAGCCGGTTCGATGAAAAGTGTGGAACCTGTGGAACTCTGGTCGTGCACCATTCCGGGAACATTGCCTTTGTGTTCCGATTTGACAGGGATACAGTAGCGGTTGTTGCGCATTGTGATCACTGCGTCCTGAAGGTAAGTCCGATAGCTTCCGTTTACCATGTTAGTGAGCTGGTTGTGTATCTTTTCGTTGGTCAGATTGATGCTGCGTCGGATATGTTTGAGTGTCGAGCTCGCATCGTCGGCGATCTCCTCCTCGGAGATGATACAGCGGTTGATCTCGTTCTGGAGCGGTGTCAGCGGTTCGAGGTTTGCAAAATATTCCTGTAAGCTGTCGGTGATCTCCTCATCGTGTTCTGAGCGCGCGAAGGTTTTTGCCCTTGTGGCGCAGGCGAGGGAGGCAGAGATCTGCAGCAGTTCAACGGCGGAGAGGGCACTTCCGATCTCCAGCGATCTGATGCTGAAATGGATGTCCTTGTTTCCGCTAAAGTGGATCCTGCCGCCTTTTACCAGGCGGGTAAACGCGTCAGCAGTCTGCTGCTGCGCCTCCTCGATTTCTTTGATGTCTGTCATCGGTGTCAGTTTCTGACACAGCTCCTTGCCGGGAGCAGAACTTGCCTTGTCGACGAGCAGACTGATGATTTTATGATATTCAAGTATTCGCAATGCTTTTGCGTTCATAATAGTCCTCCATAATATTATTTCTATGTCATTTCTAGTACTCCGTCCGGTTAGAAATTAGAATCGTGAACTGCCTGTTCCGCACCATTGCGTCGTTAAAATTTTTAGACGATGCCACTGCATCGCCGTCGAAATTTTGCCTAGCACTGGCACGATCCATGCAGTCCACAACTCTAATTTCTGTCTGGATGGAGCACTAATACAGCGCTGCATTAATATTGAAGTAAATAGCGCTTGATATTCGTGTCATCTGTGCGCCTTCAAAGCGACGGCGTAGTGGACCTTACGTCTAGCTTTGAAGGTGTGCAGAGGACGCGGATAGCAGGTGATATTTACTCGATTATTAATGAAATGCTGTACTAGATCAGGATATCAGTAAATTCCCCGGATGCCGGTGTCGCCATCGAGGGTGTTCATGTTATATAATAACAATACATCTGTAATGTCCCCGTGTTCTGCCAGAAAGGAGGACGGACCGTCCCTGTAGTATCTGGTGTCAAGCACATAGATCTTTTTGTAATGGTGCGCGAGGAATGGCACCATGGAATTGGCGTAGCTGTCCTTGATCAGCATGAGTGCATCCTGTGAGGCTGCCGTGCTGTTCTCGATCACCACAAGCGGGTGGATATTGTTGAGAAAAAGGGAGTACTTGTCCTTCTCTGCAGCATAGTCAAGGTTGTACAGGCTGTCAGTCACTTCCCCTGTATCCACGTAGGTGACAGTCAGGTCATCTGCGGGGTTGGTGTATATCGTGATCGTGTCCTTTGGGTGGCTGTAATCGTTCACTTTGGAGTACAGCGTGCCGGCAAACGTGTCCGTGACAGTCTGTGCCGTCAGGGATTCAAGTGACACGGGTGTCATTTTTTTGGCATCACAGTACGCGAGATAACCGCAGTAAGCTCCCAGAGTTGTCCAGTGGTGGTCGGTGCGGTAGTACAGCTGTCCCCTGGCAGTGCCCTCAAAAAGCCTGTCCGTGCAGTCGACCGCAGGGATACCACATGCGTCGTAGATAGCGGATGCGGTCGTTGTCTGGTCAGACAAGGGGGCATGCGCCGGGAGTTTGTCATTGTATATGGTCACAGCTGTCGGCACCAGCATCAGGTCCACATCAACCTTTCTGGTGTCGATCTTGTCATAAAAACTGACAAGTGTGTCAGTTATGCGCTCCGTATTCTGCGGCTCTGCGTAAGATTCGATGAGATAGTCGTCCTGTGCCACATAGACGTGATTGATCTCCTTTCTGCCGCTTGCGATCTCCACGCCGCTTTTTAACCCCACAAAAAAATCCCGCTGCGGAAAGTGGTCAGCGAGCCAGTCGCCCAGCGATTCCGTGTATTCTCCGCTGAGTAAGGTCCTGGCGGAAAAGGACGGAAATTTTGCGAGATATCTGTTTTCATTTTCGGAAAATTCCTTTTTCGGACTGGCGAGCAGGTATACTGAAAGCGACAAGATACCGATGCAGAGCAGACATACGACAGTCCTCCTTATTTTAATATTGGTGATCATTGTTGATGAAATCCTTTCGGCAGTATGCACTCATACGCTAATTTCTGTCTGGATGGAGCACTAGAGCATGTTTGTATTATATTTTGCCTCCGATGTCTGAGATCATGAGCAGTCGATCCGTAACCTGTACTTAAAATCGAAAATACAAGAAAGGATTGTAGGTGTCGCTCACCATATAGGCGGTTGACAGGATAAACAGCAGCAGTACTCCGATTCCGGCACACGCAGACAAAATGCGGCCCGTTCCCCGGCTGAGCATCGATGCCTTCCGGCACAGCCACGGATACACCGGGCATGCAAGGACGCAGGCGGTGACAAGCACGACGCCGTAATTGCCCAGATACCACAGAAAACGGGTGTCAGCAAGCGTGCCGGAGGCAAAGGAGAAGAGCAGCGTGATATAGCCCCCAAGCTCTCCAAAGTCTGTGATCGCAAAGATCACGAATCCAAATACGACGATCAGAAAAGCGTAGGCGTGTTGGATCCATCTTGGAAATTTTGCGAGCAGTTTTCCCCATACATACTTTTCAAGCATGAGCAGGATCCCGTAGTAGATGCCCCACAGGATAAAATTCCATGAAGCCCCATGCCACATTCCGGTCAAAAACCATACAACGGCGATGTTGAACAGGTGGCGGGCGACGCCCTTTCTGTTTCCGCCAAGCGGAATATACACGTAATCGCGGAACCATGTGGACAGCGAAATGTGCCACCGCCGCCAAAAATCTGTCACAGAGACAGCAGTCAGCGGGTAATTGAAGTTTTCATTGTAATGAAATCCAAGCATATGCCCCATGCCGATCGCCATATCGCTGTAGGCACTGAAGTCGAAATAGAGCTGCAAAGTAAAGCAGAGTGCGCCGAGCCATGCCGTCGCAACACTTGTGTCCGCAGCACCCAGGATACGGATCTCCTCCCACAAGGCGCCAGCCTGGTTGGCGATGAGTACTTTCTTGAACAAGCCCATCATAAAGCGCAGGAGTCCCTGTTCAAATCCCTCGAATGTTAATTTCCGGCTATGAAGCTGCTCCTGAATGTCGGCAAAGCGCACGATGGGACCGGCAACCAGCTGTGGAAACATGGATACGTAAGTGAGGTACGCAGTATAGCTGTGCTCCGCCTTCACCTCGCCGCGGTACAGATCGATGATATAGCTCATCGTCTGAAACGTATAAAAGCTGATACCGACCGGCAGATGGATCCCGGGCTGCGCAAACTGTGTTCCGAACAATCCGTTTATGGACGAAACCGCAAAGTCGGCATACTTGAAAAAGGCAAGTATGGACAGATTGATGCAGATGCTGCAGCACAGAAAGAAGGTCCGCCTGCATCTGGTAGTGCCAAAGCGCTCCATCAGCCGCCCGTTTGTGTAGTCGAGCGCAGTGGAGAAGAGCATCAACAGAATGTACAGCGGCTCTCCCCACGCATAAAAAATTAGGCTGAAAATAAGCAAAATCCCATTTTTCCATGAAAATGGGACCGCGTAATACAAGATCATGCACAGTGGCAGGAAAAAAAACAAAAACGGGATACAGCTAAAGACCATGTTAATCCTCCGCTAAAACAATCCGCTTTCGATGATATCTGTAATTGTGTCTGCATTTTCGGATATCACGAGCCATACATAGTTATCTTTTGTCTGAACCTTGCTTTTTTCGACGATCGCAAACTGTTCAGGGATATAGTTTTCCATCTCGTTTTTCTTCTCATCTACAACGGTCTGGAGACTGTCGGAAAGTCCTGTCAGATCGTCGGCGTTTTTGACTTTCATGATAATGACGGTCTCTGCCTGCGCGGCATCCTCAGACATGGAGAACACATATTCGTCAAGAAGGGCAGCATCGATTCCGTAATAATTTGAGATAAAGTCATCGTCCATGCGCTGCGGCGACTGTAAAGAGACAGCCTGTTCTATCTCCTGGTAGATATCATCGATTGATTTTGTGGTCTCCTTGCTGGCAGACGTGTCCGTGGTCTGTGCTGTCTCTGAAATAGGATCCGTGTTGGCTGTGGTTGGTACAGTCTTGTCAGAACATCCAGTGCAGAGGAGCACTGCTGTCAGGACTGCTAAAGCTTTTGTTGATTTGATTGTATGCATTATTCTAATCTCCCTTTTGTAGTTTGAGTAGGAACTGTCTCTAATATGGTTTCCATTTTTGATGGTGTTTCTTTTGGCGTCTCTGTCTCTGTGGCGGTTTTTGTCTCGGCAGTCTCGGCTTCCTCCTGCGCTGACTGAGCATTTGCATATTCAATGAGCGTTGATTCCCAAAGAGTGTAGGCGGAGGTGGAGAGGTGGACAAATCCGTCACTGCAGTATTTGCTTTCCAGATTTCCGTTTCCGTCAGATAGGAGAGTGCACAGATCAAGGTACCCCCAACCGTTTTCCTCTGCCATTTCTTCCAGAAGGACATTGTACTGTGCCAGGTTTTTATTGTTCAGTTTGCCGGCTCCCTGACCTGCAAGCGTGTAGGTTACGCTGATAATATTGATCTCGATATCCGGTGAGGTCTCGAGTATTTTGTTGATCAGTTCCTTGTATTTGTCCCGGGCGCCCTCTAGTCCAAGGATGCTGATGTCATTCATGCCCAGTAGGATAAAGGCGCGCTTGCTGCCTATGAGGGAGATCGCATCCCAAACCTGGCTCTTTTTCCCTTTGTACATAGGGTGGACATTGTCCGAATTGACAGGCTTCATGGCGTTGAATGCCGAGTAACTTCCCACAGCCAAAAACTGGATATTGCGGACAAAAGTTTCCTGTTTGGCACTGTAGTTTCGAAAACCCACCATGATGGAATCACCGATAAAAACAGAATCGCCATAGTATTCTTCAAGTTCTTCGTCGGTCAGACCGGGGACTGTGGATTGGGTTTCGGATGATTCCGCAGTCTGCGCACTTTCTGCCGGAACCGCATCTGTCTGTGCATCGCCGGGGGCAGCATAAACAAGCCCTGAATGACCGCAGAAAATAAGTATTGATGTGAGTGCGGTACAAAATAATTTTTTTCTGATCTCCTGATTATTCACTTTTTTTTTCATAAAATTTCCTCTTTAGGGACTGCAGATCGCAGAGCCTTATCGTCTGTGTTGATTAAACATACTTATACAAAAGATATTCTATCATTAATTTAATATTCCTACAAGGTATTTTTGAATAGTAGTAGTGTGAAATTTTTGTCAAAATTTTTGTCAAATATTTTGTCATAACTTAAAATGCATTGACCATAGGATTTCTATCGGCTATACTATGAAAAGAGTCTGAGATGAGAGGAGGATGAGAGGAAAAATGCGGAAGAATAAAGAGATGAATGAAGATTCAAAGCCGCAGAACAGCCCTGCGGAGTCAGCAAATGATTTCGAGTTTCTGCAGGAGAAGATCAAAGAGCGGCCGATCAATAAAAAGAGGCTTCTAAAGCGCACGATCATCACTGCTTCCATGGCAGTCCTTTTTGGTCTGCTGGCGTGTTTGTCATTTTTGCTGTTGGAGCCTGTTCTCAACAACTGGCTCTATCCTGAGGAGGAGCCGGAGATCGTGACGTTTCCACAGGAACAAAATGAGATGCTCCCGGAGGACATGCTCACAGAGGGAACGACGGCAAGCCAGGAGGGAAGCGAGGAGAGTTCTTCCCACAGCAGCGAGGAGAGTCAGATATCGGAGTCCGGGACGGATGATCCGGAATCAAAGACCAGCGTCGAAGAGGAGGAAGACGAGAGAGAGAGCAGCACAGTGGAAGAAAGTGCGGATGAACAGGCGGAGCATTTGAATGAACAGGATCTGGCAGTAGACGATCCCAATGCCACAGATGCAGCGGCAGGAAGTCTGGCGGGAAACGTGGGAGAAACGGTTCCGATCGAACCGTTAAAGCCCTATCAGACACAGTATGAGGAGCTGTATAAGATCTACAGTAAAGTCCAGACGAGCATGGTGACTGTCACGGCAGTGCACTCGGATGTGGACTGGTTTAACAACACCTATCAAAGCGAGGGAACGACGGCAGGTGTCATCATTGCAAACAATAACAGGGAGCTATTGATCCTCAGCAGAAAATCTACGCTGGATGGTGCAGAGACCATACGGATCAGTTTTTGCAACGGCTCCGATGCCAGTGCCGTGATCAAGCAGTATGATCAGAATACGGATCTGGCTGTATTGGCAGTGGATCTCAAATATATAGGAATCGACACGATGGATTCTGTAACAGTAGCATCGCTGGGGAGTTCGATATCTTCAGGAATGACCGGAACACCGATCATTGCGGTTGGAAATCTCTTTGGTTACAAAGATACAGTCTGTTATGGAATGGTCACATCAAAAAACAATATCATAACAATGGCGGACAGTGAATATAAGCTGATGACGACGGATATTTATGCAGGGACAAGCCCGAGTGGTATCCTTGTCAATATGAGCGGGGAAGTGATCGGGATCATTGATAACAGCCATAATCATGACGACACCAGAAATCTCCTGTCAGCGGTGGGGATCACCGAGCTGAAAGGATTGATCTCTAAGCTGTCCAATGGGGAACACATTCCATATCTAGGGATCTATGCGCAGGATATCTCTGCACAGACGAGAACGGAGCTGGGGATTCCACAGGGGGCGTACATCGTGGATATCGATATTGATTCGCCAGCTATGTTGAAAGGGATCCAGAAAGGTGATATTCTGGTTAAAGTCGGTTCCCGTGATATCAAAAGCGCTGCGGATTACATGAACGTGCTGCGGAATTCCCAGGTGGAAAGCAGCATAGACATAGTAGTGCAGAGGGCAAGTGTCAATGATTACATGGAGATGCACTTTGTGATCCAGGTGGAGTAACCCCTGCATTTATCAATTGGGAATAAATGAGTATTATTATATATAGAAAGGATCTAGTGTAAAAATGAAATATATTAAGGATTATAAAGACGGAGACAGGGTTTTTGACATCTATTTCTGCAAATTTAAAAGTTCTGCCATAACTAAAAACGGAAAAAATTATGACAATGTGATTCTTCAGGACAAGACAGGCACGCTCGATGCCAAGATTTGGGATCCGAACAATGCCGGGATCGCTGACTTTGAAGCGATGGATTATATTGAGGTGTACGGGGATGTCACGGTCTTTAACGGTGCACTGCAGGTGAACGTCAAACGTGTGCGCAAATGTGCGGAAGGGGAGTACGACGAGGGAGAGTACATGCCTGTGAGCAAGCGGAATCTGGACGAGATGTATACAGAGCTGCTAAACATCATTGACAGTATCCAAAATACATATCTGAAAGATCTATTAAGAAAATTTTTCGTGGAGGATAAAGCGTTTGCTGCCAGATTTAAGAAAGCATCGGCAGCAAAGTCTGTTCATCATGGTTTTATCGGAGGACTTCTAGAACACACGCTTGGCGTCACAAAGCTCTGTGAATATTACTGTACGGCATATCCTGTCCTGAACCGGGATCTGCTCCTTGCTGCTGCGATCTGCCACGATATAGGAAAGACAAAGGAAATCAGTGCATTTCCTGCAAACGATTACACAGATGAGGGACAATTTCTGGGACATATCGTGATGGGATCAGAGATGATCGGACAAAAGGCAAGGGAAATTCCCGGGTTCCCGTCAGTGCTTGAGATGGAGCTAAAGCACTGCATTTTGTCGCATCATGGGGAATATGAGTACGGGTCCCCAAAAAAACCGGCACTGATAGAGGCATTGGCGCTCAACTACGCAGATGACACTGACGCAAAGCTAGAGACATTCACAGAGATCCTGAACGCTTCGCAGGAGACGGGCTGGCTGGGTTACAACAGGCTGTTCGAATCAAATCTAAAGAGAACGATGTAGAAGAATGCGTGTGATTTTTGACGGAGGGATGGGATTGGAGTACAGAAAAGATGACATTGTAACAGTAGAGATTGAGGACATGGGAATTGATGGCGGGGGTATCGGAAAGGTAGAAGGTTTTACTTTTTTTGTGAAGGATGCAGTGATCGGAGACAGGGTACAAGTCAAGGTCATGAAAGTAAAAAAAGGGTATGCGTACGCCAGACTGATGGAGATTATCGAACCTTCTCCCGACCGCAGAGAGCCAAAATGCATGTATCATAGACAATGCGGCGGATGCCAGATACAGGCTCTTGACTATAAGGCACAACTGGTCTTTAAGGAGAACAAAGTCAAGAATAACTTACACAGGATCGGCGGATTCTCCAGGGAACTGATTGAGCAGGTGATGGAGCCGGTCGTGGGCATGGAAGAGCCTTTTCATTATCGCAATAAAGCCCAGTTTCCGATCGGTATGGACAAAGATGGTGAGCCTGTAGCAGGTTTCTATGCTGGAAGGACCCATTCGATCATACCCAATACAGACTGTGCACTGGGAGTAAAAGAAAATAAAGCGATCCTGGAAATATTGCTGGACTACATGAAAAAATATAAGATAGCGCCCTACAATGAAGAGACGGGAAAAGGACTTATCCGCCATGTGCTGATACGAAAAGGCTTTACAACAGGCGAGATCATGGTGTGTATCATTGTGAATGGAGAGAAGCTGCCGTGGAAGCGCGAACTGGTGGAAGCGCTCAAAAGGATCGATGGTATGACAAGCATTTCCATCAATATCAACCAAGAAAACACCAATGTTATCATGGGAAAAGAGTGTCACACTATATGGGGGAAAGATACGATCAGGGATGTGATCCATATGCGGAGCATCGAAAGTATCGATGCAGGGCAGGATGTATTAACTTCAGAAGACAGTGGAATAACATTTGCTATTTCACCATTGTCCTTTTATCAGGTCAATCCGGTTCAGACGGAAAAACTGTACAGTCTGGCGCTGGATTATGCGGGATTGACTGGGACAGAGACCGTTTGGGATTTATATTGTGGTATCGGTACTATCAGCCTGTTTATGGCAAAAAAAGCAAGAAAAGTATATGGCATTGAGGTAGTGGAGCAGGCAATCATGAATGCGAGGGAGAATGCAAGGCAAAACCATATAGATAATGCACAGTTTTATGTGGGAAAGGCGGAGGAGGTACTGCCCCGTCTATATGAGGAAGAAGGGATCCGGGCGGATGTTATCTGTGTAGATCCGCCACGCAAGGGTTGTGACATGGCGTGTCTCGAAACGATCGTGAAAATGGCGCCGCAGCGCATCGTCTACGTGAGCTGCGACAGCGCTACCCTTGCGCGGGATTTGAAGTACTTGTGCGCAAATGGGTATGGATTGCGGCGTGTCCGGGCTGCGGATCTGTTTGCGCAGACGGTGCATGTGGAAGTCGCATGTTGTCTACAAAGGAAGGATTCGTAGAAATCCTTGAATTTACGCACTTTGCGAGGATTATTAAGTTTAAGCGAACACCTGAAATCGGAAAGAAAAAAGATATTTCTCACGAGATTAAAGTGTCCGTAGTTATGGAACTCGTATGAGTGGACACAAAAATGTATCGTTCACAAATTCAATCATAACAGAAAAATCTTATCAACAACTGAATAATAGGTAAGTCGAAAGACCGCTTGTTTTCTATATTTTTGTGGTATGGAGCAGGCGGTCTTTTTTGATTTTAGAACTGCCAGCATTCATCAGACACCTTGATAATCAAATTAAAGAGTAGGAGGACAAACAGATGGAGCAGACTGGCAAAAAGAGTATATGTGGGATTTTCGGCCACAATGTACAGACGGAAAATGTAAAGATCAGCGAACTGCATGATTTTCAGGGGCATCCGTTCAAGGTAGAGCATGATATGCAGCTCTTTGAATTATCGAAGAGTATTGAGGAGAAGGGAGTGCTTGTTCCCTTGATTGTAAGACCAAACCCAATTGGATCAGGGTATGAAATCGTTGCAGGGCACAGAAGAAAAGCGGCCAGCGAATGGGCAGGCATAGATACGGTTCCTGTGATGATTGTGCAGATGGATGATGCAGAAGCAACGATAACGATGGTGGACAGTAATTTACAGCGCGAGCATATCAAGCCTAGTGAGAAAGCTTATGCCTATAAAATGAAGCTGGAAGCCATGAAGCAGCAGGGAAAGAAA
>ERZ779623.78-NODE-78-length-59598-cov-18.420285_pt1 | contig 59598 bp, 48 predicted proteins | sample MGYA00514189_ERZ779623 | MGnify/ENA primary metagenome ERZ779623 (study PRJEB29562, sample SAMEA4376712) | mouse gut metagenome | isolation source: Cecum | study: EMG produced TPA metagenomics assembly of the A DSS colitis mouse model was used to assess the... | reverse complement strand
CCTTCTGCCCCACCTGCCGGATGCCGAAAGCGAACAGCAGCTTGGACAGGTCGTTCCCCTTGGACTTCTCAATGGCCGCCAGCAGGTTGTCCGCCGACTTCTTGCCCATCCGCTCCAGCTTGGCCACCTCGTCCCGGTCCAGCCGGTAGAGGTCGGCAGGGGTTTTCACCATCCCGGCCTCCACCAGCCCCTCCACTACGGCGGGACCCAGGCCCTCAATATCCATGGCGTCCCGGCTGGCGAAATGGGTCAGGGTGCGCAGGAGCTGGGCCGGACACTCCGCCCCGGTGCAGCGGATGTGCGCGCCGTCCTCATCCCGCTCCACTGGTGCCCCGCACACCGGGCACACCTTGGGCAGAAGATAGGGCACCGTACCCTCGGGCCGCTTCTCCTTCACCACGGACACGATCTCCGGGATGATCTCCCCCGCCTTCTGCACGATCACCCTGTCCCCGATGCGGATATCCTTTTCCGTAATAAAGTCCTGGTTGTGGAGGGTCGCGTTGGTGACGGTGGTGCCCGCCAGCCGGACGGGGGCCACCACCGCCTTAGGCGTCAGCACCCCGGTGCGGCCCACCTGAACCACAATGTCCTCCACCACGCTCTCCTTCTGCTCCGGCGGGTATTTGTACGCCGCCGCCCACCGGGGAAATTTAGCCGTCTCCCCCAGCCCTTCCCGCTGTGTAAGGGAGTTTACCTTGACAACTGCTCCGTCAATATCAAAGGGGTATTTTTCCCGCTGATCGCCCAGCTCAAAAATGGCGGACTGGATCTCCCCCATGTCCCCGGACAGCCGGTAGTCGATGACCTTGAAGCGCAGGGAGCGCAACCAATCCAACGCCGCGCTGTCGGTGGCAAAAGGCTCCCGGTCGGTGTATTGAATATTGAACACCACCATGTCCAGCCCCCGGGCGGCGGCAATCTTGGGGTCAAGCTGCCGCATCGATCCGGCGGCGGCGTTCCGGGGGTTGGCAAACAGGGCCTCCCCCCGCAGCTCCCGCTCCCCGTTGAGCTTTTCAAAGGTTTTCCGGGGCATATAGACCTCTCCCCGAACAATCAGCGACGCCGGGGCGTCTTCCAGCCTCATGGGGATGGAGCGGATGGTGCGCAGGTTCTCCGTCACGTCCTCCCCCACCTGCCCGTCCCCCCGGGTGGCCCCCCGGACGAACACGCCGTCCGCATACTCCAACGCCACCGACAGGCCGTCCACCTTAGGCTCCAGCAGGTATTCCGGGCTGTCCGCGCCCTCACGCACCCGGCGGTCGAAGTCCAGCAGCTCATCCGGGGAAAACACGTCCTGAAGGCTTTGCAGCGGAACCCGGTGCGTCACCTGCTGGAAGCTGTCCAACGCCTTGCCGCCCACTCGCTGGGTAGGGGAATCGGGCGTGACCAGCTCCGGATGGGCCGCCTCCAAATCCTCCAGCTCCCGAAGCATTTTGTCGTACTCAAAGTCGGAGATGGTGGGCGCGTCCAGCACATAATAGTGGTAATTGTGCTCGTTCAACGCCTCACGGAGCTGTTCCGCCTGAGTTTTTACGTCCATATCAGCCGTCCCCTTTGTCAAAATTCAAATAAGTGTCGGGCGTCTCACCCACAATCACCGTCTCCGCCACGCACACGCTGCTGCTCACCGACACGGGGAGCACCTCCCCGGGCAGGAACAGCCGCACCGTTGCGTGAATGTCCAGGCATACCCGGTGCAGGGTCTGGTTCACCCCGGCGGACGTGAAGGAGTTGGCGTAGTCCGCCGTCACCTCCCCCACGGAGTCCACCGACACCCGCACCCGCGGGCCCGCGCCGGACAGCAGGGGCTGTCCCGTCAGCGTCCCCAGGGGCACCCCCAGCGACTCGCTGTCCAGGGCGGCCAGCTGCCTTGCCACCGCCTCCACCACCTCCCGCTTGAAGCGGCTGTTGGCCGCGGTGTTGCTGGTGATGGAGGTCACCTTCCCCGCCCCGTCCCTCTCCAGGCTCACAAAGTCACCGTACTCCAGGTGGTTTTCCTGGAGGCAGTTGTCCACTGCCCCGGCAATGGCCTGGGTCATCAGGTTGGCGGCCTGGCTGGTTGCCACCGCCTCCAGCACGGGCCGCAGCTGTCCGTTCAGCGTATGGAGGAACAGGCCCGCCAACACCAGCACGCCCACAACGGGCAGCACTGCCGCCAGCGGTCCCTCCCGGCGCAGATAGTATGTCAACCGTTTCAGCTTTACAGGCATACCGCCACCCCCTATAGGGCACTGTATGCGCAAAACAGCCCGGCCTATGTCAGTCCCGCAGCAGTTCCTCCGCCGCCAGCATTACCCCGGTCTTCCCCGACTCGTAGGTAAGCCCCCCCTGGAGGTAGACCGTGTAAGGCTCCCGCATGGGCGCGTCGGCGGACAGCTCGATGGACGCCCCCTGGATAAACGCCCCCGCCGCCATAATCACCGGGCAGTCATACCCCGGCATATCCCAAGGCTCCGGGGTGACGTAGGAATCCACCGGGGCCCCGGACTGAATGCCCCTGCAAAACCGCTTCACTGCCTCCGGGTTCTTCAGATGGAGCATCTGAATAATATCATGCCGCTCCGCGTCCGACTTCGGATCCGCCTCATAGCCCAGCAGCTCCATCAGCCGCGCCGCGAACACCGCCGTTTTCACCGCCTGGGCCACCGTATGGGGGGCCAGAAACAGGCCCTGGTACAGCAGCCGGTTATTCCCCAGCGTCGCCCCGCACTCCCGGCCGATCCCCGGGCAGGTGAGCCGCATAGCCGCCCCCTCCACCAGATCCCGCCGTCCGGCGATGTAGGCCCCGGTGGGAGCCAGCCCGCCGCCGGGATTCTTGATGAGCGACCCCACCACAAGATCGGCTCCCACATGGGTAGGCTCCCGCTCCTCCACAAACTCCCCGTAGCAGTTGTCCACCAAAATGGCGGCGTTCGGGTTGCTTTTCCGCACAATGGCACAAAGATCCCCGATCTCGTCCACCGACAGGGACGCCCGGGTGGCGTATCCCCGGGAACGCTGAATCAGAACGGCCTTCACTCGGGGATCGCTCACCGTCTCCGCCAGCCCGGCCCTATCCGGCGCGTCATCCACCAGCTCCACCTGGCGGTACTCCACGCCGTAATCCTTCAGGGAACCGTGGCCCTTGTCCACCGCTCCCACCACGCCCAGCAGGGTGTCATAGGGCGCGCCCACGGCGGACACCAGCACGTCCCCCGCCTTCAACGCCCCGAACAGGGCGCAGGCAATGGCGTGGGTGCCGTTGACGAATTGTAGGCGGACCAGGGCGTCCTCCGTGCCAAACAGGCCGGCATAGATCTCGTCCAGCTTGTCCCGCCCCAGATCGTCGTAACCGTACCCCGTGGTTCCGGCGAAATACGCCTCCGCCACCCGGTGCTTTTGGAAGGCCGCCAGCACCCGCCGGCTGTTGGCCTGGGCGATGGCGTCAATCCGGGCGAACTGCGGCCCCAGCCCCTCCTCCGCCTGCCGCGCGAGGGTGCTGACCCGTTCCGGTATTTGTAAAGTAAAATCCATTTACGCACTCTGCCTTTTCGCGTTTTATTTCTCCAGCTTTGCCATGGCAAAGGCCGCCGCCAGCTTAGCGCACGCCTCCACGTCTCCCAGATCCACCAGCTCTGTGGGCGTGTGGATATAGCGGCAGGGAATGGAGATCCCCCCGGTGTACACACCCGCCCGCGTCTGGTGGATTGGCCCCGCGTCGGTGCCGCCCCGCCGGGACACGCCCCGCTGGGCCGGGATGCCCTGCTCCTCCGCCAAAGCCAGCAGCCGCTTCACCATGTCCGGGTGGCAGATCACCGAATGATCCATCACATTGACCGCCGCGCCCTTGCCGCACAAAGCGGTTAAGTCGTGCTTGGCCCCAGGCACATCGTCAGTGCCGCACACGTCCACCGCGATGCCGTAGTCCGGCTCCACCGACCACGCCGCGGTTTTGGCCCCCCGGCAGCCCACCTCCTCCTGGGTGGAGAACACAAAATAGAGGTCGTTGTCCGTCTCCCCAAGCTGCTCCATGGCCATCAGCAGTACCAGGCACCCGATCCGGTTGTCCAGATAGGGGGAAATCACCCGGTTCCCCGCCCTGCGGATGGGCGTATCGTACACGACCGCGTCCCCCACCTGCACCAGCTTCCCGGCCTCCCCGCCGTCCGCCGCGCCGATGTCCGCCACAAGCTCGTTTACCTTCAGCTTGGACAGGTCGGCGTCCGCCTCCGCGCAGAGCAGGCCCCTGACCCCGCTCTGGAACCGCACCGGCGCGTACAGTGCCCGGGCCGCGCTGACGCCGCCCAACGCCCCCACATGGACAAAGCCCTTCTCGTCGATGTGGGTGGCCACCAGTCCGATGGAGTCCATATGGGCGGAGAACATCACCCGGGGCCCGCTTCCCTTCCTGCGGCAGATCAGGTTTCCCATCACGTCCCGGGAAATCTCCTCCACATAGGGCTTCGCCAGCCCCTCGAGCACCTGGGAAATCCCGCTTTCACAGCCGGAAGGCCCAAAGGCGGACACCAGCTCCTCCAACGTCTTTATCATATCCATGTCCTATTCCTCCTGTCAGTCCTCCGCCACATCCCGGATAAACAGCCGGGCCAGGGCGAACATCTGTTCCGCGTCACATTGGCTGCACACGCTGTTGGGTGCGTGGAGATAGCGCACCGCCGCCGAGATCCCGGTGACCCGCACCCCGGCCTTGGTCCTTTGAACGGCCTGGGCGTCGGTGCCGCCGGACAGGTAGTGCTTCATCTGCCAGGGCAGGCCGTTTTTCTCCGCCAGCGTCCTCAGCCGCTCAAACAGGCTCCGGTCGTAGATCGCGCCCCCGTCCATCCAGGACAGCACCGGGCCCCGTCCGGGCCAGCACACCTGCCTGTCCTCCGTGAGGGCGGGCACATCGGCGGCGGTGGTTCCCTCCAGCACCAGGGCAATCTCCGGCGTCACGGAGAAGGCCGCGCCGAAGGCCCCCCGGCAGCCCGCCTCCTCCTGGGTGGTGAAGGCGAAGGTACAGTCCATGGGCAGGTCCTCCTCCAGCAGCTTCACCATCACCGCGCAGCCCACCCGGTCGTCGATGGCTTTGGCTTTGAGCATCCCGTCCCCAAAATCCACCGGCTCGCTGACAAACACGGCAACGTCCCCAAGCTCCACCCGGGACAGGGCCTCCTCCCGGTTTTTCGCGCCGATGTCAAGATAAAGCTCGGTGATCTTGGGCACCTTTTTGCGCTCCTCGGCGGTGGTCAGATGGATGGGCTTCAGACCGATCACACCGGGGATCCGTCCTGGCCCCACCGCCACCTCCTTGCCCAGCAGAATTCGCCGGTCAATGCCTCCCACACAGCCGAATTTCAGGAACCCCTCGTCAGTGACCGACTTGACAATCAGCCCCTCCTCGTCCATGTGGGCGCACAGCATCAGCCGGTTCCCTGTGGGCTTGGCCCCCCGCTTGAACGCGATCAGGTTCCCCAGGGCGTCCACCCGCACGCTGTCCGCGTACGGCTCCACCCGTTTGCGGATATAGTCCCGCACCTCGTCCTCCCAGGAGGACACCCCGGACAGGGCGCACAGGGTTTTCAGCGTCTCAATCATGCCAATCCCCCTCTCCCAGTCCGGCGGCAAAGGTGGCCAGCAGCCGGGCCGTGTCCTCAATGTCAGCTTTCTCCACCGTCTCCACCGGGGTGTGCATATACTTCAGCGGAATGCACACCACCGCCGTGGCCACCCCTTCCTTGCAGATCTGCATGGTCCAGCCGTTGGTGCCGCTGCTGCCCTCCATGACCTCCTTCTGAACGGGTATGTTCCCCTTCTCCGCCCTGTCCAGCAGGCGGCGCACCATCCAGCGGGTGCAGTTAGGCCCGATGCCCACAGCGGGGCCGCCGCCCATCACCATGGCTTCGTCCTTGGGTGTGTCCGGCGCGCGCCCGAAGGTCACGTCCACCGCCACACAGCAGTCCGGGCCGATGGCCTGGGTCACCACCCGGGCCCCCATGCCCCCGACCTCCTCCCGGGTACTGCCCAGCACATAGAGATCCACATTCAGCGGCTTACCCCGGAGCAGCTCCGCCGTCCGCAGCAACGCCTCAAAGCAGACCCGGTCGTCCATGGCCTTGGAGCAGAGCTGACGCTCCCCCAGCCGGAGAAAGCTGGAGCGGTACACCACCGGCGTGCCCAGGGGAATCCGCCGCTCCGCCTCCTCCTGGCCCAGCCCCACATCGATGAACATCTCCTCCACCTTGGGGGCCTTTTCCCGGTCCTCCGCCGACAGCACGTGGGGCGGCAGGCAGGCCACCACCCCCCGCAGGGGCGGGTCGGCCAGCACCGTCACCTCCCGGTCGGGGAGCATCCGGGCGTCCACCCCGATGGCGGCAAAGCGCAGGAAGCCCTGCTCCATCCCGGTGACGGTAAGCCCCACCTCGTCCAAATGGGCGTCCAGCAGCAGCTTTTTCGCCCCCGGCTTCCCACAGCGGCGCACCCCCACCAGATTGCCCAGCCGATCCACCCAAACCTCGTCCATCAACGGCTCCAGCAGCGTCCGGGCCTCCGCCACCGCCGGGCCTTCAAACCCGGAGGGCGCGCCCGCCGCGCACAGCCGTTTCAATCTCTGTTCCGTTTCCACGTCTGATAGTCTCCTTTTCCTGCTTATTCCAGCGCGTTTACCAAATCCTTGAACGCGTTCCCCCGCTCCGCGAAATTCTTGAAGCGGTCGAAGGACGCGCTGGCCGGGGACAGGATCACCACGTCCCCCGGCTCCGCCATGGCCCGCGCCCGGTCCACCGCCTCCCGCAAATCCCCGCAGTCCACAAGATCCGGGGCACCCGGCTGGTAGTCCGGCGCGGCCAGCACCGCCGCCTTGATCTTCTCCGCCGTGTCCCCGGTGAGCAGCAGGGCCTTCACCGACTTCACAGCCTCCGGCCCCAGCTCGTCGTAGGGAATGTGCTTGTCATAGCCCCCGGCGATCAGAATCACCTTTTCCGGAAAGGACCGCAGCCCCGCGATGGTCCGGCTGGGACTGGAAGCGATGGAATCATTGTAGTACCGCACCCCGTCCAGCTCCCGCACCAGCTCGATCCGGTGCTCCACCCCGCCGAAGGTGCGGGCAAAGTCCCGGATCACCTCGTCGGGTACCAGCTCCTCCACCACGGCGATGGCCGCCATGTAGTTCTCCAGATTGTGCAGGCCGGGTATGCGGATATCCTCCGTATGGATCACCGGGCGGCCGCAGTACATCACCATCCCGTCCTTTAAGTATACCCCGTGCTCCACCGTTTTCTTCCGGCTGAACAGGGTCACCTGCCCCCTGGCCTCCTGGGCGAACCCGGCGGTGATCTCGTTGTCCCCGTTGAGCACCAGCTTGTCGCAGGCGTCCTGGTAGGCAAAGACGTTCCGCTTGGCGGACACGTACTCCTCCATGTCCCGGTGCACGTCCAGATGATTGGGGGCCAGGTTGGTGACCACCGCGATGCTGGGGCTCTGCCTCATAGTGAGTAGCTGGAAGGAGGACAGCTCCAGCACCACCATGTCGTCCGGCCGGATCTCGTCCACCCGGCACAGCAGCGGGTTGCCGATGTTCCCCCCCACAAAGGTGCGGTAGCCCGCCGCCTTCAGCATCCCGGCGATGATGGTGGTGGTGGTGGTCTTGCCGTCCGACCCGGTCACCGCGATGATCCGGCAGGGGCACAGGGACAAAAACGCCTCCATCTCCGAGGTGAGCTTGGCCCCCGCCTCCACCGCCCGGGCGATCTGGGGCACATCGGGCCGCAGGCCGGGGGTGCGGAAGATCACGTCCGCCCCCTCCAGATGGTCCAGGTAGTCCGGGCCCAGCGCGGTCTCCAGCCCCCGGCGTTCCAGGGACTCGATGAGGCCGTTGAACTCCTCCCTCCCCCGCTTGTCGCAGGCCAGCGTTGAAACGCCCGCGTCCAGCAGCCGCTCCACCAGCGGCGTGTTGGACACGCCCAGGCCGATCACCGCCACCCGCTTCCCCTTCAGCCGATCCAGATATTCCTTCAGCGCAGATTCCATCTTGAGCCGCACCTCCATAGTCGTCGCTCCGCTTCCGCCCGCAGGCAGAATTTACGCATGGAGGTATTATACCCCATTCAAATCCATTTGACAATCACCCAAAGATGAAGTACAATGATTTTCGCAAGCAAGCTGGACAGCCGCGCGGCCAGGCCGAAAGGCCGTCCGTGAGGAAAGTCCGGGCTCCACAGGGCAAGGATAACGGGTAACACCCGCCGGGGGCGACCCCAGGAAAAGTGCAACAGAAATAGTCTGCTGGCGGGCCTTCGCCTGCCAGTCAAGGTGGAAAGGTGAGGTAAGAGCTCACCCAATGGCGTGTGAAAGCGACCATTGCTGTAAACTCTATCCGGAGCAACGCCGTGGGGACACAACAGGCTGGCCCGGCCGTGTCCAGGAGGCGGCTGGAGCGCGTCGGCGACGGCGCGTCGAGATAGATGGCTGTCTTAAATGACAGAACCCGGCTTACAGGCTTACTTGCACCACAGGCGGGACTCCGGGAGGGGTCCCGCCTTTTTCTGCCCGCTATTCGGGATTTTTCCATCTGCCCGTTGCGTTTTCGGCTCGAATCCGGTATAATATGGGCAATTGCGCGATAGGAGGGATGTGCCCTTGCAGCTTTTGATCCGAGGCGGGCGGGTGGTGGACCCCGCCCAGGGCGTGGACGATCGCTTTGACCTTCTCATCCAGGACGGCAAAATCCTCCGGCTGGGCCGGGATCTCGCCGCCCCTGACGCCCAGATCCTGAATGCCGGCGGCCTGACCGCCGCCCCCGGCCTGGTGGACATCCACGTCCATCTGAGGGAGCCGGGCTTTGAGGCCAAGGAGACGGTGGCCACTGGCTGCGCCGCCGCCGCCCGGGGCGGCGTCACCACCCTGGTAGCCATGCCCAACACCCGCCCCGCCGCCGACTGCCCGGAGATCGTCCGGCTGGTGCGGGACAAGGCCGCCGCCACCGGAATCAACGTCCTCCCCGCCGGGGCGGTGACGGTAGGACAGAAAGGCGAACAGCTCACCGACTTCGCCGCGCTGAAGGCGGCGGGCGTCCCCGCCCTCACCGACGACGGGGTGCCCATCCAGAACCTTGCCCTGCTCCGGCGGGCCATGCTGGAGGCAAAGCGGCTGAATCTCCCCCTGCTGGATCACTGCGAGGACCGGGACATGGTTCAAAACTACGCCGTCAACGAGGGCGCGGTGTCCCGAAGGCTGGGCCTCCCCGGCCGCCCCGCCGTGGCGGAGGAGCTGCAAATCATGCGGGACGTGATGCTGGCGGAGGACACCGGGGCCCATGTCCACATCTGCCACATCTCCACCGCCAAAGGGGTGGACATCGTCCGGCAGGCCAAGGCCCGGGGCGTCCACGTCACCTGCGAGACCTGCCCCCAATACTTTACCCTCACTGAGGACGAGATACTGCTCCAGGGCACCATGGCCCGCGTCAACCCGCCCCTGCGCACCCAGGCGGACGTGGACGGCATCCGGGCGGGGCTGGCCGACGGCACCATTGACGCCATCGTCACCGACCACGCCCCCCACACCGCCGGGGAAAAGTCCAAGCCCCTCCCCGACGCCCCCAGCGGCATGGTGGGGCTGGAGACCTCCCTGGCCCTGGCCCTCACCGGGCTGTACCACACGGGGCTGCTGCCGCTGGCCCAGGTGCTGGACCTCATGTCCGCCGCCCCCGCCGCCCTGCTGGGGCTGGACAAGGGCACGCTGGCAGCGGGCCGGGACGCCGACCTGATCCTCTTTGACCCGGATCAGGAGTGGATCATTGACAAAACCAAGTTCGCTTCGAAGGGCCGCAACACCCCCTTCCACGGCAGGACCGTGCGGGGGCGCGTCAAATATACCATTTCCCGGGGAACCATCATCTATCAGGAGGGTTAAACCATGTCATTCGATGTTTTACAGGACAAGATCAAGGCCAAAAAGAACCCCACCGTGGCCGGACTGGACGCCCGCGTGGAGTACGTCCCGCCCCATATCCTAAAAAAGTACACCGCCCTGCACGGCGAAACCTTACAGGCCGCCGCCCTGGCGGTACTGGAATTTGACCAGGGCCTCATCGACGCCCTGGCCGACGTGGTGCCCGCCGTCAAGCCCCAGTCCGCCTATTTCGAGATGCTGGGCTGGCAGGGCATGAAGGTGTTGGAGGAAGTCATCGCCTACGCCAAGTCCAAGGACCTGTTCGTCATTGCCGACGTAAAGCGGGGCGACATCGGCACCACCGCCGCCGCCTACAGCGAGGCGTGGCTGGGAACCTCCCAGGTGGGCGGGACGGCCTGCCCCGTGTTCGACGCCGATTGTGTGACTTTGAACGGCTACATGGGCTCCGACGCCGTCAAGCCCTTCCTCAAGGACTGCACGGAGCGGGACAAGTGCGCCTTTGTGCTGGCCAAGACCTCCAACCCCTCCTCCATGGAGCTTCAGGACATTGTGGCCGGGGACCGGCTGGTATACACCGTGATGGGTGACCTGATCCAGCGGTGGGGCCAGGGCACTGAGGGCAGGTACCACTACCAGGCCCTGGGGGCGGTGGTGGGAGCCACCCACCCCTCCGTCCTCAAGGAGCTGCGCTACCGCCTGGACAAGGTGTTCTTCCTGGTCCCCGGCTACGGAGCCCAGGGCGGCACCGCCGCCGACGTGCGCTTCGCCTTTGACGAGCTGGGCCGGGGGGCCATTGTCAACGCCTCCCGCTCCATCATGTGCGCCTGGCAGAAGACCGGGAAGGACGGCGCGGACTACCAGGAGGCCGCCCGGGCCGCCGCTGAGAAGATGCGGGACGAGATCAAGCAGTACGTCACCATATTATAAGGAGGGGATCGGCTGTGCCGGTTCAACAGGTTTGCAAGATTGTGGAAATGACCCAGCTGGACGCCGACACCTGGTGGATGGTGCTGGAGGCCGGAAAGCTGGTGGAGCAGCACGGTCTGCGGGGCGGGCAGTTTTTACATATCAAATGCGGGGACAATCAGCTTCTCCGCCGCCCCATCTCCGTGGCCCGTACCCAGTGCGACGATCCGGAGGATACCGCCGCCCTGATTTTCGAGGTCCGGGGCGAGGGCACCCGCTGGCTGTCCCAGCGCAGGGTGGGAGAAAAGCTGGACGTACTCGGCCCCTTGGGCAACGGCTTTGACGTGTCCAAGGAGGGCCGCTACCTGCTGGTGGGGGGCGGCATCGGCGTGCCGCCGCTGCTGGAGCTGGGGGAGTGCCTGAGCTGGCCCCGCACGGCGGTGCTGGGCTTCCGCACCGGGGCAAAGGCGTTTCTCCCCGTCATCAGCCGCTTTGCCGTTCACTGCGAGAAAACCTATCTCTGCACCGACGACGGAAGCCTGGGCCGCCACGGCCTTGTGGACGCCCAGGTGCGGGATGTACTTGCGAAGGATTCTTCCTTTACAGCTATTCTGGCCTGCGGCCCCAAGCCCATGCTGAAAAGCGTCGCCAAGGCGGCGGAGGAGTTCGGCATCCCCTGTCAGGTGTCCATGGAGGAGCGGATGGCCTGCGGCGTGGGGGCCTGCCTGGGCTGTGCCCTTCCGATGAAAGACGGCTCCATCAAGCACGTCTGCAAGGACGGCCCCGTATTTGACGCCAGGGAGGTGGACTGGGATGCGTGAACAGGATGCTTATCTGTCTGAGGCCGTGATCGGCGGCAGTGGGAACAGCTGCAAGCTGGGGCAGACCTTCCCCGCCCCGGAGACACCGGACGCCTCCCACATCGACCAGTCCGTTGAGCTGGCGGGGGTGCGGCTGAAAAACCCGGTGGTGGCGGCCTCCGGCACCTTCGGCTTCGGCCGGGAGTACGGGGAGTTCTTTGGCCTGTCCGAGCTGGGCGGGATTTGCTGTAAAGGCTTAACCCTTTCTCCAAGGGAGGGCAATCCCTCTCCCCGGATCGCCGAGACCCCTCTGGGAATGCTCAACTCCGTGGGACTGCAAAATCCCGGCGTGGACGCCTTCATCCGGGACGAGCTTCCCTTCCTCCGCCAGCACGATGTAACCATCATCGCCAACATCTCCGGCAATACTCCGGAGGAGTACGGCGTGATGTGCGAGAAGCTGTCCGAAGCCGGAGTTGATCTGATCGAGGTCAATATCTCCTGCCCCAACGTCAAGGCGGGCGGACTGGCCTACGGCACCCGCCCCGATCTGGCGGCTGAGGTCACCCGGGAGGCCAAACGCCACGCCGCCGTCCCCGTGATGGTAAAGCTCTCCCCCAATGTCACCGACATCACCGAGATCGCCCGGGCCGCCGCGGACGGGGGCGCGGACGCCCTCTCCCTCATTAACACCCTGCGGGGAATGCGCATAGACGTAAACACCCGCCGCCCCATTTTGAAGATGAACACCGGCGGGCTGTCCGGTCCCGCCGTCCTCCCCGTGGCGGTCCGGATGGTGTGGGAGGTGTCCCGCACCGTCAGCCTCCCCATCCTGGGCATGGGCGGCGTGTCCACTGGCGAGGACGCCGCCCAGCTCATGCTGGCGGGAGCCTCCGCCGTGGCGGTGGGCACCGCCCTCTTTGCCGATCCCTTCGCCCCGCTGAAGGTGCGGGACGGGCTGGCCGGGATCGCCGCCCGGCAGGGCCTGTCCGCCGTGCGGGAGCTTTCCGGCGGCGTCCGGCCCTGGTAACAGCGCAGAAAGGAGACCCGCCATGACCACCATCTATCTCATCCGCCACGGGCAGGCGGAGGGCAATCTCTACCGCCGCTGTCACAGCTGGCACAACGGCCTGCTCACCCAGAAGGGCCGGGAGCAGGCCAAGGCCCTGGAAAAGCGGTTCGAGGGCGTCCACTTTGACGCGGCGTACTCCAGCGACCTCTACCGGGCCATGGCCACCGCCGGGGCCGTCTCCCGCCCCCGCGGGCTCACCCTGCGGGTGGATCCCGGCCTGCGGGAGATCGGCGCGGGCGTCTGGGAGGACGTGCCCTGGGGCCAGCTTCTCCACGACCACCGGGACAGCCTGGCGGACTTTCTGGCCTGCGACCCCGGCTGGCAGGTTGAGGGCAGCGAGACCTTCCCCCACGTGCGTCAGCGGATGACCGCCTCCCTGACCCGCATCGCCGCCGCCCACCCGGGGCAGACGGTGGCGGTGGCGTCCCACGGCTGCGCCATCCGGGCCGCGCTGTCCGCCTTCCTGGGCATGGACGCCGCCGACATGAGCCGGATTCCCCTGTCCAACAACACCGGAGTGGCCAAGCTGATGGCGGAAAACGGCACATTTCAGGTGGAGTATTATAACGACGACAGCCACCTGGGCTCCTCTGAGCAGTGGCGGTATCCCGCCGCCCAGTCCAATGCCGCCTCCGGTATCCCCGGCATGGAGCGCAACGCCCTGCGCCACCGCTCCCTGATCCTGCCCCAGGAGGAGGATCTGTATCTCAACGCCTGCACAGAGGCCGGCATACAGCCCTACAATTTCCTGCTGGGGGAGCCGGACAGCCTCCTGCTGTCCCTGCTGGGGGAGCGTCCCGCCGGGGTGCTCCAGATGGACCGGGGCAAGGAGGCGGATCAGGGCGCGGGCTGGATCACCCTGCTGTGGATGGCCCCGGAGTTCCAGGGCAAAGGGCTGGCGGTTCAGCTTTTGGGCCATGCGGTGTGCACCTACCGGGCCATGGGGCGGCAGACCCTGCGGCTGCCCTGCCCGCCGGAATTTCAGCGGCTCCGAAGTTTCTGCCTTTCCCACGGCTTCGCCCCAGCGGACGGCCAGCCCGACACGCTGGAACAATACATCGGCTTGGAGCTGTAACAGAATACGCCAGGGCGGCCGGGTACTCCCGGCCGCCCTGATTTCGTTCAGCGCACCGCCCGGCCAACGTCGCGGGCCGCATCGCCGATGGCGTCCCCAGCGTCGCGGACTGCGTCGCCCGCGCCCCGGGCCAGATCCCCCGCGGCGTCGCCGATGTCGTCCATCACACTGTCCCCGCCCTGGCCGCCGGTTCCGGCGGAGCCGTCGGGCAGGCCGTCATTGTTCTGATCATTGGTGCCCCCGGCTCCGCCGCCCTCCATGGCGTCGTTGCCGCTGTCCCCGCCGTTCATGCCGGGGCTGTGATCCGCCCCGCCCATGCCCGGCGTGTTCTGGACACCGCCGCCGGAGATATGGTCGGTGGGCTCCACCGGGGCGGAGTTCTCCTCCCGGTTGGCGGAGCAGCCCGCCAGGGCCAGCACAAACACAAGGGCCATCGCCAAAGCAAACCTTCTCTGTTTCATCGTTATGCCTCCTGCTTTTATTCACTTTCCCCGACCTTCATTATGTGCCGGGGCGGATAAATTAAAAGCAGAAAAATTTTGCTGATTTTCCATCTCAACGGGGATATCCCCTGTTTTTTTCTGAAAAGCCGCACCCTTTCCCCTCCTCCGCATAGGCTGAAGCAAGGAAGCCCGGGCCTGCCCCAGGACACGGCCCGCCTATGGCAGGCTTCCCCAATCCCCAAAAGGAGGAGTTGTCCATGCCCCAGACCGGATCTTTAACCGTCCGCGCGTTTACCTCCCAGGCCCAGCTTCCCGTCCCGGGAGCCACCGTGATCATCTCCGGCCCCAGTGAGGACGGCCGCCGGAACGTGCTCTCCATTCAGACCACCGACAGCAGCGGCACCACCAAGCCCGTCCAGCTGGCCGCCCCCGATCCCTCCCTCAGCGAGGAACCCGGCGGGGCCGCCCCCTTCTCCGACTATGCCCTGGTGGTGGAGCATCCGGACTATTACCTGGCCACCTTTGAGCAGCTTCAGGTGTTCCCCGGAGTGGAGACGGTGCAGAACGTGCCCCTGATGCCCTTGCCCCAGCCGGCCAACGGGGACGGTGACGCCGCCAGCCCGGTGGTTGTCACACCCCAGCCGCTGTGAGCGGCGTTCAGCAAGGAGGTTCCTATGCCTATCACAGTCACGCCCTACATACCCCAGACCATCACCGTCCACACCGGGCCCGCCAACCAGTGGGCGGAAAATGTGACGGTTCCCTTCATCGACTACATCAAAAACGTGGCCTCCAGCGAAATCTATCCCACCTGGCCCGAGGCCGCGCTGCGGGCCAACATCCTGGCCCAGATCTCCTTTGCCCTCAACCGGATCTACACGGAATACTACCCCAGCCGGGGCTATGACTTCGACATCACCGGATCTACCATAAACGATCAGAAGTTTATCAAAGGCCGCAGTACCTTTGAAAACGTGGACAAATTGGTGGATGAGCTGTTCAACACCTACATCCGGCGGCAGGGCTTTGTGGAACCCCTGGCCGCCAAATTCTGCAACGGCACCACCGTCACCTGCGACGGCCTGTCCCAATGGGGCAGCGAACGGCTGGCCCGGCAGGGCAGCTCCACCCTGGACATTCTGCGCCACTACTACGGCGATAACATCGAGCTGGTGACCAACGCCCCCATCCGGGACATCACCTACTCCTACCCCGGCTATCCTCTGCAAAACGGCTCCTCCGGCAACTATGTCACCGTGCTCCAAGTCATGCTCAACCGGATCGGGCAGAACTACCCCGCCATCCCCCGCATCAGCCCGGTGGACGGCGTGTTCGGCTCCCAGACCGAGGCGGCGGTGAAAAAATTCCAGTCCATTTTCAACCTCACCCCCGACGGCATTGTGGGCCAGGGCACCTGGTATAAGCTGGTGTCCCTCTACGGGGCGGTCTCCCGCCTGTCCGAGCTGGTCAGCGAGGGCCAGCCCTTCACCCAGGTGCAGGGCCCCTCCGCCGGAGTCACCCTCCGGGAGGGCAGCACCGGCCTTGCCGTGTCCGCCCTTCAGTACTTCATCTCCATCATCGCCCAGTTCAATTCCGGCGTGCCGCCCCTGGCCATCGACGGCATCTTCGGCCCCCGCACCCGGGAGGCTGTGGAGGCCGCCCAGACCCGCCTGGGCCTGCCCGCCATCGGCGTGGTGGATCAGCAGACCTGGCAGCGGCTGTACGACGAGTACCTGGGCATCGCCCGCACCGCCCTGGCCGGAGCAAACCTGCCCACCAGTGCGCGGGAAATTGAGAGCTCCGTGGCCGCGGGCCAGTTCCCCGGCTACAACCTCACCTTTGGAAACTCTAACGCATGAAAGGAAGGATTTCCCCTATGAACAACCCGGCGGCAAGTGGATCGGAGATGACAGGCCAGCCCGTCCGATCCCTGCAATATATGCTGAACCAGCTGGCCATACACAATCCAAAGCTGATCCGGCTGACGGTGGACGGCATCTTCGGCGAGCGCACCCTGGAGGCCGTCATGGTGTTCCAGCGGGAGTACCATCCCCCGGTGACCGGGGTGGTGGATCTGGGCACCTGGAACGCCATCCGGGACGCCTATTTCAAGGCCGAGCAGCAGTACGGCTTTCCGCCCCCGCTGAACGTCCTCCCCTGCGGCACCTATACCGCCGTTGAGGGCCAGGAGTGCCCCCCGGTGCTGATTGTCCAGGCCATGTTCGTCTCCCTCAGTAAGGTGATGTCCAACTTCTCCCCCTGCAAGCTGAGCAGCTGCAATGACGGCGAGACCCCCGCCAACATCCGGGTCATCCAAAAGCTGGCGGGCCTGCCCGCCACCGGCGTGCTGGACCGCTCCACCTGGGCCTATCTGGTGCAGCTTTACCAGGCCCTTGTCACCCGCGGCTGATCGACAGGCAAATTATTCTTGTCTTTCCTGCCGGAATCGGATATAATATCTCCTGCGCGGATACATGAAATCCGCCGCGCCTTGGCCGGGAGAGGAGCTGGTTCATATGGCCGGGTTTATCCATGACAAGCTGGACATCAAGCTGCTGGTGCTGTATATCCTGGACCGCGCCGCCGCCGCCATCGACTTCGCCACCCTCACCGACCTGTCCATGTGCGACAGCGGCGTGGACTATTTCCAATTTGCCGAAGCCGCCGCCGAGCTGCTGGACAGCGGCCACATCGCCCAGGACGGGGAGTTTTACTCCATCACCGAAAAGGGCCGCCGCACCTGCGCCGCCGGGGAGAGCAGCCTGTCTCCCGTGGTGCGCCGCCGCTGCGACCAGCGCATGGCCCCGCTGAACCAGGCCCTGAAACGCAAGGCCCAGGTGCGGGCGGAGGTGCAGAAACAGCCCCAGGGCTTCGACGTGCGCCTGGCCATGGACGACGACCAGGGCAGCCTGTTCTCCCTCACCCTGCTGGCCCCCTCCGAGGAGGAGGGCCAGCGCGTCGCACAGCAGTTTCTCCAGCACCCCGACCGGATATACAATGGGATTCTCGGCGTTCTGCTCGCCGAGCAGAATTAGGAGGGAGCTTGTTTGACCATCCTGGGTTACGCCGTCACTGACCTGTTCCTCTACTTCATCTTCTACTCTTTTTTGGGCTGGGTGATGGAGACCTGTTACTGCTCCATCTGCGAACGCCGCCTGGTTCCCCGGGGCTTTCTGTACGGCCCTATCTGCCCCATCTACGGCGCGGGCGTACTGTTGATGATCCTGTTCTTTACCCCGCTGAAACAGAATTTGTTGTTGTTTTACGTGGTGGCTGTGGTGGTGATGAGCAGCTGGGAATATTTCGTGGCCTGGCTGCTGGAGACCACCACCCACGTGAAATACTGGGACTACTCCCATTTCCGCTTCAACCTCAAGGGCCGGATCTGCCTGTGGGTGGCTCTGGTGTGGGGCGTGCTGTCCTATCTGGTGATCTTCTATATCCACCCTCCGGTGGAGGAGCTGTTCACCCGCATCCCCCCGGTGCTGAAATACGCCCTGGGCGGCTCCCTGCTGGTGGTGCTGATTGTGGACGCGGTGCTCACCATCCGGCATCTGGCCCTGGTGTCCCGGCTGGTGGTGGGCGTCACCACCCTGGGGAAGGAGCTCCAGGTCCAGCTCTCCCTGGGCAAGGCGGAGCTGTCCGATATGCTGGAGGACAAATCCGCCGCCCTGCGCCAGCGGTACAGCGCGGAGATCGCCCAGCTGGAGCGGTACAGCCGCCGCTTCCGCAGCCGGTACAGCAAGCTGTCCGTCAACCGCCGCTATACCGTGCGGCATGAGGACATTCTGGCCGCCGCCCAGCTGGCCCGGGAGGAGCTGCTCCGCAAGAAAGCCCAGCGGAAGGCCAGCCGCTGACCGTCCGGCAGGCGGAACTTGATCCGCCCGCTCAGCAAAGGCTTTTCGGAGCCGCCAGCTTAGCCAAGCATCCCTTTTCGGACAAAAACGTGGCAGACGGCAAGGCCATCTGCCACGTTTTCCTATGTTCCGTCAACCGTTCCAGCCCTTGCACACGTCCACCCAGGCCGTATAACCGGAGTGCCGCTCCAGCTCCCCGATGGACAGCTCGATGGCACTGTTCCCGCTGCCGCAGGCGGGGAACACCGTCTCAAACCGTTTCAGCGACTCGTCCAGATAGACCTGCACCCCGTCCCGGATCCCGAAGGGGCACACGCCGCCCACCGCGTGGCCCACCAGCTCCTCCACCTCGCCGGGGCTGAGCATCTTCGCCTTGGTGCCGAACCGGGCCTTGTATTTGGGGTTGTCGATCTTGGCGTCCCCAGCGGCCACGATCAGAACCGCCTGCCCGTCCACCAGGAAGGACAGCGTTTTCGCGATCCGGCAGGGCTGGCACCCCAACGCCTGGGCCGCCAGCTCCACCGTCGCGCTGGATACGTCGAACTCCCGCACCCGGTCCGCCATGCCCCACGATTCAAAATACTTCTTGACTGCCTCGATTGCCATACCGATCCCATCCCTTTCCCCTGCTCCGCCTTGTCCCAGGCGTTTTATCCATTATATCACAGTCTCCCTGCTCCAACCTCCCAAAATTTTTCCGCTCCACCCCCGATTTTTCATCGCTTTTGATAGCAGGTTTCTCTATCCTTTCTCCGCTCCGCGCATTATAATATGGAGCGGCAGACCCCCGGCCCCGCCCTGTTGGACTGCCCGCACTAAGAGCCTGTTTAAAATCTGGCGGAATGCCAGACAGGCGCAGATTTTTTTGCTGGGCAAGGCGATTTGACGCAGGAATACTTTGTGTATTTCAAGTCAAGTCAACGCGGCCCAGCGGAAAAAGATGTGCCGGGATGGCGTTTTGATAGATTTTAAACAGGCTCTAAGAACCGCCAAGGAGGCTATCCCATGAGCGTTTTTTACCACGAGAAAAGCCAGACCTTCCACCTCACCAACGGCCGGATCAGCTATCTGATGAAGGTACTACCCAACGGGACCCTGGGCCAGCTCTACTTTGGCAGGGCCATCCGGGACCGGGAGGATTTCGACCACCTGCTGGAGTTTGCCAGCCGCCCCATGTCCTCCTGCGTCTTTGAGGGAAACCCTTGTTTCTCCCTGGAGCACTGCCGCCAGGAGTACCCCTCCCACGGCTCCACCGACTTCCGCCGCCCCGCCGTGGAGCTGCGCCAGCCCAACGGCAGCCGGATCACCAGCTTCGTCTACCACTCCCACACCGTTGCGCCCGGCAAGCCCGCCCTGGACGGCCTGCCCGCCACCTACTGCGAGCAGGACAGCGAGGCTGAAACCCTCACCATCCGGCTCCGGGATGAGCTGCTCAATGTCTCCGCCTACCTCAACTACACCCTCTTTGCCGGCCACCCCGCCCTGGCCCGCTCCGCCCGGATCGTCAACGAGGGCGGGCTGGAGCTTCACCTCACCCACGCCATGAGCCTGTCCCTGGATCTGCCGGACAGGGAGTACGAGCTGCTCCACTTCTCCGGGGCCTGGGGCCGGGAGCGGCACCTCAAGGTGCGGAGGCTGGAGCAGGGCGTACAGTCGGTGGAGTCCCTCCGGGGCCATTCCTCCCACAACCACAACCCCTTCGTCATGCTCCGCCGCCCGGGGACGGATGAGGATCAGGGGGAGGTTCTGGGCTTTTCCCTGGTTTACTCCGGCAATTTCCTGGCCCAGGCCGAGGTGGACACCTGGGACACCATCCGGATCACCCTCGGCATCAACCCCTTCGGCTTCGACTGGAAGCTGGAACCCGGCGAGGGCTTCCAGACCCCGGAGGCGGTGGCGGTCTACTCCCATCAGGGCATGGGGGCCATGAGCCGCACCTTCCACACCCTTTACCGCAGCCGTCTGGCCCGGGGTGAATGGCGGGACAGGCCCCGGCCCATCCTCATCAACAACTGGGAGGCCACCTATTTCAACTTTGACGAGGACAAGCTGGTGTCCATCGCCCAGGCCGCCAAGCGGGACGGCGTGGAGCTGTTCGTACTGGACGACGGCTGGTTCGGCGCGCGCCGCAGCGACCGCGCGGGGCTGGGGGACTGGATCGCCAACCCGGAGCTTCTGCCCCAGGGGATCTCGGGGCTGGCCGAGCGCGTTGAGGCACTGGGCATGAAGTTCGGCCTGTGGTTCGAGCCGGAGATGGTGAACCGGGACTCCGACCTGTACCGCGCCCACCCGGACTGGCTTCTCCAGACCCCGGGCCGCACCCCCTCCCACGGCCGGAACCAGTTTGTGCTGGACTTCTCCCGGCCCGAGGTGGTGGACCGCGTCCACGATATGATGGCAAGCATCCTGTCCGGGGCCAAGGTGTCCTATGTCAAATGGGACATGAACCGCTCCATCACCGAGGCCTACTCCGCCGCCCTCCCTCCCGACCGGCAGGGGGAGGTGTTCCACCGCTATATTCTGGGCGTGTACGACCTCTATGAGCGGCTGACCTCCGCCTTCCCCCACGTGCTGTTCGAGTCCTGCGCCTCCGGCGGCGGGCGGTTCGACCCCGGTATGCTCTACTATGCCCCCCAGGCCTGGACCTCCGACGACTCCGACGCCGCCGAACGGCTCAAAATCCAGTACGGCACCTCCTTCTGCTACCCGGTGGTGTCCATGGGTGCTCATGTCTCCGCCGTGCCCAACCACCAGGTAAACCGTGCCACGCCCCTGTCCACCCGGGCCAATGTGGCCTATTTCGGCACCTTCGGCTACGAGCTGGATCTGAACCGCCTGACCAGCGAGGAACGGGAGCAGGTGCGGGCCCAGATCGCCTTTATGAAGGAGCACCGGGCCGTGATCCAGTTCGGCGATTTCTACCGCCTCCTGTCCCCCTTTCAGGGGAATTACACCGCCTGGATGGCTGTCAGCCCCGACCGCCGCACCGCCCTGGTGGGCTGGTACAAGACCCTCAACGAGGTAAACGGCCCCTTCCGCCGCCTGCGCCTGCGGGGGCTGGACCCCGCGCTGTGCTACACAGTGGACGGGACCTCCGCCCACTACGGCGACGAGCTGATGGAGGTGGGACTGGTCACCACCGACAGCTCCGCTGGGGAGTGCCGGGACGGACAGTGTCCCTCCCGTGACTTTGACTCCCACATCTTTGTCCTCAGGGCGGACTAAAGTTCGCAAAAAGCCCCCAGATCGTTCCAACGGACGATCCGGGGGCTTTTTCCTCTGCGAAATTCTATGCTGCGGGGGTTCTTGTCCGTTTTTCCTGTCCTGTCCCCCTCATTTCAGCCGGATTTGGAAGGACAGCCGGTGATCCTCCTCCCCGCTGACCCAGTACGCCTCCTCCACATCGGTGCGCCAGCTGTCGATGCCGCCTACCCCCCGCATGGCCCCGCACACCGTCACCACCGTGCGCACAGGCCGGGGCAGCTCCTCCACATGGGCGGCCTGTTCCAGCTGCCGGGGGGTATAGGGGACGGCGGAGAAGGCAAACGGCTCCCCATCCATCTCCAGCGTCAGCTTCCCGCCGTCCGCCCCCCGCAGAACGGCGGCGTGGGTATCCACATGGCAGCCGCACTCCTGGGGCACCAGATAGGCGGGGATGTGGGGAGCCTCCCGGTGCCAGCCAAACACGCCGCCCTTCTTCCGGTCGGGGTAGGTCTCCCCGGACAGCCCCAGCCACTCCACCTGCTCCAACGGCTCCGGCGTCTCGAACCGCAGGCCGAACAGGGGCAGCCCGGGCCGGCCCGCCCCGCCGTGATACCGGGCCTCCACGGTCAGCAGACCTGTATCGTCCACGGTGTAGGTGACCTCCGTGCTCAGCCCCGGCATGGCGGGGGCGGTGTAGGTGTAGCGGATAGCGGCGGAGGTCTCGCTCTCCCTCAGCACCTCCCAGCCCTGGCACACCTGCCAGGCGTCCGCCGCCGACCAGAGGGAGCTTTGGACGGCAAAGCCGCACCCCAGGTCGTTTTCCGTGGGCGCGCGCCAGTAGGCCGGACGGGGGGCCCGCCACAGCCACTCCCGGCCCCCGGCCCGCAGGGACACCGGGCCGCCCTCGGCATAGGAGAACAGCACCCGGAAGCCTTCTCCCTTTACACCCAATGCCCCGTCCCCGTGGACGATGTCCAGAGGGCCTTTTTCCCCCTTGCGCGCGGGCAGGGCCAGGGCCTTCGCCGCCCTTTCTCCCGCCGCGTCCTGCTTTGCCCGCTCCACCGGGGTGGAATACCAGTAACGCACCTCCTGCATGGCGGGCTTCTCCGTGCCGTCGGCAAATACGATGCCGTTGCCGCTGAAGGCGTAGTCCGTCTGCCGCTCCCCGAAATCGCCGCCGTAGCCTAAGACCCGCTCACCATTGCAGTTGACGCGCCACAGGGCCTGATCCATATAGTCCCAGATAAAGCCCCCCTGGTACATGGGGAACTCCTCCCCCAGCCGGATATAGCTCTCCATGCCCCCCAGGGAGTTGCCCATATCGTGCATATATTCGCATAAAATAAAGGGCTTTTTCGGATCGTTTTGCAGGTATTCCCGGATGGCCTCCGGCGGAGCGTACATCCGGCTCTCCACGTCGGAGATGCCGTCGAAGCCGGGACAGTTGAACGTCCCTTCATAGTGGACTACCCGGCTGGGGTCGTGCTCCCGGAAGAAGTCCGCCATGGCCTGGATGCAGGTTCCGGCGTAGGACTCGTTCCCGCAGGACCAGAACAGGATGGACACATGGTTCTTGTCCCGCTCAAACATGGATCTGGCCCGGTCCACCACACACTCCCGCCACTCCGGGCGGCTCCCCGGCACATTCCAGGAGGGCTCGATGGCCTCCAGCTTCTGCCAGGAGCCGTGGCTCTCCAGATTGGCCTCGTCCATCACATAGACGCCGTTCTGGTCGCACAGGTGATACCAGGGGGTCTGGTTGGGGTAGTGGCTGGTGCGCACCGCGTTGATGTGGTTCCGTTTGAAGGTGTCCATGGCGGCGGCCATGTCCGCCATGCCGATGGCCCGCCCGGTGTCCGGGTTCCACTCGTGGCGGTTCACGCCGTTGAGCACCAGCCGCTCTCCGTTGAGCAGAAGCAGACCGTCCTTCCGCTCAAACCGCCGGAAGCCGATGTCGTAGGGCACCACCTCCCACACCGTCCCGTCCGGGGCGGCCAGGGTCAGAGTCACCCGGTACAGCTCCGGATGCTCATGGCTCCAAGGGCGGATGTTCTCAAAGCGGAAGGGCTGGCTGTACAGATACCGCCCCTCCCGGCGCAGCTTCAGGGGGCCGTCAAACAGCGTCTCCCCCGCCCCGTAGGTGATGGTACAGGAGACGCGGGCCTCTGCCTGCCCGCTCTCCTGCGCCAGCCGGATGGACAGGGTTCCGGTGGCATTGTCCTCCTCCAGCCCCGCCTGGAACCACACATCCTCCAGGTGGACGGCAGGCTTGGCGTACAGGAACACCGGGCGGAAGATGCCGCTGAACCGGAAAAAGTCCTGATCCTCAATCCAGGCCGCGCTGGAACGCTTGTAGACCTCCACGCACAGGCGGTTCCCCGTCTCCCGCACACAGGGCGACAAATCGAAGTCGGAGGGCGTGAAGCTGTCCTCCGCGTAGCCCACAAACTGCCCGTTGAGCCACACGTAAACGGCCTGTTCCGCCCCCTGGAAGCTGACGCACACCCGTTTCCCCCGCAAACCGGGGTCCAGGTCGAATTCCCGGACGTAGCTGCCCACGGGGCAGTCCTCCCAGTCCATCTCCGGGGGCCGCAGCTCCGCCCGCCCGTCCCAGGGGTAGAGGGCGTTGATATACTGGATCTGCCCGTACCCCTGGGTTTCCATGTGTCCGGGCACCAGGATCGTCCCGAAGCCGGAATCGTCAAAATCCTCCCGCCAGAAGTCCGCGGGGCGGGCGGCGGGGTTGCGGCTCCACGCGAACCGCCACGCCCCGTCCAGGGACTGCCGCAGGGAGCTTTCCCCCCGCTCCGCTTCCTCCGCAGAGGCATAGCACACGTGGTCGGAGTGGGCGTCCAGGCGGTTGATTTGGAACACGGCAGGGTCGGTCAGCCAGTTCAGATTCGCTTCCATGCGTTTCTCTCCTTGCGTTTACTGTTTTGCGTTTGCCGCCAGCCCGTCCAGGCTCTGCCCCTTCAGCGTCCGTTCCAGCAGCTCGGGCAGACGCTCCGGGGCGCAGGCGAAGCAGGGGATGCCCATGGCGGAAATCCGCCGGGCGGTCTCCGGGTCGTAGAAGGGCTTGCCGCCGTCGGCGATGGCCAGCAGCACCACCACGTTCACCCCGGAGCTTTTCAGCTCCTCCACCCGGCGCAGCAGGGCCGCCCGGTTTCCCCCCTCGTACAGATCGGAGATGAGGAAAAACAGGGTTTTCGCCGGGGATTCAATCAGCCCCTGGCAGTAGGCGATGGACTTGGCGATATCGGTGCCGCCCCCCATCTGAAAGCCGAACAGCAGATCTACCGGGTCGGCGCACAGGGGGGTGAGGTCCATGATCTGGGTGTCGAAGGCCACCACGCTGGTTTTCACCGCCGACATAGAGGCCAGCACGCAGGCCATGACAGACGAGTAAATGATAGACTGCCCCATGGAGCCGCTCTGGTCAATGTCCAGGATGACGTGCCAGCGGTTCACCTTGCTGGAGCGGTCAAAAAACCACACCCGATCCGGAATGACGGCCTTCAGCTCAGGATTGTAGTTTTGCAGGTTCCGCCGGATGGTGCAGGGGAAATCAATGGCCGCCGCCGACGGCAGGGGCGAATGGGCCCGGCGGTTCAATGCCGCCGTCACCGCCCTGCGTACATCATTTTCCAGCATCCGGTTGATCTCCTCCACAATTCTGCGGATGAATTTCCGGGCGGACTCCTTGGACTTCTTGGGGATCTGATCCTTGAGCATCAGCAGGGTGGACGCCAGATTCAGATCAGGCTCCAGCCCCTCCAGCAGCTCCGGCTCCAGCAAAAGCTGCTTCAGGCCCTTGCGCTCAATGGCGTCATTCTGTACCACCGCCACCATTTCCGGGTCGAACAGGGAGCGCAGATCCCCCAGCCACTTGGAGATCACCGGGGAGGACGGGCCCTTCCCCGCCCCGCCGGAGGATCCCAGCCCGCCGCCGAACCCCTCCCCCGGCCCGCCGTAAATGACGGACAACGCCCCGTCCATGAGAAGCTCCTCTTGGGACAGCGCGCCGCCCCCCATTCCGGTAAAGGAATCCTCCGTCTCGGCCCCTAAAATCAGCCGCCAGCGGGAAAGCTGCTCGGTTTGCGCCATTGCGCTCCACCCCCTAAATGTCATCAAAATCGAACTCGTCCAGGCTGTCCAGCACCGCCTGCTCCGTCTCGGTCACATCGTTCATGAGCAGCTCTGCCGCCTGCTGGGCGTTGACGCCCCAGATCTCCCCCAGGTTTTCCGCGATGTCATTTTTCTCATTGGGGGAAAAATCCGCAAAGGCCCGCCGCAGGAACACCAACGCCCGCCGGAAGGTCTCGTCGTCCAGCCCGCTCAGGTACTCGTCCAGCTGCCGCCAAAGGCTCAGCCGGGCGATGAGGGCGTAGCGGTTCTTGCCCGCCAGCCCCTCGAACCACCCCGCGCCCAGGTCGGCGGGCACCCCGGGGGACAGCCGCCGGGCCACCTCCCGGGAGAGAAGGGCTTCGTCCGCCTTTCCCCGCTCCAGCAGGATGGCCATGGCGAAGCCGGAGCACCGGGTGTTGAGATCGTCCCGGTCGGAGATATCTGCCAGTAGCTCCAGCCAGCGGCCCTCCTCCAAAAATTCGTGATTAAGCTGTAAAGCGTTTAACCTGTCCATTGCCTGGGTGACAGCGGGCGCGGACTTGGCGTCGCACACGCAGGCGTCCGCCAGCGTCAGGCAGGCCCGCAAATAGAGCTGCTTGATCAGCGGCACCACCGGGGCCGGGTCGAACCGCCGCAGATCGCCGTACCGCACCACCAGGGACAGCCGGGAGGCCGTCTCCGCCACCTCTGAGACAGCGGCGGAGTCCACGCTCAGCCCCTGCAAGACTGACAGCGCGTGGGCCGCAGCCGCGGGCATACCGCACAAAAAGGCGTCCTGGAAGATGGCCGCCGCCTGGGCGATGGAGGAGCTGTTGTCCGCCCGCTCCTTCAGGGCGAAGGCCGCCGCCCCTTCAATCGTATCCCCCATGAGGGCGGACTCCACGATCTCGATCTCCGCCTCGGGAGTCCAGCGCAGCTCCCAATACTCCCCCCAGTTGGCCCCGTCCTGCCGGGAGGGCAGAAGATTGGCAAAATGAACCCCCAGCACCCGCAGGCGGTGGAGGAAAAACGACCGCCGCAGATCCCCCAGTGCCGCCGCCTCCGACTTCACGTTCAGCTTTTCCCGCAAATCCAGGTCGAGCCGCTGCAATTCCGCCGTGCGGAACTTCTCCAGCCGCAGGGCCTTGAGCTGGCGGTAGAAGTCCTCCTGTACGCTGGTGCGGGCCACTCCCTCCGGGAGGAAGCCGATTTTCCTGCCGATCTCCGTGTCCGCCGCCGCGATGGACAGCTCGGAAAAGCTGCCATGGCCCATTGTGGTGACGCTGGCGTCCCGCAGATCTGTCAAGGCAGGATACTTGCTCCCCCGCATGAACGCAAGGGTGTCCGCCAGCCGCACCGCCTCGATCACCTCGGCGGAGGACACCAGGTTCCCCGCCTTTCGGTGGGCGGCGGCAAGGCGCGTCAGGTAGAGGTACGCCCCCTCCCCCACCCCGGCCCCGTTGAGCGCGTCCCACAGCAGCTCGAAGTAGGCCGGGGCCCTGTTCCCCGCCCCGTAGCCGGAGCGGGAGGACAGCCGGTAGTAGGAATAGGGCATCAGCGTGGCGCAGCAGTCCGCCCTGGGCAGGGCGTTTTCTTCTTCCTCGGTCATGGGCTGGTTTTCCTCCAGCCCCGCCACGTGGAAGGAGCCGCACACGCAGAAAATCTTTTCCGGGGAAATGCCGGAGGCGGTGGCTTGGGTGATCACCCGCTTCATATACGCCTCCCGCACCACCGTCTCCGCCATGTCCCGCCCGCTCTCCATGGTGGCCGCCCGGAGCTGCCGTCCAAAGGTGTTGTTGACGGCCTGGAAATCCTCCCGCTCCCCCAGCTGCTCAAAATTCCGCTCCCAGAAGGTGTCGTGATCCTCCCCGGTGAGGGTTTCCAGCCGCTTGTAGACGCTCTCAGTGGTGACCGGTTCCTCCTGCCGCTCCTCCCCATCTCCCTCCGGCGGCTCGTCCCGCTTTGCCGCCGCCTCCGCAAAGGCCAAGAACACGGACGAGGGCAGATCCATAAAGCGGCACTCCACCCCGTGCTCATTGGCCCACAAAATGGCCTGCACCTCCGGCGAGTAGACGGCGAAGGGCCACAAAACCGTCCGCACCGGAGGCTCCTTGGTGTAGGCCAGAACCGCCGCCGGAAACTGGGTGGACGGGTGGCACAGCCACTCCATCTGTCCGTTGAGGTCGCTGGGCCCCTCCACCAGCACCAGCTCCGGCTGGGCCTCGTCCAACGCCTTCCGCACCCGGAAGGCCGCCGCCGGGGACAGGTGGCGCACGCCAAACAAGATCGGGCCGCTCATCACCCGTTCAGCTCCCGGCAGGCGCGGTACAGCGGCAGCCACTCATGCCCCCGCTTCTTCATCACGTTCTCCAGGTACTCCTTCCAGGTCACCTTGTCGTGCTCCTCGTCCTTCACCACCGCGCCCTGCAGGGCGGCGGCCAGATCCCCGTCGGAGATCCGCCCGTCCCCAAAGCTCCCGGCCAGGGCCATGGAGTTGGCCAGCAGGGAGATGGCCTCGGCGGTGGACAGCACCCCGGAGGTGGTTTTCAGCTTCTGCTTGCCGTCCAGGGTGGCCCCGGCCCGCAGCTCCCGGAAGATGGTGACCACCTTTTCCACCGTGTCCTCCCCGGGCTGGCGGGCGTTCAGGTCAAGCCCGCTGGACAGCTGGGCCACCCGGGTGCGCACAATGTCCAGCTCCGTCTCCATGTCGGACGGCGTGGGCAGGACCACAATGTTGAACCGCCGCTTCAACGCCGCCGACATATCGTTGACACCCTTGTCCCGGGTGTTGGCGGTGGCAATGACGGAGAAGCCCTTGGCGGCGGGCACCTCCAGCCCCAGTTCGGGGACGGAGAGCCGCTTTTCCGACAGGATGGAGATCAGCGCGTCCTGCACCTCGCTGGCACAGCGGGAAATCTCCTCCACCCGGGCGATGGAGCCTGTCTCCATGGCCCGGTACACCGGGCTTTTCACCATGGCCTCCGGGCAGGGGCCCCGGGCGATGAGCATGGCGTAGTTCCAGGAATAGCGGATATGCTCCTCGGTGGTGCCCGCCGTGCCCTGCACCACCTTGGTGGAGTCCCCGTTGACGGCGGCGGACAGATGCTCCGACAGCCAGGACTTTGCCGTTCCAGGCTCCCCGATGAGCAGCAGGGCCCGGTCTGTCACCAGCGTGGCGATGGCGATCTCCACCAGCCGCTTGTTTCCCATGTATTTGGGGGTGATCTCCACCCCTTTGACCTTGGCGTTCCCCGTCAGGTAAGTCAGCACCGACCGGGGGGACATCCGCCAGCCCGTGGGGACAGGCTCCGTCTCCGCCGAGATCAGCGCGTCCAGCTCGGTCTGGTAAAGCTCCTCCGCCGGGAGACGCTGTACGTTTTTGTCTGCCATCTTCGTTTCCTCCCATTAAGGCCGCATTTTGTTCCACTCGTCCCACTCCGGGAAGGGCCTCCCGGCTTTGAGCTGCTCTATCGTCCAGGGCAGGGTCAGCTCCGCCATGGCCGCTTCCCGGCCCTGGGAACGGATCTGCTTGGCGTCCAACCCCTCCCGGCACAGCTCCGCCACCTCGGCGGCGGGTAGCACCTTGTATGCCTCGTTCAGCACAAACCAGACGTAATAGATGGCCGCGGGCTTGCCCTTCTTCATAGCCTCGCCCAGCACACCCTTGGGGCTTCCGCCGAGCCGCAGCAGGTACTGGCTGTAGCTGTACCAGCTCCCCGTCTCCACCATGCGCCGGCGGAGGTAGGGGACAAGCTGGGCACACTGCTCCGGGTCGTTGGGGTTGGCAAGCTCCGCCAGATTCTTGTCAAAGCCGTCCACCTCGTCCCCGCCGCCGAAGGGGTAGTAGTGCCCCATATTGGGCTTACAGGCCGCGTGGACCAGCCGCTCGATCCACCGGGCATCCAGGGACTGGGCTATGGCCTGCCCCATGACGATAACGTGACAGCCCTGCTTGCGGTTCCAATATACCTCGCTCAGAGCCCGCAGCAGAACGGTGTTCAGGGTCTCTTTGTGCTCCGCGTCCTCGGTGGGCTCCTCGGTCAGGAGATAGGGGGAATATTTCTCATAAACCGCCGCCCCAGGCAGGGACAGCAGGGCAGCTTGAACGCTGATGTGGAGATACCGGGTCATGGCGGGGTGGCTGTCAAACAGGCCCAAACAGAAGTCCCGCAGGAGGCCGGGGCCGGTGTGGAGCATAATGTCCCGCAGCCGGTCGGTGAGCTTCACCCCCAGGAAAAGTGGGCGGTCCTTCTCGTCCTTGAGCTGGTCGATGTCCTCCATACGGCTGTCCGCCCAGCGCCAGAAGTCCAGCGTCGCTGGAGCGTCCTTGTGCCCCAGGCTCCAGCACCAAGTCGTGAGGTCCGTGCCGTCCTCGTAGGCGGGACGCTTCTCCCCGTCCAGGAATTTCTCCAACCGCTGGCGCAGTCCGGCGGTCACCAGCTCAACGGCCCAGTCCGCGTTGGAGGGCTCCAGAAACTTCACCGACTGGCTGTGGGCCGTGAGCTCCTTCTCCCAGAAGGCCCGGACCTCCGCCCCGTCCTGCCGGGCCAGGGCCTCCAGCGCGGCGTCCCGGCTGTCCCCCCGCTCGGCCTTGACCAGCTCCAGCAGAAGGGACACGTCCCCGCTGTCCGCGCCCAGGGCCCGGATCACCGCCGCCCGCACGTCCTTTTTCGCCCCGGGCAGAATCTCACGCAGCCAGGGCGCGGCCTCCGCCCCTTCCACCGCCGCCAGAACCTCCACCCGGCGGGCCATCTCCCGTTTCCCGGCGGGGTCGAAGCCCTTCTTCAGCACGGGCACCACGGACGGTCCCAGCTTTTTCAGCAGCTGGGCGCACAGATCCGCCATCTCGCCATAGCTGTCCCCCAGTCCTCCCACCAGGGCGGGCAGTACCCGGTAGTCCAGGAAATCATCGGCGCACCGCTCCCAGGCGGAGTTTACCACCTCCACCCGGCCCCCGCCGGTGGTGGTCAGGGCGGTGAGCACGGGCTGAATCTGTCCATAGGAGATCTGGCGGTACTGCCCGCTCCCCACGGGCAGAGGCTCCAGCTCCCCCTCCATCCCGGTTTTCGCCTGGGTGTAGGCCACCGCGTCCACCAGGGCCAGCACGTCCAGCAGCAGGCCCGGACGCTGGTCCGCCGGGGCGGACAGCAGCTTGGCAAGCCCCGTGTCGATCTTCCCGAACACCGGGCTGGCCGCGGCCAGGGGCTTTAAGCTCTCCAGCCCCCGCTGGAGCCGGAAATCCTCCCCCAGCAGGGACACCCCGGCGATGGCGGCATATTCCAGCCGCTCCTTCACATCGTAAAGAGGCTGTAAATTCATCGGAGCACCTCCTCAATATTGCAGACGGACCACGTTTTTCGGCGTGACCACACTGTAGGGGTGAAAGCACAGGGCCTTGTCCCGCCCGTCATAAAACATCAGCCCGAACAGCGCGCTCCCCGCCGACAGACGCTTGGGCAGCATACCCAGCCGCTCCACGCAGGCGTGGCCGGGGCCGTCCTCCGGGCGGTCCCGCAGGACGATCCGATCCCCCGCCGGGTCCTCCAGCAGGTATTCCTCCCCAATTTTGCCCAGCCGACCGATGGGGACCAGCACCGCCAGGAATTTGGGGGCCAGGGTGTTTTTGATCTTCCCCTTGGTGAGCTTTACCGCCGCCGCCAGACTGGGCTGGGCCAGAGTGGGCAGCTTGGCCTGCTCCTCCGGGAACAGGGGCCGGGTGGTTGCCGTCTCCCACCGCGCCCGCCGGTCCCCCTCGCCGGGATAGAGGTAGAGGGCGGGGGTCTCGATGAGGTCGAACCGGCTGTCCTCCCCCTTCACATACTTCATGGCCTTCAGGGGCCGCAGGTTCAGGGTCTGGAGCAGGTCCCCCCTGTCCAGATCCAGCCACCAGCCCCGCTCCACCTGCTCCTTCTTGGCCTCGTCGTAGGACACGTCAAAGGAGAGCTGCACCAGCTTGGCGTTTTCCCGCACCGAGCCGATGGCGTTCAGCTCCTCCAGCTTCCACACGCCGCCCAGGGCCTCAAACAGGGTGGAATCCTCGGCGGAGAAGTCCCCCGCCTCCAGCTTGCCCTCCAGGAACACCCGGCCCTTCTTGATGGTGGAGCGCAGGGCCACCAAAAGCCGCAGGGCCTGGTTATAGGCCGCGTCCGCCTGGGCGGGCTCCTTCTGCACCGTCCGCACCGCCAGGGCGATCCGGGTAAAGGCCGTCTGGGGCCCGGTGAGATAGCAGCTCCCCAGCTCCTTGGCCAGCTTATCGAAGGTCTGGGCGGAGCTGCCCGCCAGGGTGCCCAGGCCGGAGGACAGCAGCTCGTCCACCATCTTCTCCGCCATGTCCAGCCCCTCCAGCTGCTTGGCCAGCTTCTTCTTGCGGGCGGCGGTGTTGGGCTTCTTTGGCTTGGGCGGCTCAGCGGCGGCAGACTCCTTTTTCGCCGCCCGGGCGGCCTGCCTGGCCCGCTTGTCGGCGATGTCCTGGGGCATCTCCGCCGTCTCAAACGGCTTTGCCGCCAGAAGCTCAAACATCAGCCCCAGGGCGTGCTTGCAGGGGAACTGCCGGCTGGGACAGGAGCAGCGGCAGACGGGCGCGTCCTGGCTGGTGAAGTCGATGGACACCCGGTAGGGATTCTTGCCGCTGCCCGCGCACTCCGCCCAGTACAGGGTGTCGTCCGCCGTCCTGCTGTGGGCGGAGAAGCTGCCCTTTTTTGACAGCTTCCGGCCGTTTTCCGCCGCCGCCGGATTGGGTGCCTGGAGAAGGATAAACTGTTCCGTCAAATTCATGGGGTTCGCTCCTTCCGAAGATCAAGAAATCAGCCATATTGTACTACATTCCATCCGGGGACGCAAGAGGTTGCGGCGGCAGGATTTTCCGCCGGCGCAATTTTATGCTCGTTCCCCCCCTGTTTTTGGGTTGACAGGCCGCTTCTTTTCTTTTATGATAGGAGGGAATTCCAAGACATTACGGGAGGGAGACCCATGAAGCAATTTTTTGGGATGAGCCGCCGGGGAAATCTGGACGAGGCCCTTCAAGGACTGCGCCAGCCCCAATTTCTCATGCTGCTGTCCAACAACGATCAGTTTGAGGCCCACGTAGCCGCTCTGGAGCAGCGGTTCCCCGGCGTGCCCAGCATCGGCTGCATCGGCATGGCCTATCAGACCGGGATGGTGGAGCAGGGCGTGGGCGTCATCGCCTTCACCGACGGGGTGACCGCCGCCGCCAACGTGCTGGAGCAGGCGTCCACCATGCCGGTGAAGTACATACAGAGGCTGGAAAAGGATATCCAGACGGTGGGCAGCTCGGCCCGGGACACGGTCTGCATCGACTTCTGCGCGGGCAACGACGCCTGCGTGCTCACCACCATCTACACCGCCCTGCAAAAGCGGGGCATCTCCCTGATGGGCGGCACCGGGGATCAGGGCCGCGTGGCCGCCAACGGCCGGGTGTACCAGGACGCGGTGGCCTACGGCATCGTCCGCAACCAGGGCGGGCGGGTGAAAACCTACAAGGAAAACATCTACCACCAGCTGGGGGACTACCGCTTCGTGGCCTCCGGCACCGACCGGGCCAATTATATCCTGGGTGCGCTCAACGGCAAGAGCGCGAAGCAGGTATATAAGGACATCCTCCACGTCTCCGACCAGGAGATCCTCACCCGCACCTTCCAGAACCCCTTCGGCAAGCTCAACGGGGACGACACCTGCATCATCTCCATCAAGGAGGTGCAGGGCAATGCCCTGGCCTGCTTCCGGCAGGTGAACGACTCCGACGTGCTGATTCTGCTGGAGCTGGGGGATTACCGGGCCATCGTCCAGCAGACCATCGCCCAGATCTGCCGGGACTTCCCCCGCCGCTCCGCCGTTTTCTCGGTGAACTGCCTGTTCCGGTACAAGCTGTTTTCCGAGCAGGGCTATATGCAGGACTACCTCCGGGATATGGCCGCCCTGGGCAATCACGCGGGCTTTGTGGGCTATGGGGAGCACTACAACAACCGGTTCGTCAACCAGTCCATGACCTGCGTGGTCTTTGAATAAAAGGAGGAAACGGCCATGCTGTTTGGAAAGAAAGACCGGGCCAACGCCCCTGCCCAGGAGAAAAAAAGCCTCTACCCGGTGCTTCACGTGGCGGGGAGCCTGAAGGAATACCAGCAGGAGCTTGTCAAAAAGGAGGTGGCCTCCCTGTGGGAGCTGAGCCGGGTGGGGGCCTCCTTCTCCAGCGTGCTGCGGGAGGGCGACCAGTTCCAGTCCAAGCTCCAGGACCTGGGGGAGTCCTTCTCCAGCATCAATGATACGGCGGGCCAGTTCGGCCAGGTGCGGGAGGAGATCACCCAGTCGGTGGACCAGGCCAGGGGCCGTATGTCCGAGCTGGGGCAGGTATCCGCCCAGGTGCAGCAGTCCTTCGTGGCCATGGAGGAGACCTTTTTGCAGCTGGAAGCCTCCATCCAGGGCATTCAACGCTCCATGGAGAAGATTGTCTCCATTGTGGAGCAGACCGATATCCTGGCCATCAACGCCTCCATCGAGGCGGCCCGGGCGGGCCAGGAGGGCCGGGGCTTCGCGGTGGTGGCCGCCCAGGTGAAGAAACTGGCCGAGGAGATCAAGTCCCTGGCCGGAGAGGTGGACACCAGCGTCAGCGACGTGCAGTCCCGCGCCGGGGAGCTGAACCAGAGCATCACCGCCTCCCAGCAGACCCTGAACCAGAACGCCGCCATCGTAGAGCAGGCCGAGGTCAGCTTCGGCCAGATCACCTCCGCCGCGGACGGCGCGCTCACCGTCCAGGACGGCATCGCCGGGGTGATCCAGGCGTCCCAGCAGGAGCTGCAAGTGCTGTGCCAGTACTTCGACCAGATCAAGGGGCAGTACCGGGAGGTCGTCACCCACATCAACTCCGCCAGCAGCCTGGGCACCACCAAGAGCGCGATGTTCGAGGACATGGACAACATGATCTCCCAGATCCCGCCCATGGTGGCTGATCTGGAGCAGGGCGGCTGACCGCCTCTCCCCTGATGGGGTAAAACCGCAGACATAGAAAACCGGGATCTGCCAAGCGGCGGGTCCCGGTTCGTTGTTTGTGTTCAGAGCCTGTATTCACACGGCTGGGCGAGGTTTTCCCGTCAGACAGCGAGCACAGATTCTCAGTTCTTGTCCCCCTCCGGGGCCGCGCTCTCCGCCAGTTCAAAAACCGACTTCTCGCTGAACAAAGCGGTAATAGCGTATACGTGCTCATAATCGTGCTTGTCGTACTCCCGGGGCATATCGAAATACTTCACGTCGTAGGATCTGATCTCGTTCTTGGTGGTGGCGATCTGCACCACCAGCGGAACCTCCTTGTCCACCTCAATGGGAACGCTCTCCGTCAGCACGGAGGTGGCGAAGGTCATGGAGGAGACGCTGTCCCCCGGCTGTACCTCCAGGGAGCTGACACCGATCATACTTTCGCCCTGGAGGGTCAGCTCCACCCCTTCCGGGATCTTGCTGAATCCCAGGGCGATCCGGCCCTCCGGATCAGACAGGGCGCGGCGGTTCTGGCTCACCGGAGCCCACTCCCCGCCCTTCAGCTCGTAGAGGGTGATCTGGACGCTTTTCACCCCGCCGTCCCCGGCCTTGCCCACCGCAAAGTCGAAGATCCGGTAGCCGTCCAGCTTCACGTTCAGCAGCTGGGCCAGCGCGGATTCCTCCGGGGTCAGCTCGGCGGGGGCGATGGTTTTCGCGCCGCCCTTCACAGGCCCGGCCCCGCAACCGCACAGGGCCAGGGCCAGCAGGCCGGACAGAAGCAGGGCGCAGTATCGTTTGATCCCCATAAGATATACCTCCTATGCGGCAGTTTGCCGGATTTGGGGGAATTTTGCCGTACCATATTATAGCACGTCCCATCTGCCCTGTCTACCCACATTTGCCCCGACACGCAAAACGGGAGGGCCGTTCAGCCCTCCCATACCCAAACCAATTATCTCCTTCTCCGATCCGCCCCCCCGGTTCTGTAGTGCGCCTGTTTCGCCTCGTACATTCTCAGGTCGGCGATTTTCGCCAGCTCCGCCAGCTGTTTGTCCGGAAACTCCTTATGCTGCACATAACCGCAGGATATCGACAGTTCCATCCCGATATGGATGCACCAATGGGCAATTATGTTCTCAAACTCAGCCTTGACGGTCTCCAGCCGCTGATCGTCCGCCTCTATCATGGCCGCGAACTCATCACCGCCAACCCGGAACAGCTCTCCATACTCCCCAAAGCATTCCTTGATGCAGGACGCCGCCGCCCTGATCAGCTTGTCCCCCACCTCGTGCCCGAAGGTGTCGTTGGCCTGCTTCAAACCGTTCAAATCCATGGACACATAGACAAAATTGTCCTCCAGCGGAGCCTTTCCCCGGGCCAATACGCTGTTATCATAGCCTCTGCGGTTCAAAAGCCCTGTCAAGGCGTCCGTTTTCGCGTGCTTCAGCGCGCTGTCCGTGTGGGCCACCAGCTTCAGGATGATCAGCAGGGATACCCCCACCGCAATGACAAAATAGACGGACACAATGCCCAGAATCAGCGGCACATCCTTGTGGACGACACTTTTTTCCTGTATAACGGCCACAACATATCCCTTATGGCTGCGGACCTTGTAATAGGAGCCTTTTCCATATACGCTCCCCGCCAGAATCCGCTCCTGCCCTTCCCCGCCGGAGTTGACGCCGATCTCCGCTAAGGTCTTTCCCACCAGCAGCGTGGAGGTGGCCCCCTGGATCTCGCCGGTGTCCCCGTCGGCCACCACCATGGTGACCCCCAGGTAGGTGGGCATCTCCTGCATCATCTCCCGGACGCTGTTGGTCCGAAGCTCCTCCATCAGCCGTTTCGGCTCAATGCCCACCTGGAGCATCCTCGTCCCCGTCTCGTTCCAGCAGATGGCGTACATCATCATCTTTGCCTCGGCGGTGTTGGGCGTCACATCCTGGCACATGGACAGGCTCTTGTCGGTGAGCATGGGCTTGAAGTAGCCCATCTGCTCGCCGGAGTCAAAGGAAAAGCCGTAATACTGCGGCTCCGTCCCCCGGTAAATCGACCCGCCCACGTCAAAGAGGTGTATCTCGTCCACCTTCATCATGTGGGCGATTTTCATCAGCTCCTCGATGTCCTCCTCAAGCTCGGGCTTGCAGTCGATGGTATAGGAGACGGCCTTGGCCCTGGTGATGTAATCCTCCTTCAGGGATTCCACAAGCACGTTTTCCTTCGCCTGGTTGCTGTCAATGATCTTGCAAATCTGGTCAAGGAGGATGGCCGTCGTCTGATCCACCTGCTTCTTGTTCTGGTTCATCTGCATGACGGACAGGATTCCCAGCAGGATGCCGATGGCGACCAGAAGCGTTGCCGCCAAAAGGACCTTATTCATTTTCATTAGTTTCATGCTATCCCATACTTCCCACCTTTCCCCCTCCCCGATCATACCAGCGGCGGACAAAATCGGCCACCGCCGCCGTCAGCTCCTTCAAGTCCCAGCCGGTGGTGTTCACCGTCATGCGGTAGCTGCTGCCCTGGCCCCAGCGGGTGTCCGAGATCATCTCCCGGCTCCTGGCCCGGGCCTTGTCCACCCGGCGGATGTTCTGCTCCAGGGCCTTGGGGGTGAGGTTCTCCCCCTCCGCCGCCCGCTCCATGCAGCGGCGCACCTTGGCCTCCATGCTGGCGCACACGAAAATGCTGAAGGGCTTCTGCTCCGCCAGCAGCACGTCGGCATCCCGTCCCACGATCACGCAGTCCTTCCCCGCCTTGGCAATGCCGTCCAGCACCCGCTTCTGCTCGATGAGCAGGCTGGTCTGGGTGGACTGCATGATCGCGCTGCTGCTGAAGGAACGCCCGTAGGTCAGGGGGATGTGCTGCCACGCGTGGTCCTCCAGGGACTTCTCCACATACCCCTCGTCCATTCCCTGGGCCTGGGCGATGGCTGTGATGATCTCCCTATCGTAGTAATCGAAGCCCAGCAGATCGGCCAGCCGCCTGCCCAGCTCCCGGCCTCCGCTGCCAAACTCCCGGCTGATGGTCACAATTTTCATACCTGATCCTTCCTTTCCCGGAGGCGGACAGCCGCCCGCTCCGCCAGCGTTGGATTCAGCGATCCTTTCCTGTTTTATTTTACCGGATTTTCCAGGGATTTGTCAAGGGAGCCGGAACAAATATCCGCTGAGCATCCCGCCGCCCGCAGGAGCAGGTCCACCGCCCCCACCCGGTAGCCGCAGGCACTGTACAGGGCCGTCCCCGCCCCGTCGCACAGCACCATGAGGGGCGGATCGTCCGGGTCCCGGCCCAGGTGCCGGGCCGCCGCCTCCAGATCGTACTCCCAATCGTCCAGCAGGACGCGGGCCTCCGGCAGGCATTCCAGCGCGCGGGCCAGGGTGGGCTGGGACAGGCTGTCCCGGCTCCGCACCAGGAACAGGAGCGGCAGGGACGCCGCCTCCCGGCGGGCCAGCAGCTCGTTCAGCACGTGCTCCGTGGGCTCCGCCCCTTCCTCCGCCCACAGGGCGGTCACCGGGCCTGTGCCCATGCGGAACAGGTCGGGGATCTCCGCCCCCTCCAGCGTCCGGGCGGAAAAGGCCGGAAGGGTCTGCCGGGTGAGCAGGTCCTCCGCCGTCCAGGGCCGCAGGCGCAGGGGGAGCGTCCGTGCCTCCCCCGCCCGAAGCTCCACCTCCCGGCGGGCGGCAAGCTGATCCCCGCTGGGCAGGCGCACCGTGGTGATCACCCGGTAGCGGCCCTGGGCCAGGGTCAGCACCAGCCTGCCCTCCGTCCAGCCCTCCGCCGGAGACAGCCGCCGCCAGCCCTCCCCGGTCCACCGGGACAGGCTCCAGTCCCGGCCCGCCGCCGGGGGATCGCCGCCGGGACAGGTCAGGCACAGCGTCCCCGTCTCCTCCGGGAGCACGGGGCGGAAGCCGTCCCCCGACCAATACTCCGGCGCACCGTCCAGGGGCCGCAGGCGGGCGGGCAGGCCCAGCGTCCGCAGGGCCGCCACCCACAGCAGGCGGCGGCTGTTTTCATTGCAGGCCCCCGCCTCCAGCGCGGCCTGGGGCGTCCACCAGAGGCGGTGGTAATTGTCCCCGGGGTCCGCCAGCAAATCCCCCAGTTCCTCCCAGAGCCGGACCGGATCGTCCGTCCGGCCCCGCAGCCAGTCCTTCAGGAATCCCCGCCAGGGGGTGAGCCGCTCCAACGCCACCCGTGGGCAGGCGGTATCAGCCCAATAGACCTCCTCCGGCACCTCCGGCCTCCGGGCCGGAAGCTCTGTAAAGTGATTCTCCAGCACAGCGCAAACCGCGTCCCGGAGATCCTTGCCGGACAGGGTGCGCACCAGCCGTTCCCGCTCCGCGCCCCCTTCCCCGCCCAGGAACCGCTTCAGCTCTCCCCAGTTTCCCCGCGCCCTCTGGCGCAGGTCCTCCCATTCCGCCCGCTCGGGAGCGGATTGGGAGGACAGGCGGGCCTGCCGGAGCTCGTCCGCCTGCCGCCGCACCTCCGCCCGCCGCGCCTTTTCCGCGCGGTTGAGGACGGCTGGGGCGGGGCGGCTGTCCGCCGGGGCGTGGAAGTCGAAGTCCGTCCAGTCCGTCTCCCCCTCCGCCGGGGGCTTCAGCGTGAGGACGATCCCCTCCGGGCCGCAGTCCCCCTCCGCCCACCGCTCCCCCCGGCGGGCCAGCACGTGGACGGTGCCCTTCCCCAGGACAGCCCGCGCCTCCCCCCGCCCGTCCGCCGTGAGCACGGCAATGGTGCGGAACGCCGACTCGTTGAGAATTTGCAGGTGGAACTCCGCCCCCGCCCCAGGCCGCCCGTCCACCTCCGCCCGGAAGACCCGGGCCTGCCCGTCCCCGTACTGGGCGGTCTGGTTCAGCCAGGTTACGCCGTCCACCGTTCCAAGGGTCTCCTCCCCTACCAGTCCCTCTGCCCCGCCAAACACCCGGCTGTGCACCAGCACCGCCCGGGAGGCGGCTGTGGTAAACCAGCCCCGATCCAGCACAGGCTCCGGCTCGCAGGCCCCCAAAAACCGCCAGCGTCCATCGCACAGGGCCTCCACCCAGGCATGGTTGTTGTCGCAGTGGGACCACCGGGGTGCGTACACCTGCCGGGCCGGAATGCCCACGCTCCGCAGGGCGGACACCAGGAAGGCCGACTCCTCCCCGCACCGCCCGCTGCCGCTCCGGTACACCGTCAAGGGGGAGGCGGTTCGCTCGTCCTGCGCCTGGTACCCGGCCCGCTCCCGGCACCAGCGGTTTACCTCCTGCACCCGGGCCTCCATGCCGGGGAGATCCTTCACCCGGGGCCAGAGGCCGTCAAAGAAGATCCTCCGGTGGAAGGACAGATCCTCGTCATTTACCCGGGGAAACAGCACGTAATGGGCGAACACCGGCCAGTCCAGCCCCCCGCACCAGGGGGCCGCCCCCCGGAGAAATACTCCATGGCGGACAAATTCCAAAAACAGCTCCGCCGGATAGCCGTACAGGTCGCTGGACGGCAGGTGATCTTGCAGGAACTCCATGGCCCGCCGCTCCTCCCCCGCCAGGGAAGCCAGCGCGTCGGCCCAATCACCCCGCATTCGTTTGGGCATAGTCCCACCTCCTTTTCCCCTATTATACCGGGAACGCCGCCCCCTGGCAAGCCTTGACATACCTGGGAGCGGGCCGTTATAATAGGCACAACTACATTCAGGAGGTGCGGCGTATGAGCCGGGTATTGCTGGAGGTCTGCTGCGGAAGCGCGGACGACGTGATCGAGGCCCACAAGGCGGGGGCGGATCGGGTGGAGCTGAACAGCGATCTGTTCCACGGGGGGCTTACCCCCACCCTGGGGGAGCTGATCGTGGCCAAGCGGGAGACGGGTATGCGGATCATGGCCATGGTGCGGCCCCGGGAGGGTGGCTTCCACTACACGGAGGCGGAGTTCGCCACGGCGGTGGAGGACGCCAAGCTGCTGCTGGCCCATGGGGCGGACGGGCTGGTGTTCGGCTTCCTCCACGAGGACGGCACCCTGGACGGGGAGCGCACCCGCGTGCTGGCAGAGCTGGCCCAGGCCGCAGGGAAGGAGAGCGTGTTCCACCGGGCCATCGACGTGGTGCCGGACTGGCGGGCGGCGTTGGATCAGCTCATCAAGCTGGGCATCACCCGCGTGCTGACCAGCGGGCAGGAGCCGGACGTGTCCTTGGGCACGGACACCGTGCGGGACATGATCGCCTACGCCGCGGGGCGCATTGAGATCCTCCCCGGGGCGGGGATCACCGCCCGGAACATGGACCGGATCATCACAGAAACCGGGTGCGGTCAGATCCACCTGGCCGCCCACCGGGAGATGGCCGACCCCTCCACCCGGAACAACCGGGCCATCTTCTACGGCGGCTGCCTCTACCCGCCGGAGGACCGGTTCAAGGTCATCGACGGCGGGTACATCGGCAGAATGGTGTCCCGCCTGAAGGAATAGTCCTCTGTACGCAGGCCGGATCTCACCGATCCGGCCCGTTTTTTTCGTCCCTTGACAAGGACAGGATTTAAAGGTATCATATGAAACAGTTACAACTGAAACGAAAACGGAGGCTTTCGTCCCATGGCAGACACAGATCAGACAAGACAGCAGCAGCGGGAGGACATGATGCTCCGGGGCTCCCTCCCCCGGGTGATCACCAAAATGGCCCTGCCCTCCATCATCTCCTTTTTGATCACATCCATCTACAATCTGGCGGACACCTATTTCGTCAGCGACCTGGGGGAGAGCGCGCAGGCCGCCATCAGCGTCAACGCCTCCCTGGACCAGATCATCATGATGGCAGGCTCCATGCTGGCGGTGGGGGCCGCCAGCTACATCTCCCGGCTGCTGGGGGCCAAGGAGAAGGACAAGGCCAACCAGGTGCTGTCCACCGCCTTCTTCACCGCCATGATCTTCGGCGGCATCGTCACCCTGCTGGGGGTGACCTTCCTGCACCCCATGGTGCGGCTGCTGGGGGCCACCGACACCTGCGAGCAGTTCGCCGTGGAATACGCCACCTATGTGCTGCTGGTGGCCCCCTTCATGGCGGCGAACTTTGTGATGAACCAATGCCTCCGGGCGGAGGGCAGCGCGCTGCTGTCCATGGTGGGCATGGGCTTCGGCGGCATCCTCAACTGCTTCCTGGACCCCATCTTCATCTTCGAGCTGAACATGGGGGTAAAGGGCGCGTCCCTGGCCACCGCCATCTCCAAGCTGGTGAGCTTCGCCATCCTGGTGTTCCCCTACCTCACCCGGCGCAGCGTCCTCCATCTGACCATCCGCAAATTCCGGCCCACCAAGGATATTGTCACCCAGGTAGTCACCGTCGGCTCCTCCTCCATGTTCCGCTCCGGGCTGGCGGTGGTGTCCGCCATCGTGCTGAACAACATCGCGGGGCAGATCTCCGACGCGGTGCTGGCGGGCGTGGGCGTGTCCACCAAGGTGATGATGTTCCCCTTCGGCGTGATCCTGGGCTTCGGCACCGGGTTCCAGCCCGTGGCGGGCTTCAACTGGGGGGCCAGACGGTACGACCGGGTGAAGGAGAGCTACCGCTTTGCCTCCCGCGCCGCCATCCTGGGCGCGCTGGCCATGGGGCTGACCCTGGCCGCGCTGGCCGATTCCCTCATCGGGCTGTTCGCCAAGTCCGACCAGTCCGCCGAAATGCTGGCGGTGGGCGCGCTGTGCATCCGCCTGCAATGCCTCGCCCTGCCCATACACGGCTGGGTGGCGGTGGTCAATATGTTCTGCGCGGGGCTGGGCAACGCCCGGGGCGCGCTGCTGCTGTCCACCTCCCGGCAGGGCACCTGCTTCCTGCCCATTGTCTACCCCATGGCGTGGCTGTGGGGAACCAACGGTGTGGCCGCCGTCCAGGCGGTGGCGGACGTGCTGACCCTGCTGCTGGCGGTGCCCCTGATCCGCCGGGTGAAGGCCCGTATACAGGCCGCGGCGGACGCCCAGGCCATAGAAGGCTCCGCCCTGTCCGGAGGTGAGACCCCGTGACCGATCCCGTGCTGTCCAGCCTGCTTCGGATCAACCGCCAGCGGATCAAGACCCTGCGCCGCACCGTCCTCAACCCCAACGGGTACGTGGGCGTCATGCACCTGATTGTCCTTTACGCAGGCCGGCATCCCGGGGCCAGCCAGGAGGACGTGGTGGCCTTCTTCGCCCTGGACAAGGCCAGCGTGGCCCGGGGGGCCCGGCGGCTGGAGGAGCTGGGCCACCTGCGCCGGGAGCAGGACCCGGTTGACCGCCGCCAGTACCGCCTGTTCCTCACCGAGGGGGGTGAGGAGATGCGCCGGATCATCGACCGGGCCCACCTGGACTTCCAGCGGCAGCTCTCCCAGGGCGTCTCGCCGGAGGACTGGGCCGCGCTGGCCGCCCTCCTGGAGCGGCTGGAGGAAAACTGCGGGCGGGAAGGGGACGGTTGACAGCCGCCCCGTCCTGTGGTATACTGGCCCCATCAATTTGAAAAGGGTGAAAAGATGCGCAACAAGTAAGTTGAACTTCAAGCTGTGATTGATAACGGAGATCCATGCCTCATGGATCGGTTTTCTCATGGCGGGAAGGGCGGCTTGCTTGACCGGGGTCGGCGTGTCTCAGGCACGCTGTGTCCCTGCCTTTTTGTCATGTGATCCGCCTTTCCGCTGTGAAAGGCGGATTTTTTGTGCGGAAAGGAAGATGCGTATGTTTCAGGTGAAAAACCTCACTGTCACCCATAAAAAGGATCTCACCACCCTGATTGAAGGGCTGTCCTTCACCCTCTCCCCCGGCGACCGGGCCGCCGTTATCGGCGAGGAGGGGAACGGCAAGTCCACCCTGCTGCGCCTGCTGTATGACCCGGCGTCGGTGGAGCCTTACGCCGAGTGGAGCGGGGAGATCGTGGACCAGGGGCTTCGGAAGGGCTTTCTGGCCCAGGAGCTGTCCCCGGACGAGCTGGCCCTTCCGGTGTGGGCCTTCTGCCAGGGCGTCCCCGCCTTTGAGGGGGCCGACCCCAAGGCCCTGGACCGGGCCGCCCGCCAGGTGGGGCTGGACGCCGGGCTGTTCTGGGACGACCGCCCCATGTCCACCCTGTCCGGCGGCGAGCGGGTCAAGCTGCGGCTGGCCCTGCTCCTGCTGGACGAGCCGGACGTGCTGCTGCTGGACGAGCCGTCCAACGACCTGGACGTGGCCACGCTGGGGTGGCTGGAGGGCTTTCTGCTGGGCTGTAAGGTTCCGGTGCTCTATATCTCCCACGACGAGCCCCTGCTGGAGCACACCGCCAACGTGATCATCCATCTGGAGCGGCTGCGGCGGCGCACCGCCCCCCGGTGTACCGTGGCCCGGACGGGATACGTCCAGTACGTGGAGCAGCGGGCGGCGGGCTTTGCCCGCCAGGAGCAGGTGGCCCGGAAGGAACGGGCGGAGTACGGCACAAAAATGGCCAAATACCGTCAGATCCGAGACAAGATGGATCATGCGCTGGCTACTGCCACCCGGCAGGATCCTAAAAACGCCGCACTGATGAAAGCGAAAATGCACACGGTACTGTCCATCGGGCGACGCTATGAACGGGAAAAAGAGAACATGACCGCCCTGCCTGAGTGGGAGGAGGCCATCCTCACTGCCTTCGACGGGGCCAAATCTGCCCTGCCCACGGGCAAGACGGTGCTGCGGCTGGATCTGCCGGAGCTGGCGGCGGGCGGACGGACGCTGGCCCGGAGCGTCCGCCTGTGGGTGGACGGCCCAGAGCATCTCGGCATCGTGGGGGCCAACGGCGCGGGCAAGTCCACCCTGCTGAAGCTGGCGGCGGAGACGCTGCTGTCCCGGGAGGATATCCGGGCGGCCTATATGCCCCAGAATTACAACGAGCTGCTGCTGGAGGACAAGACCCCGGTGGAGCTGCTGGCCCCCTCCGGGCACAAGGACGACATCACCCGGGCCCGCACGTTGCTGGGCAGCATGAAGTACAAGGCGGAGGAGATGGAGCACCCCGCGGCGGCCCTGTCCGGGGGCCAGCGGGCCAAGCTGCTGTTTTTGTCCATGGTGCTGAACGGGGCCAACGTGCTGGTGCTGGACGAGCCCACCCGGAACTTCTCCCCCCTGTCCGCCCCGGTGATCCGCCAGGTGCTGGCCCAGTTCCCCGGCGCGATCATCAGCGTGTCCCACGACCGGCTGTACCTGGAGCAGGTGTGCACCCGGGTGCTGGAGCTGGGGCCGGAGGGCCTTGCCCCCTGGAACGGGTAGGGCCGCATGAAAACACGCCGCCGTCCAAGCAGGACGGCGGCGTGGCGGCGTTATGGCTCAGTGGGCGCAGGGCAGGCTTTCCAGCCGGGCCAGGATCTTCTCCCGGTACTCGGCGTGGCGGGGCATACCGCCCCCCAGGCCGCCCCGCTTGGGCATCTGGAGCTTGAGGAAGCTGCCGTCCTTCAGGGTGATGGCGCAGTTCACCGCCCCCATCATCCCCTTCTTGATCACGCAGAACTGGATGTCGGCCAGGGGGAACACCGTTCCCACGTCCTCCGCCACCGTTTTCCGCAGATCGGGGATATGATAAAAATTGTTTAAGTATTCCCGCTCCTCACACTCCGCCACCAGCAGGCAGTGGGCGGTGAGGCCGATATACACATCGAAATAGGACGTTTTCTTCTTGTTGATCTGGAGCGTAATGCCGTGGATTCCAGCGGTCAGCGTCTCCCCCTCCGGCACACACTGATTCAGCACCTCCCGCATTTTACCCTCGTCAAATACTCCGGCCATGACAATTCCTCCCTTTTACAGTGTTCGTCAAAACAGCTCAAGCGGACAGCCGCCCGGCACATCTTTAAAACCTATCAGCTGATCACCTGATAGCGCAAGCGCAGATACGAGTTTTCCAAAACCACGCATTCCCGCAGCTTCAGCGCACCTAACTCCGACAGCTCCTGTTTGGAAAGCAGGGATCTGCCATCTATTAACGTAGCGGTATCTTTGCCGCCAATCAAAACCGGGGCAACGACGATATCAACATAATCAAACAGCTTCTCCCGAAGAAACAAGCCGTTCAGCGTTCCGCCGGTTTGTATGGTCAGCCTCTCACAGCCATACTCCGATTTGAGCCTTGCCAGCGCGTCTTTTAGCGACAGCTTTTCCTGATAGATGATGTGAATGTTGTTTTCCTCTGCGCTGAACGCCGGATGCTCCCGATTGGATGTAATCAGTACAAGCTCCTTTGACAGCGCGCACAAATAGCGCACGCCATGTCCGTCCAAATGCCTGTTGTCAATGATTGCAAAGGATACGGGCGATTTATTGGGCATTTCCTTCGTATTGACGCCGATTTTGGCCTGAACCCGGCCGGAATTGAGCGTCCACAAATCGGTGGTCTGCTCTATCTCATAATATTGGTGCAAGCCCTCTCTCACCCCCGCGATTTGGGGAAAATCCTTGTCCACATCCAAATCGTCCGACGCGCCGGTGCTGATTTTTCCGTCAACCGACATCAGCATAAACAAGGTTGTAACAGGTCTGTCCATTTCACCACTCCCGTAACATCTGATTTGTCCAACTGATTATAGCACACAGCGTTTATCACATCAACCTGTTTTGTAAAAGCAGCCCAAACCATGTCTCCCCAGCGATTTTTACAGAGGAACATTGATATGACAAGCATCCTGTGCTATAATTGGCTCAACAAACCGGCAATTTAAGGAGAAGTATTAGAATGGATCAAATTTTATTCATAGAGCCTCAGCAGATGTATGCAGATGAAATATGGAAATTTCGTCAAGAAATTTTGGAATGCGACGCAGAAAACGAAGATCAATTTGCAGGTTGTATGTCACTTGATGTAAGTAAGTCTTCTGAAGAGTGGATAAAAATATGTGAACTTAGAAAAAGTGAAGAAACATGTGGTGATACTGGAGCGGCTGTTCCTTCTCATACATACTTAGCTGTACGCAAGACAGATGGCAAAGTTGTAGGCGTGATAGATTTGCGTCATCACATAAATCATCCTATTCTTGGGACGTGGGGAGGGCATTGTGGGTATTCAGTGCGTCCTTCTGAACGCGGCAAAGGTTATGCAAAGGAAATGCTTCGGTTGAATATACAAAATGCAAAATCAATGGGAATAGAAAAACTTCTTGTCACTTGTAATAGTGAGAATGCAGCAAGTGAAAAAGTAATAATTGCAAATGGTGGAGTTTTTGAGAAAATCATAGACGTTGATGGATGTAAAATGAAAAGATATTGGATTACACTATAAGAAGTAAATAACTTCCAGTTTATCGGGCAGTCATCCACCAATGGATGACTGCCCACTTTGAATATTTTGACGAATGGTTCAGCAAATCCGCTTTCAGCAACACCAATCTGAAAAGAGAGCAGCCCAATCCTGCCTTGACATTTCCGCGGTATTTCGGTATGATAGGAAAACATATCGAAAAGAGATCGATTCTACAAAAAGAAAGGGAGTTTTTTATGGATCGGGAGCGTTTCCAGTCCCGGCTGGGCTTTCTGCTGGTGAGCGCGGGGTGTGCGGTGGGCATCGGCAACGTGTGGAAGTTCCCCTATGTCACCGGGCAGAACGGCGGCGGGGTGTTCGTGCTGTTCTACCTGCTGTTCCTGGTGGCGATGGGTGTGCCCGTCCTCACCATGGAGCTGGCGGTGGGCCGGGCCAGCCGCAAAAGCGCGGTGCTGGGCTACAAGGCCCTGGAGCCCGCCGGCAGCAAGTGGCACCTCCACGGCTGGTTCTGCGTGGCGGGCTGCTGCCTGCTGATGATGTACTACACCACCGTGTCCGGCTGGATGCTGGGCTACTTTTTCAAGTTCGCCGGCGGCGTGTTCGACGGGCTGGAGGGCGCGGCGGTGGACGGCGTGTTCGACGCCATGCGGGCCAGCCCCGTTGAAATGATTGTCTGGATGGCCATCACGGTGCTGGGCGGCTTCCTGGTGTGCAGCTTTAAGCTCCAGAGCGGGCTGGAGCGGATCACCAAGTGGATGATGCTGGGACTGCTGGGCCTCATCGCGGTGCTGGCGGTCCACTCCCTCACCCTGCCCGGGGGGCTGGAGGGCGTGAAGTTCTACCTCCTGCCCGACTTCGGACGGGCCATGGACGCGGGGATCGGCGGCGTGATCACCGCCGCCATGAATCAGGCGTTTTTCACCCTCAGCCTGGGCATCGCCGCCATGGAGGTGTTCGGAAGCTACATGAAGCGGGATCACACCCTCACCAGCGAGGCGGTGCGCATCTGCTCGCTGGACACCTTTGTGGCGTTGATGGCGGGCCTGATCATCTTCCCCGCCTGCTTCTCCTTCGGGGTGGAGCCGGACGCGGGGCCGTCCCTCATCTTCTACACCCTGCCCAAGGTGTTCCTGGGCATGGCCGGGGGGCGGCTGTGGGGGGCGCTGTTCTTCCTGTTCATGACCTTCGCCAGCTTCTCCACCGTCATCGCCGTGTTTGAGAATTTGCAGGCCAACGCCATCGACAACTTCGGCTGGAGCCGGAAAAAGGCCGCCGTGATCAACTGCGTGTTCATCCTCCTGGCCAGCCTGCCCTGCGTGCTGGGGAACAACCTGTGGAGCGGGGTGCGCATCCTGGGCCGGGACGTGCTGGACTTCGAGGACTTCCTGGTGTCCAACCTGCTCCTGCCCATCGGCTCCCTGGTGTACCTGCTGTTCTGCGTCACCAAATGGGGCTGGGGCTGGGACAAGTACCTGGCCGAGGCCAACGCCGGGGAGGGGATCAAGATGCCCCGGTGGCTGAAGCCCGTGTTCCAGTTTGTGCTGCCCATCCTGGTGCTGGTGATTTTGATCCAGGGCCTGCTGCCGTAAAAAGGTGCCCCGTCCGAAATACGGACGGGGCACCTTTTTCATTCCCATTTCAATCCCATGGCAGGCTGGCTTCTCCGGGGACAACACACACGCCGTCTTTTATGATATAGCAATTATAGTAATTTCCTTTTTCTTCCCAGTAGACGATTACAGAATCCGGATAAACAGGGTTTTCATAGACAGGCGTTCCCACCGGGAGGATGTTAGAGTCCAGATCTTGATTGAACGCCTCGCTCCATGGGTATATGTTATACTCGGTCTGCCTTTCTACCGTCCCCAGCTGCTTTCCCGGCTCGCCCACCAAACGGTTATACACAAAATAGTAGTAGCTGCCGTCTACAAACAAGTAAGGGTAGGAATGTTTTCTGGCATAGATGCCCAGCCAGCACAGAGCGGCGATGAAGGCCAGAATGAGAATTGTTCCGATGAGCTTCAGGCGAAATCCCCGCTTAGCCATGCCGATCACCTCTTTTTCTAAGTGTTGATCTGCCGCTCCATTCAGCAAAAATATTGTACAACAATTTGTTGAATCCGTCAATATTTTTTGGCTAATTTTCCATTCTTTTCCCTTCCCGCCGTCCTCCCAGCCACGTCCGCAGCAGGTGCGCTGCCTCCGGCGACAGCAGCAGCAGGGCGGGCAGGTTCACCGCCAGCAGCAGGCCGTTGAACACGTCCACCAGCTGCCACACCGCCGTCACATCCCCCACCGCCCCCAGGATCACGCAGGCCGGGAAGGCCAGCCGGTACAGCCCCAGGGCCAGCCGGGAGCTGGTCAGCGTCTCCAGCCCCCGCCGTCCGTAATACCCCGCCCCCACCAGCGAGGTGAAGGCGAACAGGATCAGGCTCACCGACACGATCCACTCCCCCGCCTCCCCGAACAGGGTGGCGAAGCCCGCCACCGTCAGCGGCGCGCCCACCATGCCCTCGGGCACCGCCCCCGCCTCCACCAGGGGGAGCATCCGGGCGGCGTCATACACCCCGGAAGTGAGTATGACCAGGGCGGTGACGGTGCAGATGATCATGGTGGCGAAAAACACCTCGAAGATGCCCCACATCCCCTGCTCCGCAGGTTCGTCCACCTCGGCGCAGGCGTGGGCGATGGCGGACATACCCAGTCCCGCCTCGTTGGTGAAGATCCCCCGGGCCGCCCCGTACCGCAGGGCTATGCCCATGGCGTACCCTCCCGCCGCCGCCCGGGGGGCGAAAGCGTAGGTCACGATCTGCCGGAACGCCTCCGGCACCGCCTGCCAGTGGGCGGCGATCACCGCCAGCCCGCCCCCAATGAACAGCGCGGCCATGGCGGGCACCAGCAGCTCGCACAGCTTCCCGATCCGCTTGATGCCCCCCGCCAGCACCAGGGCGGAGACCACCGCCAGCACCACCCCTACCACCCGGCGGTCCATCCCCCCGGCGGCGGACAGGGAGGCGGCGATGGAGTTGGCCTGGGCCAGGTTCCCTCCCGCCAGCGTCTCCGCCACGCAGAACAGGGCGAACAGCCTGCCCAGCCCCGGCAGGCGCAGGCCGTTTTTCATGTACTCCATGGGCCCGCCCCGCCAGCGGCCGTCGGGCCCCTTCTCCCGGTGGCGCACCGCCAGGGTCTTTTCCCCGCAGCTCACCGCCATCCCCAGCAGGGCGGAGATCCACATCCAGAACACCGCCCCCGGCCCGCCGTACACGATGGCGGCGGCTACCCCGGCGATGGACCCGGTGCCGATGGTGGCGGCCAGGGCGGTGGACAGGGCCTGGAGCTGGGTAACACCCCTCCCCTCCCCTGCCGCCTTTTTCCGGCGGAGCAGGGAGCCTACGGTGGTTTTCCACCACACGGGCAGGCCAAACAGCGGGAAAAACCCGGTGGCGAAGGAGTACCACAGCCCCACCGCCAGAAACGCCGCCAGCAGCGGCCCGCCCCACAGGAAATCGCCCAGCTGCGCAAAAAAAGCCATGTCCCCAGCTCCTCCCATAGAAGGGGTTCCGCGCCGCCCGACCGGCGGCGCGGAACCCTCTAAAGCAAGGTATGCGGACATGGCACAGGTTATGCGGACCTGCCGTCACTCCTCCCAGGGGGCGGCGTTTTCTTCCTCCCCGCTCTGTTTTCCGCCCAGCCAGCCGGGACGCTTCCACAGCTTCAGCCGAGACGCCTGATCCGGCAGGAAGCCCATGAGGTGGAGCACGGGCAGCAACGCCCCGAACAGCAGCACCAGCAGGAGGATCTGCACCGGGAGCATGATGGCGTTCTTGACTGCGCTGGCCCCCGCGATGGCCCAATAGCCCTTGCTGGAGTAGAACAGGTAGGTGCCCAGCCCGCCCAGGAACACGTTTTGGATATTGGTCGCCAGCTTGGCCAGGAACACCCGCAGCACCGTCACCTCCGCCCGGTAGAAAAACAGGGCGTAAGTGAACACCCCCAGCATGGTGGTGAACATATAGAAGGGGTTGTAGGCCCCGTCCGGCTTCATCATGTAGCTCACCGTGTCCTCCACCGCGCCGAACAGCAGGGCGTTCACCGGGCCCCCCACCAGGGCGCACAGGGCCCGGGCCAGGAACCCCCAGGTGACCTTGATGTTGTTTACTACGGGGAGGGAGTCCAGCCGGGCCAGCACGACGCAGGCGGCAATCATCAGGGCGGAGAAGATCACCGTGCGCAGCTTTTTGGCGTCCCTGGCGGCGCACTGCCAGTAGGCGTGGGAGAAGGGCGTTTTGAAGATTTTCATGAAAAAAGACCTCCTTTGAGATTCGGCAGCACCCGGAAGCCGGGTATGCCGCACAAAGGAAGCCCAAAGGGCGCGATTCCGCCATGCGGCAGCGGGATGCGGAGGGCGCACTGCAAGCCTTGCGGCTTTTCGTCCGGCGGACAACTCCCCGTCCCGCCGGCACTTGTACACACGCGCTCCTACTCTGCCTGTAGGATATAGTTTACCCCATTCTCCAAAAAATTGCAAGAGGGTAATTGCCCTTCCTCCCAATCACGGAACAATTTCCCATTGGAGGTTGACAGGGCACCTCCCCCCTTCTATAATAGGTATCAGGGAGCTTTCGTCCGGCCGGGGGCCGAGCCTTGATTTGAGAGAATGAGGTGCAGAGAAATGAACAGTATCCGGAAAAAGATCACGGTATGCCTGATGGCCACGGTGCTTGCCGCCCTGGTTCTGGTGGGCGCGTCCAGCATCACCCTGAACTACAGGAGTACCATTGCCACAGTGGATCAGATGATGCGCCAGACCGCGGTGCTGGCGGCGGAGCGCATTGAGCAGGAGCTGACCGCGTACAAGAATGTGGCCGTAGACACCGGCTGCATTCCCCAGCTGTCCGACCCCCTGACCCCGGTGGCGGACAAACAGGCCATCATCGACGAGCGGGTGGCTATGCACGGCTTCCAGCGGGGCAATGTCATCGGCGCGGACGGCATCAGCATTTTCGACGGCAAGGACTACTCCGACCGGGAGTATGTCCAGCAGGCCATGAGCGGCAACGTCTACGTGTCCGAGCCGCTGGTCAGCAAGATCACCGGCGAGCTGTCCATCATGGTGGCCGCCCCCATCTACGCCAACGGCACCCGGGGCGGCGGAATCGCGGGCGTGGTCTACTTCGTGCCCCCGGAGACCTTCCTGAACGACATCGTGTCCTCCATCAACATCAGCGAGAACTGCCGCGCCTACATGATCAACAAGAACGGCGATACCATCGCCGACATAACCCTGGACACCATCACCACCCAGAACGTGGAACGGGAGGCCCAGAGCGACTCCTCCCTCAAGGGCCGGGCCGCCATCCACGCCGAGATGCGCCAGGGCAAGAACGGCTTCGCCGGATTCAACGCCTCTGACGGTCCCCGGTACGCGGCCTATGCCCCCGTGGGCGGCACCGATGGCTGGAGCATGGCGGTCACCACAATGCAAAAGGACTACCTCTCCGATACCTATGTAAGCATCCTGATCAACATTTTGGTCAGCGTGGCCGCCGCCCTGGCCTCCATCGTGGTGGCCGTGAAGCTGGCCAGCAACATCAGCGTACCCATGCGGGCCTGCTGCCAGCGGATGAAGCAGCTGGTGGAGGGCGACCTGAAATCCCCCGTCCCCGAGACCCGGGGGCAGGATGAGACGGCGGAGCTTACCCGGGCCACCGCGGACATGATCGCTGGGCTGAACACCATCATCGACGACATCGGCTATCTGCTGAACGAGCTGGCCCACCAGAATTTCGATGTGAACTCCGACCACCGGGAGACCTATGTGGGAGGGTTCCAGAATATCCTGCTGTCCATGCGCAACCTGAAGCTGTCCCTCAGCGACACCCTGCGGCAGATCGACTCCTCCGCCTCCCAGGTGTCCTCCGCCAGCAACCAGGTCTCCGTAGGCGCGCAGTCCCTGAGCCAGGGCTCCATGCAGCAGGCCAGCGCAGTGGAGCAGCTTGCCGCCACCGTCAACGAAATCTCCACCAGCGCGAAAAAAACCGCCGCCGCCGCGGAGCAGGCCAGCCAGTTTGTGGGGCAGGCCGGCGCGCAGCTTGGCACCAGCGTGAACTACGTGAAGGATCTGAACACCGCCATGGAGAAGATCTCCGGCTCCTCCGAGGAGATCAGCAAGATCATCGCCACCATCGAAAATATCGCCTTCCAGACCAACATACTGGCCCTGAACGCCGCCGTGGAGGCCGCCCGGGCGGGCAGCGCAGGCAAGGGCTTCGCGGTGGTGGCCGATGAGGTGCGCAACCTGGCCTCCAAGTCGGACGAGGCGGCGAAGGCCACCAAGGAGCTTATCGAAGGCTCCATCGAGGCCGTCACCGAGGGCAGCCGGGTGGTGGCGATGGTCACCGGCTCCCTGGAGCGCACCAACTCCATCGCCGGAAATGTCACCACTCAGATGGACATTGTGGTGAAGGCCGTGGACGAGCAGACCGAGGCCATCGCCCAGGTCACTGAGGGCATCGACCAGATCTCCAGCGTGGTGCAGACCAACTCCGCCACCGCCCAGCAGAGCGCGGCCGCCAGCGAGGAGCTGTCCGCCGAGGCCAGCGGGCTCAAGCAGATGGTGGATCAGTTCACCCTGGCCAAGTGACGGCCATGGATGCGGAGATCCTCCCTGCCCTGCTGCGGTACATTGACGGTTACCAGTGGAGCTTTAACATGGCCGCGAGGCTGATCAATATGTATTATGGAACGGAATACTCGGAGAAGGAGCTGAAACGGCTCTATAAGCGTGGCAGAACGGTATAGTATTAAGAGCGGCCCCGGATATGGCATCCGGGGCCGCTCAGCGTGTCGAAAAAACTTTTTCGACACGCTGAGCGCGACTTTTTTGAACAAAGAACGTTCAAAAAAGTCGTTGATTGGACGTGAAAGACACCCCTCCTGGGTTTCTTTCACACTATCTTCCTTCCCGCCATCGGAACAGAAGCGGCTTTTTTCGACAGTCTCAGCGGATCGGATGCCCGGGCAAAAGGTCCGCGCCCTGCTCAGTTGTTTTCCCCGCACCACTTCGCAATCTCCTCGATCAGCTCCAGCGGGAGGGGCTTGCTGTACGGGAGCTGGATCGTGCCCTTGCTGGTCTTGTACTCCGTCAGCCGGGCGGCGAAGGCCTCCACCGCCTCCGGGCCGGGGTACAGGCCAACGTGCCGCTTGGAGGCGGCGAACTGGATCAGGTTCCGGCCCTTCCAGTAGGTGGGCATACTCCAGGAGATTTTCTCCCGGGCCTCCGGCAGTCCGGCCTTGACGGCGGCGTTGATCTGCCGGAGGTAGTCCTGCGCCTCCTCCGGCTGGGCGGCGATATACTCCGCAATCGTCGCCGGAGGCTTCCCGCAGTAGTGGCTTTGCTCCCTGTTTTTGAATGACCGCCTGCACTTGGGACATACCCACATGGCTTTCCCCTCCTATTTCCGCAGAATCTTCTCCATCGGCTTCCCCTTCGCCAGCTCGTCGATCAGCTTGTCCAGGTACCGGATCTCCCGCATGAGGGGGTCCTCCACCTTCTCCACCCGGACGCCGCAGACCACGCCCTTGATCAGCGCGCGGTTTGGATTGGGCTGGGGCGCGTCCCGGAAAAAGTCCCCGCAGCAAAGCCCGGTGGAGCGGAGCTCCTCCAGCTGTTCCGGGCCGTATCCGGTCAGCCAGCGGATGATCTCGTCCACCTCCGCCTTCGTCCGCCCCTTCCGGGCAGCCTTATCCAGCAGAAGCCCGTAGACCTTCTCAAACTTCATTTGAAATACTTTCTCGCTGTTCATACTGTGTTCCTCCGGTTGTGATACCGTATTCTACCACACGCCGCGCCCTTTTGCAAAGGTTTGGCTCAAGCCGTCCCCCCTATTCTTCCCCCTTTGTCTCGGCTGAAAATGGGGAAACTATGATTTCCCCTGTAACGAATCCCCTCTCCGGGGGATATATCAAGCGAAAGGAGGGAACCGCATGGAGGATATGGACGCCATCTACCGCCGTCACGCCCACACGGTCTATAAATTTCTCCTGGCGCAGTGCCGGGACCCGGACCTGGCGGAGGAGCTGACCCAGGAGACCTTTTACCAGGCGGTTCGCTCCATCGGCCGCTTCGACGGCTCCTGCAAGCTGTCCGTCTGGCTGTGCCAGATCGCCAAGCACCTGTGGTACCAGCAGCTGCGGAAGCGTCAAAAGGCCCCCGTCCCTCTGGACCGCGTGCCGGAGGTCCCCGTCCCCTCGGCGGAGGACGGCCTGCTGGAGCAGGAGGGGCGGCTGGCCCTGCTCCGGCAGATCCACCGCCTACCGGATCTTCAGCGGGAGGTGGTCTACCTCCGGGCCTTCGGCGGCCTCAGCTTCCGGGAGATCGGGGACGTGCTGGACCGGACGGAGGCCTGGGCACGGGTGACCTTTTACCGAAGCAAGGAAAAACTGCGCAATGGAGGTGCGGAAGATGAAAAATGATCTGACCTGCGGCCTGGTCCGCGACCTGCTTCCCAGCTATGTGGAGGGGCTTGTGTGCGGGGAGACCCAGGAGGCGGTGGAGCGGCACCTGGCGGACTGCCCCGGCTGTACCGCCGCCCTGGACGCCATGCGGGAGCCGGTTCCCGATCCAGAAGCGGAGGCGGCGGAACAGAACCGGGAGGTAGACTACCTGAAGAAAGTCAAAAGACACAATCGCTGGAGGATTGCCGCCGCCGCGGTTCTGGCCGGGTGCGCGGTGATCGCGGCCTTCCTGTTCCAGCTCTTTGAACGCGGCGTTCCTCTCAACCATGAGACGGTGGCCATTACCGAGCTGTCCTTCCTCCCAGAGGAGGGGCCGGAGGGCTGCCAGGGCACGCTCAGCCTGTCCCTCAGCTCTATCAGCTCCGGCAAAGCCTTTCACAGCTGGCGGGTGGCCACGGGGGACAGCTTGGGCGTTTCCTATATCACCGCACGGGAAGTGCTGGCATCCCCCCTGCACTCCAACGGCAGCGGCGGCATGAAAAACATACCCATCAGCAGCAATACGCGGGAGGTGCGGCTGGGCGGGCCTTCGGGCAGGCTTCTGTGGCAGGACGGCATGGTGATCTCCCGGCTGGCCCTGAAGCTCATGGACGCCACCACCCCCTACTGCGGCGATCCCACCGCCGCGGCGCGCATTACCGACCTTCTGCGCCTCCCCGTCTACTTTGGAAGCTATACCTTCAGCCTGCAAACCGCCCAGCCGCCCTATGGCTGGACCCTGGAATCCGCCAACCCCATTCGTCCGGAACAGCGTTCCCTGGTAGACGCCTACAATATCCTGGCCCTGGCACTGGTGGGCAATCTGGAGGTGTCCCGGTGCACCCACCCCTCCCAGGATGGGACGGTTCTGGAGAACAGCATGACGCTGGAGGAGTTGGACGGCACGCTCCTGCCCTCCATGGCGGAGGCCTATAACGCCGCCAACGGCACGGACTGGGAGATCAAGGCCAGCGTCAAGGACTATGCCCGCTCTCCGGCGGATCTCCAGCGGCTTCTGCTGATCCTGGATTTCTCCTATTCCATTGGGCTGACCGAGCTTGGAGGCTGAGAACAGGCTCGGTTCACTGCCCCGGTGCCTGTCCAGCCCGCCCGCTTGCAAGCCACAGCGAAACGCCGCCTGTGCCATCCGGTACGGGCGGCGTTTTCTTCGCGGTTATCCTTTTCCCGCCTGGGGAAAAGCGCGGCCCCTGCCGCCTTGAAAGCCTCCCCTTTTACGCTCTGCCGCATCAGGCTTGGCCCTCCCGTGATGGCCTTTGACCGATTATCCGCCAAAACATACCGACTGCCCAAAACCCGCTTGACGGGCCGGGGTCTTTTTCCTATACTCAAACCGTGAATGGCACAACTGTAAAAAACCGCTGCGAGGTGACCGCTGGACATGACTGAGTTAATCAAGTATATATTCTTGTAATTTCTCTCAGCTCTTAATTAGTTGTAATTTGAGCAGCGAGCAGGGTTTTGGCCTTCAAAATTCTGTTGTAATCTGTTTTGAATCACCGTCAAAATACACTCCATCTGCTAACCTTTCATACAACCCCCGTTCTTCCTCTTTTCACAACGTTTCAAAAGAAACGCACTTGCCTTATCCAGCCGTTGCCCCCTGCCCGTGATCCTCCATCACGGCCTCTGGAACAGCACTATAATCCCACTGGTGGTTAGTCCGGGCCATGTAACTGCTGGTTACGTTGAAATAACGCCATGCCCGTCCGCCAACCTCCCAATTGTTTATGTCCCAAGTGGCGTCGATACAGTACCACGCGCCATCCAGCCGCACCATGTTCCAGGCATGATCCTCCGCACTGCTGTGGGCCGCGCCCGTTACCGTGATACACTCCACACCGGCCATATCCATCAATAGCTGGAAGGTTGTGGAGACGCCCAGGCAGGACGCCAACCCATCCACCAACCCGCCATAGGGTGTATAGGAGGCCCGATCCGTCTGAGCCAGCACATCCGCGTGGCTCCAGTCATAGCTGATATTCCGCATCATCCAATCGTAGACAGCGACCTCTTTCTCATAATCACTCATGCCGTCCTGGAGCACATTGTCCAATACCGCCGTAGCTTTCTGATAGATGGCCTGATCCTCCTCGGATAAGCTGGAAGGGTCACCGGCTTTCCAAGCAGCGAGGATATTAGAGCTATCGTAAAGGGACATATTCACTTCGTTGGGCTGGTCAAATTTGATTCGGCCAGGATGATCCGGGTCACCCTCCCCCTGGGGCTCCGGTCGCTCTACTTCCTCGAACACAGGTCCCGATGGCTGGGCGGAAGGTTGGGGTGTTTCCGCAGGCTGTAATTCACGGATAGCGGACTCGAACTCAGCCTTCACATCCTCCGGGTTTCGGCATAGGAATAGGGCTGCGTACTGCCCTATCTGAACTACCACGCCGTTTTTCGCCAGCTCTACCTGTTCGGGGAAATCAGCCAAATATTCCGAAAACACCTTTTCCCGCATATGATACCGAAGCCTCTGCGCAGCCTTGCCCGCAGCAGCCACGTCATGCATATAAAGAACAGTCAGCTCAAAGGCGTATTGCTTGCCTGTTTCATTGTCATAGGAGGGCGCAATCTGAATACCCTGCGCAACCTGCTTCTTATCAATATAATATTCATTCGAATGGAGAAATGGCCACCGCCACCAATCTACCGTTGGGGTTTCGTTTATTTCATCTTGGCAAAACGCCATAAGACGCTCCGCCAATACCTGCATATCCACTGGTTGAAGTTCTTCTGTTGACGTTGGACCATCCACAGACGCCGGGTCCAGGAGGGCCGTTTCAAATGCGTCACCCACTGTTTTGGGGGTTTGGCTTACAAACAGGGCCAGATATCGCCCATTCTGAATAACCAGGCCATTTGCCGCCAGTGCCGCTTCCTCTGGTAACTCCATTTCTGTGAAGACGTCCTCCCAATACTCCAAAAAGGCTTGGAACCCTTTTGTCCCTTGGACCGCAGCTTCCTCATTTTTCATACACAGCACGGTCAGCTGAAAAGCGTGACTGGGGAAATCGGGCCGCGATGTCATAAGATTAAAGCCCGATTGCACCTGATCCGTATCCACACCATAGTATGTAGCCATTATTTCTAAGAGCCTGTTTAAAATCTGGCGGAATGCCAGACAGGCGCAGATTTTTTCGCTGGGCAAGGCGATTTGACGCAGGAATACTTTGTGTATTTCAAGTCAAGTCAACGCGGCCCAGCGGAAAAAGATGTGCCGGGATGGCGTTTTGATAGATTTTAAACAGGCTCTAAGAAATAATCTGAACTTGTCTGAGACGAGGAGTCATACATTGGCAAAAAGCCTACGTCACCCAAGGCATTTATTTCATCCTCGCAGGAACTACGGAGCCAGATCATCAACGACTCCATATCTATCTCTGGCTCTGGCTCCGGGCTGGATGCGGGTTCCGGCAGCTTATTAGTTTCCAGGATGGACAAAAAAGCGGCTTCGGCGGCAATGGCCTCCTGGCAGATAAACAGGCCGGCATACAGCCCCTCCTGCCGAATCACAGCGTTGGATACCAGCAAAGCCTGTTCTGGAGCATATCCGGTAAAGTTTCCCTCGCGGGCGGTGAGGTATTCCTTTAAGCACTCCACTCCATGGCTGGCCTGATCTTTACTGGCAAATCGGATCACTGCGATTTCATAGGCTTGAGCACCCGATGCCCGAATCACGGCGGATTCTGCCCATGTCCCGGCGGGCATACCGTAGGCAGCTTCCATATAAGTATTCAGCTTTTCAGAATTGCTATCGTCCAACTGTTCCAGGCTGCTTCCCAACGCATCCCCAACAGAGGCCGATATCGCCGATGCCATGTCCAGTGCCGAAAAGGGTGAGGTTGGCTCGTTTTGAGGCTCCGGCTTGCAGGCGGACAGAAGGGACAACAGCAGGCTGAGAGATAGAAAAATGGAACTAATCCGTGCTTTTCTGTTTGTTCTGCTCATGTTCAGACCTCCAATTTACATTGCCTCATATACACAATCTTTCACATCACGATGCTGATTTCAGAGCAGATTTTTCTCAATTCTTCTGCTATTCGGATTTTTCTATCTGTGAAATTCACGAGTTGTCAGTATAGTTGCTCTCACCTCTGTTTGCTTTATTTTACCACAAATTTGCAGCTGTGTCCACACTTTTTAAGGGTCTGAAAACATTCCTGTCATTCTTGGCCTGTCTTTATCCTGCCCAGGTACTGCGTTGTGGGCACGCTGAACTTCACCTCGAGCCCAAAATGGTTTCGGAGGACTGGATGATGTTCTAATCAATCAGTGGCCATGATCTTACTTAAACTGTATCAAAATTTTATAGACACGAAAGAGGAAAATCTATCTCTGTACAGCCGAAAGTATGGCCGCCCCCCATTGACCCAGTAGTGATGGTAAAATACCTGCAGGTGGGCTTTTTATACGGCATCCCATCGGAGTGGCAGATCGAGGAACGGCGCGCGGACAGCAACGCGTTTCGCTGGTATTTGTGGATAGATTCGGATGAACGAGTGCCGGATCACAGCACAATCAGCCAGCTGCGGCGGCGGAAACCGGCCTTTCGGAAGGTATTCCGGCGGCTGT
>ERZ779623.73-NODE-73-length-64604-cov-11.043843_pt1 | contig 64604 bp, 55 predicted proteins | sample MGYA00514189_ERZ779623 | MGnify/ENA primary metagenome ERZ779623 (study PRJEB29562, sample SAMEA4376712) | mouse gut metagenome | isolation source: Cecum | study: EMG produced TPA metagenomics assembly of the A DSS colitis mouse model was used to assess the... | reverse complement strand
TATTTTTGGAAAAAATACAGACGCTGCAGTGCGGGAGGCACAGAAACGGCTGAAGCTTGAACAGGACGGTAAAGTTGGTCCGGAAACAAGAAGGGCATGGAAAAAACTTGCATAGATGCTAAAAGATTTGGCACCCATTCTGCCATGCCGTATTTCAGAGAGTGCTTCCATTTTTTGCTGGCAGGCTTGGCAATGTCCCATCTCCTCATACCGATATTCCAACTTTTTAATAGGAAAAGATACATTACAATACAGGTACAACAGATTTTGTCATGAATTTTGTCATGAAATAAAATTTTACTGATATTTACAATGGTTATAGCACTTTTGTTGACAGGTTCAAGTCCTGTTATCCGCAGCGAAAGAACGCTTAAAATAAGCGTTCTTTTTATTTTATGCGCAGCCCCGTGCAGAGGAAGTATGCCGCATGGCGGCGCACGGGGGGCGCGGCGAGGAGTGGAGAAGGTCATTCCCCTACTCGATTGGTGCATTTCGTGTTGCAAAATTGTTACAAAATGTTAAATAAATTCCCATTTCTTGACAATTGATAACAAAACTGATACTATTTTTGAAAATCTTTAGATAAAGGGGAGTAGAATGATGAGACGAACGAGAATTTTTGCTGTCATGCTTGTCCTGCTGCTGGTGTTGCCGTATGGCACAGCGGGCATGGGCAGCAGTGTCAATGCAGCAAACACGAACGCAAGTCGGTATTATTACAATCAGCTGAAAGGCGATGCAAAAATTTTTTATGATGCCATGTACGAGATGTATGTACAAGGCATTTTTAAGACGGGCAAGCAGGAGTATGATCTGGTGGAAAAGGGGCATATGACCAGTGAGCAGGCTGCGCTCTATGAGGGGAAGACGGATGAGCTGCTGAGTCTGTTCGGGGCGGCAAGGGATGCGTTTTACGCAGATTATCCGGATATTTTTTATGTGGATTTTTCAAGTCTGTCGGTTTCAATGATCAAAAGCGGTGATGTGTATAAGATTACTTTTGGAATTGGCGGGAGCAAGACCTATTTCGTGGAGGGATTTGCCGATACGCAGCAGGTGGAGAGTGCGGAGAAAGAGCAGGATGCCAGGATCAGTGAGATCGTCAAGGACGCGAAGGGGAATTCCTCCTCAGTCCGGGATCAGGTGGCTTGTGTGTACAATGCCATCATAGACAACACGGAATACAGGCTCGATACGAATTGTGACGAGGGCAATGCAGGACATGTGAGGACTTCTTACGGTGCGCTCGTGAAAGGACAGAGTCTATGTGAAGGTTATGCCAGGGCGGTCAAGACCGTGCTGGATGCCATGGGGATCAACAGCGTGCTGGTGCAGGGAGATTACCGGGCGCCGGACGGCAGCGATAATCTTCATATGTGGAACTATGTGCAGATAGACGGAAAGTGGTATGGTCTGGATGCCACAGCCGGAGACGGTATGAAGGGCACTGTTGACAGTGGGAGGTACCTGCTGGCTGACAGCTCGGTGATGGATGCGAACCACAGGCCCAACGGCGTTATGTCAGGCAGCGGTTTCCGTTTTACGTATCCTCAGCTTACGGGAGCGGATGAAGGTTCCGAGGGGGAAGAACAGGATCCGGATGAGGGGAGCACGGACGGGGATACGGACAACAGCGGATATGAGACGCGCTTTGACAAAGAAGGATTACTGGTACAGTATCGGGATGGAACAGAGTCAGAAGGGGAAGTAGGTATATTTAAGGTAAGCTACAAGGGTATGGGGTATCAGGAGGCTGTAGACCGCGAGGGTGTGTATATCCTGTCCCGCTTTTATCAGTATATGCCAGGGACTGGAGAGTTTAAAGTTGGCAGCTGGGGCTATTCCGATCCCAAGCCTTTCATGATGCCTCAGCTTGAGGATGCGCTGCTCCTTGCCAACGGGAACAGCAGGTATATTGAGTTTGCGATCACGAAAAAGGCGCCTGCGGGTCCACTCTACGGTGATAACCTGACTGTGGAGGAACTGGAGAGGAACTGGAAATTCCAGGGTACAGAGGAAGATTTCATCGTTTCCACGGGAAAGCTGGAGAATCCAAAGGGGGAGTTTATCCCCTCACCTTTTGCAAAGAAGATCACGCCGAGCAATACAGGCTTTATCACCTGTGGAAAGAAATATCATGTGACGGCAGTGTTCAACGAACAGCTTGTGGAGATCGATGGGCAGAGCGTTGGATACGAGGTCACTGTAAAGGATGGCTGGAGTGGAGAGAAATACAGCAAGATCGAGAATTTTAAGTGGGACAATGACCGCACAGTGGAGTTTGACTTCACGCCGAGTGATCAGCTGGCGGATAATTACGCTGATTACACGTTTCAGATCACTGGCCTGCAGGGAAAAGGAAGTCTGAAAGCACCGGACAGTTTTATGTTCAGTGCGAAAAAAAAGATATCGATCTGTGCATACAGAAATGAGGGGATCTACCTAAATCTGGGCGCGAAACCGAAGCTGCTGGAGCCGATGGATATTTTCTGTGGTGACTGGGTGAATCAGAATGGGGAGAAACTCAGGGATGTGAAGAACATCGTTCTGACAGCGTCCAAACCGGAGGTGGTGGTGGAAAGCGATCCTGCGAAACAGAGCGGGGAGATGCTGGATCGGATAGAGGACACACTGCCCAGTGGATGTACTGTACAAAAGAGCGCTACCTACGATCTCAAGCTGATGACCTGCAATGAGACCATCCTAAGGACAGGGAACAGTGTCAGACTGCATATCGGTTTTCCAGAAGGGTTTGGACCAGAAAATGCAGGAGTGACTTATAAGGCGTATCACTTTACGAGAGATAAAAACGGAAACATCACTGGCACAGAGGAACTTGACTGTATTGTGACGGACAAAGGTCTGATCGTCACCTGCTATTCGTTCAGTCCTTTTGCGGTTGTGGCACTCAGTGGAGATACCGGGGCAGATACGATCAGCCAGAAACTGCTTATCATGAACACTGAGGGAGGCGATGCAGAGTTTCAGGAAAATAAAAGCGACAAGATATGCACAATGTCGGAAAAGGGGCAGACGCGGACTGTTGTCATAAAAGCGAAAGAAGGATATCAGATCAGCGGTCTGTATCTGAATGGTGTTCCGCGGAATGTGACTGACAGCAAGTCCATGAAGGTTACGATCAAGTACGAGGATCTGAGCGGTGAAGGGAATATCCTGGACGTGATGTTTGCGGAGGACAAGCCGAAACAGGATACGGTGCCGCCGGAACAGGAGGACTCCTCGACAGGAACACAAACGGATCAGGCACCTTCACAGGGCGAATCCGGGAATGATTCTGCTGATAACTCTGGAAGCGATAACACAGGGAGCAGTTCCGATAACGGCGGTCAAACCGATTCAAAAACGGACAATGTACCTGTTGTGGTGCTTCCACAGGGAACGGGAAACAATGCTGTGACAGACCAGGCATCGGCAGCACCAGTAATACCGCCGGTAGTACCGGGGATACCGCCAGCGGTTTCAGCAACACCGCCGGTGACAGAACCTGCAACACCGCCGGCGTCATCTTCGGCGAAACCTGCTGGACCAGTGTCGCCGTCGGGTTCCGATACGGCGATAATAGGCAGCATATCTTCGGAAGCTGGCGCGACCTCCTCGGAGTCCGGAAATGATGCGATTGAAGCGATAACGCCGGATACGGACGAAGTACTGGAACATATTGTGTTGTCAACAGGCGAGGGAAGCTTAGATCTGGTGGTTTTGCCGGCAGATGCCGCTGATTCGAAGGAAGAGGAATCGGCAATGGGCACCGTTCTTTTGACAATATTGATCGGAGCAGTAATTGTTGCCATGGTCGCCGTGGCAGTCGCTGGTTTTGTACAGTTTAGGCGTGACAGGTACGATTCTGAATAAGACGATGAAATGCAGGCAGCATCGAGGCGATTGACAAGAGTCAGTCAAACCGCCTCTGGCTCATGACAGAATTGTGGTATTCGGGGTTGGCAGTGACGTCCTCGTCAAACCATGCAGGAGGGACGAAGGCGTCTGCCATCTCGATCTGAGGAAACTCCACCTCCGCCATGACCAAGGGCGCAAAAGGCGGGGCAAACACATCGAGTTCGATGTAGAGCGTTGGTGCGCTCTGCGGGGTGTAGCTGCCGTCAAACTGTGGATTTTCGATGGGGATGACATATCTTTTCTTGGATATGACATTCCCATCAGCTTTTTCGAGCAGATGGCGGTAGGATGTCTCGTCGAGCGGCAGGTTGTATTCTTCCCGTGCCATCAGGCCGCTGCCTTTGTAGGTCAGATAGTATTCGTCGTTCGATCTGCGTATGCGCACGACAGGGGCGGTGTTGAGGTATGCCTGCTCAATGATCTTGCAGGGGTATGTTTCAAGGTTTTCAGGCAGTTTTTTGATGGTGTATTTCTTTTCAATCTCCATATTTTTCATGATAGGTTCAATCCCTTCTATATACAATAGCAGAAGTTTACAATTTTTTGTAAATGAGACATTTCAATATATCGTGTTTTTCAGGGTCAAAATGAATCGTTATTATATCTAAATCGGCGATTCAAATGAATTTTTTAGATTCCCAAGCTAATTTCAAACATGTTTCAGGTCTGCTGCACGGATCGCGCTGCGTCTGCATCTATCTTCATATTAAGGGAGTTGCCGACAAAATGCAAGGATAAAAAGTGTTGACATGCTCGCCGGTGTGGGGAAGCATGGCGGAGTAAGCGGCGTCGACGATAAAGATCAGCGTGAATACGATGCACAGCGTCACGCGGACAGCGATTGTCATGCGGTGGTAATATCTGTTGAAGACGGGCTGCAGGACGCAGATGAGCAGCACACCGCCAAGTCCGAAACCGACAGTGCCTGTCAGGCAGATGTGCCCGTCTACATTGTAGGGATGCCCGCTGTAATCCCACCAGCGGACACCCCATTTCCACAGGAGCCAAACACCGGAGAAGTATTCCAATGCAGTGCAGAAAATGCAGGAGAGCACAAAAACAGCCGCTGGGTGTCTGCGTAGTCTGCGCAGCAGCAGGATCAGCAGAACACAGCCTGCGCCGTAGATAGGCAGATAAGGTCCTCTGTACACGCCGCGGTTCACAAAGGTGTGGGCTGTCACAAGATAGAGCAGGACCTCCCAAAGCCAACCGGCGAAAGCCGTTGTAAAAAACAGCAGTGCATAGTAGTCAAATGGATAGACGGTTTTTGGGTATGCTTTTTTCACAGAATGCAAGTCGGGTCTCCTTTGATATTGATCTTCTTTTTTAACAGTATCTCCTGGTAAAGTATAGGTCTATTCGTGTAAACTACAGATGCCTTTGTAAAACTATAAATCCCATCATAAAAAATACATATCATTTCGTGAAAAATTTCACAAGTGTGAAAATATCACATTTGTGAAAGCGTGCGAATGGATATTTCTTTTTTAAGAAAATTATGGTATTATGATTAATGTGTATAGGAAACGCAGATATTTTTGTCGTTTGCCATAACACAATAAGGAACTTTCAGGATAAGACGCATGGGTTGTTTTTTGAACAGCTCTCAAAGTAAGGAGCTGTAGGAAAATAACCGATGCAACTTGCGCAGGATATTTCTTCGAGGTGAAATTGCTAAAGCAATTGTCAAAAAACGTAGGCGTAGCGGGCTACGGCGAGGCTTTTTGATATGCATAATCGGAGAAATAGACAAGTCAAGATGCGTCAGTTATTTTTCTACAGTTCCTAAAGGGTTCTGTGTCAGAACCGGATTTCACGGAGGATATGAGATGGCTGATATTATGAAGCTTCAGAACGGAAGCGACATACGCGGGATCGCGTGTGAGGGGATTGCGGGGGAGAATGTGAATCTCACCGAGGATGCTGGAAATCTGATCGGCGGTGGCTTTGTCAGATGGCTTGCGGAGAAAAAGGGAAAGAGGACGGATGAATTGCGGATCGGGATCGGTCATGATTCGAGGATCACGGCGGACAGCCTGTTTGCTGCGGCGGCGAAAGGGATCGTGGCAGCGGGGGCAAAGGTATACGACTGCGGTCTGGTGTCGACGCCCTCGATGTTCATGACGACAGTGTTTGAGGCGTTTGCGTTTGACGGGGCGATCATGATCACGGCGAGCCACCTGCCGTTTAACAGGAACGGTTACAAGTTTTTTGACAGGGATGGCGGATTGGAGCATGACGATATCACGAAGGTGCTCAAGACGGCTTCGGGGCTTGCCGTGGTGGATGCTGATCTGTCCGCTGTGGAAAAAGTTGACTCCATCTCTGTATATTGTGGATTTCTGCAGGAGAAGATAAGAAAGAGTATCAATGCCGATGACTATGACAGACCGCTCGCAGGGCTGCATATCGTGGTGGACACGGGAAACGGTGCCGGCGGCTTTTTTGTGGAGAAGGTGTTGGACCCGCTCGGCGCGGACACGACGGGAAGCCAGTTCCTCGAGCCCGACGGTCATTTCCCGAATCATATACCAAACCCTGAGAACAGGGAGGCGATGGAGGCGATCAGACAGGCGGTGCTGGAGAACAAGGCGGATCTGGGCATCATATTTGATACGGACGTGGACAGAATGTCGGCGGTGCTTCCAAACGGCGACGAGGTGAACCGGGATGCGATCATCGCGATGATGACGGCGATCATCGCCGGGGATTACCCGGGCGGAACGATCGTGACGGACTCTGTCACCAGCGACAGGCTGACGCGCTTTATCGAGGGCATCGGCATGAAGCACCACAGGTATATGAGAGGGTACAAGAATGTCATCAATGAGTCGATCCGCCTGAACAGCGAGGGCGTGGTATCGCCGCTTGCGATCGAGACTTCGGGGCACGGTGCGCTCAGCGAGAATTATTTTCTCGACGACGGGGCGTATATGGCGGTGAAGCTGCTGATCGCGCTGGCGAAGGCGGCGAGGGAGGGCAAAGCGCTTGCCTCCTTCATCGAAACGCTCGAAAAAGGTTTTGAGGAGCGGGAGTACCGTTTCAAGATCCAGGGCGATGATTTCAAGTCCTATGGAAAGGATGCCCTGAGCACATTTGAGGCGCGCGCGAAGGAGAGAGGCTATCACATCGCCCCCAACTCTTACGAAGGCATTCGCATCACCTTTGACACGGACGAGGTGAAGGGCTGGCTGCTGCTGCGCATGTCGCTCCACGATCCGCAGATGCCGCTCAATATCGAGGGTGTCAGGGAGGGTGACTGCGACAGGCTCTTTGACATCGTGCTGGAGCTGCTCGACGGATTTGACAGGCTGGTGATACCCGCAAGATGACAGATCGGACAGGGAGGCTGTAGATGAGAATAGGAATGGGTTATGACGTGCACCGTCTGGTGGAGGGGCGTCCGCTTGTCATGGGCGGCGTGACGATACCGTACGAGCTGGGGCTGTTAGGGCACTCCGATGCGGACGTGCTGCTGCACGCGATAGCGGATGCGCTGTTAGGCGCCGCGGCGCTCGGCGATATCGGAAAGCATTTTCCGGACACGGATCCCGCCTACAAGGGGATCTCGAGTGTGATCCTGCTGGAGAAGGTCGGGAAGCTGCTGGAAGAAAATATGTTTTTTATCGAGAATATCGATGCGACGATCATCGCGCAGGTGCCCAAAATGCGTCCTCACATCGACCAGATGCGCGAGAATATCGCAGGGGCGCTGGGGATCAGCGCGGATCAGGTCAATGTCAAGGCGACTACGGAGGAGGGACTTGGCTTCACGGGGGAAGGAAGAGGAATCTCCGCGCAGGCGGTCTGCCTGCTCACAAGCCCGAGGGAGATGGCTACGATGGAGGCGGCTGACGCGAAGGAGCAGCGTTCCTGCGAGGGCTGTCCCGGGTGCAGTGTGCGGGAGCATGATTGAACTATGCGCCTGTACGAATATGAGATCGATGCAGAGAAGGAAGACGGTTGGATTGGGATATGGATCAGGTAATCGGGGATCGGGAAGCCGAGAGGACTATCATCGATAAAATAGAGCGGGATCACGGCATCGCTGTTTTGCGTGGGGAGCCCGCAAACACCATCACTTTTTCGACGCAGGCGGATGGGGGACTGTCCGCGCTCGAACTTGTGCTGCGCGTCGCGGCAGTGCGCCGGAATCCGACGGTTCTCGGCGCGAGACGTTTTCCGTGTATGGCAGATATCGAGCGCGTGGAGACGGGGCTGATCCGTGCAGTGGCAGCCAGGGATGTGCATCGCCGGGAGGATCTGATGACGGGGGCGCTCGCATACCAGGATCAGATGCGGCTGCCGCTCTGTCTCGTGGAGGACCCGGGCGGAACGGACGACACGGTGCCGGGGGCGGATTTCTTTGAGCGCTTCGGCTTTCAATACATTTATGACAGACCGCGCTACGCGCTGAACACAGAGACGATCTCCGCGGAGATGCTGCGGCGGGCGGCGGGGGGAGAGACGGTATCGCTCGATCTGCCCGACACGACACTGCAGGCGGTCGCGCCGGGGGAGCTGCTCTCGCTCGCACATTTCGTCAACGCGAGGCTGTGCAGGCGTTATGGTTTTTTTACGGTGAGGAGCGCGGCGCAGTGTGAGCTTGAGCAGGCAAAACTGCTGGGCAGCGGGGGAAATCTGTTTCAGATCATGGAGAACGGAGTTCGCAAGGGGTGTTTTGCCTGCACGGATACCGGGGCTGACAGCGTCAGGGAGGTGGTGTTCGACCAGACGTTTGACAGGAAATGTTACATCGTGACAGAAAAAGCGGCGGAGGGCAAAGGTCCGGCTTTCATGGCAAGGATCGTCAATCTGCCTGAAATGCTCGGGCATGTCACCGGGAATGGTCAGATCACGATCGCGATCCGGATCCATGATCCGGTGATCGCGGAGAATGACGGTCTCTTCATATGGTATATCGACGAGAAGGGAAGCCGCATGGAGCGCGTGGATGAGCCAGGGACAGGGGGCGCGGATGACGCGTCCATGCGCCCGGAGGTCACAGTCACGATCGGCGAGCTGACGGCATTTCTTTTTGGGCATATCCGGTTGAAACAGAATGCGAAATTTGATAGTATATACCTAGCAGGTCCGGCATGGCTGGACGACATTTATTGACAGATCAAAAAACAGGAGGGATGCAGTATGTCACTAGTCACAACACCTCATATCAATGCAGAGAAGGATGCTTTTGGAAAGACTGTGCTGATGCCCGGAGATCCGCTGCGGTCAAAGTTTATCGCTGAAAATTTTCTGGAGAATGCGGTTCTCGTCAACAATATCCGGGGTATACAGGGCTACACAGGTACTTATAAGGGGACGAAGATCAGCGTCATGGCAAGCGGTATGGGAATGCCTACGATCGGGATCTACTCATATGAGCTGTTTCACTTTTTTGACGTGGACAATATCATGCGGATCGGCTCGACCGGAGCTATGCAGGCGGAAGTGAAGATCCGCGACATCGTGTTTGGCATGGGAGCGTGTACGAACTCTAATTATGCGAGTCAGTACGGGCTCAACGGCACGTTTGCCCCGATCGCAAGTTATGCGCTGTTGAAGGAGGCGATCGCGCAGGCGGAACGCGCGGGCGCGCGCTATCATGTGGGGAATATCCTGTCGTCGGATGTGTTTTACAACGATGATGATGCGGCAAACGAGGGCTGGCAGAAGATGGGCGTGCTCTGCGTGGAGATGGAAGCTGCGGCGCTGTACATGAATGCGGCGAGATGCGGGAAAAACGCGCTTGCGATGTTCACGGTCTCGGACAGTCTGGTGACGGGCGAGGCGACGACAGCCGAGGAGCGCCAGAACTCCTTCACGCAGATGATGGAGATCGCGCTCAACACGGCGGTGAACATAGAAACAGTTTCGGATCACGACATAATCTAAAGTAAGCAGAACAGTCTCAACGGAGGCACAAGATGGGATTTATTAAGAACATTAAAAACGAGATAAGAGTCATAAGGGAGCGCGATCCGGCGATCCATTCCAGTTTGGAGGTGTTTCTGTATCCGAGCTTTAAGGTGATGCTGCACTATCGGGTGGCGCATCAGCTGTACAAGGGCGGACACTTTTTCCTCGCCAGGTGGATCTCCCAGCGCGCTGTCAGAAAGACTGGTATCGAGATACATCCCGGTGCGGAGATTGGAGAAAATTTTTTTATCGACCATGGAAACGGCGTGATCATCGGGGAGACGGCGGTGGTCGGCAACAACGTCACGCTGTACCAGGGCGTGACGCTCGGCGGCACGGGCAAGGAACACGGGAAGCGCCATCCGACGATCGGTGACAATGTGATGATCAGCGCGGGCGCCAAGATCATCGGTTCCTTCAAGGTCGGCGAGAATTCCAAGATCGGGGCGGGGAGCGTCGTGATCGAGGAGGTTCCCCCCAACTGCACGGTGGTCGGTGTGCCCGGACGGGTGGTGCGCCGCAACAACCAGAAGCTTGTGCGCGAGGATTTGAACCAGGTGGATCTTCCCGATCCCGTGAGCGAGGATATCAGGAATCTGCAGTATGCAAACAGCGAGATGACAAACCGCATCCTGGAGCTGGAGCGGCAGATCAGGCAGTTGGGAAAAGGGCTGGATGCGAGAGATCCGATCGAGTAGGGGCTGTCACAAATATACATATTTCGGGAGGTTATGGAAAAATGGAGAACAAAGTGTCCTTTTACAATACGCTGACGAGGAAGGTGGAGCCGTTTGTCCCCAATGAGGACGGAAAAGTGGCGATGTACACCTGCGGACCGACCGTGTACCACTATGCGCATATCGGCAATCTGAGGAGCTACATCATGGAGGATCTGCTGGAAAAGACGCTCCGCTATGTCGGCTATGATGTCAGGCGCGTCATGAATATCACGGATGTGGGTCATCTCTCGAGCGATGCCGACACGGGCGAGGATAAGATGCTCAAGGGTGCAAAGCGGGAGCACAAGACGGTGATGGAGATCGCCGGATTCTACACAGATGCCTTTTTTGAAGACTGTGCCAAATTAAATATCAGGAAGCCCGACGTGGTGGAGCCTGCCACGAACTGCATATCGGAGTTCATCCATATGATCGATGCGCTGGTCAAAAAGGGCTATGCGTATGAGAGCGGCGGAAACATTTACTTCGACACCGCAAAGCTCGACGAGTACTATGTATTTTCCAGCCAGAGCGAGAAGGAACTGCTTGTCGGTGTGCGCGACGATGTGGACGAGGACGAAAACAAGCGCAACAAGAGTGATTTTGTGCTGTGGTTCACCAAGTCCAAGTTTGACGATCAGGAGTTGAAGTGGGACAGTCCGTGGGGCGTGGGCTATCCGGGATGGCACATCGAGTGCTCCTGCATCAGCATGAAGCATCTCGGCGAGTACATGGATATCCACTGCGGCGGCGTGGACAATATCTTCCCCCACCACACGAACGAGATCGCGCAGAGTGAGGCGTATCTGGGACACAAGTGGTGCAATTACTGGTTCCATGTGCATCACCTGAACGACAAGTCGGGCAAGATGAGCAAGTCAAAGGGCGGTTTCCTGACAGTCTCCCTGCTCGAGTCGGAGGGATATGATCCGATCATATACCGTCTCTTCTGTCTGCAGTCGCACTACCGCAAGCCGCTCGAGTTCTCGTACGAGGTGCTCGACAACATGAGTGCCGCGTACGACAAGCTGATAAAGAAGATCGGGACACTCGACAAGGAAGGCGGGATCGACAGGGCAAAATTTGACGAGTACAGGGCGAGGTTCGAGGCGGCGCTGTGCGATGATCTGAACTCGTCCATGGCGATCACGGTGTTGTACGATATGCTCAAGGACGATATGTCAGACGCGACCAAGCATGCGCTGGCGGAGAGCTTTGACGAGGTGCTGTCGCTGAACCTGACGACGGCATACGCCGCAAAGGAGGCAGAAAACGGCGTGGACGCGGAGCTGGAGCGCTATGTGCTCGCCAGGGTCGAGGAGAGGAAGGCGGCAAAGAAGGAGAAAGACTTTGCAAAGGCGGACGCGATCAGGAACGAGCTGCTCGAAAAAGGAATCGTTCTGGAAGATACGCGCGAGGGTGTGAAATGGAAGAAGGCATAGGGACAGCAGACCTGGACAGCAGAAGCGCGGGAAGCGCGAATAGGGAAGAGACCGCAATAAAGGGTACTGGCGGATCGGGTCTGCTCGCGCAGATACGCGGCACGTTCGGCGGCGGGGAGGTGGACATCAGGACGTACTCGCCGCTCACGCTGGCTTATATCGGAGATGCCGTGTTTGAGATCATCATCAGGACACTAATCGTGGAGAGGGGACAGCGGGCTGCCAACACGCTGCATAAGCACACGACGAGGATCGTCTGCGCACAGACGCAGGCGAAACTGATCGATGCGGTGTACGGGCATCTCACGGAGGAGGAGCAGGAGATCTACAGGCGCGGTAAGAACACAAAGCTGCACTCGACGGCGAAGAACGCAAGCCTTGCGGATTACCGCAGGGCGACCGGGTTTGAGGCGCTCTGCGGATATCTCTTTCTGCGGGACGACACGGAGCGGATCCTCTGGCTTGTCGGACAGGCGATCGAGACGGCGCAGGTTGAGTTGTAACTTTCAATAAATACATAGGGGTGTTATTATGACTATAGAACAATGTAGTGAATACCTTCCTGGCGGTTGGACAGAGGTTATTGAACAGGACGAAGTGTTGCTGGATATTTTTGGAGAACACGAGTACGATCTGGAGCAGGAAGCAGTGCCTCCCTTTCTGTTCCAGGATCTACGGGGCGGCAATCTGGAACGTCTGCGTCCTGTTTTTGCTCTCTATGGCAAGCCGGGGCTGGATATGTTTCAGGGCTTGCTGGAGATCGATGATGCCAGCAGAGATACGGCAGAGATTCAGCTGCCCAACGGACAGACGGCTTACGCTGCATACTTTTATGTCCGGTTCTCGGGGGAGGACAGGCAGGCTGCCATTGACGCTGCCCGAATCTATATCAGGGCGATCAACCGTATTTTTGTGGAGGAGTTGGACGAGGAGGCTCCCTTGGACGAGGAGTCACGGATCGAGTTTCTTACTGGACAGGATGGGCGGGAATTTGAGGAGAAGGTTTACCAGGCGTGGGCGCATGGTGAAATTGGAGCAGATGTTCCGGATGTGGATATATTGGAATGGTGTCGGGATCTGCCCTACAGGGAGGGTTTTGAGGATATCAAGATGATGTCAGAGGCGCTGTATCACATCAGCTGCAGCTATCATCTGTCCTACTATCTGCGGTGGCATATGCTTGAGACAGAGCAGGAGAATCCTTTTCGGGGTTATTTCAAACTTTGGAAAATGGGATTGAACATTCATTTCCCTAAGAGGGATCAGGTAGTGCTGGTGGGTCAATAGAAAGGAAGATGCAGTCTGCATGAGAGATGAAGGATTAGAGAGGGAACCGGCGGGGGACGCCGGGACGGAAAATGTGATCGAGGGAAGAAATGCGGTCATAGAGGCGCTTCGCGCGGGAAAGCCGATCGATAAGCTTTTTGTGCTGGACGGTGCGCAGGACGGACCGATACAGACGATCAAGCGGGAGGCAAAAAAGCGCGATACCATGATCCGGTTTGTGACAAAGGAGCGGCTGGACCAGCTCAGCGCGACCGGAAAGCATCAGGGAGTGATCGCGTATGCGGCGGCGTACGAGTACGCGGAGGTGGAGGATATCCTTGCCGCGGCACGCGCAAAGGATGAGCCGCCGTTCATCATTCTGCTGGACAATATCGAGGACCCGCATAATCTGGGCGCCATTGTCAGGACGGCAAACCTTGCGGGGGCGCACGGCGTCATCATCCCAAAGAACCGGGCGGCGGGGCTGACCGCGGCGGTGGCGAGGACTTCGGCGGGGGCGCTGAACTACACGCCGGTCGCGAGGGTGACAAACCTTGGCAAGACGATGGAGGAGCTCAAAAAGAAAGGGCTCTGGTTTGTCTGTGCGGACATGGACGGCACGACGATGTACGATCTTGACCTCACAGGACCGATCGGACTGGTCATCGGCAGTGAGGGGGATGGCGTGGGCAGACTTGTGAAGGAGAAATGTGACTATGTGGCATCGATCCCGATGAAGGGGGACATTGACTCCCTGAATGCCTCTGTCGCGGCGGGCATCCTCGCGTACGAGATCGTCAGACAGCGTTTTCAATGAGCTGGCGGCGCGTGGGGAAACAAATAGCCAGGCTGTATGTTTGCCGGATAGGGAAGCAGGGCGGTATGTGCTGCGAAGAGGGGCATGGAGGTTTTATATGTCAGACATGTATGACGGGATTACGGACGAGGAGCTGATCGACAGACAGAGGGGCGGTGAGCGCCAGATCACGGACTATATCATGGATAAGTACAAGAACCTTGTCCGCAAAAAGGCAAAATCCATGTATATTCTGGGGGCGGACAACGACGATCTGATTCAGGAGGGCATGATCGGGCTCTTTAAGGCTGTGCGGGACTACGATCCGGGGCGGGATGCCAGTTTCTATACGTTCGCAGATCTGTGTATATCGCGGCAGATGTACAAGGCAGTGCAGGCATCGCGCAGGGAGAAGCACACGCCGCTCAACACCTACATTTCGCTCTATGCTGACACGGCGGAGGCGGAGAGCGACGGGAACGGCACGGAGCTTGTCAATGTGATCGCATCTGCGGTGGAGACAAACCCGGAACAGCTCATGATCGACAGGGAGAATGTGGCGTACATCGAGGCGATCATCGAGAAGGAGCTGAGCAGTTTCGAGAAACAGGTTCTTGACCTGTACATAACTGGGATGAGTTATTCCCAGATCGCAGGGGTGTTGTCGAGAGATCTCAAGTCGACAGACAATGCGCTGCAGAGACTAAAGGCAAAACTTAGGAAAGCAGTAGATAAAAAGTGATGGTATAACAGGCATTTGAGGGATGAGAGTTACAGATGAAGAGAAGAGAGAAACCACGGATTCAGAAACCGATAATGTTGATTGTTGATGACAAAGCTGTCAACCGATATGTCTTAAAAAATATCTTTGAGGAAGATTATGAGATCGTAGAGTGCCAGGACGGTAGGGATGCGATCGAGGCTCTGGAAGATAAACGTGAAGAGACGGCAGCAGTACTGCTTGATATTGTCATGCCGGAATGGGACGGGTTTGCAGTGTTGAAGTACATGAAGGAGACAGCGCTTCAAACAGTGCCGGTGATACTGGTCAGTTCAAATGTCAATGACAAAAATATTCATAGGGCATGTGCCTATGATGTCGCCGATTACATACAAAAACCTTTTCAGGAAAATGTAGTGTGGCAGCGTGTACAGAGAATAATTGACCTGTATCAGTTGAAAAAAGGAAATGAGGAATACGGACAGGCAGAGTGAAAGGATCGCTGGGTGCCCGTGTGCATAAAAACAAAGAAGCCTGATCACTCAGGCTTCCTGTTGTGTAAAAGGGGAATTCTTCCGGAATTGCTAATTAGCAAGTCTAACATCTCTGCTAAACATAATATAACTATACAATGAAATACGTCTTTTATCTATAACTATATTGCGAAAATATAACAATATATTAGCCAGAATATATAAACTTTGTCACCAAGGGATTATAAGATCCGTCTGAACGGGGAAAACAATTATGACCGGTGTGTGCTCAGCGGTTCAAAGACTGTTTTTCTGCCAATATATCCGATAATCCGCACGAACAGGATACCGATCAGGGCGCCGCAGCTGTCTATGACTACGTCCCGCACTGAACAGCTGCGGCCGCTGACAAAGTGCTGGTGCAGTTCATCGAGCGCCGCAAAACCGACGCAGAGGATCCCCCCGGTGATCACCAGCCAGATACCGCGTATACCGTACACATACAGAGGAAAAGCTACGGTGATCGCTAGCAGGAAGTATTCCGTGAAGTGAGCAAGCTTTCGCACATAATAGTGTATTTTGCGGATACAGCGCGATACCTGTTGGTCCGTCAGCTCCAGATCGAGTGCCTGGTCAGCGATGGATACAGCCTTGTATGTTACCTTGTAGCTTAAGCTGGCACTGGCAGCGCCGTCCTGGGCTGAGAAGGAAAAGATGATATACATCATCACCAGTGCCGGGATAAAGGACAGGGGTTTTAGGATAAAGCGCAGCAGGGTTTTTATAAATATCTGAAATGTCATGATGATCCTCCTGAATAGAGATTCTGTAATGATCAGCGGCAATTACAGTAGTTATATAATAACCGCAAGGAATAGAAATAGGCAATAAATATTTTATTAAGTTTATCGAAAAACAAAATTTGGAAAGAAAATCTGTACATTTTTGCGATTTATGTTAGAATAGGATATAGAATTGCAGTGATCAGATGTAGGGGAGGAACGCATATGCAGGACAGTTTGAAGCTTTCAAGAGACGAGATTATCATTTGTTACAGAGATGACGTGGCGCGTTTGATGCGGTACCTGTCGTGGCTTCAGGAGAAGAGCGGCACATGTGCATCGGGCGTTTACAGCGGTGAGGGGATCGAGAAGAGTTCCATGGCGGTTCCGACCTACGATTCGACGCTGCTCAGTTTTATCAGGGAAGCAAAGAAGACAGACTTTATCAACAGGAATTATGTGTATACATTTTCGCGCTACCGCATCAAGACGGCAGCGGATGAACTTCGCGTGATCAATGCCTCGTCGCTGCAGGAGATAACTGTTTTGGGAGATATTTTGTCCAAGTATGTTCTCAAGGGGGAAGTGAAGGGGGCTGTCTGGGCGGAAGGTGTCCAGAACGGTGTGTACCTTGCACTTTTGCTGAAATTGAAGGAAATGATGGAGATCAGAAGACCGTTGGAATATTAGATCAGGGAGCACAGGCATGGGAGACAAATCACTACAGAAAAGAAAGTACATATTGGAGAAAGCCAGGGGCGTATTTCATAAAAACGGCTACAGGGCAGTCACGATGAAGGATATCGTGGAGGCATGTGGTATCAGCCGGGGCGGTCTGTATTTGTATTTTGCGAACACAAAAGAGCTCTTTGAGGCGCTGCTCGAGGAGGAGTGTGCAGGTGTCGATGCCTTGCTGGAAGGAGTGGAAGATCAGGTTTTTACCCCGGGGGAGAGGATGTTGATGTATCTCGACGGGCAGAAGAAGGCGATCTTAAGAAAAAAGGAAAATCTTGCGGCTGCCGAATACGAATATTTGTTCGAAAATAGAGCTTCCGGTCAAAGCAATGTGGTAAAGAAGCAGTTTGATAAGTCTGTGACGGCGCTGGAACGGCTGATCACGGAGGGGATCGAACAGGAGTGGATGGTCTGCGAGGATGCCGCCGAGGCAGCGCACAATATCCTGTATACTTTTGAGGGGCTCAGGGTCCTGGCGCTGACGTCGTTGGTTACAACAGAGATGGTCGACAGGGAGATCGCCTACATCATGGGTGTACTGGGAATGGTAGTCAAAAAGCATTAGGAGATAGATTGATTTGCAGGGAAGCATGGTCTGGAGCCATGCTTTCATTGTACACATGGGCAAAAGGGAAAGGTGTTCCTGCAAAATGTGCCGCTAAGGACGTGCATGAGTGCACGGCGAGCTGATGCTGCAGGGGAGCTTCCGATAAGGATATCACGGTGATAGGAGGAATTATGGAGGAGACGAAGAGACAGACAGAAATGGCGCTTGACGAGGTGCGGGAGAGGTTTTCACATGACCGTTTCGCGACAGCAAACGGGGCAGTGATCGATGAGATTGGAGAAGGGTATGCGAAGTGTTCCATGGTGCTAGATGACAAACACCGCAATGCACTGGGAGCTGTCATGGGAGGAGCGATCTTCACGCTGGCGGACTTTGCGTTTGCTGTGGCGTCCAATTGGAATCACAGCCCGCAGGTATCGCTCACTGCCTCGATCAGCTTTCTGGGGAAGGCGAAGGGAGATCGGTTGATCGCGGAGGCGAGAAAGATCAAGGAGGGAAAGAATACCTGCTGCTATGAGGTGATGATCAGTGACGAACTTGGAAACAAGGTGGGGCACATGACATCCAATGGCTTTGTGCTATAATAATATAATACATATTCTTTTCCGTTGGTGCCGATGCACTGTCAGGCAGGTCAGCGCGCCATGACTCAGTATCTGATTGTAAAAGAGCGTATTTTGGCGGGGCGCGATTCAAGCGATGAATCATATTGGCAAAAATGGAAACGATATAATATAGTATGACAACAGTTGAGACCAGAAAAGCATTCAATGCATAGAGGACAAGGAGGACGAGAAATGAAAGATGTAGTGATCAACAACAGAAAGGTTGCGGTTGTGGGGTGTGGTTTTGTGGGGTCGGCGACTGCATTCTGCCTGATGCAGAGCGGATTGTTTTCGGAGATGGTACTGATCGATGCAGATCACGACAAGGCGGAGGGAGAGGCGCTTGATATGGCGCATGGCATTCCGTTCATCGGGCATGTGGATATCTATGCGGGCGGCTACGATGACATTGTGGATGCAGCGATCGTTATCATCACAGCAGGCGCAAACCAGAAACCGGATGAGACCAGGCTCGATCTGGTACACAAGAATGTGGGGATCTACAAGAGTATCATTCCGGAGATCGCCGCCAGAAATTACCAGGGGATACTGCTGATCGTGTCCAATCCAGTTGATATCCTTACTTACGTGGCATGCAAGCTCAGCAATATGCCGGAGGACAGGGTGATCGGATCCGGAACAGTGCTTGACAGTGCACGTCTCAAATATAAGCTTGGAGAGCATCTCGATGTGGACAGCAAGAGTGTGCACGCTTTTATCATCGGCGAGCATGGTGACAGTGAGATCGCCGCGTGGAGCAGTGCGAATGTATCTGGTGTGCCGCTGAATGATTTCTGTGAGCTGAGGGGGCATTTCCAGCACGAGGAGTCCATGGAGCGGATCGCGGAGGAAGTCAAGAACTGTGCCTACGAGATCATCTCCAAGAAGCGTGCGACCTACTATGGCATCGCGATGTCAGTGAAGCGGATCTGTGAGTCGATCGTGCGCAATGAGCGGTCGATCCTGCCGATATCGCGGATGATCCACGGGGAGCATGGCATCGATGGTATCGCGTTGAGTATGCCGGCTGTGCTGGGCGAGGACGGTGTGCAGACAAGAGTTCCGATTTCTTTGAATGAGGAGGAGCAGGCGAAGCTGAGACAGTCGGCGGATACACTCGCATCAGTGATCAAGGGACTTGATATATAGTATTCACATAAAGCCGGGGAGGCACATTTCGCGATGGAGAGTCGTGGGAAGTGCCTCCCCGGCTTTATGTGAAGCCTCGCGCAGAGGAAGTAAGCCGCTATATGGCGCACAGGCGCGGCGAGTAGGAAGCGTTTTCCCTGCTTGATTGTACAGGGGCGTATATGGAGAGGGGAGAGCAAAACTTTTATTGACGGTATTGACAACTAATATATATTAGTATATACTAACTATAGTAAGCTCTTAATAATTCTTTTCGGTATAAAATAATAGTTACGAGGACATTAAGGGCAAAAATAGGAAGAGGAGGTGGAGCTATGCCGCTTAGTATGGCGAATATCGGTGAGGCGCTTGAGATCAAGAAGGTCGGCGGGAAGGATGATACGAGGCAGTTTCTTGAGAAACTCGGATTTGTGGCAGGAGGGATCATTACAGTGGTATCGGATATCAACGGGAGCATGATCGTCAATGTGAAGGATTCCCGGGTGGCGATCGGCAGGGATATGGCGAATAAGATCACAGTATAGCTGCCATGCAGCGTACTGCTCTGATTTCTGATCGGATAGAGTACAGAGCCTGTTTGGGTCATACTCTGAAATCGGTTAGAATCCTGAAAATGATGCAGACAAGGAGGATAAAATGAGAACATTGAAGGATGTGAAGTGCGGACAGATGGCATGTGTGTCCAGGATTGGAGGTGAAGGACCGGTCAGGAGGAGGATCATGGACATGGGCATCACAAAGGGTGTGGAGGTCTTTGTTCGCAAGGTGGCACCGCTGGGGGATCCTGTGGAGATCACAGTCAGAGGATATGAGCTGTCGCTCAGGAAAGCTGACGCGGAAATGATCGTTGTGGAATGATTTTTTTTGACTTATAGTTAGCAATAACTAATTTTAATTTGATCCAAATGACAAAAAATAGCATATACAAACAGAGGATTCGAGTACCATATTGTTATAAAAAGCAATAACGAACTATAAATGGAAGGAGTAAGATATGTCAGTTAAAATAGCGCTTGCAGGGAATCCAAACTGCGGCAAGACAACATTATTTAACGCGTTGACCGGTTCCAACCAGTTTGTGGGAAACTGGCCGGGTGTGACGGTTGAGAAAAAGGAGGGGAAGTGGAAGGGAGACAGGGAAGTGGCGATCATTGACCTCCCGGGTATCTATTCCTTGTCTCCGTACACGCTGGAGGAGGTTGTCGCCAGAAATTATCTGATCAGCGAGAAACCGGACGTGATCTTAAACATTGTGGATGGCACGAACATCGAGCGCAACCTGTATCTGTCGATGCAGCTGATGGAGCTTGGGATCCCTGTTGTCATGGCTGTAAATATGACAGATATCCTGGAGAAAAACGGGGACAAAATACATATCGGACAGCTCTCTTCGCGGCTTGGGTGTGAGGTGGCAGAGATCTCTGCACTGAGAGGGACGGGGGTGGACGAGGCGGTCCGCAGAGCAGTCGCAGCGGCAAATGCAAAAGCCATGATTTCTGTACATACATTTGATGAGCGGCTGGAGGACCTCATCAGCGCTGTTCAGGATCGGCTCGGTGAAAAAGTCCCACAGGAGCAGAGACGTTTTTTTGCGATCAAACTTCTGGAGCAGGATGACAAGATTGCGTCCCTTGTGCGGGACGTGCCGGATGTCACGGATATGATCAGGACACTGGAAACGGTTTTCGATGATGATGCGGAGAGTGTTATCACCAACGAACGGTATACATATATTTCGAGCATAATTGATGATTGTATCACAAAAAAGAGAAAAGGTAAGCTGACAGTTTCGGACAAAATTGACAGGATCGTCACAAACAGATGGCTCGCACTCCCGATCTTTGCGGCAGTGATGTTTCTGGTATACTATATATCCGTCACGACGGTGGGTACATGGGTGACGGACTGGACGAACGACGTTTTGTTCGGAGAGTTCATACTGCCTGCGATCGGGAGCGGACTGGCAGCGGTCGGCTGTGCAGACTGGCTGTCGGGGCTGATCCTCGACGGCATTGTGTCAGGTGTCGGCGCGGTGCTTGGCTTTGTGCCGCAGATGCTGGTGCTGTTCCTGTTTCTGGCATTTCTGGAGGCATGTGGTTATATGGCGCGTGTGGCGTTCATCATGGACAGGATATTCCGCAAGTTCGGTCTTTCCGGGAAATCGTTTATCCCGATGCTGATCAGCTCTGGCTGTGGCGTTCCGGGGATCATGGCATCGAGGACGATCGAGAGCGAGAGGGACCGCAGGATGACGATCATGACGACGACATTTGTTCCCTGTGGCGCAAAGCTGCCGATCATTGCGCTGATCGCAGGTGCATTTTTTGAGAACGCGGGCTGGGTGTCATGGAGCGCCTATTTTGCAGGTATTGCTTCAGTCGTATGTTCTGGTATTATCCTGAAAAAGACGGAGATGTTCGCGGGGGATGCGGCACCGTTTGTCATGGAGCTGCCCGCCTACCATATGCCGACAGCAGGCAATGTGATCAGAAGCATGTGGGAGCGCGGATGGTCGTTTATCAGGAAAGCCGGAACGATCATTTTGATGTCAACGATCGTTTTGTGGTTTCTGATGAGCTTTGGCTGGACGGAAGAGGGATTTGGCATGACAGGAGAACTTGACAGCAGTGTTCTTGCAGGGATTGGCAGCAGTGTGCAATGGATCTTTGCACCGATTGGCTGGACCCAGGGCGGCGAGGGCTGGAAGATGGCAGTCGCAGCCGTTACAGGTCTGATCGCGAAGGAGAATGTCGTTGCCACGTTCGGTATGCTGTTTGGTTTTGCGGAGGTTGCAGAGGATGGCGCGGAGATCTGGGGGAATCTCGCAGCGGTGATGACACCGGCGGCTGCATATGGATTTCTGGTCTTTAACCTGCTGTGTGCGCCCTGTTTTGCAGCGATGGGCGCGATCAGACGGGAGATGAACAATACAAAATGGTTTTGGTTTGCCATCGGCTATCAGTGCGGTTTTGCCTACATTGTTTCTATGTGTATCTACCAGATCGGAACGCTGGTCACGACAGGAACATTTAGTTTCGGCACAGCAAGTGCATTTGTGTTCATGGGCGCTTTATTGTATCTGCTTGTCAGACCATGCAGGGAGGGGCAGTCTCCGGCGTCGAAGTTTGGAAAAGTACTTGCAAAATAGCGCAGAAGAACTATAATGATAAAAAATGCCTAGAGCGTGTTTGAAAAATGCTTTCCGTCAGATGTACGTCACAGTTTGTGGGAGATTAAATCATCTTACAGATGATGTGCCAAATGAAGGAGGCGTAGGGGGCAAAGGCATAAAGGGCAATGCCTTATGTCGACTGAATGCGGTGCAAATATCACGCAAAGTGGTGAATACGACGCTATGGCGTCGTTATATAGATGGCGGGAATGATTTTTCAAACACGCTCTAGCAACTTGAAAGGGGGGATCGATGTGGGAACAACGATCACATTGGTGATACTGCTCGCAGTCGTAGGCATGGCTGTGCGCAGCATGGTCCGCGACAGGAAAAAGGGAAGATCGCTGCAGTGCGGCGGCGATTGTAGTAAATGCAAAGGATGCCACTGACACATCAATCGTGCATTCGTCTGTAGCAATAAACGGACATACCAGTCGCAACAGTCCAGCCAATCGGCCATGCGCACCAGATACCGATGGCGCCGAACAGGTTCGAGAAGCCAAAGGCAAGCAGGACACGCAGGATCAGGTCGGTGAAGGTGGCTGCCATAAATGCTTTCATGGCACCGGCGCCGCGCAGTACCCCGTCTGTCACAAGCTTTGCGGATACGACAAAATAAAAGGGTGACAGGATCCACAAAAACTGCTTTCCGGTGAGCAGCGCTTCGGCGGAAGCCGCATCCATGAACAGCAGGAGCAGGTACCTCCCAAAGCAGAAATACAATAGTACGATCGGAACGCAGATGCACCAGACCAGCCTGAGACCGGCGCGCAGTCCGCCCTTAACCCTGTCTGGGATACCGGCACCGATATTCTGCGCTGTGAAGTTTGACACGCCGTTTCCGAGTGTGGTGAAAGAAGTGATCACCAGATTGTTGAGCTTGACAGCGGCAGAGTATCCGGCGGTCACACTGATGCCAAAGCTGTTGATGACACTCTGGATAAAGATGTTTCCGACAGAGATGAAGGATTGCTGCAGGATGCTTGGTATGGCGATCGCTGTGAGCTTCTTGAGCAGCGCTGATGAGAACAGCGCTGCTTTTTTGTCGGTCCGGATCGCCGCGAGTCTTTTTAACAACAATACTACGGATAGGAGGCAGCTGATTCCCTGGCACAAAAAGGTCGCCCATGCGACACCTGCGATCCCCATATGAAAGCATTTTACAAAAATGATGTCAACTGCAATGTTCGAGGTTGACGAGAGCGCGAGAAAATAAAAGGGTGTCCTGGAGTCCCCGAGTGCGGAGAAGATTCCGGTCGCTATATTATAGAAGAAAAGGAATGGCAGCCCCAGTATGTAAATGTCCATGTAGAGAGCGGAGTCCGCCATGATCTCCGGCTGGGTTTTCATCTGTGCCAGCAGCGGATCGCAGAACACAAAACCAAGGAGCATCAGCAGCGCACACACAACAGCGCTCGAGAGCAGTGTCGTGTAGACGGCGGTCTTCATCTGGCAGTAATCCTTCGCACCGAAAAACTGGGACACGATGACGGAACATCCGATGTTGCAGCCGAAAGCAAACGCGATGAAGATGAGAGTGACATTGTAGCTGTTGCCGACGGCGGCGAGTGCGTTCTCACCGATAAACCTGCCGGCGACGAGGCTGTCTGCGATGTTGTAGAGCTGCTGGAAGATGATGCTGCCAAACATCGGGAGACAGAACTGCCAGAGTACTGTCTGGGGATCTCCCACAGTCAGATCCCTGTTCATGGTTTTATTCGTTTTTTTTGTCAGCAGTTTGTTCATAAAAGCAATCAGTCCTTTCAAAATTTGTGAGAATCAATTTGCAGATCAGTCTTTTCATAATATTCTTTTCATATTATAATAGCAAAAAGACAATATGAAAAATATATATTTTATATAATTGCGATATAAAATATATATGATGGCTGTTTACGCTTCGGATGCCTGTCATGATGGCAGAAAGTTGAGGCGTGAACGCGGCAGGTGTATTATGAATATTAATTACGAATATTACAGAGCGTTTTATTATGTGGGAAAATACCGAAACATCACGAAGGCGGCACAGGCTTTGGGAAGCAGCCAGCCGAATGTCACGCGCGCGATGAAACTGCTGGAGAATGCGCTTGGGTGCCAGCTGCTTTTGCGCAGCAACAAGGGAATAGCCCTCACAGAAAAGGGGGAACTTTTATACGAGCGTGTGTCTGCGGCGTTTTATCAGATACAGGCTGCGGAGGAGGAGCTGAGCCTTGACGGGAAACTGATCGAGGGGACGATCATTCTCGGGACGACAGAGACAGCGCTGCACTTGATGCTGTTTCGCAGATTAAAGGAATTTAAGCGGGAAAATCCCAAAGTGCGGTTTAAGATCTACAACTACAGCACCAAGGACGCCATCCATGAGCTCACAAGGGGGGCGATCGACATCAGCGTTGTGACCAGTCCGTTTCATGTCAATAGAAACATTAAAAGCGAGAAACTGTTTGATTTTAGGGATGTGCTGATCTGCGGAAGCGCATATGCAGATCTGGCATGCACCAGGAGGCATCTGCGGGAGCTTGCAGGTTATCCGTGGGTATGTCTCGGGAAAAATACCGTGACATACGATATGACAAGTGATTTTTTCCTGAGGAACGGCGTCGTGTTGAAACCGGACATCGAAGTCGCGACCGCTGACCTGATGGTGCCGATGATACAGAACAATCTCGGGATTGGATATGTGCCCGAGCAGCTGGCACAGCCGGAATTGAACGCCAAAAACGTGTTTCGCGTGCCGGTGTACGAGGAGATGGAGACGAGGGCAGTCTGCGCACTGTATGACGCAAAGCGGGGGAGACGCAGGTGTGAGAAAGAGTTTCTTGAGTATTTAACGACTGTTGACGAATAGTCTATGATTGTTTCAAAACAGTTCCGTATTGTCTTTTTGGGTAAAATGAAATATAATGTTATCTGTCCGGATAAATATCAAAGCGTCAGCTGGATATATACAAAGCAGAAAAGGGGAATGCGGCAATGAACATAAGACGTGCGCAGGAGAGGGACATGGACGGAATCAACCGTCTGCTCTGCCAGGTGCTGACAGTGCACCACAACGGCAGACCGGATCTGTTCAAGGCGGATACAAAAAAGTATACGGACGAGGAACTTCGGGCATTGATCCATGACGATGAGCGGCCGGTCTTTGTGGGGATCGACGCAGATGAAAACGTGTCGGGCTATGCGTTCTGTGTGTTCCAGCAGCATACAGACGATAATATCCTGACAGATATCAGGACATTATATATTGATGATCTGTGTGTCGATGAGAACAGGCGGGGGCAGCATATTGGGAAGATGCTGTATGAGCATGTTCTTGATTATGCGAGAGATCAGGGGTGCTACAATGTGACGCTGAACGTGTGGGCATGCAATGAGGGTGCCAGGCGGTTTTACGAGCGCTGCGGACTGGTGCCGCAGAAGTTTGGGATGGAAAAACTATGTTGACTTTGTTTGAATATATTGTATAATTTTATATAGAAGTCTTAAAGTCATGAGTTAGGGCATTTTCAAACACGCTCTAGTCTAGGATAGGGGAATTTGTGAGATCAAAAAGACTCACAAAAAGAGGAATTGCAATGAGAAGAAATACAAAAAAATTTTTGACAATCAGTTTTTCACTGTTGGTGATCGCATGTATTGTGATGATCACGGTCACGTCGTCAGTCATTGCCAAGAAAAGCGATTTTGCGATCAATGAGATCGGTTCACTCTATATGTCTGCGATGGCGAAACAGATGCAGGAGAAGTTTGATACAGTGGTAGATATGCAGATCTCGGAGTTAAACGGGATCGTTCAGAGGCATCCGCCTGATTCGGTGGAGTATGATCAGGAAATGTTTGATCAGCTGGCACTGAGTGCACAGGTGCGCGATTTTGTCTATCTGGGACTTTACACGGAGGACGGGGAAAGCGAGACGATCTACGGATCCGATGTGGAGTATGACAGTGAGATCACGTTTCGGAGTGTGTTGGACGACAGCAGTCTGCGTGTATTTTCAGGCACGAGTGCAGAGGGTGAGAAAGTGTTGTGTATGCTGGTCAATGCCCAGTATCCTATGCGGAACGGGAAGATCAGTTCAGCGATCGTTGCCGCCACACCTATGGAAGATCTGGAAAATGTGCTGGCACTGGATGATGATTCAGCATTGATGTACTCCTTTATTATCCGTGCAGATGGTACATATGTGGTCAGGAACAGACAGGAGACGGATTATTTCAGCTATGTCAGACAAAATTTTGCGGATTACAATGGAAAGAGTGCAGAGACCTATGTGGACGAGCTGCGCGCTGCGATGAGCCGGAAAGCAGGGTACTCCACAATGTTTCGGGAAAACAATGAAAATAAATATCTGTTGTTTACAGATCTGGCTAACTCAGAATGGTTTCTGATCTCCGTGATGCCGCACGGAGTGCTGGATAAGATTCTAGAAGACCTGGGCAGTGAGCGCCAGTTTATCACAGTGATCATGGCTGTTTTCATACTTGCAGGTGTGATGGTCATCTTTGTCATTTATTACAGACTGTCACAGCAGCAGATGGAGGAGTTGGATCAGGCGAGGAAAGAGGCGACGAAAGCGAACAAGGCAAAGAGCGAGTTCCTCTCCAGCATGAGCCATGATATCCGCACACCGATGAACGGGATCGTGGGTATGACGACGATCGCGATCGCAAATATTGACAATACAGAGCGCGTGAGGGACTGTCTGGCAAAAATAACATTGTCAAGCAAGCATCTGCTGGGATTGATCAACGATGTGCTTGATATGTCCAAGATCGAGAGCGGAAAACTGACACTGAACATGAGTCAGATCTCCCTGCGCGAAACGATGGACAGCATTGTCAATATCGTACAGCCGCAGGTCAAATCAAGGCAGCAGCACTTTGATATCTTCATACAGAACATTATCACTGAGGAGGTGCACTGTGACAGCGTGCGTCTGAACCAGGTGCTGATCAATCTGTTGTCCAACGCGTTGAAGTTCACACCCGAAGGCGGAATCATCAAAGTATTTCTGACACAGGAGGAATCGCCGGTGGGAGAAAATTATGTGCGGTGTCATTTCTGTGTGAAAGATAACGGCATCGGCATGACAAAAGAGTTTCAGGAAAAGATATTTGATACATTTACCAGAGAGGAGAAAGCACAGATCAATAAGATCGAGGGAACTGGTCTTGGCATGGCTATCACGAAAGCCATCGTGCAGGCGATGAATGGAACGATCGATCTGAAGAGTGCGCCGGGCGAGGGCAGTGAATTCCATATTACGCTTGATCTGGAAAAGGCGGATACAATGGAGGCAGATATGGTGCTTCCGTCGTGGAGGGTGCTCGTGGTCGACAACAATGAGGATCTGTGTCTGAGTGCAGTTTCCTCGCTCAAGGAGATTGGGATCGAGGCTGACTGGGCTACGAATGGCAGAGAAGCAGTGGAGATGGTAAGAAAATGCCATGACGAAGACAGGAATTATGAAGTGGTGCTGCTGGACTGGAAGATGCCAGATATGGATGGTCTGCATACTGCGCGTGAGATGAGAAAACTTCTGGGGCAGAAAGTTCCTATTCTGATCATATCAGCGTATGACTGGAGTGATATTGAGGAGGAAGCGAAAGAAGTCGGCATTCAGGGATTTATATCCAAGCCATTGTTCAAGTCCAATCTGTATCTGGGGTTAAAGCGCTATATGCTGGATCAGGTTGACGAGGAGAAGCACGAAGACACAAAGGTACAGAAATTTGCCGGCAAGAAGATCCTGTTGGCGGAGGATAACGATCTGAACTGGGAAATTGCGGAAGATCTCTTGTCGGAGGCAGGATTTGAACTGGAGCGGGCGGAGAACGGTAAGATCTGTGTGGAGAAGTTTGAACAGTCGGCGATCTGGCAGTACGATGTGATATTGATGGATATCCGAATGCCTGTGATGAACGGTTATGATGCGGCAAAGACAATCCGCGCCCTGCCGCGCGAAGATGCCAATCTGCCGATCATTGCCATGACAGCAGACGCGTTCTCTGACGACATACAGCATTGTTTTGATTGCGGCATGAACGAACATGTGGCAAAACCGATCGATGTGAACAGGCTGACGCAGCTGCTCAAAAAATATCTGAAATAAAATATTAGGATCAAAGGGGGACGCAGTCCCCTTTTGTTATGTGGGGGAAATCGTATGGAGTGGAATCAGTTAGGGCGTATCACTGCGCCGCTTTTGGAATGGTATCATGAGAATCTCAGGTGTCTGCCCTGGCGCAAGGACAGGGATCCGTACCGCGTGTGGGTGTCAGAGATCATGCTGCAGCAGACGCGCGTTGAGACAGTGATACCTTATTTTGAGCGTTTTATGGAGCGTTTTCCCACGGTCGCATCGCTTGCGGAGTGCGGGGACGAAGAGCTTTTAAAAATGTGGGAAGGACTGGGGTACTACTCGCGTGCGCGGAATCTGAAGAAAGCGGCACAGGTGATCTGTGAGCGTTATGAAGGGCAGTTCCCGCAGGGGTATCAGGAGATCCTTTCGCTCCCGGGGATCGGCGCGTACACGGCAGGGGCGGTCTCGTCCATCGCATTTGAGCAGCCCAAAGCTGCAGTTGATGGAAATGTGCTGCGTGTGATCACCAGACTGACACAGGATGACCGTGACATTACGGACGCAAAATTCCGTGATCAGGTCACAGAGGATCTGGAAAAGATATATCCTGCAAAGCAGAGGGGAGACTTCACGCAGAGTCTGATGGAGCTTGGGGCGGTAGTGTGCGTGCCTAACGGGGAGCCGCGCTGCGTGCAGTGCCCGCTGGCTGGTCTGTGCAGTGCTTACAACAGCTCCTCACAGCTTCAGTATCCGGTCAAGAAGAAAAAGCCGGATCGCAGGATCGAACAAAAGACGATATTTGTACTGCGGTATCAGGATAAGATCGCTCTCCGAAAACGGGATGCAAAAGGGATCCTGTCAGGAATGTGGGAGCTGCCGAACGCGGATGGCATCCTGGACGGACAGCAGGCTGTGCGATGGCTTTCAAAGAAGGGATTTTCCGTGAGCGGGATCCAGGCGCCCGCAACAGGCAGCAGGCAGTTGAAACATGTTTTTACCCATATAGAGTGGCACATGGCATGCTGGATCGCCACATGTGACAATGCGGGCAGCAGCAATGATCTTATCTGGGTGACTGATGCACAGCTGACGGATGAGATCGCGCTTCCCACGGCGTTCAAGAAGGTGTATCGGGCGTGTCTTGCCTGATCGGGAGATACCTTTTGGCACATAAAAAGAATATAAAAAATGATATGATTCTCCATAAAATCCCAGGGGTTGTTTCGTATATAGGATATCAGAAACGAAAAACGATGAAACACTGTACAAAACAGACTTTTGCGGTCAGGAGCGTGTGACAGCAGAGTCAATGGGAAGGGATGGATGATTATGAGGAAGAAAAAAGTATGTGTGCTGCTGAGTATGATTATGACAGTTATGTCACTTTCTGGATGTGGGAACAGTTCCGGCGGGGACGGTAAAGCCGCAGCGCCGTCGAAGGATTCATACACGAAGAGTGAAAACAGTGGGGCGGCGGATGTAATGATCGACAGTTCTGCGCAGGTCATGGAGGAGACTACAAACGGTGAGGGTGGTCCATATACCAATCCGTATTACGATGTGTCATATGTGGAAGAGATAGCGCCGGCTGACTGGAACACAGAGGAGTACAGTGCCGTGAAGGAGCAGGGGTTCCAATCGGTGGCGAACAGTCCGCTCTCGACATTTTCGGCGGATGTGGACACGGCATCCTACAGCAATATCCGACGCATGATCGAGGGGGGCTGCACGATGGATGAGATTCCAGCCGGAGCTGTCCGCATCGAGGAAATGCTCAACTATTTTTCCTACGACTACGATCTTCCGAAGAAGAATGAACCGTTTGGTGTTACGACAGTCATCGGCGACTGCCCGTGGAATGAGGAGGCTAAGCTCTTGCAGATCGGGTTAAAGACGCAGGCGATCGATTTCAGTGAGGCTCCGGATTCCAACCTGGTATTTCTGTTAGACGTATCGGGTTCCATGTACACGGACGACAAGCTGCCGCTGCTGCAGAAGTCATTTGCCATGCTGGTGGAGGAGCTTGGTGAGAAGGATACCGTGTCGGTCGTGACCTACGCAGGCTCTGATGAGGTGATCTTACAGGGAGAGAGCGGGGACAGTAAGGGGAAGATCATAAATGCGATCGGCGGATTGGAGGCAGGCGGCTCCACAAATGGTTCGGCGGGCATAGAGACTGCGTATGCGCTCGCGGAAAGATATTTTATAGAAGGAGGAAACAACCGAGTGATCCTCGCTACGGACGGCGATCTCAATGTGGGTGTCAGCAGTGAGAGTGCGCTTGACGAACTGATCACAAAGAAGAAGGAATCCGGTGTGTATTTGTCAGTGCTTGGATTTGGGATGGGTAATATCAAGGACAACAAGATGGAAGTGCTGGCAGATCACGGCAACGGGAATTACGCGCATATTGATTCTGTCAGTGAGGCGAAGAAGGTGCTCGTGGAGCAGATGGGGGCGACGCTGGTGACAGTCGCAAAGGATGTGAAGCTGCAGGTGGAGTTCAATCCGGCATATATCAAGGGGTATCGTCTGCTCGGCTACGAGAACCGTGCGCTTGCGACAGAGGATTTTGACGATGACACGAAGGATGCCGGAGAGATCGGTGCGGGGCATATGGTGACAGCGCTGTATGAGATCATTCCGGTGGATTCCGAGCAGGAGATACCGGAGACTGATCTGAAGTATCAGAGCGATAAAAAAGACACAGGTGTCAAAAATGGTGAGTGGCTGAACTTAAAGATACGCTACAAGGAGCCGGACGAAGATGAGAGTCTCCTGATGGAATATCCGGTCACGGAGGACGATTACACGAGTGAGCCGTCAGAGGATTTTTACTTTGCGGCGGCGGTTGCGGAGTTTGGTTTGATGCTGAGGGACAGTGAGTACAAAGGGGATGCTTCTTTTGAGAACGTCCGCGCGCTGCTCAAAAAGGTGGATACGGACGAGGATGATTACAAGGATGAATTTGTGTATCTGGTGAAACGGCTGCAGAAAGCGACATTGTAATAACAGTTTGACCATATATATAAAATCAGGCAGGGAAAACTTCCCTGCCTGATTTTATATATATGGTCAAACACATTCTGGAGAAGAAGAATTTTCTGTTTGATAGTCAGTTTGGCTTATAGGGTGTCAGAGAAAGGTAACTGAGTGTGCCAGGAGCGACGCCGGTTCCTTTCTCCAGCAGCGAGATCAGACCCTGCAGGGTGTCTCCGGTCTCGGCGGAGGTGGATGGGAGCAGGGAATTGTCCAGCTTCACAGCTATGACGATCAGTGCGATCTCTGCGAGCGCGGCGGGATAGTCAAAATGGATGTCTCCGTTTTCGATGCCCTGTTTGATGATCTCAGTCAGGGCAGGTTTTAACTCGGACACCACATGCGTGAGGTATTTCTGGTGTAAAAATGCCAGATCCTGGGCGCTTGCGTTTCCTGAGGAGCTGCCGTTCTGCTTGACAAAAGCAGTTGAGGAGTTCTGGCACGCCTGAAACAGCATTGCCATGCGCGTAAAAGGGGAGATCTCTGTCTGTGCGGCAAGGTTTTTGGCGGTGGAGAGGGGCTGTTCATAGCTGCGCTCTATGAGCGCGTCCAGGATCGCCTCCTTCGAGGGGAAATAGTAGTAGATGCTTCCTTTGCCAATGCCCGCTTTCTGTGCGATCTCGCTGACAGAGATGTTTTGTATATTTCTGTCTTCCAAAAGCTGCTGGAGTGCATCCAGAATCAGATCATATTTTTTCTCATTCTTTTTTGTGTCGGGCATGGAGTATGCCACCTTTCTTATTTTGATATACTTTTTGATATATTTATTAGTATGATTTTATTATGCGCAGACGGAGGTGAAACCGACGGCATAGTACAGATAGTTAATAAAAGTATAGCACATATGCATTGCGGGAACAATTGTTAATAGTGCCACAAGTATAAAAGAAAAACGAGCGCAAATTGGGGGAAAATGTACTTGACCATTGGTCGAAAAATATGGTAGTATAAGTTAAAACAAAGTCGACTTGCGGTCGAAATGCGTCGAAAGACACCCGCCGCAGCCAACACTGTTATCATATTGATTTTATTTTATGGAGGAAGAACATGACATACGCAGATTTTTTTTATGAGATCAAGGGGAAATTTATGGGAGCTGATGTGAGCGATATCCAGGAGCATCTGGCATATCAGTTTAACATCGAGGACGAGGAAGCAGGCGGCGCGTTCTATGTGGAGGTAAAGGACGGCGAGCTCTATGTGGAGCCGTATGAGTACTATGACAGGGATGCGATGTTTATCAGCACACCGGAAGTATTTAGAAAGATTGCGGAAGGGCAGATGGATCCGGTCTGGGCATTTACGACACAGAAGCTTAGAGTGGAGGGAAATATCGATAAGGCGCTGAAATTGAACGATATCATACAGCGCAAGAAGAAGGAACTGAAAAAGGAGCTGAAAGAGGCTAAGAAGGAAGAGAAAAAAAAGACCGATAAAAAATAAGCAGACGACTGTGCGGTATGGAGGCGTAGATAATGGGAAAAATCAAAAAAGCGATGGCCTGTGCGGGGATCCTTGCAGCGGCAGGCATCGGGGAGATCGCATACTTTTACAGAAGAACGATGAAACGGGGCAACGCAAAGGTGGAGCGGACGATCAAGATGTCAGGCACCGACTGGGGGCAGTACGCGCCATTTATGGAGAAGCGCAAGGCATTTATGATGGCACAGACGCACGAGGATGTCTATCAGACATCGTTCGATAATCTCAAACTTCACGCGACTTACTTTCCGGCGATCGAAGCCGGCGCGAACAAGAAGAAGGTTGCGATCTGTTTTCACGGATATACAAGCCAGGGGATGTCCGATTACATCGGACTGTCAGGGTACTATCTCAAGAAGGGATATGCGATGCTGCTGCCGGACGCGAGGGCACACGGAGAGAGCGAGGGTGAGTATATCGGTTTCGGCTGTCTGGACAGAAAGGATGCCCTTGTGTGGATCAACTGGGTAGTGGAGGAGCTCGGCGAGGATGTCGAGATCATACTCCACGGAACGAGCATGGGCGGTGCGACTGTGCTGATGGCGAGCGGGCTGGAACTGCCCGGACAGGTCAAGGGGATCGTCTCTGACTGCGCTTTCACCTCGCCGAAGGAAGTGTTTACGCACGTGCTCAAAAATATGTACCATCTGCCTGCATTTCCGGCGATCCCGGGAGCGGATATCCTGAACAGGAGGCTTGCAGGGTACGGTATGGACGAGTGCAATGCAAAGCGCGAGGTGGCAAAGGCAAAGGTTCCGATCCTGTTCATCCACGGTACCAATGACACGTTTGTGCCGTACCGCATGTGCCATGAGATCTACGACTGCTGTGCATCGCCGAAGAAAATGCTTGTCGTGGAGGGTGCAGCGCACGCGGAAAGTTATTACAAAGATACAGAGAAGTACGAGCAGGCACTGGATGGATTTTTTGAGGAGATCATGTGAAAAGATCGCGCAGACACTTTTCACATCTGATTTGTGCATTTGCCTCAAATGGCGAATGTAGGAAGCATGGAGGACAATCATGAAAACAAGAAAAGGATATAAAACATACCCGCTGACGGCTGCACAGAAGTACCATTTTTATTATTCCCAGTACAGTCCGGGACAGGAGATCCTCAATGTCGGCAGCAGCCTTACGATCGAGTTCGAGCTGAACATTGACGAGCTCAGAAAGGCGATCTACAAGGCGTACGAGCGCTGTGAGTCCATGCGTGCCAGACTTGTGTATGACGAGAAGGAGAAGCAGTGGTATCAGTATATCGTCGACAAGGAGGACCGCGAGATCGAGTTTGTCGATTTTACGGGAAAGACCATGGAGGAAGCGGACGCTGAGATGACAAAGTGGACGCGCGTTCCGTTCGGGCAGGATGAGCCGATGAACAAGGTTGTCATCATCAAGACGCCCGACGGGTTTGAGGGCATGTACATCGTGGGCGACCATCGATTTCTCGACGCGCAGTCGCTGATCGGATTTATGAAAGATGTCATAGAGCTGTACTGCAATGCGAACTTTGAGAATGTACCGTACCCGGCTGACATGCGTTCCTACGTCGAGCAGATCGAGAAGGACTTCGCGTACGAGGCGGGCAGCAAGGCACAGGCGAGGGACCGCGCTTATTTCCACAAGCTCTTTGAGGCGCCGGAGCCGATCTATAACGGCATCGAGGGCAGGAAGCGTCTGGATGATGCAAGGAGGATGACTGGCAATCCCAATCTCAGGGCAGCGCCGACAGGCTCCGACAGTTTTGCGGCGGCGATCGATATCTTCCATCTGGAGGGCGAACCGACAGAACGTCTCATGACATTTTGTGAACAGCAGCACATCTCACTGCAGTGTCTGCTGATCATGGGGATCCGCACATATCTGCAGAAGATGAACAACTGTGATGACGTGTCTATGATGGTCGCGTATGCGCGCAGGGCTACACTGCTCGAGAAGAAATCGGGCGGCACGCGCATCCACAGTTTTCCGTTCCGGACGATCATTCCGGAGGACAAGACATTCCTAGAAGGCATCTTTGAGATCAGAGACAGGCAGAATGAGACGTTCCGCTATGTGAATTTTGATCCGGTGGAGTGTATGAACTACAAGAAAGATGTCTACAAGACACCGCTTGGCATGGGATATGAGACGGTGGCGCTCACATACCAGCCTGCAACTTTGCGTGAAAAAGGACTGGTCGACCTGGGCGATATCCGGTACAAGACAAAACGGTACGGCAACGGTTACTATGCAGATGGCCTTTATCTGACTGTGATGCACAGGCCGGAGGACAATGGTCTGGACTTTAGCTTTGAGCATCAGACGAAAGCGTACAGCAGGGAGGCACTTGAACTGTTTTACTACTATATGTGCAAGATCATGTTCAAGGGGATTGAGAACCCGAACTTAAAGATCGGCGATGTGATAAAGCTGATCTGATAAAATCAACTTTCGCAGGGGATCGTGTTGTGGTACAATAAAGTGTAACGGTAACTATTCAGGACAGGAATGCCCGGAGGCATTCCTGTGCAGGAAAGGCAGGGTAAGCAATGTTTGATAAGTTGACAGATCTGATCACAAATTATGTTGAGGTAAAGAAGGAGGATATCAAGCCGGAGTCCCGTTTTATGGAGGATCTTGGTTTTAGCTCTTTTGACTTCATGAGTATGCTCGGGGAGATCGAGGATGAGCTTGACGTGGAAGTGAATCCCGAGGAGGCGGCCAATATCCGCACCGTGCAGGAGGCAGTGGCGTATCTGGAGAAGATTTCATAACAAACGTTTGTCTGGTGCTTTCGTAGACAGTTATGGAAGCACCAGATTTTATGTACAGGGGCAGGAAGTAGCGAAGGATTAGAACAGAAAGGTGTGGAGAAGGATATGGGCAAAATGCATAGTACCATACGGGAACTGCTTGCTGCGGCAGAGCACGACTTTGGCGCGCAGGATGCGTTCCGATACAAGATAAAGAGCAGCGCGGACAGCGGGAAAAAGGAAGTAAAAATAGAGTCCAGGACGTACACGCAGCTGAAAAATGACACGGAATGTTTTTCAGCCGTGCTGGCTGCGCTGGGGCAGCAGGGAAAACATGTCGCGATCGTGGGACCGACCTCCTACTCGTGGGTGGTCGCGTACTTCGGTACGGCGGACAGCGGGAGCGTGGTCGTGCCGCTCGACGCCAATCTACCGGAGACAGATCTGTGTGAGCTGATCGACCGCGCGGATGTCACGACGCTTGTCTATGACGAGGCAAAGGCAGGTGTGGCGCAGATGGCATCCGAGCGCTGCGCGAAGCTTGAGCACATCCTCTGCATGAGCGAGCCGCACGGGATCGCAAAGGAGCAGTCCATGTGGGAGCTGATCGGCGCACAGAGCGCGGGGTTTGACTACACGCCGCAGCCGGACCAGCTGGCGACGATCATGTTTACATCCGGCACGACGGGCAAGAGCAAGGGTGTCATGCTCACACACAGGAATCTGGCGGAGAACGCGACCTGCCTGGACATGGGACTGGAGTCCGGCATCGTGATCCTGTCAGTCCTCCCCATCCACCACGCGTACTGTCTCAGCATGGATATCTTGAAAGGCATTTCCATTGGCTCGGTGATCTGCATCAACGATTCGCTGCTGCGCGTCGCGAAGAACATCAAGCTGTTTGAGCCGAACATGATCCTGATGGTGCCGCTGATGATCGAGACGCTCGCAAAGAAGCTCGAGGAGGCGGCGTGGATCCCCGCACCGCTCGTCAAGGCAAAGGTGTTCGGCAAGCAGTTCCACACGGTGTGCAGCGGCGGGGCATATCTCAATCCTGCATATCTGGAAATGTTTAAAAAATATGGGATCACGATCTGGCAGGGCTATGGCATGACAGAGTGCTCCCCCGTCATCAGCACGAACTACGGTGATTTTATGAAAGACGGCTCCGTCGGCAGACTGATGCCAAACTGCGAGGCAAAGGTCGTGGACGAGGAGCTCTGGGTAAAGGGATCGAGTGTCATGCAGGGCTACTACAACATGCCGAAGGAGACGGAGGAGACGCTGGAAGACGGCTGGTTAAAGACCGGGGATCTCGGGTATGTGGACGAGGATGGCTTCATCTTTCTGACAGGGCGCAAGAAGAACCTGATCATCACGCCAAACGGAGAGAATGTCTCCCCGGAGGAGATCGAGAACAAGCTTGCCGAGAACCGGCTCGTGCAGGAGGTGCTCGTGCGCGAGAGCGAGGGCGTGATCGAGGCGGAGATCTTCCCGGATTACGAGTATGCCGGCAAGAAGAAGATCAAGGATATCCAGAGCGAGCTGCAGAAGATCATCGACGCGTACAATCAGGGCGCGCCGCTCTACAAGAGAGTGTTTAAGATCAAGGTGCGCGAGACGGAATTTGATAAAAATACGACAAAGAAGATCAAACGGTTTTGATGCAGCGACGACATACACGCAAAAACCTGTCTTCTCCATTGTGGAGGAGACAGGTTTTTATGTGTATGTCATTTGTTGAAGGGATTTAACCTTGCAGATAACAAAGAAACGTGATAATATAATTACATATATAGTCAGCTATGGAAACGATTTTATGAAGAGGATGGAACAGCATACGAACTACATGACTCAAAAGACACGGAATATCGTGTGAAAGAGAAATAAGGTATGTAAACGGATTTACAAATAAATCAACAGGGAGGTTGAAACGATGCAGATACCATTCATGCAGGCAAAGCAATTTAATCAGATGAACAATCCCTTTGTGGGCAGCGCATACAAGGCAGATGCCGGCGTATCGCTGCGCACACGCCGCCAGATGATGAAGGCGGAGGACAATGCGAAGGAAGCAGAGGCGGTAAGGGTAACAATCTCTGCGGAGGCGATGGAACTGTCGCGCAAGGCAAAGGAGCTCGATCGAGAGCAACAGATTCAGAATGCCGCGGAGGATACAGGAGGCGATCACGCCACAGAGCTGACAGACGAGGAGCTGTATGACGAGTTGGTGAATCAGATCCAGATCTGGGGAGATGCGGCATCTGGTACGCGCAGGAGATTTGATCACAAAGAGACGAAGGAGATGGCGGAGGAGCGGATCGCGGCGCTGACGGAGCTGCAGAAGCTTGAGGAACTTCAAAAATCCGAGACGGTCAAGCAGCAGATGGAAGCGCAGCGGGCAGCAGAGCTGGCATCGATGCAGCAGGAAGAGATCAACAAGAAAAGTTCAGAGCTGATCATGATGATAGAGAGTTTTGAGGATCAGGATGAGGAAGGAGACGAAGAGAATGGGACAAAATCAGATGATTCCGCACAGGAAACAGGCGATGCTGACAGCAGTTCCATGGATGGAAGGATCGGAGCTTCCGCGGCAAAGAGTGAGTTGGGGATGATAGGAACGATCGCGCAGATGGGGGCATCGGGTGACTATGATCTTGCGGTCAATGACCAGTCCATTCGTGGACTGCTCGACGAGCGCGACAACATCTATAAAATGAATAACGAGACACAGATCAGTGTCAAGGAGAAGATCGCAGCGATGTCTGACTATGTGGCGACACTGGCAAGTCCTGACATGATGCGGAAGTATTTCGGGGAGCGGATCGCGGCGGAGAGCGATGAGGGTGCAAGGAAGAAACTGGAAGCGATGTCCGAGTATTTTATGAACCTGGATATGAAGAATGAGATCGGGAGCCTGTCAGAGAGCAGGGCACAGGCGCTGCAGAAGAAAATTAATGCGAGGGATCTGCGGATCGCACACCTTGGCAGCCGTCATCTCGTGTTGGCAGAACAGCGGGAAAAGGAGCTGCAGTCGCTTTTTGACGAGGATGATATCCTGAGGGCACAGGGGCAGAGCGGTGTCGCCAGCCGCACGGCGGACGTGGCTGAACGGCTGCAGGAGAAACTTGATGACCGCGACCACATGGATGCCGGGGATGATGCATCGGACGAGGAGCGCGCAGAGGATAAAACAAAACAGAACGAAGCATTGGATCAGGTTTCATTAGAAGAAAGATACCTGAACGGGGAGGAGACCGGGAACATGCGTTACATGGCGGAGCTGTGGGCGCTCTAGGTTTTCTTCCGCCTGTACGCGTTGGGACTCATATGATAGTGCTGCCTGAATTTGCGGCAAAAATAACCGGAACTTGTGAAACCTGTTTCTTCCGCTATGGAAGCGACAGGTTTTTGCGTTTTACAGAGCAGCTCCGCAGCCTGCGCCAGCCGGTACTGGATGAGATAAGCCACCGGGGATATGTGGATGCCCGACTGGAAAATGTGCAGGGCGCCGCTCTTGCTGATGGAGGCGGATGCCGCGATCATTTCGAGCGTGATCTCTGCTGTATAGTGGTCATGGATGTACTGCATCATCGTCTGCAGCCTCGCCTGGCTGTGGTCGAGGCGGTGGAGGTCCGGGGCGCCGGAGGTTAAGTCCAGATGCTCATACAGCAGTTCCCAGAGCTGCAAAAGAAGCTGTATGGTGCGCAGTTCATTGTGCGGTTCTGTCTCCTGCAGGGAGAAAACCTGTGACAGGATCTGCAGGACATGATTCTGCCATGGTGTGTGCGGGTCAAAGATCTGATAGGTGACAGAGGAATTGATGACAGGGGTGATATATTTTTCATACACGAGGCTTGTCTCGGGAGCTAACAGGGCAGGGGAAAAGACGATATTGGGGACAAAAGTGCTGGTCTCTGCCTCAAAGCGGTGGAGAATGCCGCTGTTGATCAATATACCGCAGCCCTCGTGCAGTTCGATCCTGTCCGTTCCTGCCAGACAGAGTGCGGTGCCCTCGGCAACGACCAGAAATTCCAGCTCATGATGCCAGTGCCAGTCGATGCGGTGAAAGTCAAACTGCCAGATATTTTCAGGATAGTACGCGAAAGGGTAGCTGCTGTCTCCGTGCTGGACGGTTTCCCGCAATGTCTCGTCGGTGTTGATCTTGAAAGTGTCCATGTTGATCGCTATCTCCGTTTTCATTTTTATTTTCACTTTTATTTTCACTTCTATTTTTGTCGCTGTTTCTGTTTAGGTCATTGTCCAGCCGCTCATGAATGCATATAAAAAGCGCGCGCCGGATTGTTGTCTTCTGCAGTCTGCGTTTTGGGATATTGTACCACAAATATGCGATTCTGTGCAATGACTTGGTGCACTTTATGCGATATACTCTCATTTGTGACAGGAAGGAGCCTGTGCCGGACTGTTCGGATCAGCGGATAGACTTCGGGGGTCAATGAAGGTGGAAAAAGGAGTATGATGATGAAGGAAAATCGATATGACAGGACGATCACGGCATGTTTTGTAGGATATATCGTGCAGGCGGTCGTCAACAATTTTACGCCGCTGCTGTTTTTATTTTTTCAGAGAAGTTATGGTATTCCGCTCTCGCAGATCACGCTGCTGGTGACGTTCAACTTTGGGGTTCAGCTGCTGGTCGATCTTCTCTCTGTCGGATTCGTGGACAAGATCGGGTATCGCGCGTCGCTGGTCATGGCGCATGTGTTATCAGCGGCGGGTTTGATCCTGCTCACGGTTCTGCCGGAGATCATGCCGTCTGCTTTTGCCGGGATTCTGGCTGCCGTGATGATCTACGCGGTCGGCGGCGGGCTTCTGGAAGTCCTTGTCAGCCCGGTCGTGGAGGCGTGCCCCTCTGACAGCATGGAAGAGAGGAAGTCCAAGGAAAAGGCGATGAGTATGCTGCATTCATTTTACTGCTGGGGACATGCGGGGGTCGTGCTGGTCTCAACACTGTTTTTTTATGTGGCTGGCATAGAAAACTGGAAGATCCTGGCAGTGGTCTGGGCGCTCATTCCGATCGGAAATGCGTTTGCCTTCGCGAAAGTTCCCATAGCACCGCTGATCGAGGACGGGGAGTCCGGGCTGCAGTTGAAGGAGCTGTTCGGGATCAGGGTATTCTGGGTACTGCTGGTCATGATGATCTGCGCGGGGGCAAGTGAGCAGGCGGTGAGCCAGTGGGCATCGACGTTTGCGGAAAAAGGACTTGGCATCTCCAAGACGGCAGGTGATCTGGCCGGACCGCTGGCGTTTGCCATTCTGATGGGGACGTCCAGACTGTTTTACGGCAGATACGGGGACAGGATCGATCTGGAACGCTTTATGGTCTACAGCTGCTGTCTGTGCATACTGTCTTATCTGGGAATTTCCCTGATACCGGTTCCGCAGTTTTGTTTGATCGCATGTGCAGTCTGCGGACTGTCTGTCGGGATCATGTGGCCGGGGACGTTCAGCAAGGCGTCTGCATCGCTGCCAAAGGGCGGTACGGCGATGTTCGCACTGCTGGCGCTGGGCGGTGACATCGGCTGTTCGGGAGGTCCTACGCTGGTCGGGATGGTGTCGGGCGCGCTGGGCGATGACCTGAAAATGGGCGTTCTGGTGGGAATCATTTTTCCGGTGCTGCTGCTTGCGGGGGTGATCTTCTGCGGGAGGACGAAAGAGACCTTTTGTGAGGGTAAGTAGGATGAGATCAAAGAGAAAGAGAGGAAAAAGGATGGAATTTTTGAAATGCAGTCCGAGATGGACACGTCAGCCGAAACAGGTGCAGGTCGGGGAGGACAAGGTTGAGATCATTACAGAGAGGGGGACTGATCTGTGGGCGCGCACGTACTATGGTTTTCAAAATGACAATGCGCCGGTGTTTCAGATCGAGACGAGTGAACCGTTCTTTTCATTTGTCGTAAAGACGGCGTTTGAGAGTAGCTGTCGTTTTGACCAGTGCGGTGTGGTCATGTATCTGGACAGCGACAACTGGTTCAAGGCGTCCATCGAGTACGAGGATGATAAGATACAGCGGCTGGGAAGTGTCGTCACGAACCATGGGTATTCCGACTGGGCGACGACAGACATCTCTTCCGACGTCAAGAGCATGTGGTACCGTTTCTCGCGCAGGGACAGTGACTACTGTATTGAGTGCAGCGAGGACGGCACAGAATACAGGCAGATGCGGATCTTCCACATGTGGGAGGGCGCCGGGAAGATCACATACGGCATCTATGCCTGCAGCCCGACGGAGGGGGCTTACAAGGCGACGTTTTCCAATATGGAGATCATGGAGTGCCAGTGGAGAGCGGATGCGGAATGGCGTGACTGATCCTGTGCGGGTTACCAGACAGTCGTGATGTTACTGTTCATGCAACTTATTCCGGCAGTCTTATAAACATTGAAGGCGTATACAGCAACCGTTTTGCACTACTTTAATGGGAGACTGAACAGTAACATTGTGATCTCGTTGAGAAGGAAAAAATAAAAAAACGCTTGCAATGAATTTAGACATGTGCTATCCTAAGAAAAAACCTGGAATAGAAATGAGATTGTATAAAAATAGAATGACTACATTTATCAAATGCCATGAAGGAGACTCTTGCCAATGAAAACGACAGGAAGACGGCGTCACCGACTGAGAGCGCTGTCCGCGGAAGCTGACGAAGGGAACACTCCGGAGCAGACTGTCTGAAAACAGATCATTTTATCGATATGCTAGTAGGGTAGTACGTGGGCGTGCGTTAAACGCGGGGGAGTGCAAAGTGATCTGTTGCAGTTCCCAGGAGAGGATGAAACGTTGGTTTTGTCAATGCGGGTGGTACCGCGGGTATATTTCAGATTATCCGTCCCGGAATACAGTTTGTATTCCGGGATTTTTGTCACTTATAACAGCATCTGCCAATGTGTGTATTAGATTGTCATAATATATTAGAATACAACATCTGGAGGGATGCGCAACCATAGGTTTTCGGAGTCCTTTTGCGCTTGAAGTGCGAGGGGCTGTGAACCTAAAGGGAGGGTTTGAAATGTACAGAGACATTACGTTGAAAGAGATCAGTGAGCAGCATATTGGACAGACGCTGCAGGTGGCGGGCTGGGTGGAGAATATCCGCGACCACGGCGGGGTGTCCTTCGTCGACCTGCGGGATATGTACGGTGTCCTGCAGGTGGTCATGCGGGACACGACGCTTCTGGACGGCATCGTGCGGGAGATGTGCCTTTCTGTCGAAGGCATGGTTGAGAAAAGGGACGAGGACACCTACAATCCGAGGATCCCGACCGGGACGATCGAGCTGGAGGCGAGAAAAGTGACAGTGCTCGGGAAAGTGTACCGCCAGCTCCCGTTTGAGATCATGACATCGAAGGAGACGCGGGAGGATGTCCGCTTAAAATACCGCTATCTGGATCTGAGGAATGCAAAGATGAAGGACAATATCGTCTTCCGCTCGCAGGTGATCGGTTTTTTGCGGCAGAAGATGACAGAGATGGGATTTCTGGAGATCCAGACGCCGATCCTGTGCGCGTCGTCGCCGGAGGGTGCGCGCGACTATATTGTCCCGTCCAGAAAATATAAGGGAAAATTTTATGCGCTCCCGCAGGCGCCACAGCAGTATAAGCAGCTCCTGATGGCGTCCGGGTTTGACAAATATTTCCAGATCGCGCCGTGTTTTCGCGATGAGGACGCGCGCGCGGACCGCTCGCCGGGAGAGTTTTACCAGCTCGATTTTGAGATGAGTTTTGCCACGCAGGAGGACGTGTTCAGAGCGGGGGAGGAAGTATTGTCCGCCACATTTGAGAAGTTTGCGCCCGAGGGCTATGCGGTGACACAGGCGCCGTATCCGGTCATCAGCTACCGGCAGGCAATGCTCGAGTTTGGCACGGATAAGCCGGATCTGAGGAATCCGCTGCGCATCATAGATGTGACGGACTTTTTCCAGCAATGTTCGTTCAAGCCTTTTATCGGCAGGACAGTGCGGGCGATCCGGGTGCACGCTGAGATGTCGAAGGGCTTTCACGAGAGGCTTTTGGGCTTTGCGACCGGTATGGGAATGGGGGGACTTGGCTACCTGGAAGTTGCGGACGATATGACCTACAAGGGACCGATCGACAAGTTCATTCCGAACGGGATGAAGTCAGAGCTCGCCGCGATGGCAGGGCTTGAGGCCGGCGATACGATCTTCTTTATCGCGGACAGGGAGGATCGGGCAAACTATTATGCAGGGCAGCTTCGCATCGAGCTTGGCGACAAGCTGGATCTGTGCGAGAAGAATGCGTACCGCTTTTGCTATATCAACGATTTTCCGATGTACGAGCTGGATCCCGCGACGAGGCAGATCGGTTTCACGCACAATCCGTTTTCCATGCCGCAGGGTGGTCTGGAGGCGCTTGAGCGTGAAGACCCGCTGGATATCCTGGCATACCAGTATGATATCGTCTGCAATGGCGTGGAACTGTCGAGCGGTGCAGTCAGAAACCATGACATGGATATCATGGTGAGAGCATTTGCGATCGCGGGCTACGACGAGGAGGCGCTGAAATCAAAGTTCGGTGCGCTCTACCAGGCATTTCAGTTCGGTGCACCGCCCCATGCAGGCATGGCGCCCGGCATTGACAGAATGCTGATGCTGCTCAAAAACGAGGAGAACATCAGGGAAGTCATCGCGTTCCCGATGAGCAGTTCCGCGCAGGATCTGATGTGCAGTGCCCCGAACGACGTCACGGAGCAGCAGCTTCGGGAGGTGCACATCAAGGTCAGGGATTGAAAACGCCAGGGGCAGGCGTTCTATATGGAATATAAAACATGGAATATAAAACATGGAATATAAAACCAGGAGGACAATATGGCAGATAAGATTACGGATGAGACGATCGAGTATGTAGGGATCCTCGCCAAGCTGGAGCTTTCGGACGAGGAGCGGGAACAGGCAAAGAAGGACATGGGAAAGATGCTCGACTATATCGACAAGCTGGCGGAGCTTGACACGACAGGCATCGAGCCGATGTCACATGTATTTCCGGTGCAGAACGTGTTCCGCGAGGATGTGGTGACAAACGGTGATGAGAGTGAGAAAACGCTGAGAAATGCGCCCGGCGTGAAGGACAATATGTTCATGGTGCCGAAAACTTTTGAGTGAAAGATATAGGTGATATAAGTAAAGTCCGATTGCATCAACAGTTTCTGGCATGCTATAATATAAACGCATAGAGGGGTCTGTGTTACATTGGGAATCCGCTGAAAACGGATAAAATGCATGTCAGGAGGAGTAAATGACAAAAGAGATAAACAGCACGGCTGCAGAAGCTGCATGGGAGCTTGCCATGCAGTATGATGAGCGGGCAAAGAAAGCGCTGGGGTATAAGACGGTACTTGCCTTTATTCTGTCAAAGACCGTGGAAGCGTTCAAAGGGATGCATGTGAAGGACATTGCGGAGTTGATAGAAGGTGAAGTCTATATCAGTAAAGTTCCCGTGGACCCGGGGCATACAAACAGAGCGAAAGGAGAGCGAATCACAGGCCTCAATACAGAGAATGCTGAGGACAACGAGGGATTGTTGCGATATGATATCCTGTTTAAAGTAAAGACTTCCGGCGATTCGAAAGGAGTATATGGTATCATCATCAATGTTGAGATGCAGAAGGATCAACCGACAGGTTATAAGCTGTCCAACCGAGCCGTTTTTTATGCGTGCAGGCTGATCAGTGCACAGAAACAGAGGGAATTCGAACATATGAAGTTCGATGACATGGTAAAGGTGTACTCTATCTGGATTGTTGCGAACATGGAGAACAACAGTGTGAACCATATTCATTTAGTGCAGGATACCCTGTATGGAAAATATAGATGGACCGGGGGAACCGATTTGGTAAACATTGTGATCGCGGGTATAACAGGTCAGCCGGAGGAAGCGGCGGAGAGCAGCCCGGAGGAAACAGACAGCAGGGATCTGTGCAGGATGCTCAATACGCTGTTTGCAGTGAAGTTGAATAACAGGGAGCGGTTCCGGATGCTGTCAGATGATTTTGGCATAGACATCGACAAGGGGTTAAGAGAGGAAGTGGAAGTGATGTGCAATTTAGGGCAGGGATTATTGGAGAAAGGTGAAAAAAGAGGCGAGAAAATAGGTGCCGGCAAAGCGAAAGAAGAAGCTATCATCAATTTTTACAGGGTGGGGGCAAGTCTGGTTATGATCGCGCAGGCAATGAGTACAAGCGAGGAAGAGATTAGAAAGGTTTTGACAGATCATGGTGTGGATCTTGATCACTGATACCTTTGCAGAAAGATGTTATCAGGTAAGGGACTCTCTGTGAGTCCCTTTTTCTGCGCAGCCCCGTGCAGAGGAACTAAGCCGCAAGGCGGCGCACGGGGCGCGCGGCGAGCAGTGGAGAAGGTCGCTCCCCTGCTCGATTGAATAGATCCCTGCAGGGATCTGTGCAAAACCATATTTGCATGATGAAGTTAAAGGGTGTTTAGAAGAACTGCGGCGGCGGTTTTTCGGATTGGAGACTGTGTATGGATATTTTAGAATACAGTGCCGTGGAGCTTTCCGCGGCGATCAGGGAGGGCAGGGTCACTGCGACAGATGCCATGGAGGCGGTGCTCGCAAGGATCGATGCGCGTGAGAAGGACATCAATGCCTACGTGACGATCGACAGGGAGCAGGCGATGAGGGCGGCAGCGGAAGCGCAGGCAAAAATTGAAAAGGGGGAGCTGACAGGGCTGCTCGCGGGCGTTCCGGTGGCGGTCAAGGACAACATATGCACACAGGATCTGCTCACCACCTGCGCCTCGAAAATGTTAGCGCATTTTGTGCCGACATTTTCGGCGGAGGCGGTGGTCAGTCTCGAGAAGGCGGGTGCAGTGATCATCGGCAAGACGAATATGGACGAGTTTGCGATGGGTTCCACGACGGAGACTTCCGCGTACGGCGAGACCAGGAATCCGTGGAACACGGCGCATGTGCCGGGCGGCTCGTCGGGCGGTTCCGCGGCGGCAGTGGCGGCGGGCGAGTGTTTCTTCGCGCTCGGTTCAGACACGGGCGGTTCGATCAGACAGCCGGCATCGTTCTGCGGCGTGGTCGGTCTGAAACCCACATACGGCACGGTCTCGCGCTATGGGCTGATCGCGTACGGTTCCTCGCTCGACCAGATCGGACCTCTGACAAAGAATGTGGCGGACTGCGCCGCGGTGCTCGAGCTGATCGCGTCGCATGACTCGAAGGACTCGACATCGGTCAGGCGGGAGGACACCGACTTCACATCGGCGCTGGTCGATGATGTCAGCGGCATGAAGATCGGGATTCCGAGGGATTATCTTGGCGAGGGACTTGACGCGGAAGTGAAGGAGGCGGTGCTGGCGGCGGCGAAGGTGTTGGAAGAGCGGGGGGCTGTCGTCGAAATGTTTGACTTGAGCCTCGTCGAGTACGCGATCCCGGCATATTACACGATCGCGTCGGCGGAGGCAAGCTCGAATCTGGAACGCTTTGATGGTGTCAAATACGGGCATAGGACTGATGCGTGCGAGGGGCTTCACAACATGTACAAAAAGACGCGCTCCGAGGGCTTTGGCGCGGAGGTGAAGCGCAGGATCATGCTCGGTTCGTTCGTGCTCAGCTCCGGGTACTATGACGCTTATTACCTCAAGGCGCTGAAAGTGAAGGCGATGATCAAAAAGGCATTCGATGACGCCTTTGCAAAGTATGACCTGATTCTCGGACCGGTGGCGCCCACGACTGCGCCGAAGCTCGGGGAGAGCCTGTCGGATCCGCTGAAAATGTATCTCGGGGATATCTATACGATATCCGTGAACCTGGCAGGGCTGCCGGGGATCTCGGTTCCGTGCGGAACGGATTCCGGGGGGCTGCCGATCGGTCTGCAGCTGATCGCGGACAGTTTTCAGGAAAAGAGGCTGATACAGGCGGCGTACACCTATGAACAGAACAGAGGGGGCTGAGATCGCGACAAGTATGCCGCATTGCGGCTTGTGCGATACCCGATACTCGATACTTGATTTCAAATGAAAGGTTAAGGAGAGGGAACAATGGCAAAACAATATGAGACCGTGATCGGTCTGGAAGTCCATGTGGAACTTGCGACGAAGACAAAGATCTTCTGCGGCTGCTCCACCGCGTTCGGCGGGGCGCCCAACACGCACACCTGCCCGGTATGTACAGGTATGCCGGGCTCGCTGCCCGTGCTGAACAGACAGGTCGTGAACTATGCGGTGGCGGTCGGACTCGCCACAAACTGTGCGGTGACACAGTGCTGTAAGTTTGACAGGAAGAATTATTTTTATCCCGATAACCCGCAGAATTACCAGATCAGCCAGCTCTACCTGCCGATTTGCAGGGACGGTCATGTGGAGATCGAGACTGCGGCGGGGAAAAAGTCCATAGGGATCCATGAGATCCACATGGAGGAGGACGCCGGGAAGCTGATCCACGACGAGTGGGAGGACTGTTCACTGGTGGATTACAACCGCTCCGGCGTGCCCCTGATCGAGATCGTGTCGGAGCCGGACATGCGCAGCGCGGAGGAGGTCATCGCCTATCTCGAAAAGCTGCGCATGATCATACAGTATCTCGGCGCATCCGACTGCAAATTGAACGAGGGTTCCATGCGCGCGGACGTGAACCTCTCGGTCAGGGAAGTGGGTGCAGCGGGATTTGGCACGCGCACGGAGATGAAGAACCTCAACTCGTTCCGTGCGATCACACACGCGATCGCGGGTGAGCGCGAGCGGCAGATCGACCTGCTGGAGTCGGGGCAGCAGGTTGTGCAGGAGACGAGGCGGTGGGACGACGCAAAAGAGTACTCCTACGCGATGCGCTCCAAGGAGGACGCGCAGGATTACCGATATTTCCCGGATCCCGATCTTGTCCCCGTCTACATCAGTGACGAGTGGATAAAGCAGATCAGGGACAGCCAGCCGGAGTTTCGGGAGGAGAAGATGGAGCGCTACAGAAGAGAGTTTGACATACCGGAGTACGATATCGGTATCATTACGGATTCGAAGCATATGGCAGATTTGTTTGAGGAGACTGTGGCGATCTGCGGTCAGCCCAAAAAGGTGTCAAACTGGCTGATGGGCGAGACACTCAGGCTGTTAAAGGAAAAGAACATGGATCCGGAGGAGATCCTTTTCTCCCCGGAAAATCTCGCGAAGCTGATCCGGCTCGTGGACAGCAAGGCGGTGAACCTGACCGTCGCCAAGGAAGTGTTTGAGGTGATGTTTGCCGGGAATATCGATCCGGAGCAGTACGTGGAGGAAAAGGGCTTAAAGACCGTGAACGACGAGGGTGCGCTCAGAGCGACGATCGGCGAGGTGATCGCGTCAAACCCGCAGTCCGTGGAGGACTACCGAAACGGCAAGGAAAAGGCGATCGGATTCCTCGTGGGACAGACCATGAAGGCGATGAAGGGCAAGGCGGACCCTGCGTCAGTCAATCAGATCCTGAGGGAACTACTATAATTTTCACGCCGCAGGAAAATAGGATTCTTTTTCTCTGCGGCGCAAAATCAGCGGATTTCAAAATCGTCTTCAACATGATAGAGCAAAGCTATTCGGCGTATGTCATCTGTGGGAAAGCATTTCGTGGTTTCCTTTCTTTTGTTTTGTGTTTCGGGTTCACTTTGCTGATCAGGAATGACTTACTTTTCGGAATATTATATTATAAGGGTAGTGCGAAGTCAAGGAGGGGACTTTGCATATCTGACGGAAAGCATTTACCAAGAAATAAAGAAAATTTTACACGTTTAGTCATATTTCGACATAAACTATAATAAAATAGTAGATTGGAATATGACTTATGTATCTATTGTTAGTGATCTTATTACTCATGGCACTTTTTTGCAGTGTTTTCTTCTGGTGGCGCAAGAAGAAGATTGTCTGCAGGATCCGGTGCATGGACCAGTGCCACAAATGCTGCAAGGTAGACGAGATCGTCAGACCGTTCGGTTATTGTTATCATGACAAATACGGTTTCTTCTCCAGCACATTGGACGCGTGGCAGCGGGAGGCGGGGTATACCTGGTTCTACGACTATATGGCGCCGCGTTTTCAGATGGTGTTCGATTCATTGCCAGTATATTTTGATCATAATGGCAGGACTTGGCTGATCGAGTTCTGGAAAGGGCAGTATGGCATCAATGCAGGGGCGGAGATCGGGATCTACCATGCGGATGGGATCGTCCCCGAAAAGGAGTATAAGACGACCCTGTTTACAGCGGCATCCGACGAGGAACTGTTGAAATGTTCGTTTACGCTCTGCGGCAGAAATGGCGGCTGTGTACAGGTCACGCAGACACACTGGTGGCTGACAGCCTTTTTCCCAGGATGTTTTGTATGGCCGTCCGAGCTGGAAATGAAGGCGACGATCAGATTCACGGACAGGCGAATGCAGAGCGCATTTGTGAACGCGCTGCGCGGTGCAGGATACACAGAGCAGGATTTTGTGGTTAACGGTTTCTGCGTGACAGTGAACTTCACCTGTTCAGTAAAGAAGCATTACAAGCTGTGCACACGTTTCTGGCGCCGTTTTTCCCAGTGGAAGAACAAGATTTTCTGCAGGCTGTATCTGTGGGTCACGAGACCTTTCCAGTGTACAGAGGACAGAGTATTGTGTCTGTACTATTTTCTGCCGGTGGCTTTCAGGAAGCTGCTCAGGATGCGCCGATATCACAGGCACTGCCATAGGAACAGGCACAGCTGCCGGAAAAGATGCTGTAAGAAGGGGCGGCTATGAGTGTCTCTTCCAGACTGGAGCATGCTTTTATAGATGCTCCGGTTCTGCCGCTCACGTATCGCTCCCGATATGTGCTGATGAGTGACTGTCACAGAGGCGTTGGAACATCCTCGGACAATTTTTTGAAAAATCAGCATCTGTATCTGGCAGCGGTAAAATATTACATCAATAGAGGGTTTACCTATATTGAACTTGGGGATGGAGATGAACTCTGGGAAAACCGCAGCATGAGGACGATCATTGAGGTTCATGATGATGTATTTGATCTGTTTATGCGGCTATACAGAGAAAATAGGCTATATCTGATCTATGGAAACCACGATATGGTGAAAAAGAAAAAGCAGCCGTCAGTTCCGTTTCCATTTTACGAGAGTATCATACTGTATCCTGCCAATATGCCGCAGCGCGCCCTGTATCTGACACATGGGCACCAGGCAAGCCTGCTCAACTCGACTTTCTGGCGGATCGCATGTTTTCTGGTACGATATGTGTGGAGACCTTTGGAAAATATGGGTGTGCTGGATCCGACCAGCGCGGCAAAGAACTATCGTGTGAAAAACAAGTGTGAGACAAAGTTAAACCGCTGGGCTTCTGAAAACAGGCGCATTTTGATCACGGGTCACACGCACCGCCCTGTAATGCCGGCTGAACCGTCTTTCTATTATAATACAGGCAGCTGTGTCCATCCTCGGTGCATTACGTGTATCGAGATCGAACAGGGGGGGATGGCGCTGGTCAAGTGGAGTATGAGTGCCAGGGCAGACAGTACGCTCTATGTGGCGAGGGAGCTTATCGCGCAGACGGTTCTGCTGCCTGCAGGGAAACAGCTGCGTGACGGGCAGGCAGGTGAGCCAATGCAGATATCGGTATGGTAGCGAATGATTGAGACTTCCAGGTATTGCTGGGAGTCTTTTCCCTGCCCACATGTGTATCCTTAGCAAATATGTTATATCTGATACTGAAGCGGACAAAAGGAAATAAAATGGAAACAAAACAGAAATAAAACGGTTGACAAATGAGCAGAACATATGTATTATATATGTAGGGATTGGCAGGAGGAGCAGATATGACGATAGAGGAAATGAAACAGAAGAAACTGCAGAAGGGCTACAGCTATGCACAGATCTCGGAGCTGTCCGGCGTGCCGCTGGGAACTGTCCAGAAGATCTTCTCGGGGGATACGCAACATCCGCGGTACGCGACACTGCAGGCATTGCAGCAGGTGCTGAAGGACCGTGATGGCAATATGATGCTGAATGACAGCGCAGCTTTTTCGTATGGCAGTCCACAGGAAAAGAAGCAGGGCGGATATACCATTGAGGACTATTTTGACTTGCCGGAGGAGAGGCGTGTGGAGCTGATCGACGGAGTGATCTACGATGTGGAAGCGCCGACATTTGACCATCAGAAGATCGCGGGGGAGATTTACAGGCAGATCGCAAACTATATCACGGACAACAACGGGAAGTGCGAGGCAGTTATGTCACCGATCGATGTGCAGCTCGATTGTGACAACAAAACGATGGTACAGCCAGATGTACTGGTACTCTGCAGCAATGAGAAGATCTTGAAAGGCAGAGTGTTCGGCGCGCCGGATTTTGTGCTGGAGGTGATCTCCACATTGACAAAACGGAAGGACTATTTTAAGAAACTCGAGAAGTACGAGAGCGCCGGAGTGCGCGAGTATTGGATACTCGATCCGTACAAAAAGCGGCTTGTCGTCTTTTTCTTTGAGCGTGATATCTATGCGCAGACCCATGATTTGACAACCCCTGTGCCCGTCAATATTTACGGGGGGAAGCTGCAGATCCGGATGGATCATATTTTGAAGTTGTGTGAGAATATAGAAAGATGAGACGGACAGAGCTATTGGATAGTGATTACCCGAAACGTTTGGCGTCGATTGCAAATCCGCCGTCGGAACTGTATTACAAAGGCGGGATCGGCATGGTCGATCAAGCGTGTAATGTTGCAGTGATCGGCAGCAGGCGCGTGTCTGACAGGGGGATAGAGGCTGCATACCAGATTGGTTATACGCTTGGCAGGATGGGGATCAACGTGGTGAACGGACTGGCTATGGGATGCGATACGTACGCATTGAGAGGTGCGCTGGCGGCAGGTGGAACCTGCGTGGCAGTTATGCCCTGCGGATTGGATCGGATCGTGCCGCACGCCAATACCCGACTGGCAGAAAGACTGCTTTCTGGCGGAGGCTGTCTGCTCAGTGAGTACCCTTGTCAGACACCAGTGCGCAGATATCAATATGTGGAGAGGGACCGGCTGCAGAGCGGGCTCAGTGACGGTGTGATCGTGATAGAGGCAGAGTGCGACAGCGGAACGATGTACACGGTCGGGTATGCGATCAGGCAGGGGAGACATCTGGCTTGTGTCGACAGCAGGCTTGTGCGCTATTCTTCCGGCAACCGATGGCTCGAGGGGCAGATGGGTGTGCGTGTGATCCGTGACATGGATTGTCTGAACGGTTTTATAGCGGATATACGCAATGACATTGTATACAGACAAGTCAGGTTGGATGATCTTACATGATTTTTTGTGTCATCAGTGCGTTGTCAACCTCCTTTATATGTGCTATAATTTTTTATTACAATTCGGGTGATAGCTCATCTATGTGCCCAATATACAAGCCGTTGGAAGGAGATAAGATGGACGCTGCTGAAATACTTAAGACATACTTTGGTTATGATTCATTTAGAAATGGACAGGAAGAAATCGTCCGATCCATTCTGTCAGGGAAGGATGCGCTGGCGATCATGCCGACAGGTGCCGGCAAATCGATCTGCTATCAGGTCCCGGCGCTGATGCTGTCCGGTATCACAATTGTGGTCTCACCGCTGATCTCTCTGATGCAGGATCAGGTGAAAGCATTGAATGAGGCGGGGATCCATGCTGCATTTATCAACTCGTCTTTGACGGAGGCGCAGATCACAAAAGCGATGCGCCTTGCCGCGGAAGGCAGATATAAGATCATTTATGTGGCGCCCGAGCGCCTGGAAAGTGCATTATTTATGCAGTTTGCCCGAAATGGAAAGATTTCTATGGTAACAGTTGATGAAGCCCACTGTATATCACAGTGGGGACAGGATTTCAGACCAAGCTATCTAAAGATCGTTGCATTTATAGACAGCCTGCCAGAGAGACCCGTCGTGAGTGCCTTCACAGCAACTGCCACAAGGGAGGTCAAAACAGATATAGAATGTACTCTCAAACTGCAGGATCCCCGTGTTGTCGTCACCGGTTTTGACAGGGAAAACCTGTATTACAGTGTGGAGCATATTCTGGGAAAGCGCAAGGATGCATACATATTGGATTATATTCAAAAACATGCCGACGAGAGCGGGATCATATATTGTGCGACGCGCAAGAACGTGGAGAACTTGTATGAGAAGCTGGATCGGAGCGGCATTTCAGTGACACGTTATCATGCGGGAATGGACAATGACGCAAGGAAGAAAAGTCAGGACGATTTTATCTATGACAGGGTTCAGATCGTCATTGCCACCAATGCTTTTGGCATGGGGATCGACAAGTCCAATGTAAGGTTTGTGCTTCATTACAATATGCCGCAGAGCATGGAGAATTATTATCAGGAGGCGGGGCGTGCGGGCCGCGATGGTGAAAGTGCACAGTGCATCCTTCTGTTTTCTGTGCAGGATGTGATGATCAACAAATTCCTGCTGGAGAGGAAAGAATTCGAGGGAATGGACATAGATGACATTGAACTTGTCAGGCAGAGGGATACACAGCGGCTTCAGGTTATGGAAGGGTACTGCAAAACCACCACATGTCTTAGAAATTATATACTCGAATATTTTGGGGAGAAAGCGGCGGCACCCTGTGATAATTGCGGAAACTGTCATCGGGAATATTATGAACAGGATATGACGGCCGAAGCAAAATGGGTGGTCAACTGTGTAACCGAGACAAAAGGCAGGTATGGGTTGAACATTGTGATCGGAACCTTGCTCGGGGCAAACCGAGCCAGACTAAAGGAGATTGGTGCTAATACATACAGATCTTACGGCGTTCTGGACCAGAGGAGCGAGACAGATATCCGTCTGTTGATCGATCAGATGCTGGCGGAAGGTTATATCGTCCAGACAGGCGGGGAGTACAGTGTGCTTCAGGTGGGGGATATCCACAGATTAAGAGCGGAAAGTACACATGTGATCGTCAGAAAGGCGCAGGATGAGGAAGAGACGGTAAAAAGAACGAAGAAGAAAAAGACAGATTCACTCACAGGTGCAGGCTTTGAACTGTTTGACAGACTACGTCGGCTGCGTCAGATCATTGCTAAGGAAGCTGCGATGCCGCCGTATATTATTTTCAGCGATAAGACGCTGATCGATATGTGTGCCAAAGCGCCCACCAATCAGGCACAAATGCTTGCGGTATCCGGTGTCGGTGAAAATAAATATCAAAAATATGGCGAGCGTTTCATTCAGGAGATCACGGCGTTCCTGTCCGAAAATCCCAATGCAGTTGTCAGTACACAGATTGACGAGGAGCCCGCACCTGTTGTGAAAAAAGAACGAAAGGCAGAATTTTACCTGAATCGGGAGGATGCAGAGCGTTTTCAATATGCAGAATACTATTATATAAGTGATATCAGGGCGAAGTTGAATCAGGTCTGCAGTGCCGTCAATGTTAAGAAAGTTACACTTTCTGCGATCTGGGAGTACCTTGTGGCAGCGGGGATGACCACTGAAGAACAAGGACAGGAGGGCTATAGGAAAGTCCAGACAGAACGGGGATTGGAACTGGGGATAAAAACGATCAATAAGACAAGCCAGGGGGGGTTTGCCTATCAGCTGTTAATGTACCCGGAAACAGTTCAGAGAATGATCGTGGAGTACTTCGTGGGATCGGGAAGTGAAGTAAAATAATTGATATCGATCATTTCTGCTCCACAGAATTGTGTTCATACCGCCACTGTCTGGGAGAGATACTGTATACATTTTTAAATGCGCGCGAAAAGTGCAGCTGGTTTGGATAGCCGACTGCGTTGCTGATATCGTTGATGGACAAGCTGGTGAGTTTTAAGAGCTCAGCAGCTTTTGTCATGCGGTAGGAGATAAGAAATTCCTGTGGGGATTTTCCCATATTTTCGTGGAAGATCTTCCCGAAATAGCTCCGGTTCAGACCGCAGGAAGCCGCGATATCCTCCACGGAGATCGTGTTCTGGAAATTCTGCTCGATGAAAGAAACCGCCTCGCGTATGTAGAAGTCTCGCAGGCTGTTTCCACGGCTTAGCTGCGTCAGGCTGCAGGAGCGCACGAGGCTGTCTATGAACAGATAGAGGTGCCCGATCAGGTGAAAGGGGGATTCCTCCTTGTGGTCAACGATATAGAGCATTTCTGATTTCATCGTCTCTGCGAGATCTTTGTAGCGCGCCTTGTAGACCGGCTGGTCAGGGCTTAAACCGGTCAGCTCGATCGTCTCTTTGGCGCGCAGCCCGTCAAACTCGATCCACACATACTCCCACGGAATCTCGCGGTCCGCGATGTACATATTGATCTGGTTCGGAAAGCACATAAATCCCTGTCCGCTTTTGACAGCGTACGGGATCGATACGCCTTTTGCATTGTTGGCGTAGAGGATGCCCGTGCCGGAGATGCAGTAGTGGAACAGGTAATGGTTTCTTGCGGCGGGACCAAACGAGTGGGACGGATCGCACTTCTCCCAGCCAAACTGGTATAACCCCAGATCGATAAAATTTTCACTTGGAAATACGGAAAAAATGACTTCGCTCATGTTGCTGTCTCCCTTCTGCTGCACGAAAAAGAAAAAAAGAAATAAAAAAGAAATAAAATCATTATAAAATATGTTGTAATTTTAGTATATACCAAAATGCTGTATGACTTCAAGTAAATATGACAAAAACAGTATATTGGTATAAAACACGCGAAACAGTGCCATTTACCGATAGTATAATGATATGTTAAGATAATATCACAAAAAAAGAAAGGAGAAAAAATATGAAAGGAAACGCAATAGGGCACATTGGCATATCATTATGCTGTCTGGCAGCGGCTGCAGGCATTCAGGGCTGCGGGGCTTCCGGCAGCAACGGCAAGACAGAGATTGAAATTGTCCAGTACAAACCCGAAGCAGCAGGTTATTTTGACATGCTGGAAGAGAAATTCAATGCTTCACATGACGATATTCAATTGAAGATCAGTTCTCCAAACGACGCAATGACAATTCTGAAAACGAGGTTTATCCGGGAGGATTACCCCGACATTATAGGGATCGGGGGAGATATCAACTACTCCTATTTTGTGGATGCCGAGATCGTCGCGGATGTTTCCGACTATGCGGGGCTCCAGAATATCAAACAGGCTTACCTTGATATCGACGAGGCGTTGAAGCTGGTTCCGGTGGAGGGTGCATACGCAGTCCCTTATGTGGCGAACGCGGCGGGTGTCCTGTACAATCGGGAAATGTTTGCGCAGCATGGCTGGGAGATCCCGCAGAACTGGTCCGAGTTCACGGCGCTGTGTGAGGAGATCCAGTCGGAGGGGATCCTGCCGTTTTACTTTGGCTTCAAGGATACCTGGACGTGTCTGGCGCCCTGGAACGCCATGGCGGTCAGTCTCGCGCCGGCTGATGTAACCAAACAGGTCAACAGGGGCGAGACAAACTTTGCGAAGGAGTACAGGGAGGTGTCGGAGAAATACCTGGAGCTGCTGCAGTATGCGGTGGACGATCCGTTCGCGTACGGATATAACGATGCCTGCACGGCATTTGCGAGGGGAGAGGCGGCGATGTACCCCATCGGAAGCTACGCGATCCCGCAGATCCTGTCGGTGAACCCGGACCTGAACATTGATTCCTTCGTCATGCCGGCAAACGATGACGCGGCGCAGAACACACTGAACTCCGGGATCGATCTCCAGTTCTGCGTGATGGCGGACTGTGAGAACAAGCAGGCGGCGTATGAGGTGCTCGACTTCCTGTATGAGGAGGAAAATATCCAGCAGTACATCGACGCGCAGATCGGGATTCCCTGCAAGGAGGGGGATTTCACACTCTCACCGATGCTCGACGGCATGACCCGGCACATTGAGGAGGGCAGGATGACCGATTACCAGGATCACTACTATCCGTCCGAGATGGCAGTCGACGCGCAGATCCAGACGTTCCTGCTGCAGAAAGACGTAGATGCCTTCTTACAGAAATTTGATACGGACTGGCTGCGCTACAACAGGGATATCATCCGTCTCGTGCAGGAGTATGAGCGGACGCATGGAAATTAGGAGGAGGGGTGTTATGGATATGAAAAATGAGAGAAAAAGGACCTTTTTGCTGATCACGATTCCGATATTGGCACTGTTTGTCTGCTTCAACACGATTCCGCTGATCCGCGGCGTGATCTACAGCTTTACGAATTTCAAGGGTTTTGGTACATATGACTGGGTGGGGTTGCGCAACTATGCTGACCTGTTTACCGACGGGCGTGTCGGAAAGTCCTATCTGTTCACCTTCAAGCTTGCGGTCGTGACGACTGTCGTGGTGAACGTGCTCAGCCTGGTGCTGGCGCTCGCACTCAACAGCAAGATACGCGCCAAGAGCTTTTTCAGGGGGGCGTACTTCCTGCCCAATATATTGGGAGCACTTGTCGTCGGTTATATATTCAACTACTTTTTTACCTATATCCTTCCGGCATTCGGCTCCATGATCGGCTCTGACGCCATGGGTTCCAGCATTTTGTCAAACCCGGACACGGCGTGGATCGGTATCATGGTAGTCTGCTCATGGCAGGCGATCGCGATGAACACGATCATCTATATCTCCGGTCTGCAGACGGTGCCCGAGGATGTGTACGAGGCGGGCGGGCTCGACGGCGCTACAGGATGGAAGCAGTTCCGTTATCTGACGTTCCCATTGATCATTCCGTTCTTTTCCATTAACATGGTATTGTGTGTGAAAAATTTCCTGATGGTGTTTGACCAGATCATGGCGTTGACAAAGGGCGGTCCGGCGCAGAGCACGGAGTCCATCTCCTACCTGATCTACAACAACGGTATGTCAGGCGGACAGTTTGGCTTCCAGAGTGCAAATGCCGTGATATTCTTTTTGGTGATCGTGACGGTCTCCGTTGCGCAGTTGAAATTTACCGGTAAGAAGGAGGAGCAGCTATAATGAAGGAAGGTATGACGAAGAAAACAAACTGGACTGCGATGGTTGTGCTGATCTTGGGGCTTTCTGCGATCGTTTTCCCGCTGTACATGACGCTGGTCATCGCGTTCAAACAGCCATCGGAGATGACAAACAGTGTCAGCGGGATCCTGTCGCTGCCAAAGACTTGGAGTCTCGACAATTTTAAGGAGGCGATGCGGGTGACGGATTTCTGGAACTCGCTGAAAAACAGCCTGGTGATCACGATATTGACGGTGGGGCTCTCTGTTGCGATCCATTCCGTGATGGGATATGCACTGGGAAGAAACAAGGGTCACAGCAAATTCTACAGCTTTGTCTATCTGTTCATCGTCAGCGGTATGTTCGTGCCGTTCGCGATCCTGATGATGCCGCTGGCAAAGCAGACGGCGGAGATGGGGCTGGCAAACTGGTTCGGCGTGATCCTGCTATATGTCGTGTTCTATATGCCGATGAACATAATGCTGTATTCGGGCTATCTTGTCAATATCCCGATAGCGCTCGAGGAGGCTGCGAAGGTGGACGGGGCGTCGACATGGCGTACCTACTGGAAGATCATCTTCCCGATCATGCGCCCGATGCACGCCACCGTGGCAGTGCTGACAGCGCTGGCAGTCTGGAACGATGTGATGACACCGCTCGTGATCATGGCTGGTTCCGACCAGAATACACTGCCTCTGGCACAGCTCAACTTCCAGACACAGTTTGGCACAAACTACAACCTGGCGTTTGCATCGTATCTGCTGTCGCTGATCCCGATCCTGATATTCTATGTGGTTTGTCAGAGACAGATCCTCAACGGTGTGGTAAACGGTGCAGTAAAATAAAATTTCGGTGTATTTAGTTAGGAGAAAAGAAGTATGGCGATTCAGTACCAGCAGGAAAATCAAGTATTTTCATTAAACACAAAGCATACAACATATCAGATGAAGGTAGATTCCAAGGGTTTCCTGTTACATCTGTATTATGGGGGAAAGATATCGGGAAATATGGCGTATCTCCTGACGTACTATGACAGGGGGTTCTCGGGAAATCCGGCGGATGCCGGAAATGACAGGACATACTCCCTGGATGCCCTGCCGCAGGAGTACCCGCAGGCGGGGGCGGGGGATTACCGCAGCAGCGCCCTTGTGATACGCAATGCAGATGGTTCCGAGTACTGTGACCTGCGCTATGTCAGCCACGAGATCAGGCGCGGAAAATATGGGTTGAAGGGGCTTCCGGCGGTGTATGCGCCGGAGGCTGAGGCGGAGAGCCTGGAAATCCTCCTGGAGGATTCCGTGAGCCGGGTGCAGGTGCGCCTGCTGTACGGCGTGCTGGCGGATGAGGACATCATCACCAGGAGCGCGGAGATCATCAATCTCGGTGACAGTCCGGTCTGTGTGGAGAAGGCGGCGTCGGCGTGTCTGGATTTCGTGGGCGGGGAGTACGATCTTGTCAGCTTTTACGGGCGTCATGCGATGGAGCGCAATTTTCAGCGGACGCGGATCGCACATGGCTGCCAGGTGATCGGGAGCCGCAGGGGGACTTCCAGCCACCAGTACAATCCGGCGGTGATCCTGGCGGACAAAGGTGCGACGGAGGACGCGGGAAGCTGCTACGGCATGGTTTTTGTCTACAGCGGCAATTTTATGTGTGAGGCGGAGCGGGACCAGTACGGGCAGACGAGGGCTCTCATGGGGCTGCACAGCGACTTGTTCCACTATCCGCTCGAAAAAGGGGAAAAACTGGTGATACCGGAGACGATCCTGTGCTACTCGGCGCAGGGGTTCGGCGGGCTGTCCAGGCGGTATCACCGTTGTATCAGAAAACATCTCTGCAGGGGAAAATACAGTCATCAGTCGAGACCTGTGCTGATCAACAGCTGGGAGGCAGCGTATTTTGACTTCAACGGCGAGACGATATACCGGCTGGCGAGAGAGGCGGCGGAGCTTGGCATCGACATGGTGGTGATGGACGACGGCTGGTTTGGAAAGCGCAACGACGACGACAGCGGTCTCGGCGACTGGCAGGTCAACGAGGAAAAACTCGGCTGTACGCTGGGGGAACTGATCCGCAGGATCAATGCGATCGGGATCAGGTTCGGCATCTGGATAGAGCCGGAGATGGTGTCGGAGGACAGCGATATCTACCGCAGCCATCCTGACTGGGCGATCCGGATCCCGGGGCGGGAACCTGTCCGGGCGCGCAATCAGCTGGTGCTCGACTTTTCGAGGCAGGAGGTCAGGGATCACATCTTTGAACAGATCTGCCATGTGCTCGACCAGGGAAAGATCGAGTATGTGAAGTGGGACATGAACCGGAGCCTCACGGATATCTATTCTATGGAGAAGGCGCAGGGAAAGGTGACATACGACTATGTGCTCGGTGTGTACGAGTTCCTTGAGCGGCTGATGCAGCGGTATCCGGATCTTTTGATCGAGGGCTGCAGCGGCGGCGGCGGCAGGTTTGATGCGGGTATGCTGTACTACACGCCGCAGATCTGGTGCAGTGACAACACGGATGCGGTCGACCGGCTGCGGATCCAGTACGGAACGTCGTTCTTTTATCCCGCCTGCACGGTCGGCGCCCACGTGTCCGCGGTGCCGAACCACCAGACAGGGAGGAGCGTCAGCCTGCACACGAGAGGCGTCGTGGCGATGGCAGGTACGTTTGGCTATGAATTGGATCCCGAGACGCTCTCCGACGAGGAGAAGGAGCGGATCAAAGGTCAGATCGCAGACTACAAAAAGTACGAGGATCTGATCCGGGGCGGGGACTACTACCGTCTGTCCAACCCGTTTGAGGACGCGTGCGCATCGTGGGCGTTCGTGTCGGAGGACAAAGAGAGGGTACTGCTGAGCGCGGTGATGCAGGAGACTCATGGAAATATGACGGTGAGCTATGTCAGACTCAGAGGACTCGCGGCGGACGCTGTCTACCAGGACACGCAGACCGGTGTGGAATACTATGGCTCCGCGCTGATGGAGGCAGGGATCCCGATGCCGGTTCAGATGGGAGAGTATCTGGCATACCAGAAATATTTTGTATGTGTAAAAGGTGTGGGAAATAAATAAAAGGCAGTTGGACAAAAAACCGGGCAGAGGAGTGATGCTGACCGGTTTTTTGCTGCAGGTATCACTGGCGCAGCAACACTTGCAGCCGTTCCAGTCCTTCTGTCAGGATCTCCGCGGACGGCGGTGTGGTCACGGAAATGCGGACTGTTTTTTCGGGTGTTCTGTTTCCGACAAAGAAGCGCTCTGCACCGTAGACTTCGACGCCCGCCTGCCCTGCACAGATCTCAAAGCTTTTTCCGGTAAAAAAGTGCGGTAGCTGTACCAGACGGAGCGGTGACGTGGAGCCGCTTGGCACGACGAAACCTTCCAGGATCTGATCGACGATCCGGTTCCGCTCCATGATACCTTTTTTGCGCTCCGCGAGGATCCGGTCAGCGGCGCCGTCCTCGATCAGGGCGGCGGACACTGTCGCGAGCAGCGGCGGGACACAGATGTTCATGGAGTACAGCGCTGTCACCAGCCTTTCGCGAAAACGGTCGGGGACATGGACAAATGCGGTCCGCAGTCCCGGGGAGACGGTCTTTGAGAGGCTCGATATGTGGATGACCTGCTCTGGCGCAAAGGACGCGATCGGGGGCAGCGGGACTTCCGCCAGGAGGCTGTTGATCCCGTCTTCTATGACAAGCAGGTTTTCTTCCGCGGCGACGGCTGCGATCATTTTTCGCGTCTCGAGGGACATTGTGTGCGATGTCGGATTCTGGTAATCGGGTATGACATAGAGCCCCTTTATATTTTCACTCTGCGCCGCGTAGCGTATGCCTTCTTCCGTCAGTTCATGGTCATGGCTCCTCACGGGCAGCAGGTGGATGCCGAACAGTTTCGCCGCTGTCTTTACTCCGGGATAAGTCATCGGTTCCGTGCCGATCTTGTCATTGGTCTCAAAGCATGCGCCCAGCGCAGCCGTGATCCCGTTCTGCCCTGCCGCCGCCAGCACGATATGTTCTGTATCAGTGTAAAATGCTGCTTCCTGGTCGGAAGATTCCTGAACGGATTTTTGCAGCCATGCCACGCCTGCCTTGCGCTGTCTCAGCGTGCCTTCGGGTGCGCCGTAGGAAAACAGGTTCAGCGCGTCCGGTCTTTTCATCATCAGTTCTGTATATTCCTTCACGATTTGATTGCATGTGACAAAGGGAACGATCGCGCCCATCTCGATCATGCGCGGATCCTCTTTTCCGCAGAGCAGTACGGGATCAGCGGCGGCGTCAGAGGAGACGTAGGTGCCGTTGCCGACGGACGTGCAGAGAAGGCCTTTCTGCCCGCACAGACGGTAAGTTTTATATATAGTACTTGGGTTCAGGTCCAGAAAATCAGCGAGTTCCCGCTGTGGAGGCAGCTTTGTCCCCGCCTTTAGTTTTCCGCTTTTGATGTCGCGCTCGAGCAGTTCTGCCAGCGCGGTATATTTCGGACCGGTCAGGGTGCTCAGATCCGGTTTCCAGCTCATGGGATAATCGTCAAATGAATTTACGGGCATGGTTTTGTCTCCTCGTATTTTTTAGAACTTGCTGTGCGGCGTGACAGATCATACTGTGTACATCTGTTTGGTGTGTATAAGTATAATTGTGCATCGCTTATTTGTCAAGGTACGCGGCGGCACCAAATCGTTTTCCTGCAATATCCATAATTGTATGCCATGCAATTTTGCTATTGTCTTCATTTGCACTGCAGAATATAATGAATGAAATTTGCTCCGGCAAAATATCCAAAAAGAGTGAGGTGCAGTGTGATGAGTATAGAAAAAAGTGTAGAAAAAAGCATCAAAAATTTATTGTCCGACGGGATCAAGGCGACACCGCCGTCATTTGTCAGAGGTATCTTGAGAGCTGCTTCCGATCCCGGGGTGATCTCCTTTGCGGGCGGTCTTCCCAATCCGGTCTCCTTCCCGCAGGAGGAACTGTTGGTTTCTATGGAACGCGTTGTGAAGACTCACGGAAGTAAGGTCTTCCAGTATTCGGTCACAGCCGGGCTGCCGGAGCTGAGACAATACATAGCAGATCGGTATGATCAGATGTTTGGTCTGCATCTCACGGCAGAGCATGTCGTCATCACTACGGGTTCCCAACAGGCGCTGGACCTCATCGGGAAGGTTCTGCTCGACCGGGGCGACGGCATCATTGTGGAAAAACCGACGTACCTTGCGGCGATACAGGCTTTCTCACTGTACCAGCCAGTGTTTTACCCGGTGGAGCTGACGCAGGAGGGCATGGATCCGGCAAAGCTTGCAGTGGCTTTGCAGAATCCTGTGAAATTTGTCTACGCGATCCCTGATTTTCAAAATCCAACAGGGCTCACGTACACTGCCGAAAACAGGGAGTGCATTCGTGATATCCTGAAAGGCCGCGATGTCGTTTTGATCGAGGATGATCCGTACGGCGACCTTCGCTTCGACGGGGAGCGTCTGCCTTATATCGGCGCGGGAGCGCTGCCGTACAGCATCGTGCTCGGCACATTTTCCAAAACGGTCACGCCGGGTATGCGCATCGGTTTTGTCATCTCGGAGAATACAAAACTGCTGAAAAACATATCGATCGCAAAGGAGGCGGGCGACCTGCACACAAATATCTTTTCGCAGTATCTGATCTGGGATTATCTGATGAACAATGACCTGGATGCGCACATCGCAAAGATCAGGGCGCTGTACAAAAAGCAGGCGCAGGCGATGATGGACGCCATAGAGCGGTATTTTCCGCCCGCCGTGCGATACACAAGACCGCACGGCGGTATGTTCCTGTGGGTGACGCTCCCGGAGGGCGTGAGCGCGATGGAATTATTTCCAAAAGCTTTGGAGAAGAAGGTCGCTTTTGTTCCGGGAGATCCGTTTTATGCGCACGAGCGCGCGGGGGAGAACGCCGCGGATGCCCGGTGTGTCAACACGATGCGCCTGAACTTTACCAACGCAGACTGCGCGGCGGTCGAGGAGGGGATCCGCAGGCTTGGGGAAGTCCTGTCAGCTTTATAGCTGATCCAGAGCGTGTTTGAAAAATGCTTTCCGTCAGATGTACGTCACAGTTTGTGGGAGAT
>ERZ779623.70-NODE-70-length-66822-cov-22.630761_pt1 | contig 66822 bp, 69 predicted proteins | sample MGYA00514189_ERZ779623 | MGnify/ENA primary metagenome ERZ779623 (study PRJEB29562, sample SAMEA4376712) | mouse gut metagenome | isolation source: Cecum | study: EMG produced TPA metagenomics assembly of the A DSS colitis mouse model was used to assess the... | reverse complement strand
CCTGCCAATCCCCGATATGCTATGTATAAGTCAAATCTGCGTTGCATGAGCAGATGGATAACTGCCCGAAAAAAAACATAAAAAAATCTCTCCAAACTTCAAAACAGGTCTGGAGAGTGTCTGTTAAGTCTTTTCGGGCATAGCAATACCGCCCACCGAACCTCGTTTTTTTATATGGTGGGCGTTTGCCTTAAAGCTTTATGAAAGAAAACAGAGCTAATGAACGATGATTACTCACTTGTTCATCGGCTCTGCGTCTATGCGTCTGGCTCTGTGATGACTGTTATTTGTAAATTCTTTGCTTTAATCAATGTTTCCTGCTTACATTTCGGGCAGTAGAGAGGATAGTTTTTCAAAACCGTGTCTTCTCTAATTCTGTCACGAGTTTTGCTGCCACAGATGGGGCAACGTATCCATTCATTTTTATTCAAACGGTTGTCCTCCCAAGCTATTTCGATTTTTGTTTCTTTAAAAGTATGCCACATACAATTACTGCCATAAAAAAGACAATGATTAGATACCACAAATTTTCAAAACAAACTCCATTATCCAACATCAATCGGTATCCCCAAGAAGCGGGGAAAAAACGCCCTATCACTTCAAGAAAAACAGGTAACAAATCAATGGGAAACATAATTCCCGAAAGCATAATTGAGGGCAGAAACACTAACTGTGCTATCATCGTCAACTTGGCTTGATTTTTTATCATCAGCCCTAAAATGCTCCCTATACTTAACGACACAATAATGTATAAAGCAAGCGCAAAAAAGAAAATCGGAAGTTGTGCTGGCAAAACTGCTTCAAATAATACGGGAGCCAGTAACACTATCACAGCACAGGCAATCATCAAATGGATAAATGCAGAAAGAAACATCGTAATAAGACCCAGATAGATAGGCACTCCGTTTGCTTTATAAACTTTGTTTATATCACTTCCATATGTTTCAATCAGCGATGGCGGCAATCCAATAAACGCCCCCATCGAAACATTCATTATAATCATAGATTGGATGAGCGTACTTCTCATATCGGGCATAACAGAAGTGAAAATACCGCCCATAAGAAGAAAGAAAATAAGCGGAATGATATAACAGGTAACTAACAAGGATTTGCTTCTTATATCCAATTTCCACTGTAACGCAACGCCATATAAAAACCCACTCATTCTGTTTTCCTCCTTGTCATTTCCATAAAATGCTGTTCCAGTGTGCCACGGTCAACTTTAATATCTAACACATGAATTTCCTTTTGTTTCAATTCGCCAAGCAGACTAATTAATGTATCTTCAATATTGTCCGTTTCAAAAATACTGCGCCCTTGCTGCGTTTTGATATGGATAAAATATTTTTTCCCAACCTTGTCTGTAAGTTCCGAAGCTGTGCCGCAAAAAACAATATTTCCGTGATTTAAAATGGCAATACGGTCGCATAAGGTTTCTACCTCTGCCATATCATGGCTTGCCAAAACAATGGTTTTTCCTTGTGATTTGAGCTTTCGGATTTGCTCATGAAGTGAAAGTCTGCCCTCCACATCAAGTCCCGCAGTCGGCTCATCGAGGAAAATAATATCTGGATTGCTGATAAGCGCAAGGGCAAGATGTAAACGCCTTTTTTGCCCTGTGGACAGCCTGGCATACTGCTTTTTCTCAATTTCTTTGATACCAAGAGTATGAAGCATAGAGTAGTCAATCTTTGCTGTATTCCATTTTGCAAACAGCTTTACAGCCTCCATAGGTTTGATGTGAGCGGGCAAAGATGATGATTGCAGCTGAATGCCCATTTTCCCATTTACGATAATTGTGCCGCTGTCGTATTTCTTCAAACCCTCGATACATTCCAGAGATGTGGTTTTTCCTGCTCCATTTACGCCAAGCAGAGAAAACACTTCTCCTTTTTCGACTTGAAAATTAAGTCCCTTAAGAACAATATGGCTGCCATAGCTTTTCTTTAATTCACTAACTTGTATTGCAGGGTTCATCATTCCACCTCCTCAAACGGATTTACTCCGAGTTTTGAAAAGTAAACTTGCAAAGCCAGCTCTAAATAGTCGTTTACTATTTTTTGTCTTTCTTCCCAAGCGTTTGTAGCAGTATCAATATTGCCTATTTCCATCAATTTCGGCAACATACTCATATCGCCGTTTGTAAATTCCATAATCAAGCCCCAATATTCTTTTACAACCCGCTGGCACTTTTCACTTTCGGGGGGCACATTTTCCTTTTGAAACTGTACGATTTCATCGCTCAAACGATTAAACCTGTCCATAAAGTCCAAACCACTTTCCCTGTCAAATTGATTACGGATATGGTCAAGCGTGTCGTCATCGAAACGTTTAATAAGGTAGTAAGAGCCATTTTTCATTTGCAGATTGACAATAATATCTGCATATGCCTTAAAATTGACTGTCTGTATTTGTAACACTTCTGCTTTTAACTGTTCTATTGCTGTCAAAGAATCTGTTAGCTGTTCTATTTTCTCTCGTATGCTATCTGCCTGTTCGGTAAGGGCAGTTGCCACATCAGTCGGTGTTTCTAAAGAAATTAAGCATGACTTTATATCATCCAAAGAAAATCCTAACGATTTCAAGGACAAAATCTGATGAAGTGTAACTAAATCTTTATCCGTATAAAGCCTGCGCCCACCCTCACTTTCTGCTGATGGAGAGAGTAATCCCTCTTTATCGTAATATTGCAAAGTTCGGACAGTTGTTCCCATTTTCTTCGCAACTTCTCCAACTGTCATATATCCATCTGGAATTGCCCTGCATTTTGCCATAGTCCTTTACCTCCTGAAACATATTATAAATCATTACGCAACGTAACAAGCAAGACCTTTTGAAAAATTTTTAGGCGACAAGATAATCCTGCCGCCTTTGCTTTATGCGAAAATAATTTCCTCGTTCACAATCTCCCTCGCACATGCCCTTATGTTGCCTAGCCGCCCTGTCCATTCTAAGGCGTTTTCTTCCTTTAGGCGTTCTGTTATGCCCTGTGATTGTTTCATATTCTCTATGAGCCTTTCAAAGCGTTCCTGCGCCTGCCTGTCGATATCGGCAAGATACGCATTAAGTTTACCGCTTGTGAGAAGATTGGTGTATGTAACTTTGCGGTACTGCTTCAGATAGTCCAGATGTCGCTGTCCCCATGTACCTATTGGCTGTTCTTTTTCGGTGGGTACGGTCAAGCACGGTATTAAGTAATTTCCTTGTCGCTCGTACTTGCCGCCCAGTTTTTCAAATAATGATTTTGTCATTTTGTAATTCCTCCAAATAAGATATTCACTCCACATTGTTGTGCCTGCTGTCTTAAACAAAATTTTGAGTTTTCTCCTTATCTGGTTTCATTCATGAAAAACAGAGCAAAAATCACGGCCCTCTGCAACCAAAAGGGCGGCGTAGGCAAAACCGTAACGGCGGTCAATCTGGGAATTGGTCTTGCGCGTGAGGGTAAACGCGTTCTCCTGGCTGATATAGATCCCCAGGGTTCGTTGACCGCCAGCTTGGGCTATCAGCGTCCTGACCAGATGGAGAATACGATGGCTGAAATCCTGGGGCGTGTCATTTCGGATGAGCCGCAAGCCCCCGACGAGGGCATTATTCATCATGCGGAGGGCGTTGACCTTCTCCCCGCTAACATCGAGTTGTCGGGCCTGGAGGTCACGCTGGTAAATACCATGAGCCGGGAGACGATCCTGCGGGACTATCTGAACAGCGTCCGTGACCGCTACGATGTGATTTTGCTGGACTGCTGCCCTTCCTTGGGTATGCTGACCATCAATGCCCTGGCTGCTGCGGATGAAGTGATCATTCCCGCACAGGCGCATTACCTCTCCCTTCGCGGCATGGAGCAGCTTATCCGTACCATATCAAATGTGAAACGGAAAATCAATCCTGCTTTGGAGATCGCGGGTATCCTCATCACCATGGCGGATATGCGGACCAACTACTCGCGGGAGATTATTGAGCTGCTCCGCAACACCTACGGAAGCAAGCTGCGGATATTTGATAGCATTATTCCCCTGTCCATCCGGGTGGCAGAAACCAGCGCAGAGGGCCGGAGCATCTATCTCCATGACCCTGCGGGTAAAGTCTCCGCCGCCTACACCGCGTTGACACAGGAGGTTTTGTCATGAAAAGCAGCACCAGTAAGATACAGTTGGCCGGGTTTGACGATCTGTTTCAAACGAGCAGCGAGGCGGAGGCCAACGGCGAACAGGTGCGGGAGGTTCCACTGACAGAGCTGTTTCCTTTCAAAGATCATCCCTTCCAGGTTCGGGACGATGAAGCGATGCAGAAAACCGTGGCGAGTATCGCTCGAAGTGGCGTTCTGTCCCCCGGCATCGTCCGTCCCCGGCCAGGGGGCGGCTATGAGATCATAGCGGGCCACCGGCGCAAACGGGGGAGCGAACTGGCAGGCCGGGAAACGATGCCGGTGCTCATTCGGTCCCTGGATGATGATGAAGCCACCATAATCATGGTTGATTCTAACCTTCAGAGAGAGAAAATCCTTCCCAGCGAGAAAGCCTTTGCTTATAAAATGAAGATGGAGGCATTGAAACATCAAGGAAAGCGGCAGGACCTCACTTGTGAACGCGGCGTTCACAAGTTGAAAAGTCGAGATAGGATTGCACAGGAAGCTGGGGAGAGTTGCGGCTTGAACGTCACCCGTTACATCGCTTTAACCAAGCTGATTCCGCCTCTAGCTGTTCGCAGACCATCCGCATTTGCCCTGTTGTGGGCCTATCCCTCGCTGCCGGTGATATGAGCCACACCGATACGGCGGAGGATGTGAAGCTGACCTGCGAGAACCTGGGCAATAACGAAGTGGTCTGGACCGTCCTGCGGGACGGCAAGGAGATCGTGCCGCCCTTTGACCTGACCGCCAGGGGCGGGCATGGCTTCTTCTCAGAACCCGGCTTTTACACCTTTACCGCCAGCGTAACGGATGAGCTGGGCCGTGTGACCACCGCCACGGCTTCCATCCAGATTTACCCTGTGGGCGTGTCCGGCTTCTATCTGCCCAAAATGTTCCACACCGATTCTGTAGTAACACTTGTAACTAGCTTTGAGGAATTGGGTGAGAACCCCCTGCGCTGGTCCCTGACCCGGAACGGCGAGAATGTCCCCGTTTCCGACTATGTGACCGGGGAGCTGACCGCAGACGGCGGGAAAATCCAGTTCAAGCAGGCGGGAGAGTACAAGCTCCGGGCCAGCTTCCAGGACGCTGGGGGCCGCAATTACTCCTATGAGCAGTCCTTCACTGTCTACCCCATTCCCGTGATCGCCTGGACTATGCCCAATTATGCCCACACGGACAGTACCTTTACCGTGGCTGTTGAATCCAAAAACGTAGTGGCGGACGCTGTAATCCAGTGGCACATTGACGATACCTATGGCCTCCGCCAGAATTGGGGGACCTACGTTGCGGGGACCCTGACCACCAACCCCGGCGATATTCGGATCAAACACGCGGGCGTGTTCACTCTCGGCTGTGAGATCACCGACCCCACCGGGCGGGTGTTCTCCTTTGACGGCCCCAGCATTGAGGTCCTGGCCGACCAGGAGTTGCAGGTGGACATTATCGAGAAACAAGTCTACACCGGCGAGACGGTGCAGGTACGGACCCTGGGCAATAACATTGAGCTGCCTGTGGAGTGGTCCTTGGAGAAAGACGGCAAGCCCGCCGATATCAAGATTCGCCGCATTCAAAGTAGAAACGCGGAATTGGGACTATCCTTACTACGGTATGTCTGCTATAATATCCCTCATAAGAGTGATCACCCGTGATATTTAACTCGAAACCCGCAGAATATGAGACTTCAAAAGCGAAGCCTCTCACAAAAAAATACCCAAACAATAATTTCCCAAGGAGGAACCGCCATGCTGTTCATCGAATACCCCAAATGCACCACCTGCCAGAAGGCCCGCAAGTGGCTGGAGGCCCAGGGCGTCTCCCTCGAGACCCGCCACATCAAGGACAATCCGCCCACCGCCGCCGAACTAAGAGACTGGCATAGCCGCAGCAGCCTGCCGCTGAAACGATTCTTCAACACCAGCGGCCAGAAGTACAAGGAGCTGGGGCTGAAGGACAAGCTGCCCGGCATGGACGAGGCCGAGCAGCTTGCCCTGCTGGCCTCCGACGGGATGCTGGTGAAGCGGCCCATCCTGGTGGGGGACGATTTTGTGCTGGTTGGCTTCCGGGAGGCGGAGTGGACCGCCGCCCTGGGGACAAAAAAATAACTGGAAGAGGAGCTGGAACTATGAAATACCGCAGACTGGGCAGGACCGGGCTGATGGTCAGCGAGATCGGCTTCGGCGCGGAGTGGATGGAGCGGCACACCGCCGGGGAGTGCAGGGCGGTGCTGGATCGGGCGGAGGAGCTGGGCATCAACATTCTGGACTGCTGGATGTCCAACCCGGAGGTGCGCTCCAGCCTGGGGCAGGCCCTGGCGGGACGGCGGGAACGCTGGTACATCCAGGGGCACGTCGGCTCCACCTGGCAGAACGGGCAGTATGTCCGCACCCGGGACGTGGACAAGTGCAGGGCGGCTTTTGAGGATCTGCTGACCCGCCTGCAAACGGATTACATCGACCTGGGGATGATCCACTTTGTCGATACGGAGGGCGACTGGGACGCCGCCATGAGCAGCCCCTTCCTGGACTATGTGAAGGAGCTGAAGGCCGCCGGGACCATCCGACACATCGGCATGAGCACCCACAACCCCGCCATGGCGAAGAAGGCGGTGGAGAGCGGCCTTGTGGAGATGCTGCTGTTCAGCATCAACCCTGCCTTCGATATGCACCCGTCCACCGACGACCTGGATACCTACTTCAACTGGGACAATTACCAGGCGGATTGGGGCGGCATCGACCCCCAGCGTTCCGAGCTGTACCGTCTGTGTGAGCAGAACGACGTGGGGATCACCGTCATGAAGCCCTATGCCGGAGGGCGGCTGTTCGACGAGCAGCGTTCTCCCTTCGGCGTGCCCCTCACCCCGGTGCAGTGCATCCACTACTGCCTGACCCGGCCCGCCGTGGCGTCGGTGCTGGCGGGGTACGACACCCCCGAGCACGTGGAGCAGGCCGTGGCCTACGAAACGGCGGGGGAAGCGGAAAAGGACTACGCCAGCGTGCTGGCCTGTGCGCCCAGGCATACCTTTGGGCAGGGGGAGTGCACCTACTGCGGCCACTGCCGCCCCTGCCCGGTGAATATCGACATTGCCATGGTAAACAAATACTACGACCTGGCCTCCATGCAGGCGGATGTGCCCGCCTCGGTCCGTGCTCACTATGAGGCGTTGGAGCACCGGGCGGACCAGTGCACCGGCTGCAAGGGCTGCGAGAGCCGCTGTCCCTTTGGGGTGAAGGTGGCGGAGCGGATGGTGAAAACGGCGGAGCTGTTCCGGGCGGAGCGGTAAGCCGCCCCTGTCAGGCGTCCCTGCCGAGCACCCGCCGGGACACGAAAAAGTAGCTGAGCACCAGCACCACATCCGCCCCCAGCCACGCGGCGGGCTCGGCGAAAAAGAGCCCGATCTCCCCCACTGCCCCGGGCAGGCGCAGGGCGGTGGCGGTGCGCATGACAAACTCCACCACTCCGGACGCCATGGGCAGGGCGGTATTTCCCATCCCCTGGACCACGGAGCGCATGACATGGAGGACGTACAGCACGGGCAGGGCGGTGCTCATGACGGCCAGGTAAAAATAGGCGATGTCCATGGTCTGGGCCACCTCCTCCGGGGTGCCGGAGATGAACCAGCCCAGAATCACCCGCCCCAGCAGCAGCATGACGGCGGCGATCACCACCGACGTTCCCAGGGCGATGACCAGGGCGGAGCGCACCCCCTGCCGGATGCGGCGGTACTGCTTCGCCCCCAGGTTCTGGCCCACGTAGGTGATCATGGCGTAGCCATAGGAGGTGGCGGCGATCTCCAGTACGCCGTACAGCTTGTTGGTGGCGGTGAAGCCCGCGATGAACAGCACGCCGTAGGTGTTGACCACGAACTGGACGATCATGCCGCCCACGCCGATGATACAGTTCTGGAAGGCCATGGGAGAGCCAAGCCCCAGCAGCTGAAGGGTCCGCTGGCCTTGGAGCCTAAAATTCGCCCGCTTCAGGCGCAGGATTTCCAGCTTCCCGATGTGGTACAGGCAAAACAGGCCGGACACCAGCTGGGCGATGAGGGTGGCCGCCGCCGCCCCGCCGATGCCCCACTGGAACACCATGACAAAGAGAATGTCCAGCACGATATTGGTGAGGGAGGCCACCACCATGGCCTGTAAAGGCGTTTTTCCGTCCCCCAGGGAGCGCAGGATGCAGGCCAGCAGGTTGTAGGCCATGACAACGGGGATGCCCAGGAACATGATCCGCAGATAGAGCAGGGTTCCGGGCAGGATGTCCGCCGGGGTCCGCAGCAGGGTCAGCACCGGGAGGGCGGCCCCCTGGCCCGCCCCCACCAGCAGCAGGGCGAACAGCGCGGACAGCACGGCGGATTCGCCGATGACGTCCCGGAGCCGGTCATGCTCCCCCGCGCCGAACTCCCGGGCCATGAGGATGCCGAAGCCCTGGGTGAACCCCTGGATAATACCCAGCATCATCCAGTTCAGCCAGTCCGCCGCCCCCAACGCCGCCAGCGCGGACACGCCCAAATATTTCCCCACCACCATGGTGTCCACCACGGTGTAGAGCTGCTGAAACACATTGCCCACCATGAGGGGCAGCGCGAAGGAGAAGATTAACCGGGAGGGCTTCCCCTCCGTCATGCTCTGAATACGGACCGCCATAGTGTTCCCGTCCTGTTCTTTGTCGTTTTGGGCTGTCCCGTCCAATTTCGCGCGGGTTTCGCCCGGTTCTGTGATCTTTTGCCGCCGGAGGCGGTGTTTCCCCATCCGCGGGTCCGGCACAGCGGGCGGCAGATGGAGGCGAAGAAATTCCCTGCATAGCGCAGTTTTCGGCGGGGCCGGAAATTGCGCGGTGCAGGGAATTTTTGAGCTGGCACCCCGAACTGGATTCGAACCAGCGGCCTTCCGCTTAGGAGGCGGACGCTCTATCCAACTGAGCTATCGGGGCACAATATCACAGCCACACTATTGTACCCAATTTTCCCCGCCCTGTCAATGCGGCACAAGAAAAAATTCAAAATACTTCGGAATTCTTTCGTTCCGACTGTTGCAATTGCTGCCGTGGGGGGATATAATAATAAACCGTGTTTAGAGAAAATCCCAGATTGAGAAGGTACGCATATGAAGAACGAAAAGCTGAGAAATATCGCCATCATCGCCCACGTGGACCACGGAAAGACCACCCTGGTGGACGAAATGCTGAAGCAGGGCGGCATCTACCGGGAGAACCAGGCCACCGTGGACCGGGTGATGGACTCCAACGACCTGGAGCGGGAGCGGGGCATCACCATCCTGGCCAAAAACACCGCCGTCCACTATAAGGACACCAAGATCAACATCGTGGACACCCCGGGCCACGCCGACTTCGGCGGCGAGGTGGAGCGCATCCTGAAAATGGTGAACGGTGTTATCCTGCTGGTGGACGCCGCGGAAGGCCCCATGCCCCAGACCCGGTTTGTGCTGTCCAAGGCCCTGGAGCTGGGCCATAAGGTCATTGTGGTGGTGAACAAGATCGACCGCCCCGACCAGCGCATCCACGAGGTGATGGACGAGGTGCTGGAGCTGCTGCTGGACCTGAACGCCACCGATGAGCAGTTCGAGTCCCCCACCCTGTTCTGCTCCGGGCGGCAGGGCACCGCCAGCTACTCCCCCGACCATCCGGGGACGGATCTGGTGCCCCTGTTCGAGACGATTCTGGACTATATCCCCGCCCCGGACTGCGACCCGGAGGCCCCCTTCCAGATGCTGGTGTCCTCCATCGACTACAACGAGTTCGTGGGCCGCATCGCCGTGGGCCGCATTGAGCGGGGCACGGTGAAGCAGAACCAGGAGATCGTGGTCTGCAACTACCACAAGCAGGACGAGCCCCCCAAGAAGGCCAAGGCCACCGCCCTGTACACCTTCGACGGGCTGGCCCGCACTCCCGTCACCGAGGCCAGGGCCGGCGAGATCATCGCCATGAGCGGCATCGGCGATATCACCATCGGGGACACGGTGTGCGCCACCGCCAGCCCCGAGCCCATCGAATTTGTGAAAATCTCCGCCCCCACCCTGGAGATGACCTTCTCCGTCAACGACTCCCCCTTCGCGGGCCGGGAGGGCAAGTACGTCACCAGCCGCCAGCTCCGGGACCGCCTGTTCCGGGAGACGCTGAAGGATGTGTCCCTGCGGGTGACGGAGATGGAGAACTACACCGACGCCTTCAACGTGGCCGGGCGGGGCGAGATGTCCCTGTCCATCCTCATCGAGACCATGCGCCGGGAGGGCTACGAGTTCCAGGTCTCGCCCCCCCGTGTGGTGTACCAGGAGGTGGAGGGCAAAAAGTGCGAGCCCATCGAGCGGGTGGTCATCGACGTGCCCGCCGACTGCGTGGGGGCCGTCATGGAGAAGCTGGGCAGCCGGAAGGGCGAGTTCCTGTCCATGGACCCCATCGGCAGCCGCACCAAGCTGGAGTTCCTGGTGCCCTCCCGGGGCCTGTTCGGCTACCGCAACGAGTTTTTGACCGACACCAAGGGCGAGGGCATCATGGCCTCCGTCTTTGAGAAGTACGCCCCCTTCAAGGGCGATATCCAGCGGCGGAACACCGGCTCCCTGGTGGCCCACGAGACGGGCGAGTCCGTGACCTACGGCCTGTTCGCCGCCCAGGAGCGGGGCGCGCTGTTCATCGGCGCGGGTGTGCCCGTGTACGAGGGCATGGTGGTGGGGGTGTGCCCCAAGATGGAGGACATCACCGTCAACGTGTGCAAGAAGAAGCAGCTCACCAATATGCGGGCCTCTGGCAGCGACGAGGCCCTGCGGCTGGTGCCCCCCAAGTCCATGAGCCTGGAGCAGTGCCTGGAGTTCCTGGCGGACGACGAGCTTTTGGAGGTCACGCCGGAAAACCTGCGCCTGCGCAAGCGGATTTTGAACCACGAGAAGCGGATGAAGGCCCTTAAGGGCGGCAAAGCGTAAGGCTGTAGGGGCGCACATTGTGCGCCCGCCGCCACGGGACGCGGCCTGTAAACGCGGGCGGACGGTGTCCGCCCCTACAAAAGCAGAAAAGAGGAGCGGCAGGGTTTTCACTCTGCCGCTCCTCTTTTCTGCAAATAATGGAGTGATTACTTCACGCATTCGCATTTCACAGCGTCATAGTAATCCCGCCCTCGTCGGACAGCCCGTCCTTCTTGAGCATATTCTCCAGCACCTCCACGTCCGACGTAATATCCATGGCGTCGTCCTGGAACAGCTTGTCAAGCTGCTTCTCAAACCCGGATACCACCTGATCCATCATGTCCTCAATGCGCTTCTTGGCGGCGGAGATATTCTGCCCCTCAATGCCCTGGGCGTCCAGCTGGGCGTAGGCCCGGAGGATCTTCAGCGTGGTGGGCAGGTAGTAGTTCAAGAACGTCCGAAGCTGCCCCTCCTTGTTGGGGTGCTCCTTCTGGTAGCGCAGGATCTTCCCGGTGATCTCCTCGATCCGGTCGATTTTCGCGCTCATCACCTCATCGGGGATCTCATCGTTCACCTGCCGGATCTCCCGGAGAATGTCGTCCTCCCGGGCGGCGGCCTGCTGGGGGGTCTCCTCCCGGACAGGCTCCTCCCGGCGGACGCTCTGGGGCGCGTGGTAGCCCATCTCTGTGAGGAACAGCTTGCCCTCCGCCAGATCCAGGTATCCGGTGGGCAGGATGCCCTTGGCCAGCATCCGCCGCAGATCCTTGCACAGCTTGCCCACAGACACGCCGAAGGAGCTGGCCATGGGCACCAGATCCACCTCCCGGTTGGCCCCGATGTAGGCGAGATAGTTGAGATAACGCTCGCTGCGGCGGTTCCTGCCCACGCCGGCGGCGATCATGCCAACGCCCGCCCCCAGGAAGGGCAGGCACATACTGATAGGGATCAGCATTTCCGCCACGCCCTCCACCATGCCGATGATGCTCAGGACAAAGGTGGAAAGGCCGAAGATGGCCGCTAAAATACTGCCGCCTACAATGAACCCGGTGCCGCCGCCCTCCTTCTTGGCCCGGTTCCGCTTGTTCTCCGCCGGGTCCCGCACGTTCCAGGCATCGGGCTGGGCCTTCCGCTCCCAGGGCTCCTGCTGGGCCTTGCTCTGGGCCTGCTTCTGCTGCTGGGGCTGGCCGTATTGGTAGGTGGTCCCCGCCCGCCCCTGCCGCCGCGCCCCCTCCTGAGCTTTCCGGGCGGTCTCCGCCGCGGCGTCGGCGTTCTGCTGGAAGAACTGCTGGGCGGTATACTTGGCCTGCCCCGCGGCCCGCTTGGCCTCCTGCTTATAGCGGCTCTTTTGGGCGGAGTCCATGCTCACCAGCTTGCGGATCAGCCAGATCACACCGATGACCTTGCAGAACCAGAAGGGCAGCACCAGCAGCATCACGCCGATGCCGATCCACTCTCCCCAGTTGTCGTCCTGCCGGGGCGGTTTATGTCCGCCGGGGGCGGTCCCCCGGCCGGAGCCGTAGCTGTAGTTATATTTGTAGCCGTAATTGTAACCCTGCTGTCCCTGCTGGCCGGGCCCGGGGCCGCCCTGCCTATCGGAATCGGAACGGTATTCGTCCGCCATCGCTGTGTCCTCCTCCCCGAGCCGCCCCGGAGGGCAGACACTCAGATGGATTCTATTATATACGTTTCGGGGGCCGGTGTAAATACGGAAACCTTTAAATTTTTATGGAGATTTCCGGGCCGGGGCTTGCGGTTATGGAAACAGGTTCTTATGTAAACGGCCCGGAGGGGAAAAGGGTGGGGCCAACAGCTTGAACAGGTTGTGGAAAACTGTGTTGAAGTTGTGGAAGCCTTGCAAGCCCAGGGTTTGACAGATTTTAACAAAATCGTGGGGAGAAACCGCCGGACAAATTCCCCCGATTTTGTTCACCAGAAGCCGCCGGAAATAATTATTTTCCTGCCGTCCGCGCCGGACGCGAAACCCCGCCCGCTCCTGGGGAGCGGACGGGGTTTCTCAGAAGCTGTACCAATCGCCTCAGCACCCATCCTTGCGGCCCAAATTGCCGCTGGCCTCGTCAGGCAAAAGTCCGCTTCGTATGAAATACCCTTTGGGCATTTCATACTGCGCTCCCTTTGCCTTCCTCTCCCCACAAAGCCGGAAGGGCGGCTTTGCGGGGGCCCCTGAGAAATCTTGAAATACACAAAGTATTCCTGCGATTTTTCGCCTTGCCACCGGCAATTTTGCTCGCAAATCTGAATGCTTCGGCGATTGATACAGCTTCTCAAGTCAGCAGGGACGGGGTGGCCTGCCGCACCCGGCAGTCCTCGTCGTCCAGGGCGGCCAGCAGTCCCCGGAGGAAGGCCCCGCCGCCGGAGCCGCAGTCCAGCTCCACCCGGTTGGGCCGCTGGGGCTCCAGGGACCTCACCAACGCCGGCCCGGTGCGGAAATCCTCCCCCAGCAGTCCGGGGGTCCAGACGGCCCAGCCCGCCTGGGCCAGGGCCTCCCGGCCCGCCCCGTCCAGGGCGGGCGCGCTGGCGGTGAGGGCGGGGCACCGGGCGATCTCCGCCAGCAGCCTCCGGCCCTCCAGCCCCTGGGCCGCGCACTCCTCCGCCGTCTCCCCGGTGAGGAGCAGGCCCACCGTGTGGCCCGCCGCCGCGGCCCGCCGGACGGCGTCGTCGTTCTCCCGCAGGGAATCCCAGGGGAACAGGATCAAGGCCCGCTCCCCCCGTCCCTCCAGCAGGGCGGCCATCTCCGCCCCCTGCTCCCCCCAGCGCAGGGCCAGCAGGACCTCCGCCCGCAGGGGCGGGGCCGACGGCGCGCCGGATATGGCAGGGCCGGTGGGCGGGACCGTGGGGGCCTGGGTGGGAGGCGGGGAGGGCGGGGCGATGGAGTTCAGATAGTTGCGCTGCTTTTCCTCCAACTGGCTCCCCGCCGCGTCCACAAAGTCCAGATCCCGGAGCACCACCGCCCCGTTGGTCACCCGGATCAGGGTGCCGTAGGGGGTGCGCACCCGGGAACAGCTGATGGTGCCGAAGTAGCCGCACAGCCAGTCGATGGGCACGAAGATCATGGAGTTGCGCACCATGGCCCGGGCGGGCACCGGGTTTTGCTGCAAATCCTGGGCGGTGTTGTTCTGGATGTCGAACACCACGCCGATCTGCCCGTTGGACACCAGCACCGTCCGCCGGGTGGTGCTGTACAGCGCGCTGACGCCCAGGTTGATGCCGCTGTCCCGGATGGACAGCATGGTATAGGGCACGTACAGCGTGCCGCCCATGACGGCGGGCATATTCTCCGGCGTGGTGTCCAGCACCTTCTCGTTCACTGCCATCAGGTACACCGGGCCTCCGGCGGCGGACGCCTTCAGCCAAAACACACCCGCCGCCAGCAGGGCGCACAGCGCCAGCGCCGCCAGCGTGATCCCTTTCCAGCCCTTCATCGTGTACCTCCTTTAATCCGTCCAGCCCCGCTGGCAGTCCTCCCCCTCGGGGGACAGCCCCGCCAGCCAGCGCCGGGCCATGTCCAGGGCGTGGTTGGCCGCCAAGGTGCGGATCCGGTCCCGCCTGGCCCCCGGGGAGGCCAGGTTCAGCTTCTTCACCCAGCAGCCGTCCGGCGCCGCCAGGCTGACGTACACCAGCCCCACCGGGTTCCCCCGGTCGTCCGGATCGGGGCCCGCCACCCCGGTGGCGGACACCGCCAGATCACAGCCCAACGCCCCTCTGGCCCCCTGGGCCATCTGCTCCGCCACCTGGGCGCACACCGCGCCCTTCTCGTCCAGCAGGGCCTGGGACACTCCCAGCAGCCCCGCCTTCACCTCGCAGTGGTAGCTCACCACGCCGCCCAGGAAGGCGCAGGCGGACCCGGGCACGTCGGTGAGCCGCTTGGCGATCAGACCCCCGGTGCAGCTCTCCGCCGTGCCCAGGGTTAGGCCCCTGTCCCGCGCCCCCTCCAGTACCACCTGCTCCAGGCCGGACACGTCCGCACCGTACACCAGCTCCCCCAGCAGGGCGCGGACCTCCCGCTCCACCGGGGCGATGAGGGCGTCCGCCGCCTGGGGGCTGTCCGCCTTGGCGGTGATCCGCAGCTCCACCTCCCCCTCCTTGGCGTAGGGGGCCAGGGTGGGGTTGGTCAACTCGTTCATCTGGTCCCGGAGGAGGCTCTCCACCGCCGACTCCCCCAGGCCGAACACCCGCAGGGTGCGGGAGCGGATCACGCCCTCGCTGAGACGGGCCAGCCAGGGCACGGCCCGCTCCCGGAACATGGGCAGGCACTCCCTGGGCGGGCCGGGGAGCATGACCACACAGGTGCCGTCCGACTCGAAGGCGCAGCCGGGGGCGGTGCCCCAGGCGTTGTCCAGGATCTGGCAGTCCTCCGGCAGGTACGCCTGCTGGAGGTTGTTGTCCGTCATCTCCTTCCCCATGCGGTGGAAGAAGCAGCGGATGCCCTCGGCGCACTCGGGATGGTAGACCAGCCTTTTGCCGAAGCATTCCGCCAGGGTCTGCTTGGTGAGGTCGTCGCAGGTGGGGCCCAGGCCGCCGGTGGTGACGATCACGTCGGCGCGGCTCCGGGCCAGCTCCACCGCCGCCTTCAGGCGGCCCGGATTGTCCCCCACCACCGAGTGGTACAGCACGTTCAGGCCCAGGCCGGACAGCTCCCGGCTCAGGGCCTGGGCGTCCGAGTTGACGATGTTCCCCAGCAGCAGCTCGGTGCCCACGGACAGGATTTCTACGGTATGGCTCATTGGCGGATGCCCCCCTTTGGTTTCTAACCTTATTGTATGCCCCGCCGGAGGGGCTGTCAAGCCTTGCCCCGGCCCTTGGCCCGGCAGAAGCCCCGGGCCTCCTCCAGCCAGCCCAGCAGCTGGCCGTCGAGGTCCGCCTCCCGGGTGAGGGCGGCGTGGTGGGTCCAGCGGCCGGGGTAGGGCTCCACCGCCGCGCCGATCCGGGGGGACGGATCCCGGCGGCCCAGGCCGAAGCTCACCACCAAACCGGGGTCCCCCTTCCGCTTGGGCAGGGAGGCCATGGCGAACAGGCCGCCATCGTAAAAGCTGATCTGGCTTTTCTGCACCTTCACCCGGCCCTCCGGCGCGATGCGGGCCAGCCCCGCCGCCAGGACGCGGTACAGGGCCAGGGCGTCCGGCCTGCCGTCGAAGAAAGACAGCACATCGCTCTCATAATGCTCCGGATAGTCCATCTTCATCCCTCCCGAGAGAATTTTGCCCAGCCGTTCCGCCGTTTTTCAAAGGAAAACGCGCCCCGGCCTGCTGTCCAGCCGGGGCGCGTGGATATCATAGCTCAGCCCTGGAGGAACCGGCGGGCCGTCTCCGCGATGTGCTCGGCGCACAGCCCGAACTGCCGCAGCAGCTCCCCGGCGGGGCCGGAGTGCCCGAACACATCGGGGGTGCCGATGCGCTTGACGGGGGTGGGCCGGGTCTCGCTGAGGAAGGAGCACACCGCGTCCCCCAGCCCGCCGATGACGGAGTGCTCCTCGCAGGTGAGGATCCGCCCGCACTCCTCCGCGGCCTTCCGCACCAGCGTCTCGTCCAGCGGCTTCACCGTGGCCATGTTGATGATCCGGGCATGGATGCCCTGGGCCGCCAGCAGCTCCCCGGCCTCCACCGCCTCCGCCACCAGCAGGCCGTTGGCGATGATGGCGATGTCCGTACCCTCCCGCATGACCTCGCCCCTGCCGATCTCAAAGCGGAACGTCTCCTCGTCGTGGAACACGGGCACGGGGGAGCGTCCGAACCGCATATACACCGGGCCCTGGTGCTCGTAGGCGGCCTTCACCATGGCCCGGGCCTCCACCTCGTCGGCGGGGGACATGACCACCATGCCGGGGATGGAGCGCATGAGGGCGTAATCCTCCAGACACTGGTGGGAGGCCCCGTCCTCCCCCACGGAGATGCCCCCGTGGGACGCGCCGATCTTCACGTTGAGCTGGGTGTAGCCGATGGAGTTGCGCACCTGCTCATAGGCCCGCCCGGCGGCGAACATGGCGAAGGAGGAGGCGAAGGCCACCATGCCCATGGAGGCCGCCCCCGCCGCCGCCGCCATCATGTTCCCCTCGGCGATGCCGCAGTTGAAGTGGCGGTCGGGGAAGGCCTTGCCGAAGGTGGCGGTCTGGGTGGAGCCGGCCAGGTCCGCGTCGAACACCACGATATTGTCATGGAGCGCGCCCAGCTCCCGCAACGCCGCGCCGTAGCCCATCCGGGTGGCGATTTTCTTCACGTCCGCCATGTTACTCCCCCTCCAATTCCGTCAGTGTGGCCCTCAGCTCCGCCAGGGCGGTTTCGTACTGCTCCAGGTTGGGGGCCTTGCCGTGCCAGCCCGCCTGGTTTTCCATATAGCTGACCCCCTTGCCCTTCACCGTTTTCATCACGATGGCGAAGGGGCGGCCCTGCACGGCGTTGGCCTGGGCGAAAGCCCCCTCCAGGGCGTCGAAGTCGTGGCCGTCGATCTCCGCCGTCTCGAAGCCGAAGGCGGACAGCTTGTCCAGAATGGGGTAGGGGCTCATCACCTGATCCACCGGGCCGTCGATCTGGAGTCCGTTGTTGTCGATGATCACCCGCAGGTTGTCCAGCTTGTAGTGGCGGGCGAACATGAACGCCTCCCACACCTGGCCTTCCTCGATCTCGCCGTCCCCCAGCAGGGTGTACACCCGGCAGGGGTTCTTTTGCAGCTTGGCGGCCAGGGCCATGCCGCAGGCGGCGGACACCCCCTGGCCCAGGGAGCCGGTGGACATATCCACGCCGGGGGTGGAGCGCATATTGGGGTGCCCCTGGAGGTGGGAGCCGATGTGCCGCAGGGTTTTCAGATCCTCCCAGGGGAAGAAGCCCCGCAGGGCCATGGCCGCGTACAGCCCCGGGGCACAGTGGCCCTTGGACAGCACGAAGCGGTCCCGCTCCGGCTTGTCCGGCTGGGCGGGGTCCACGTTCAGCTCCCGAAAGTAGAGGTAGGTGAACAGGTCGGCGGAGGACAGGCTTCCGCCGGGGTGGCCGGACTTGGCGGCGTAGGTGCCCTCGATGACGCCCATGCGCACCTTGCAGGCGTTGATCTGCAACGCCTTTTTCTCGTTGGCAGTCATGTGATTCCTTCTTTCTTTCAGCAGGCCGGCGCGGGGCGCGGGCAGTCTGCGGGTGTTCGTTTTTCAGAGCTGATCGGCGCGGTCTATGATGGAAAAGCGGTACACGGTTCCGCTGCGGTATTCGCTCCCCGCCCGCAGCACCCAGGGGGAGAAATTGGGATGGTTCGGGCTGTCGGGAAAGCACTGGGTTTCCAGGCAGAAGCCGTGCCTGTCCCCATAGGCCGCGCCGCCCTTTCCCGCGGGGCAGCCGCCCACATAATTGCCGGTGTAGAACTGCACTCCGGGCTGGGTGGTAGCGGCCTCCAGGCAGATCCCGGTCTCCGGCGACCAGGCCCGGGCGGCGGGCACAACGGTCTTGCCGTCACAGCCGTCGATCACCCAGTTGTGGTCGTAGCCCCTGGCCATCACAAGCTGGTCGAAGGGGTCGCCGATATGCGCCCCGATGGGCTGGGCGGTCCGCAGGTCCATGGGGGTGCCCTCCACCGGGGCGATCTCCCCGGTGGGGATGGAGCCGGGGGCCGTGGGGGTGTAGCGGGAGGCGTACAGCTTGATATACTGGCCCTCCACGCTGCCGCTGTCATGGCCCGACAGGTTGAAATAGGTGTGGTTCGTCAGGCTGCACGGGGTGTCCTTGTCACATCTGGCCTGATACCAGAGGAGCAGCTCCCCGTCTCTCAGGGTGTAGGTCACCTCCACCCGGAGTGTGCCGGGGTAGCCCTCCTCCCCGTCGGGGCTGACCAGGGACAGGGTGGCGGAATCCGCCGCCAGCCGCTCCACCGTCCAGACCTTCTTGTCGAAGCCCGCGCGCCCCCCGTGGAGGGAGTTGGGGCCGTCGTTGGCGTACAGGGGGTACTCTACGCCGTTTAAGGTGAACTTCGCCCCGCCGATCCGGTTGGCGTACCGCCCCACGATGGCCCCCATGTACTTGTCCTGGACCCTGTAGGCCTCCAGCGTGTCAAAGCCCAGGGCCACGTCCACCGGGGTGCCGTCCCGCCCCGGCACGGTCAGGGAGCGCACCGCCCCCCCGTAGGTGATGATCCGGCACGCCATGTCCCCGTTTTTCAGGGTGATCTGATCCACCTGCGTGCCGTCGGGCATACGGCCGAAGGCCGTCCTGTTGTCCTCCATAGCCCCTCCGCTCCGCCGGAATCCCGGCCCGTTTCTTTTCTTCTGTAGTATATCATAGTAACCCGCCGAAAACAACCGCAAACCGCTTTTTTCCCGGTATTTTGTCGGATTGCGGCATCCGGCGGAAAAATTTTGTTTCCCCGTTGGCATCCCGCCGAATTTTTGATATAATACCAAAAGGATAAAATTGGTGGGCTATGCCCCCGCGGAAAGGAAGGTGGATCATTTGCGCGGTTCCCTCCCGAAATTGAAGGAAAAGCTGATGGAGGCGTTGAAGGCGGTGCTGCCCATTGTGGGCATCGTGCTGGCCCTGTGCTTCAGCGCGGCCCCCATCTCCCCCAGCATCCTCCTGTGCTTCCTGCTGGGGGCGGCCATGATCATGGCGGGGATGATGTTCTTCACCCTGGGGGCGGAGGCCAGCATGACCCCCATGGGCGAGCGGGTGGGCACCGCCGTCACCCGCAGCCGGAGGCTGCCCGTTATTGTCCTCATGGGCTTCCTGCTGGGCTTCCTCATCACCATCTCGGAGCCGGACCTCCAGGTGCTGGCGGGCCAGGTGCCCGCGGTGCCCAGCCTGACCCTGATCCTGTCGGTGGCGGCGGGGGTGGGGGTGTTCCTGGTGGTGGCCCTGCTGCGTATGCTGTTCGGGGTGGCCCTGCCCCCCCTGCTGGTGTTCTTCTACGGGATGGTGTTCACCCTGGCCTTCTTCGTGCCCAAGGACTTCCTGGCGGTGGCCTTCGACTCCGGCGGCGTCACCACCGGGCCCATGACCGTCCCCTTCATCATGGCCCTGGGCGTGGGCATCTCCGCCATCCGCAGCGACCGCCACGCCGTCGCCGACAGCTTCGGCCTGGTGGCCCTGTGCTCCATCGGGCCTATCCTGGCGGTGCTGGCCTTGGGCATGATCTTCCGCCCGGAGGAGGGGGCCTACACCACCCCCGTCCTCCCCGACATATCCGACTCGGTGGAGCTGTGGGCCCTGTTCCAGGACGGCCTGCCCACCTACATGAAGGAGATCGCCCTGTCCCTCCTGCCCATCACCGCCCTGTTCGGAGTGTTCCAGGCGGTGTCCCTGCGGCTGTCCCTGCGGACGCTGAAGAAGATCGGCGTGGGGCTGGTGTATACCTACGCGGGCCTGGTGCTGTTCCTCACCGGGGCCAACGTGGGCTTCATGCCCGCGGGCAATTACCTGGGGCAGGTGATGGCCTCCCTGGACGCCCGCTGGATCATCGTCCCGGTGGGCATGGTCATCGGCTACTTCATCGTCAAGGCGGAGCCCGCCGTCTACGTCCTCAACCGGCAGGTGGAGGAGATCACCGACGGGGCCATCCCCTCCTCCGCCATGGGGGCCAGCCTGTCCATCGGCGTGGCGGCGTCCATCGGCCTGGCCATGGTGCGGGTGCTCACCGGCATCTCCATCCTCTGGTTCCTCATTCCGGGGTACGCCATCGCCATTGCGCTGTCCTTCTTCGTGCCCAAGATCTTCACCGCCATCGCCTTCGACTCCGGCGGCGTGGCCTCCGGGCCTATGACCGCCGCCTTCCTGCTGCCCTTCGCCCAGGGGGCCTGCGCGGCGGTGGGGGGGAATATCGTCACCGACGCCTTCGGGGTGGTGGCCATGGTGGCCATGACGCCCCTCATCGCCATCCAGGTTCTGGGCGTGGTCTATCAGGCCCGCCGGGGCGCGGGGGCCAAGGCCGTCCCGGCGGCCCCGTCCTTCGAGGATCTGGACGACGACGCCATCATCGAATTGTAGGGGAGGGGCTTGCCCCTCCCGTGCATCCCGGTACGGCGGGTGAGGCAAGCATCTCCCCCGCGCGATGCTTCTACAGTTAGGGGGAATTATATTTGAACGAATTATACCTCATGGCGGCCATCACCGAGCGGCCCCGGGCGAAGCAGTTTGTGGAGCTGTTCGCCCGGCACGGCGTGGCCGTCACCCTCAGCGCGCTGGGGGCGGGGACGGCGCGCAGCGAGCTGCTGGACTACTTCGGCCTGGAAAAGACGGAGAAGGTAGTCATCTTTTCCGTGGTGACCCGCTCGGCGTGGCGGGCGGTGAAGCAGGCCATGCAGCGGGAGCTGAACATCGACGTGCCCGGCACGGGCATCGCCTTTATCATCCCCCTGAGCAGCATGGGGGGAAAGAAGCCCCTGGCCTTCCTCACCGACGGCCAGGATTTTGAAGCGGGGGAGGAGAGCGCGTTGAAGGGGACCAAATACGAGCTGCTGGTGGTTATCGCCAACCAGGGCTACACGGAGCTGATCATGGACGCCGCCCGGGAGCAGCAGGCGGGGGGCGGCACCGTCCTCCACGCCAAGGGCACCGGCATGGAGAAGGCGGAGAAATTCCTGGGCTTCTCCCTGGTGAATGAGAAGGAGATGGTGTTCATCGTGGTGAAAACCGCCACCAAGAACCGGATTATGCGGGCCATCATGGACAAGGCGGGGCTGAGCACCAAGGCCCAGTCCATCGTATTCTCCCTGCCCGTGACGGGGACGGCGGGTATGCGCCTGCTGGAGCTGGCGGGGGACGAGACGGACGGGGACTGATCCGTGGACACGCCGGAGGTTTTGACCCTCAACGGGAGGGAATACGCCGTCCTGCGCCTGCTGGGGAGGGGCAAGGGGGGCTATACGTGGCTGGCCCGGCGGGACGGGGCGCGGTACGCCCTGAAGCAGATCCACCACGAGCCCTGCGAGTACTACCAGTTCGGCGACAAGCTGGCCGCCGAGCTGGGGGACTATGAGCGGCTGTCCGCCCTGGGGGTGCCCCTGCCCAGGCTGCTGGACGTGGACAGGGAGGAGGAGCTGCTGCTGAAGGAGCTGCTCCCCGGGGAGACGGTGTACCAGCTGGTCCTCCGGGGCGCGGTGGAGCCCTGGCACTGGGAGCAGATCCGGGCACTGTCCCAGTCCCTGCGGGGGGCGGGACTGAATCTCGACTGGTTCCCCACCAACTTCATCGGCCGGGAGGGGACGCTCTATTACGTGGACTACGAGTGTAATCCATACATGGATCAGTGGAGCTTTGAGAGCTGGGGGGTGCGGTACTGGTCCCGCACCCCGGAATTTGACGCCTATGCCAGAGAGCATGGAGACAGCTAAGGAGGACGTATGGAACAGAAAAGCAAATACGCCGTGTTGATTTACCCTGATTTTTCCCTCCAGGAAATTACCTGCCTCACCTCCGCCCTGACGGTGTGGTTCGGGGAGAAAATCGACATCCTCGCCAGCGAGCGCAAGCCCTGTTTCAGCGAGGAGGGCTTCCAGGTCACGCCCGCCAAAACCGTGGACGAGGCGGAGCCCGCCGACTACGCCTGCGTGATCCTCCCGGGCGCCGTCAACCCCCTGCCCGCCCTGTTTGACGAGAAGCTGATCGGGTTTCTCCGCCGGGGGAAGGGGACGGACACCCTGTTTGCCGCCATCTCCTCCTCTCCCGCCCTGCTGTGTAAAGCGGGACTGCTTGACGGGAAGGACTTCACCGCCGGGTTCTTTGTGCAGTTTGCGGAGACCTTCCCCTTTATCGACACGAACCACTTTGTCCACCGCCCGGTGGTGGAGGAGGGGAACGTCATCACCGCCATCGGGATGTTCTTCCGGGAGTTCGCCCAGGCCGTGCTGAACCGTCTGGGCTATGACGTGGGGGAACACTTCATGGACACCTCCGGCCCGGCGTACACCGAGGACGAACTGACCTTCCGCTGGAGCGACGAGGACTACCAGGAGTTTCTGGACGAGCTGAAGGAATTTACGGACAAGGACTGATGGGAATGAAGCGGGAAAAAAGCTGCGGTGCGGTTATTTTTCGGGAGGATATGACGAAGCGTTATTACCTGATCCTCACCAGCACCCAGGGCCACACCACCCTGTGCAAGGGCCACGTGGAGGGGAAGGAGACGGAGCACGAGACCGCCGTCCGTGAGATCCTGGAGGAGACCGGACTGACGGTGGGCTTTGTGGACGGCTTCCGGGAGGTGATCACCTACGCCCCCAAGCCGGGGGTCACTAAGGACGTGGTGTTCTTCCTGGCGGAGCTGTCCGGCGGCACGCCCGCCTGCCAGCCGGAGGAGGTGGCGGACATCCGCTTCCTGCCCTTCGAGGACGCGCTGGCGGCCCTGACCCACCCATCCGACCGGGACACCCTCCAAAAGGCCCACGCCTTCCTGGAGGGCCGCTGAGCCATGGCGACGCCGCTGTTGGATGAGCTGCGGGCCCAGGCGGAGGCCCGCCCCCTGCGGCTGGATATGCCGGGGCACCACGGCAAACCCCTGGCGGGGGGCTTCCCCTGGCCGTCGGAGCTGGACTTCACCGAGAACGGCCGCACCGGGGATCTGTTCGGCGGGGAGCCGGACGGGATTCAGCGGGCGGAGGCCCTCTGGGCGGCGCGGCTGGGCTTTGATTCCTGCCTGTTCCTCACCGGAGGCTCCACCCAGGGCATCCACACCGGGCTGGCTCTGCTGGCGGGGGCGGGCGGGGCCGCGGCCATCGACCGGGGCAGCCACCGCTCGGTGTATCACGCCCTGGCCCTGCTGGATCTGTCCCCCGCTTTCCTCACCCGGCCCTGGCTGGCGGAGGGGGGGATCACCGGGCCGATCCTGCCGGAGACGGTGGCGGAGGTCCTGTCCGCCCGCCGGTCGATTAAGACCGTGTGTATTACTTCGCCGACCTACTACGGCGTGTTGTCGGATATCCCCGCCATCGCGGCGGTGTGCCACGCCCACGGCGCGAAGCTGATGGTGGACGGGGCCCACGGGGCGCACCTGCCCTTTTTGGGGTACGAGGGCTACCGGGCGGCGGACGTGGTGGTGATGTCCGCCCACAAGACCCTGCCCGCGCCGGGGCAGTCCGCCCTGCTGTTTGCCAACGGCTTCCCCCTGTCCGAGCTTCAGCGGTGGGGTTCGGTGTACGGCAGCTCGTCCCCGTCCTACGTGTTCATGGCGGCGTTGGACGCCGTGAGGGATTACATGGAGGGGGAGGGGACGGCCCGTTACCGGGAAACGGTCCGGCTGGTGGGGGAGCTGCGGGCCCGCCGTCCCGCCCTGGGGGAGCGGGAGGGGCTGTCCCTGGACCCGGCCCGGCTCACCCTCACCAGCCCGGACGGCTTCGCCCTGGCGGACGCCCTCCGGGAGCGGGGGATCTACCCCGAGCTGGCGGACAGGGGCCATGTGGTGTGCATCTGCACCTGCGCCGACGGCCCCCAGGAGCTGGCGCGGCTGGAGAAGGGCCTGGAGGGAACCGGGGGCCTTGGGCCCTGCGCCCCCACGCCGCCTCCGCCGGAGGTGCCGGAGGCGGTCCTCACCCCCCGGCAGGCCCTGTTTGCCCCCCGGAGGCGGGCGGCCCTGGCGGACTGCGCGGGGGAGATCGCGGCCTGCCAGATCGCGCCCTACCCCCCCGGCGTGCCCGTGATCGCCCCGGGGGAGCGGATTGAAAAAAAACATCTGGCCTATTTGCGGGAAATAGGCTATAATATGAGTATGGCAGATGTCGCCGCGCCGGAGCGCGGTTGAGAAGGAGGCCGGGCCATGAAGCTGATCATTGCCATCATCAACTACGACGACGCCAACGCCGTCACCCAGAACCTGTCCAAAAACGGGTTTTCGTCCACCCGGCTGGCCACCACCGGGGGCTTCCTGCTGGCGGGGAACGTCACCCTGCTCACCGGGGTGAAGGACGACCAGGTCCAGCAGGCCATCGACCTCATCCGGGAGTGCTCCCACAGCCGGAAGCAGATGGTGCCCGCCCTCACCGAGATGAGCTACGGCTTCATGCCCGTCATGCCGGTGGAGGTCACCGTGGGCGGGGCCACCGTGTTCGTGGTGGACGTGGAGCGGTTCGAGCGGCTATGATGGAGCTGCCCAATCCCCTGTCCCACGCCTACCTCATCACCGGGGGCGGGGGGGACAGCAGAGCCGCCTTTGCCGGGCGGCTGGCGGCGGCCTACCTGTGCGAGGGGGACACCCCCCCCTGCGGCCGGTGCCGCGCCTGCCGGAAGGTGGGGAAGGGGTCCCACCCCGACCTGTCCCGCACCGCGCCGCCGCCGGACAAGGCGGAGATCACCGTGGAGCAGATCCGCTCACTCCGGGCCGACGCCTACGTCCGCCCCAACGAGGGGAGGCGGAAGGTGTACGTCATCGACCCGGCGGACGCCATGAACCCCGCCGCCCAGAACGCCCTGCTGAAGGTGCTGGAGGAGGGGCCGGCCTACGCCGCCTTCCTGCTGGTGTCGGACAGGCCGGGGAAGCTGCTGGACACGGTGCGCTCCCGGTGCGAGCTGCTCTCCCTGCCCCGGGAGGACGCCCTTCCCGGCCCGGAGCTGCTGGAGCGGGCGGAGACATTGGCGGGGCTGCTGCTGGCGGGAGACGAGCTGGCCTGCGCCCAGGCCCTGGTGGAGCTGGAGCTGTCCAAGCCAAAGGCGGAGGAGCTGTCCGCCCTGCTGCTGGAGACGGAACGGGCCGTCTCCCGGCGGCTGGCCCGGGAGCCCCGGCGGGGGGCCAGGGTTTTGCAGGCCCTCAAGGCCGCCCGGGAGAACGCGGTGTACCGCCCCGGCACGGGGCACACCCTGGGGCAGATCATCACCGGCATTTTTTAGAATGGATGTTTTGTGTGAAGCATTTTAATAAATGTGGTTATCCCTTTTGCTCAGCCTTCCCCCTCTCAGGGGGAAGGTGCCCCCGAAGGGGGCGGATGAGGGTGCATCCGTTGGGCGCATCACTTCCCGCACCCTCACCCGTCACCGCCTAACGGCGGCGACACCCTCCCCCTGCAAGGGGGAGGGCTTGGCAAACCGGTGATACGCTGAGTAAAAGGAATCGCCATGTTAATAAATATACGGAGGATACCCCACATGACAGAGATCATCAGCGTCCGGTTCCGTCCGGGCGGCAAGCAATACTATTTCGACCCCATGGGCCTGACGGTGGCGGAGGGCCAGGGCGTGATTGTGGAGACGGGCAAGGGCCTGGAATACGGCACCTGCGTGCGCCGCAACACCCAGGTGGAGGACGAGGCGGTGGTGCAGCCCCTGCGCCCCCTGGTGCGCCTGGCCACCGAGAAGGACGAGAAGCAGGTGCGGGACAACCGGGGCCGGGAGAAGGAGGCCCTGCGGATCTGCCAGCAGCTGGTGGAACGCCACGGGCTGGACATGAAGCTGGTGCAGGTGGAGTACAGCTTTGACGGCGGCAAGATCATCTTTTTCTTCACCTCCGACGGCCGGGTGGACTTCCGGGCGTTGGTGAAGGATCTGGCGGGCATCTTCCGGGCCAGGATCGAGCTTCGGCAGATCGGCGTGCGGGACGAGGCCCGTATGCTGGGGGGCTTCGGCATCTGCGGCAAGCCCTTCTGCTGCTCCCAGTTCCTCAACGAGTTCCAGCCCGTGTCCATCAAGATGGCGAAAACCCAGAACCTGTCCCTGAACCCCACCAAGATCTCCGGGACCTGCGGGCGGCTGATGTGCTGTTTGAAGTATGAGCAGGGGGCCTATGAGGACGCGGTGAAGCGGTGCCCCAAGCAGGAGTCCTTTGTGGAGTGCCCCGACGGGGCGGGCACGGTGTCCGCCGTCAACGTGCTGAAGGAGCAGGTGAAGGTGCGCCTGGAGGACGCCACCGACCAGCCCCCCAAGCCCTACCTCACCAGCGAGATCCGGGTGGTGCGCTCCGGCAAGGGCAAGCGGCCCGAGGGCTATACCGCCCCCCCCAGGGCGGAGCTGGAGAAGCTGCGCACCGAGGAGGGGGAGCGGGTCCGCACCGGGCGCAGGCCGGGGGACGCCCCCGCCGATCTGGGGGAGGTGCTGGACCGCTACCTGGGGGACGGCGGCCAGCGGCAGTCCGGCGGACAGCGGCCCGCCGCCCGCCGGAACCGGAACGGCGGCGGACAGAACCGCCCGCCCCAGCAGCAGGGCCAGCCCCGGCAGTCCCAGCCCCACCAGAAGCCCGCCCCCAAGAGGGAGGCCCAGCTCACCTCCGCCCAGGCGGCGGAGGCCAGGAGCGGCCAGGGGCAGGGCCAGAACCACAAACGCCGCTACCGCTCCCACCACCGGCGCAAGCCCGGGGGCGGGCAGCAGTAAGACCCGTCCGGATGGGCGTTTTTCCACAGGATGGCCCCCGGCGGGCTGCCGGGGGCTTTTGCGGAAGTTTTCCAGAAAACGCAACCATTTTGACCCTCCCAGGGTATTCTGAATGAAGGCAGGAGCGTGCGCCGCCGCCGGGGCGCGCGCCCAGGAAAGGAGGCGGGGCCATGGCCCTCACTGAGGAACAGCGCACCCAGATTGTGAACCGCTGGGGCGACATGGTATACAGGCTGGCCCTGGCCCGCACCGCCAGCGTCCCGGACGCCGAGGATGTGTTCCAGGAGGTATTTCTGCGCTATTTCCGCCACGAGGACAAGTTCCACAACGACGAGTACCGCAAGGCATGGCTCATCCGCTGCACCCTGAACCGGTGCAAGAGCCTGCTGTCCTCGCCGTGGCGCAAGCGCGTCGTGCCCCTGGAGACCGCCGAGGAGGTGGGGGTGGAGGACGACTACCGCGAGGTATACAGCGCGGTGCTCTCCCTGCCCGCCAAATACCGGGCCGTCATCCACCTGCACTATTTCGAGGGCCTGTCCGTGTCCGAGATGGCCCAGACGCTCCAACTGCCGGAGGGCACCGTCAAGTCCCAGCTCAGCCGGGGACGGGACCTCCTGCGGGATATGCTTGAGGAGGTTGCGCTATGAATCGCTACAAAAAGGCAAACGAGGGCATACACGCCCCCGAGCACGTGAAGGAACGGGCCGCGGGGCCCCAGGGACGGCGGAGGGGATACCCCCGCTGGGCGGGAGCGGTGGCGGCCATGCTGGCGGTGGTGCTGATGGGGGGGATCGCCCTGTATTCCGGAAACCGCCCCACGGTGGATCGGCCCACCCCCTACGCCGAGGACGGCCCCGGGCAGTGGGGGCGCGGCGTAGACCTGCCCGCCCAGGCCAACGCGCTCAGTGTGGCAAGCTACCCGGAGGTACACCCCTTCCCCCGGCAGGACGAGTATCTCCGCAGCTACAGCGACAGTGAGTACGAGAAGTACAACGCCGCCTATGACGTGTGGCAGGCGGACATGGAGGCCCTGCGCACCGGGATGGACTACACGGGGGTGATGGACGGATTCCTGTCCCGCTCCGCCGCCCAGTTCCTCACGGACGCCGGGGCGGAAAACCGGGTTTACTCCCCCCTCAATGTCTACATGGCCCTGTCCATGGTGGCGGAGACCGCCGGGGACAACTCCCGGGCGCAGATTTTGGACCTGCTCCAGGCGGACTCCATCGAGGCACTGCGGGAGCGGGCCAACGGCCTGTGGCGGGACAACTACCGGGACGACGGCGTTGTGACCGCCATCCTGGGCAATTCCCTGTGGCTGCGGGACGGCATGACCTACCGCCAGGAGACGCTGGATATTCTGGCCAAGAACTACTTCGCCTCCTCCTTCTCCGGCAAAATGGGCACGGAGGAGTATAACCAGGCCCTGCGGGACTGGATCAACGAGCAGACCAACGGCCTGCTGGCGGAGCAGGCCCGGGGGCTGGGGATGGATGCGGACACGGTGCTGGCCCTGGCCTCCACCCTCTACTTCAAGGCCGCCTGGAGCGGCGGGTTCCAGAAGGAAAACACCGAGACGGACACCTTCCACGCCCTGTCCGGCGACGTGGACGGGCCGTTTATGCGCCGGGTCATTGAGAGCGGCGTCTATTACTGGGGAGAGCGGTTTGCCGCCGTGGAGCTTCGGTTCCAGGAGGGGGGCAGTATGTGGCTCATCCTGCCCGACGAGGGGGATTCTGTGGATGACCTGCTGAAAAGCGGCGAGGCCATGGACTTCCTGCTGGCGGACAAGGGCCTGACCGGGGATCAGCAGGACTATGCCTGGCCGGATCAGAAGGTGGCCCAGATCAACCTGTCCATGCCCAAGTTCGACGTGTCCTCCGACCTGGATCTCATCAAGGGCCTGGAGGCACTGGGCGTCACCGATGTGTTTGACAGCTCGGTTTCCAACTTCGACCCCCTGGGGGCGTCCACGGACGATCCGCTGTACGTCTCCCAGGCCCAACACACCGCCCGGGTGAAGGTGGACGAGGAGGGCTGTGAGGCGGCGGCCTTCACCGTGGTGACGATGAATCCCACCTCCGCCGCCCCCCCCAACGATGAGGTGGACTTCACCCTGGACCGGCCCTTCCTGTTTGCCGTCACCGGGGATTCCGGCCTGCCCCTGTTCACCGGGGTGGTGAACCAGCCCAACGGATAAGATGATCGAAGGCCCTCCCCGTAAAAGCGGGGAGGGCCCTTGAACTGCCTTCCCCCTCCAAGGGGGAAGGCGGCATTTGCGAAGCAAATGACGGATGAGGGTGCGGACGTAATCAGGAGTGGGCTGTACTATCGCCCCCTCATCAGTCAGCCTGCGGCTGACAGCTTCCCCCCTGAGGGGGGGAAGCCTGGGGTGGTTCTGTGCTTACTCGCCCAGCACCGCCGCGCAGCGGGCGCACAGCTCCGCATGGTGGCCGTCCGTGCCGATGGATGCGTCGTGGTTCCAGCACCGGGGGCACTTGGGGGCGTCGGACAGCTTGACGGACACGGTGGCATCTGCATCCAGGTCAGCGGGCTCGCCGTCCTGTTTGGTTACCGTCACCTTGGACACGATGAACAAGGCTGCCAGGTCGGCCTCATCAAAGCCGGCCAGCACGTTTCCGGCCTCCCATCCCGCGTAAGCCTTTTCGGGCAGATGGAGCGTGACTTCCGCGTCCTGGTTCTTCTTGACGCCCTGCTCCCGGGCGTCCTCCAGGGCCTTGAGCACCACGTCCCGCACCTCCAGCAGCTTGTTCCAGCGGGCCGCCTCCGCCTCGTCCAGGGCCAGGGCGGGGTCGTAGTCCGGGATGTCGTTGAACAGCACGCATTCGGTGTCGTCCCCGGCCCGGTGGGGCATGGCGGTCCAGATCTCCTGGCTGGTGAAGGCCAGGATGGGGGCCAGCATCCGGGTCATGCCGTCCAGAATCAGGTACAGGGCGGACTGGGCGGAGGCGCGGCCCGCCTCGTCCCCGCAGTAGAGGCGGTCCTTGATGATGTCCAGGTAGAAGTTGGACATCTCCACCACGCAGAAGTTGTAGATGGCCCGGTATACGGCGTGGAACTCGTAGGCGTCATACCCGGCCCGCACGTCCCGCACCAGGTTGTTGAAGGCCGCCGCCGCCCACTTGTCCAGATCCAGCATATCCTTTACGGTCACGGCCCTGTCCGGGTCGAAGCCGTCCAGATTGCCCAGCATATACCGGGCAGTGTTGCGGATCTTCAGATAGGCCTGGGAGAGCTGCTTCATCAGCTCCGGGGAGATGCGCATATCCTGGGTGTAGTCCGCGGAGGACGCCCACAGCCGGAGCATATCCGCGCCGTAGTCCTTGATGATCTCATCGGGGGGCATGGCGTTGCCCAGGGACTTGTGCATGGCCTTGCCCTCGCCGTCCACCGTCCAGCCGTGGGTGATGATCTGCTTGTAGGGGGCCACACCGTTGCAGGCGATGGAGGTGAGCATGGAGGACTGGAACCAGCCCCGGTATTGGTCGCCGCCCTCCAGGTAGATGTCGGCGGGGTACTGGAGGTTTTCCCGCTGGGCCGCCACCGCCGCCCAGGTGGAGCCGGAGTCGAACCACACGTCCATAATGTCGTTTTCCTTGGAGAACTGGCTCTTGCCGCACTTGGGGCAGGCGAACCCGGGGGGGACAAGATCGCCCGCCTTGCGGTCAAACCACACGTTGGAGCCGTGCTGGCGGAACAGCTCCGCCACGTGGGAGATGGTCTCGGGGGTGACGATGGACTCCCCGCAGCTGTCGCAGTAGAACACCGGGATGGGCACGCCCCACACCCGCTGGCGGGAGATGCACCAGTCGCTGCGCTCGGTGATCATGGACACCATGCGGTCCTTGCCCCAGGCGGGGTGCCACTGAATGCCGTCGCAGGCTTTGACGGCCTGATCCTTGATGGCGTCCACCGAGCAGAACCACTGCTCGGTGGCCCGGTAGATGATGGGGTGCTTGCACCGCCAGCAGTGGGGGTAGGAGTGGGTGATGCTCGCCTTGGCCAGCAGGAAGCCCTCCGCCTCCAGGTCGGCCACCACCATATCGTTCCCCTTGGCGTAGAACTGGCCGTTGTAGCGGGCGTCGGTCATCACGCCCTTGGCGTTCACAGGGACGGGCACGCCGATGTGGGTCAGCCCCGCGTTGTCGTACCGCTGGCAGACCTCGAAGTCCTCGCCGCCGAAGCCGGGGGCAGTGTGGACGCAGCCGGTGCCCGCGTCCAGGGTGACGTGATCGCCGTTGAGGATCACGCTGTCCTGGTCCAGCAGGGGGTGCTTGGCCACCATCAGCTCGAAGTCGGACCCCTTGAGGGTGGCGAGAACCTTGCAGGCGTCAAAGTCCAGCCCCGCCTGCTTGCACACGCCCTCGGCCAGTTCCTTGGCCAGCACATAGACCTCCCCGTTGGGGGCCTGGAGCAGAACATAATCGAAGTCCGCATTCAGGGAGATGGCGGTGTTGCCGGGGATGGTCCAGGGGGTGGTGGTCCAGATCACGAAGAACAGCCTGCTGAGGTCGCAGTATTGGGCCAGCTTGCCCTTGTCGTCCTTCACGGGGAACTTGACGAAGATGGTGGTGCAGGGGTCGTCCTGGTAGTCGATCTCCGCCTCCGCCAGGGCGGTCTGGTCGTGGGGGCACCAGTAGACGGACTTCATGCCCTTATAGATGAGGCCCTTTTCCGCCATCTTGCCGAAGACCTCGATCTGCTTGGCCTCAAACTCGGGCAGCAGGGTGATATAGGGGTTCTCCCACTCGCCCAGCACGCCCAGACGCTGGAACTGCCCGGTCATTTTGCCGATATACTGGGTGGCGAACTCCTTGCACTTGTCCCGGAACTCGGGGACAGTCATGTCCTCCCGCTTGACCTTCTTGTCCTTGAGCACCGCCGTCTCGATGGGCAGGCCGTGGGTGTCCCAGCCGGGGACGTAGGGGGCGCAGAAGCCCGTCATGTTCTTGTACTTGACGATGATGTCCTTGAGGATCTTGTTCATGGCGGTGCCGATGTGGATATTGCCGTTGGCGTAGGGGGGGCCGTCATGGAGGACAAACCGGGGCTTGCCCGCGTTCTTGTCCATCAGTTTGCGGTAGGTGATCTTGGCCCACTCGGGGTTGAGCAGCTCCGGTTCCCGCTTGGGCAGGCCCGCGCGCATGGGGAAGCTGGTGCGGGGCAGGTGGACGGTCTGGTTGTAGTCCATATTGTGGTTCCTCCTAAATAGAATATAAAGAATACGACTTGCGACTGTGGGTCTGCGGCTATGTGTAGGGGCGCACATCGTGCGCCCGTCTACCGGGCGTGCTCGTGATATGCTTTCCTTAGATAGCTCTATCGTGCCGCGCGCCCAGCGTCTGGCATAATTGTTTCAGCTGATGCAGGAAAGGCTTCAGTACCGTTTGGTCAATCCGGAACTCAAAGGTGAGGGTGTGCGCTCCCCCATCCCGGCCCCGCAAGAGGCCGGCGACCTCAATCTGCCCCGTTTTATAGAGGATGAATTTCAGCCAGTTACCCCAATCAATATCTCGAAATTCCACCTCATGGAGCTGGAACTGGCACATTTTCTCCAAATCCTCTGTAAATTGAAGGATGTCCTTCCAGTCGCACTCCCAGCCGCCCAGTCCGGCAAATTCCCCGGACACTACCTTCACATAGCATTCCGTGTTATAGCTGCCAAGACGCGCTTCCTCCGGGCTGTGGCGGATGTCCCGGAAGGCCAGCAGGTTCTCGCCATAGCGCAGTTCAACGGGAGCAAAACGCAATAGTTCGCCATAATCATCCCGCATATCCGCCATCCTTTCCATAAAAAACGCCCCTGTCCCCCAAAGGAGACAAAGGCGCGAACCTCTGCGGTACCACTCCAATTCCGCATAACAACGATGCGGCACTCGTGCGCGCTGTAACGGGCACACCCGGCGGAGCCTACTTGCGAGCTGTCTGAGACAGTCGCGTTGGGTCCGCGGCTCACAGGGGATCTTCGCCGGGGCCGCCCCGCCGCCCTCGCACCATGCGGGCGGCTCTCTGAGGGGAGGTTTGCCGGGTACTCGTCCTGATCGAAGCCTTGCTGTTTTGATTCCTCCCCCGCCGGAGGCGGGGGAGGAATGAGATATGCTTTTTCCGCGTCCGCCCCGGAGAGCGGACGCTATTTATAGTATCGTCAAAACCGGAATTTGTCAACCGTTTTCCGAAGAAAAACTCCACAAAAATCCGGGGGGACGGCCCGTTACAGGTAAGGGCAGTCCTTGGGCAGCACGTTGCAGAAGGCCAGGGACAGGAAGGACACGTCCGCGCTGTCGCTGCGGGAGGTGATGGCCACCGGGATCTTCGCCCCCACAATGACGCCGCAGGTGCGGGCGTGGGCGTGCATCTGCCAGCCCTTCACGATCAGATTGCCCGCCAGCAGGGAGGGGGCCACAATGCCGTCGAACTCGCCGCACAGGGGGTTGTCGTAGCCCTTCAGCCGGGCGGCCTCCTTGGACAGGATCAGGTCGTAGGCGATGGGGCCCACCAGATTGCAGGCGGCGATGGCGTGCCGCTGGTGCTCCTTCACCAGATCCCGGGCCTCGATGGTGTCGTTCATGTGGAAGCTGGGCTGTTCCACCAGGGCCAGCAGGGCGATGTTGGGGGTCTCGTCCTCCACGTAGCGCAGGGTGTCCACCATGTTGCGGAGGATGTCCTTCTTCTGGGCCAGGGTGGGCCGGACGGTGACGGTCACGTCCCCGATGGCGATGAGTTTGGGGTATTCGGGCATACTCACCAGGTCGATGTGGGTGATGAGCCGCTTGGTGCGCAGGCCGTTCTTCTTGTCCAGCAGGGGCAGGAGGAACTCCCGGGTCTGGGTGCTGCCCCGCATGAGCACGTCGCCCCGGCCCTGGTTGATGAGGTCGATGGCCTTCTGGGTCAGGTTGTCCCCGGGCTGGGCGGGCACCAGATCAAAGTCCCGCTTGTCCAGGCCCAGCCGCTCCAGCAGGGGGCGGATTTTGGCCTCCTCCCCCACCAGGACGGGGTGGGCGAAGCCCTCCTCCGCGGCGTGGAACGCGCCCAGGAGGATGTTTTCCGCGTCCGCCCCGGCGATGACCACCCGGCTGCGCCGGCCCGCGGCTCTTGCCTTGTCTACGATCTGCTCAAAGTTCTGCACGGCCATGACGATCACTCCTCACTCTCTCAGTCGGGCGGATGCCCAAATTCTTCTGAGAATATCATACCACAGTTTTCCGCCGCGCACAAGGAGAAATCACGGCTTTGCCGCCAAAAAAGCGTGCCATCCGCCCCGCTCCCGGTGCCCGGTCACGGCGAAGCCGTTCCCTTCCAGGGCGGCGCGGACCTCGTCCTGCCGTCCCTCAATGATGCCGGAGGTGAGGAACACGCCGTCCGGGGCCAGAAAGTCCCCGGCCCTGGCGGACAGGGGGATGATCACGTCCGCCACGATGTTGGCCAGCACCACCCGGTTTTGGCCGGGGTTCAGCCTGCCGGCCAGCCTTTTGTCCGTGAGCACGTCCCCGGCGTACACCGACAGGCGGTCCGGGCCAATACCGTTGAGAGCGGCGTTCTCAAAGGCCACGTCCGCCGCCTTGGGGTCAATGTCCACCCCCGCCGCCCGGGACGCCCCCAGGGCCAGGGCGGCGATGGCCAGAATCCCCGAGCCGCAGCCCAGGTCCAGCACCCGGTCCCCGGGGCGAAGCGTCCCCTCCAGCAGCTCCAGGCAGAGCTGGGTGGTGGGGTGGCTCCCGGTGCCGAAGGTGAGGCCGGGGTTGAGGTAGAGCGGCGTCCGGCCCTCCGGCACGGGGCGGCCCCGCATCCAGTCGGGGACGATGTAGATCCGCTTCCCCACCGGGATGGGCTGGTAGTATTTCTGCCAGGAGGTGGCCCAGTCCTCCTCCCGGAGGGAGACGGTCTGAGGCTCGTACTCCTCCAGCCCGGCCAGGTACTGCCGGAGCTGCCCCTGGCCCTCCGGACTGTCCGGGACGTAGAATTTCACCCGGCTGGCCCCTTTCATCCGCTGGGCCAGCCCCTCGTCCACGTAGTCCCAGTACTGGCGGTTCTGCTCCAGAAAGCGGAGGAAATCGCCCTCATCCTCCACCACCAGCCCGGTCATGCCGTTGTATGTGAGGACGGCGCATACGCCGTCCAATTTGTCCGCCGGGACGGGGAGGGTTACTTCCAACCATCTGTCGTTCATAGGCACTCCTTTTCGTTGGTTCGCCGTAGGGGAGGGGCTTGTCCCCTCCCGCCTTGAAGGGACAGGAACCCTTTTCCCGGGAGGGGCAAGCCCCTCCCCTACTTCACCTTGATCTGCTTCACGCTGTCCAGGCGGATCAGCTTTTCGCACTCCTTCTTTTTGCCCTCGCCGGCCAGGACAAGGGCCCAGTCCTCGTCGGCGTCCAGGATTCTGCACTGCTTCCCCGTGATGTCTCCGTCGCTGGTCTCCAGGGTGAGCTCCACGGTTTTGCCCACCTGCTTGCGCACCTGGTCCCCCAGGCCCGCCGTCCCGCCGGGGCGGATGCCGTTGTCCCGGAGAATCCGCTCCAGCCGCCGCACCTTGTCATACAGGAAAATGATCCCGATAAAGGCAAACATCCCAAAGTATTCCATGATCCGCCCCTCCTCAGCTCAGCTCCAGGGGGGAGCGGCGGGCCGCCTCCCCGTCCTTGAGGAAGGTGATGGTGCTGATGGCGGACAGGGGGATGAGCCGCACCTCGTTCTTCTGAGGCTTCTTCTGGTTCACCACCACCTCCACGTTGGCCCAGGCCCCATCGAAGTCCTGGATGACGCACCACTCGTGGAACGCGGGCATACCGCTGTCGTCCTCGTAGAAGGTGAGCTTCACCCGCTTCCCCTGGGCCTGCTTCAGCAGGCGGGTCACCGGGGCCTTTACCGGGTTCCCCTTCTCGTCCACCCCGTCCTGGAGGAGGTAGTCGCAGCTCACCTCCAGGATCTGGGCCATGCGGACCAGCTTGTCCGTCTCCGGCCAGGCGGCCCCCGACTCCCAGCGGCTCACCGCCTGCCGGGTGACTTCCAGTTTCTCCGCCAGCTGCTCCTGGGTCAGGTTCTTGGCCCGCCGGGCGTCCGCCAGCTTGTTTCCTAAACTCATTTTGCCTCACCTCATAGACCGGGGCGCATTCCCCGTTGATGCCCTCAGCATAGCAGATCCAGACCGTTTGAACAGCGTTTTCCCGTTTCCAAATGTAACGTTTGGGTTGCGCGGCCCTGTTTTTTCACAGATCCAGCATGATCCGCTCAATACCCGCCACCGCGTCCGCCACCATGGCCTCCACGTCCAGGGCCTGCTCCGCCTCGTCCAGCTCCTCGGGCTTGGGCTTGGTGCGGGGGTGCTTGGGCGTGAACACGGTGCAGCAGTCCTCGTAGGGGAGGATGGAGGTCTCGAAGGTGCCGATTTTCCGGGACACCCGGACGATCTCCTCCTTGTCCATCCCCACCAGGGGCCGCAGGACGGGGAGGGTGCATACCGCATCGGTGCACACCATGGCGTCCAGGGTCTGGCTGGCCACCTGGCCCACCGACTCTCCCGTCACCAGGGCGTGGATGCCGTTTTTCTCGGCCACCCGGCAGGCGATGCGCATCATGAACCGCCGCATGAGGATGGTGAACAGCTCCTCGGGGCAGGAGCGGCGCAGCTCCTCCTGGATTTTGGTGAAGGGCACCACGTGGACGCACTGCTTGCCCGTGTAGGGCACCAGCAGGCGGGCCAGCTCCAGCACCTTCTCCTTGGCCTCCGGGGAGGTGTAGGGGTAGGAGTAGTAGTGGATCATGTCCACGATCACCCCCCGCTTGGCGATCATCCAGGAGGCCACCGGGGAGTCGATGCCGCCGGACAGCAGGGACAAGGCCCTGCCCCCCATGCCCACGGGCAGGCCCCCCGCCCCCGGCTCCGGGTCGGCGTGGACGTAGGCGTCGAAGTCCCGGACCTCCACGTGGACGGTGAGCTCCGGGCGGTGCATATCCGCCGTCAGGTGGGGGAAGCGGTCGTGAAGCTCGCCCCCCACGTACTGGGACAGCTGGATGGAGGTCATGGGGAAGGACTTGTCCGCCCGCTTGCTCTCCACCTTGAAGGAGCGGGCGGCGGACAGCTTGTCCCCCAGGTAGGCGGCGGCGCACTGGACGATGGCGTCCTTGTCCTTGGGGCAGGCCCTGGCCCGGCACAGGCCCACCGCCCCGAACAGCTTGGTCATGGCCTCCCAGGCTCCTTCGAAGTCCGCCCCCTCGTCCAGCGGCTCCACGTAGGTGGTGGACTGGCGGGTGTATACCTTGAACTGGCCGTATTTCTTCAGCCGCCGCTTGGCGTTGCCCATGAGCTTTTCCTCAAAGCCCCGGCGGTTCAGGCCCTTCAATACCATTTCGCCCTGCTTGAGCAGGATAATCTCTCCCATGTCAATTCCCTTGCTTTCTTCAATGTGTCAAATATGCTGTCTTTCCGTGGGCTGTAGGGGAGGGGCTTGCCCCTCCCGTGGGAAAGGGTCTCTGACCCTTCAAGGAGGGAGGGGCAAGCCCCTCCCCTACATGGTCGGCGATGGACGTGTGCCACCGGCACACATCGCCCTGCCCCTACCGGCGGGCCCGGGCCAGCGTCAGGCCCACCACGGCCTCCGCCCCGGCGGACCGCAGGCAGGCGGCGCACTCGCCTAAAGTGGAGCCGGTGGTCACCACGTCGTCCACCAGAACCACCCGCTTTCCGGCCAGATCCAGCCCTGGCAGGGCCCGGTAGGCCCCGGCGATGTTGGCGCGGCGGTCCTCCTCCGATTGCAGGCGGGACTGCTCCCCGGCGGCCCGGATCTTCTCCAGGGTCGGGGCCACGGGCAGGGCGGCAGCTTCCCCCACCCGGCGGGCCAGCAGCTCCGCCTGATCGTAGCCCCTCTGCTTTCTCCGTTTCGGGTGGAGGGGTGCCCAGGTGACCAGATCCACCCCGCCGTCCCAGCGGTCGGACAGGCACTGGGCCATCAGTTCCCCGAACAGGGCGGCGTGGGCCGCGCCGCCGTTGAACTTGTAGCGGTGGACGCCCTCCCGCACCCCATCCCGGTACCACAGCGGGGACAGGCAGGCGTCGCAGCCCGCCATTGGCCCGCCCGGGCCGTCCGTCCAGGGCAGATCCCCCTGGCACAGGGCGCACATACCCGCCTCGCCCCGCTCCAGCACCTGGCCGCAGAAGGGGCACTTGGGCGGGTAGAGCAGCCCCAGGAGGGCGGTGAGCAGCTTCACTGTCCGCCGTCCCCGGGCAGGGGGTCGATGGGGCCGTTTTTCTTCTCAAACTCCAGCACACACTGGTTCATCAGGTAGAGGATCTGACGGCTCATGGAGCGGCCCTCGTAGGCCGCCACCGACTGGAATTTGTCGTGAAGCTCCCGGTTCATTCGGATGGTGAGGTAGATTTTGTCCTTCATTGGCCCAGCCCCCTTTGCAGGCAGTCATAGCACAACAATAGCGGTTAGATTGATTTTTAGCGAAAATTCAAGGCGTTTTTAAGGCATAAAATGTGCGGGAAGGACGGGAGAAAAAGTGAGGCGGAATGCACAAAAACATCTTGCGCGGCACCCTCCGCTGTGCTACAATCTGTTTTAGCACCGCGGGACGTGCTCATGAGCCCCATGGGGCTCAGCAGTTTCAATGAAACTGCTGATAGGCTCTGGAACAGGCATGGCGCGGATAGCGGGAGCACAATCGCACGAGAGGAGCACAAAGTATGATGAGGAAGAAACTGTTCAGCGCGCTGCTGGCCGCCGCCATGGTGTTTGGCCTGCTGTGCACCCCGGCGTTCGCGGCGGGGAAGGCGGATACCCTGGCTGACATCAATAAGGATGACAGCATCTGGGTGGGCGTGACCAACAAGGGGGCCCTGACAAAGCTCCGCACCTTTAAGGTGCGGGAGTGGGGATACGGGGACGACGACACAATTACGAAGGGCGAGGCTGTTGAGGAGTTCTCTATCAATGTGGTCGAGCTGCCCCTGGGTGTCACTCTGGCCGCAGGTCCCGGCAATCAGTTCCTGGAGAACATCTGGGCGTACTCGGACCCGGACGGCGACGGGATTTTTGACGAGCGTCTGGGGAAAAACACCTATGACGAAAAGGGCGGGTATGTCAGCTCTGAGATTGTTCCTGTGTCCACAGCAGGGCCGCTGACCGATACCGATACCGAGGTTCATTTCAACGCCTTTGACTGGGGGACTGGGGCGAACTTCCTCGAGCCGTACTTGAACATCTTTCCGGCCTACCGCACTCTCACCACCGACTATCTGGTGGAGAAATTTGGCGCGAACACCCTGATGCTGTTCTGGGATGAGGAGCAGGAAAACTATTTCGCGTTCCTTCTCACGGGCAAGGCGGCCCAGGCAGGGGTGGTCAAGTCGCTGGAGTCTCAGGGCGTGTTTTTCTCTGCCCTTGGCGATGTGGTCAGCGGCTGGGCCGTGGAGCCGGTGAACACCGCGATCGCAAAGGGCATTTACGCCGAGACTGTGGAGGAAAGCCATAATTACAACCTGACGGGAAGCATTACCCGCGGGGAGTTCGCAACGATCGCCATGTACCTGTACGGCGCGATGGCGAATACGAATGATTTTACCCGCCCTGTTGAAAGTCCCTTCGTGGATGTGGACGAGAGCAACCCCAACTTCAAATACATCCTGGGAGCCTATGAGCTGGGCATTGTGCAGGGCAATTCCACCACTGCCAAGACCTTCGGCCCCAATGAGCTGGTGAGCCGCCAGGATGCGGCGTTGATGCTCTCCCGGGTGTATGAGGCAGTGGGCGGGAAGATCCCCGCTGGGGCCTCCACCACCTTCGACGACAACGGCGAGATCGGCTCCTGGGCCATGGACGCCGTGGCCTTCATGAGCTCCAAGGGGATCATCAACGGGATGGGCGGCAACCGCTTCGATCCCAGGGGGAACGCCAGCGTGGAGCAGGCGTTGAAGATTGCCGTGGAAATGATGGATAAGCTGGACGCGTAAGCACCAAAAAACACCGCCCGGAGGTTCCCTCCGGGCGGCATTTTTCGCGGTTGTTACAGCAGGCAGATGATCAGGGTAAGGAGCATAAAGACCACCGCCACCCATTTGGTCATGCGGGCCAGCCGTGCGTCGGCGGACTTGGCCTTGTTCTTGGACAGGAAGGTGTCCGCGCCGCCGGCGATGGCACCGGACAGGCCCGCGCTCTTGCCGGACTGGAGCATGACGATGGCCACCAGGGCCAGGGCCACGAGGAAGTAGATGACGGACAGGACGATCTGGGGGGTAGTCATGTGACTCATATCCTTTCAGTTGAGGGTTGTCATTGGGATGGGCGGTGTGCCCGCACAAGTGTATGCTATGATACCATATCCGGGGGCGGATTGCAAGTTTTTTTCGCAAATCCTTGACGGAACCGGCGGCGGGGCCTATAATGGAGCGGATAAAACCCGGACGGCGGCCCGGTGGAAGCCGCGTCCCACGCCATGAGCCGCCTGCCCCGGCAGACGGCTCGCTTCCTTTTGCGGCGGGGCCGGGGGACAGGAGGCGGACGGTCTCCGCCTGTTTGAAGGAGGAAGTCAAATGCGCGTGATGGCCATCGACTACGGCGACGCCCGGACGGGGGTGGCGGTGTCCGACGCCGCCGGACTGCTGGCGGGGTATACCACGGTGATCCCCAGCCGGGACCCGGCGCGGGCGGCGGCGGAGATCGCCCGGATCGCGGCGGAGCGGCAGGTGGAGGAGCTGGTGCTGGGCTTCCCCCGGAACATGGACGGCACCGAAGGCCCCAGGGCGGAGCTGTACCGGGCCTTCGCCGCCCTGGTGGAGGAGCGGGCGGGTATGCCCGTCCGCCTGTGGGACGAGCGGCGCACCACCATCGAGGCCCACCAGATCCTCCACGCCGCCGGGAAGCGGGAGAAGGCCCACAAAAAGAACGTGGACGCGGTGGCGGCGTCCCTGATTTTGGAGGGGTATCTGGCCTTCCGCGCCCGCAATCCGTAAAAAGCGTCAGCTCAGTTTCGTCCCGCAATCCGCGCAGAACCGCGCGTTCCCGCTTACCTCGGCACCGCAGCCGGGACAGGTGCGCCTGGCCCGTACCGGCGCGCCGCAGCCAGGGCAGAACCTGGCCGAGGCGGGGAGGGGGCCGCCGCAGGCGGCGCACACGGAAGCCGCGCCGGGGCTCATCTCCATGATGTCCATGGCGGGCTGTCCATGCAGCATAGTGAGCCGCTCCACAAAGCTGAAAATCTCCTGAGGGAGCTTATCCTGCCCGATGGCACCGATGGCGGCGGTGATCATCAGCGGCGCGAACACCAGATAGCCCACGGTGGCCGCGCCCAGCTTGTCCACCCACCGGCCCGCGCCGATGTCCACCGTCAGATAGTCCTCGTGTGTGGTGAGCTTGACCTGGACGGCCTTGTCCATCCCGGCAAACTTTTTCCAGCCGTCGGTTTGGCGGGCCTGGATGAAGTAGATGTTTTCCGCCTGGGCCACACCCTCTGTCTCCATATTTTTCTGGAAACGAAGGTAATCCTCCAGCTCCCGGGCCACGTCGGCCAGGGTGAGCGTCCCCAGCCGGTATACTTTTGCGTCTGCCATGCCGGCACCTCCATCCTTTTGTGATATCCCCTGCGGGGCGATGCTGCTGCGTGAAACGTCTTAAGAAGCGGGGCCCGATGAGTCATCGGGCCCCGCAGAGCGTCCTATACAGAACCTGCGTCCTGGCGGGCCGCGGCCCGGAATCTTATGCCAGCTCCGCCGTATCCAGCGCGATCATCAATTCCTCGTTGGTGGGGATGAGCAGCACCTTCACCTTGGAGTCGATGGCGGAGATGATGGCCTCCTTGCCCCGGACGTTGTTGGCGTCGGCGTCCATCTTCACGCCCATGAACTCCAGGTGGCCGGCGATGCTCAGCCGCTGCTGGGCGTCGTTCTCGCCCACGCCGGCGGTGAAGATGATGGCGTCCACCCCGCCCATGGCGGCGGCGTACGCGCCGATGTACTTCTTCACGCCGTAGCTGAACATATCCAGTGCCAGCGCGGCCCGGGCGTTGCCCTGCTCGGCGGCGGAGCCCAGATCCCGGAAGTCGGAGGACACGCCGGACACGCCCTGCACGCCCGACTTCTTGTTCAGCACGTTGAGCATCTCCTTGATGTCCATGCCGTACTTGTTCATCAGGAACTCCAGGATGCCCGCGTCCAGATCGCCGGAGCGGGTGCCCATGGGCAGGCCCGCCAGGGGGGTGAAGCCCATGGAGGTGTCCACGCTCTTGCCGTGGAAGACGGCGGCGATGGACGAGCCGTTGCCCAGGTGGCAGGAGATGAGCTTCAGGGACTCGATGGGCTTGCCCAGCATATCCGCCGCCCGCTGGGTGACGTACTTGTGGCTGGTGCCGTGGAAGCCGTAGCGGCGGACCTTGTCCTTCTCGTAGTACTCATAGGGCAGGGCGTAGGTGTAGGCCACGGGGGGCATGGTCTGGTGGAAGGCGGTGTCGAACACGGCCACCTGGGGCACGTCCGGGCCCATGACGGCGGAGCACGCCTTGATGCCGGTGATGTTGGCGGGGTTGTGGAGGGGGGCCAGGGGGATGCACTCCTCCAGGGCGGCCATCACCTTGCCGTCGATCTTCACGGAGGAGGCGAAGGTCTCGCCGCCGTGGACCACCCGGTGGCCCACCGCCTGGATCTCCTTCATGGAGCCGACTACGCCGTTGGCGGGGTCCACCAGGGCGTCCAGCACGGCCTGGATGGCCTCCGAATGGGTGGGCATGGCCACGTCCTTGGCGTCGATGGTCTCCTTGCCGGGGGCCTTATAGGTGAATTTGCCGTCGATGCCGATGCGCTCGCACAGGCCCTTGGCCAGCACCGCCTGGGTGTCGGTGTCCAGCAGCTGGTACTTCAGGGACGAGCTGCCGGCGTTGATTACCAGAACTTTCATGTTCCGCACTCCTTTGTTCCGGGGCGATCTCAGGGGCCCCAAAAATGATTATGGTCAGAACCGTTCCGCACAACCCTCTCTCTTTGCGGAATTATGCGGTTTTGCTTTACTTCGCCCTGCCTTTGGGGGTATAATACCCCAGGGCGGCGAAGCCGGGACGGGCGGACCCGCCCCCATACCGGACATATTATACTACGATGGCCCGGATATCGCAAGTATTTTTCTCGGTTTTACCAAAAAGAGACAACCCGGCCTGTCCGGGGGAGGGGAGGGCGGGCCGTGGAGACTGCGGGCATTGTGGCGGAGTATAACCCCTTCCACGGGGGGCACGCCTTCCACATCGCGGAAACCCGGCGGCGGCTGGGCGGGTGCGCCGTGGTGGCGGTGATGAGCGGGAACTGGATCCAGCGGGGGGAGTGCGCCGTGCTGGACAAGTGGACCCGGACCCGGGCGGCCCTGGAGGGCGGCGTGGATCTGGTGCTGGAGCTGCCCACCCCCTGGGCGGTGTCCTCGGCGGAGTCCTTCGCCCGGGGGGCGGTGGAGCTTCTGGCGGCGTCCGGCGTGGTGACCTGCCTGTCCTTCGGCAGCGAGTGCGGGGAGGCGGACAGGCTCCGGCAGGTGGCGGACTGCCTGGACAGCCCCCGCTACCCGGACGCGCTGCGGCGGTTTTTGGAGGAGGGCGCGCCCTTCGCCCTGTGCCGCCAGCGGGCGGCGGAGGAGCTGCTGGGGCCGGAGCTGGCTGGCCTGCTGGCCTGCCCCAACAACAATCTGGGCGTGGAGTATCTCCGGGCTTTGAACGCCCTGGGCAGCGGCATCCGGCCCGTCACCGTCCGGCGGGCGGGGGCGGGGCATGACGGCGGGGACCATCCGGACTATCCCTCCGCCTCCTTCCTGCGGGGGGAGGTGCTGTCCGGGCGGGTTCCGGCGGACAACCCCGCCAGCCTGGCCTGGGGGGAGCGGTGGATGCTGGCCGTCCTGCGGGCCATGGACGAGGAGGACTTCGCCGCCCTGCCCGACTGCGGGGAGGGGCTGTCCCGGCGGATCTACCGGGCCGTCCGGCAGGGGAGATCGCTGGAGGAGGTCTACGGGCTGGCGAAAACCAAGCGGTACGCCCACGCCCGGATACGGCGGGCCGCGCTGTGGGCCGCGCTGGGGCTGAGGGCGGCGGACAGGCCGGACCGCCCGCCCTATCTCCGGGTGCTGGGGGCGACCGGACAGGGCCGCGCCCTGCTGCGGGAGATGAAAACCAGGGCGGCCCTCCCGGTGATCACCAAGCCCGCCCACGGCAGGGGCGTCCCCCTGCTGGAGCTGGAGGCCCGGTGCACCGACCTGTACCAGCTGTGCCGCCAGGAGCCGGGTCCGTGCGGGCTGGAGTGGACGACGAATCCGGTTATGCTGTAACCGACAGGCGGCCCAGCTTCATCCTCGGCAAGGGGGTTATTATGAGGGATTTCAGTGAGGTGCTCCGCGGGCTGCGGGCAGAAAAAGGGTAGCCCAAAAGACGCCTGGGGAAGTTCTGGGCGTCAGCGACCGCAACATCCGTTTTTACGAAACCGGAGAGCATCGGCCTGATTTTGAGGGCCTGTTAATCCTGGCCGACTATTTCCAGTTGTCCCTGGACTATCTGGTGGGCCGGAGTGAAGAAAGGAAGTCAGAAACATGAGAGCCTGTGAACGCCTGCTGAAGTATGTGAGGATCAACACCCAGTCCTCCCCGGAGACGGGGACCACCCCCTCCACCCCCGGTCAGTGGGAGCTGGCCCGCCTGCTGGTGGACGAGCTGAAGGAGCTGGGGCTGGAAAACCCCTCCGTCAACGAGTTCTGCACCGTCACCGCATGGCTGCCCGCCACCACCGGGCTGGAGCACGTCCCCGCCCTGGGCCTGCTGGCCCACCTGGACACCGCCCCCGCCTTTTCCGGGAAGAACGTGAACCCCATCGTCCATGAGAATTACGGCGGCGGCGACATCGTCCTGCCCAAGGAGGGCCGGGTGATCCGGGCGGCGGACTTCCCCTGGCTGTCCCGGTTCCAGGGGAAAACCGTCATCACCGCCGACGGCTCCACCCTGCTGGGCGCGGACGACAAGGCGGGGATCGCCGAGATCATGACCCTGTGCGAGCGGCTGATGGCGGAGCGTATTCCCCACGGGCGGCTGTGCGTGGCCTTCACCCCCGACGAGGAGATCGGCGAAGGCCCCGACCATTTCGACGTGGCCGCTTTCGGGGCAGAGTACGCCTACACCGTGGACGGCTCCGCCCCCGGCGTCATTGCCTATGAGAACTTCAACGCCGCCTCCGCGGTGGTGGACATCACCGGCGTGTCCGTCCACCCCGGCGCGGCCAAGGGGATCATGGAAAACGCCCTGTTGATCGCCCAGGAGTTCAACGCCCTTCTGCCGCCGGACGCCATCCCCGGCAAAACCGAGGGCTACCAGGGCTTTTTCCACCTGGACGGGCTGAATGGCACCGCCGCCGCCTGCCGGATGGAGTATATCGTCCGGGATCACGACAAGGGGGAGTTCACGGTGAAAAAGGCCCTGCTGGAGCGGGCCGCCGCCCAGGTGCAGGCCGCCCACCCCGCCGCCCAGATCCAGGTGACCCTGACGGACAGCTACTATAATATGAAGGAGAAGCTGGCGGACTGCGCCCACCTTATTGACAACGCCAACAAAGCGGCGGAAATGGCGGGCCTCACCCCCGCCGCCGAGGCCATCCGGGGCGGCACCGATGGGGCGCGGCTCAGCTTTATGGGCCTGCCCTGCCCCAACCTGGGCACCGGGGGATATAACTTCCACGGCCCCCTGGAGCTGGCCTGCGCGGAGGAAATGGACACCGTGGTGGATATCCTGCTGAACATCGTCCGGTTGTACGCGGAATAATTTAACAGTTTATTGATTACTTTTCCGGAGGACGGGGCTATAATGGTTTGAACGTCCCGAAAAGGAGGGCTTCCCTTTGCTATACCGAAACAACCACTACGGTCCCATCGACAAGTTCTGCTCCCGGCACCCCCGGTTCGGCATCCCTAACCTGATGATGTACATCGCCTTTGCCCAGGTCGCCGTGTTCTTTGTGGATCTGCTTTTTCGGGGCTGGGGCAGCAGCATTCTGTGCTTCTGGGGGCCGGATATCCTCCGGGGGCAGGTGTGGCGGCTGTTCACCTTTGTGCTGGTGCCCAACAGCGGCAATCCCTTCTATCTGCTGCTGGGCTGCTATTTCTACTATTGGATCGGCTCCATGCTGGAACGGGAGTGGGGCACCGCCAAGTTCAGCCTGTTCTACCTCAGCGGCATTGTGCTGTCCGCCATCCTGACCATATTCCTCACATTAGCCAACCCGAGAATGGCCGCCGCCCTGGAGCAGATTGGACTGTCCTATGTAAACCTGGGCTATTACCTGAACCTGTCCATCTTCCTGGTCATTGCCACGCTGTATGGTGAGATGCAGGTGCTGCTGTTCTTCGTCATCCCGATCAAGATGAAGTGGATGGCCATCATCGACGTGGTGCTGATCCTGGCGGAGGTGGTGCAGTATGCCCAAGGCGGGTTCTGGATCTTTGCCCTGGCACCCCTGCCCAGCTTTATCAACTACTTCATCTTCACCTGGCCCTTCTGGTCGATGAAGCTGGGCTTCGCCCGCCGCAGGGCGGACCCCCAGGTGATCAACTTCAAGAGGGCTCAGAGGCAGGCCCAGAAAAAGGCCCAGGAGACGGGGGGCTACCTCCACAAGTGCGCGGTGTGCGGGATCACGGATCAGGACAATCCCAATATGGAGTTCCGGTACTGCTCCAAGTGCGACGGGTACTACTGTTACTGCGCCGACCATATCAACAACCATATCCACATTCACGAGGATTAAGAACCTGTATTCACAGCCGAGGATGCCGGCTGGCCGAGGGATTTTTCCGTCAGGCAAGGCGAATTTTCGCCGGAATACTTTGTGTATTGCAAGAAAATTCAACGCAGCATGGCGGAAAAAGACCCGGCCAGACGGCGTTTGAGGTTGTGAATACAGGTTCTAAAGGAAGTCCCCCGCCGGGCGGCGGGGGACTTCTGCGTCCGCGAGGATTAAGAAACGGAACGAAAAGACCTTTTTCACACGCTGAGGCCCCGGAGGAGATCCTCCGGGGCCTTGCTTCGCGCCGTCAGTCCCAGTACGCCACGGCCCAGCAATCGAAATTCTCCACGGCGAACCCCGCGTCCCGGAGCGTCTCCGCCCGGGGCCCCTGCTCCACCACATAGACGCAGGCCCGGTCCGGCTCCTCCGGCCCGGTGAGAAACCGGAACCGTCCGAAGCCCTCCACGTCCAGGAAGGGGCTGGGGTAGTTGGTATAGCGCACTGTGTCCCGGTACTCCTCCGGCTCCTGCCCGCTGTAGAACAGCACCCGGGCGTAGTTGGCCCCCCGGTCCACCCGGATCTCCCCCGGGCGGGAGAGGGCCGCGTCCACCGCCTGCTCAAGCCCCGCGCCAAAGTGGGACCGGGTCTCCTGGGCGTAGTCTGTGAAATAATACCCGGCAAACCGGACAAACAGGGCCGCATAGATCAGGAGAGGGACCGCCAGCGTCCGGGGATCCAGCCTGCCGCACAGCACCCACGCCCCCAGCCCCGCCAGCAGGACCACCGGAATCCACAGGCTGTTCACCCGGTTCACGTTGGCGTCGATGGTGAGGCCCTGGAGCAGGCCCGCCGCGAGCTGGATCAGCAGGAGGGCGGCGGGGCGGATCTGCCGGAGGGACAGCCCCTCCCATGCCTCCCGGACAGTCCAGGCCAGCCCCGCCAGGGCCAGGGGCAGGGTGCCGTAGTAGAACAGGCCGAACCGCTCCGTACCGTTCCAGGGCAGGCCGTCCCCCTGCTGCCGGAGGAGGTCCAGCAGTCTGGCGGCCCGGGCGGGGATGCGGGACAGGGAGAACTCGCCGCCCCGCATCACCACCAGCCGGGGGACGGTGAAGGGGCCGAGGCGCAGCTCCGGCAGCACCCCCCAGTTTACCAGCAGGAACAGCATCAGCGGCAGGGCCAGGGCCAGCAGCACCCCCGCCGACAGCCAGGTCCAAAGCCCCTCCCGCCCCCGGAGGCGGAGCCGCCCGCACCACAGGGCATACCCCGCCTGGAGCAGCAGGATCAGGGGGACGAAGGGCCAAAGGGTGGCGTAGCAGTACAGGGCCAGCCCGTACATCAGGGCGGAGGGCAGGAGCCAGCGGCTGTCCTCCATGCCCCGCAGGAAGAAATACAGTCCGAACAGCAGGAAGCCGGGGGCCAGGTTGGACTCCAGCCCCCACCGGGACAGCATCACGTGCCACGGGCACACCGCCAGCAGGAGCATTCCGCACAGGCCCGCCCAGCGGCCCGCCGCCCGCTTGCCCACGCCGTAGGCGGCGGGCAGGGACAGCAGGCCCACGATGAGCTGGGGCAGGCGCACCGCCAGGGCCGTCCGCCCAAAGAGGGCCAGGAAGGGGAGCATGAGATAGCTCTCCAGAGCGTTCATGCCGCTGCCCCAGGCGGTGAGGTACACCGGGAGGGAGTGGCCGAGGGAGTCCCGGCCCGTGGTGAGCAGGCACCACGCCTCGTAGCCGGCAAAGGCCTCGTCCTGGTTCAGTCCCTCCGGCACGGACCCGAACCGCCAGAGGCGGACCGCCGCCCCCGCCAGCAGAAACAGGGCAAACAGCGTGCGGATCAGCCAGTCCTCCCCCTCCCGGGGGCGTGTGCGGCCTGTCATAGGCGCATCTCCCTTCTTTCCGGGGGCAGATTGAAAAAACGGCCCGCCGCCCCGGGTTTTGCCTCATTATATAAGGATTCCCGGCGGAATGTCAAGCCATCCGCCCCGGTTCGGGCGGCTTTCCCGTCGAAGGGGGGCACTCCCCGGCGCGGCCCGCCATAGGATAGCTTGCGGGCGGTCCGCGGGGACGGCCCGCGCCGGAAAGGAGCTGTGAGCAATATGTATGAGACGTTGTGCCTATCCGCCCTCCCGGAGGGGGAGAGCGCGTATGTTACCGAAGTGAACGCGGGGCCGGCCATGGACCGGCGGCTCACCGACCTGGGGCTGGTGCGGGGCACCCGGGTGACCTGCGTGCTGAAAAGTCCCGCGGGGGACCCCTGCGCCTACCTGATCCGGGGCGCGCTCATCGCCCTGCGGCGGACGGACGCGGAGGGGATTACCCTGGAGCGCAGGGCCCAGGGACAGCCCGTGGGGGCGGCGGCCACATGAACCGGGTGGCGTTGGCGGGCAATCCAAACGTGGGCAAGTCCACCCTGTTCAACGCGCTGACCGGACTGCGGCAGCACACGGGGAACTGGGCGGGGAAAACCGTGGCCACCGCCCGGGGGGAGTACAGCTGCGGGGGCCGGGAGTACCAGCTCATCGACCTGCCCGGGACCTATTCCCTGGCGGCCCACTCCCAGGAGGAGGCGGTGGCCCGGGACTACATCGAGAGCGGCCAGGCGGACGGGGTGGTGGTGGTGTGCGACGCCACCTGCCTGGAGCGCAACCTGATCCTCGTCCTCCAGGTGCTGGAGCTGACGGGGAAGGTGCTGGTATGCGTCAACCTGATGGACGAGGCGAAGCGGCTGGGGATAGAGGTGGACCTGCCCGCCCTGTCCCGGCGGCTGGGGGTGCCGGTGGTGGGCACCGCCGGGGCCAGACAGGACGGCCTGGACGATCTGAAGGAGGCGATCGCCCGGCTGGTGGGGGAGGACGCCCCCGCCGCCCAGCCGGAGCGTCCCCCCGGCGAGCGGGTCACCCTGGCGGAGCGGTACGCCGCCCAGGTGGTACGCAGTCAGGCGGCGGACCGCCTGCGCCGCCAGCGGCGGCTGGACCGGTTACTTACCTCCAAGGCCACGGGCATCCCCCTGATGCTGCTGCTGTTGGGGGCGGTGGTGTGGCTGACGGTGGCGGGGGCCAACCTGCCCTCCGCCCTGCTGACGGAGCTGTTCGCCCGGCTGGGCGCGGTGCTGGAGGGCTGGCTGTCCGCCGCGCCGGAGTGGCTGCGGGGCCTGCTGCTGGACGGGGTGTACCGGGTCACCGCCTGGGTGGTGGCGGTGATGCTGCCGCCCATGGCCATCTTCTTCCCCCTGTTCACCCTGCTGGAGGACCTGGGCTACCTGCCCCGGGTGGCCTTTGTGATGGACCACGCTTTCCAGAAGGCCAGGACCTGCGGCAAGCAGTGCCTGACCATGTGTATGTCCCTGGGCTGCAACGCCTGCGGAGTCACGGGCTGCCGGATCATCGACAGTCCCAGGGAACGGCTCATCGCCATACTCACCGCCTCCCTGGTGCCCTGCAACGGGAAATTTCCCACCCTCATCGCCCTGATCACCATCTTTTTTGTGGGCGGGCGGGCCGGACTGCTGGCCTCGCTGGAGGGGGCGGCCCTGCTCTTGGGCACGCTGGCCCTGGGGGCGGCGGGGACGCTGGCCTGCTCCCGCCTGCTGTCCGCCACGGTGCTGCGGGGCGTGCCCTCCTCCTTCGCCCTGGAGCTGCCCCCCTTCCGGAAGCCCCGGGTGGGGCAGGTGGTCGTCCGCTCCCTGCTGGACCGCACCCTGTTTGTGCTGGGGCGGGCGGTGTCGGTGGCGGCTCCCGCCGGGGCCTTGATCTGGGTGATGGCGAATGTGACGGTGGGGGACGTGTCCCTGCTGGCCCGCTGCACCGGGTTTCTGGACCCCTTTGCCCGGCTGTTCGGGCTGGACGGGGTGATCCTGATGGCCTTCCTCCTGGGCTGGCCCGCCAACGAGATCGTCCTGCCCGTGATGCTCATGGCGTACCTGGCGGAGGGGAGCCTGGTGGAGTTTGAGGATCTGGCGGCGTTGGGCGCGCTGCTCACCCAGCACGGGTGGACGTGGGTGACGGCGGTATGCGCCATGCTGTTCTCCCTGTTCCACTGGCCCTGCTCCACCACCTGCCTGACTATTTATAAGGAGACGGGCAGCGTGAAGTGGACGGCGGCTTCGGTGGTAATCCCCACCCTGCTGGGGCTGGGGCTGTGCTTTGTGACTGCCGCGGCGGCGCGTCTGCTGGGGCTGGCGTAAAAAAACCGCCGCCGATGGCTGGATCGGCGGCGGTTTCACTTGGGCTGGGTTACAGGGCGGCTTTGATGGCCCCGGTCATGTCGGTTTTCTCCCAGGGGAGATCCAGATCCAGCCGGCCGAAGTGGCCGTAGGCCGCGGTCTGGCGGTAGATGGGACGGCGCAGTTCCAGACGGTTGATGATGGCGGTGGGCCGCAGGTCGAACACCTTGTCCACGGCGGCCTCCAGTGCCTCGTCGGAGACGGTGCCGGTGCCGAAGGTGTCCACCCGGACGGATACGGGCCGGGCCACGCCGATGGCGTAGGCCAGCTGCACCTGGCACTTGTCCGCCAGACCCGCCGCCACGATGTTTTTGGCCACCCAGCGGGCGGCGTAGGCGGCGGAGCGGTCCACCTTGGTGGGGTCCTTGCCGGAGAAGGCCCCGCCGCCGTGGGGCGCGCTGCCGCCGTAAGTATCCACGATGATCTTCCGCCCGGTGAGGCCGGAGTCCCCCTGGGGCCCGCCCACCACGAACCGCCCGGTGGGGTTCACCAGGATGCGGGTGTTTTCGTCCAGCAGGGCGGCGGGTATGCTGGGCTTCACCACCAGCTCGATCATGTCCGCCCGGATCTGCTCCAGGCTGGCCTCGGCGGCGTGCTGGGTGGACAGCACCACCGTGTCCACCCGGACGGGCTTGCCGTCCTCGCCGTACTCCACGGTGACCTGGCTCTTGCCATCGGGCCGGAGGTAGTCCACCAGCCCCTCCTTGCGGACCTGGGCCAGCCGCAGGGCCAGCTTGTGGGACAGGGCGATGGCCAGGGGCATCAGCTCCTCCGTCTCGGTGCAGGCGTAGCCGAACATCATGCCCTGGTCCCCCGCGCCGTTGTCCAGGCCGTCGTCCAGATGGCCCTCCTTGGCCTCCAGGGCCTTGTCCACGCCCAACGCGATGTCGGGGGACTGCTCGTCGATGTTGGCGATGACGGCGCAGGAGTCGCCGTCAAAGCCGCCCTGCCCGTTCACATAGCCGATGTCCTTCACCACCTGGCGGGCGATCTTGGGAATGTCCACATAGCAGGAGGTGGTGATCTCGCCCATGATGTGGACGAGCCCGGTGGACACGGCGGTTTCGCAGGCCACCCGGGCGGAGGGGTCCTTCTCGATGATGGCGTCCAGGATGGCGTCGGAGATCTGGTCGCACACCTTGTCGGGGTGGCCCTCGGTGACGGACTCAGAGGTGAATAAACGTTTTGCCATAATGTGTGTTCTCCTTTCTTTGACAGGGAAATGAGGGTTGAAAAAGCCCCCCGCCGGGAAACGGCGGGGGGCTGGAGGCTCCAGATCTTTCCTCATCTCGCGTTTCCGCCGGACTTGGCACCTTGCAAAGCAGGTTGCCGTGGCTTCCTCGGGCCGGTCCCTCCACCACTCTTGATAAGGGGTTATTCAGTTGACGCTTTTATTATAGCACAGCCGGAATGGGTGTCAAGGGGAAATGGCAAAAAATCGGGGGAAATCCGTTTGTGCGGGCGTGCGGTGTGCGTGCCGTCCGGCTGCGCGAGCGCACGGCGTGCGTCGGTTGAGTTGTGCGGGTGTACAGTGCGTGCCGGTTGGGGTGTGCGGGCGCACAATGTGCGCCCCTACATTACCCTTTGGGTTTGGGTTTGAAGATCAGGGCCACCACGACCCCTAAGAAGATAGCGGCGGTGATTCCCCCGGCGGCGGAGGCCGCGCCCCCGGTGAGGGCACCCAGCAGGCCCTTCTCGGCCACCGCCTCCTGGACGCCCTTGGCCAGCAGGTAGCCGAAGCCGGTGAGGGGCACCGTGGCCCCCGCCCCGGCCCACTCCGCCAGGGGCTTGTAGACCCCCACGGCCCCCAGAATCACCCCGGCCACCACGTAGGCCACCAAGATCCGGGCGGGGGTGAGCTTGGTTTTGTCGATGAGGATCTGGCCGACGACGCAGAACAGGCCGCCCACCAGAAACGCCTTCAGGTATTCCATTCATTTCCCTCCTTCCAGGGCCAGCGCGTGGCACACGCCGGGGATGGACTCCCCCTGCATGGTGGCGGTGGGGGAGTGGAGCGCGCCGGTGGGGCAGAACAGAATCCGCCGCCACCGCCCCGCCAGCAGCCCCGGCAGCACGTACCCGCACAGCACCGACGCCGAGCACCCGCAGCCGGAGGCCCCGGCGTGTACGTCCTGCTCCTCCCGGTCAAAGAGGATCAGGCCGCAGTCGTTGTAGTTGTTCAGCTTCACCCCGTCCCGGTCGAACAGGTCGGTGACGATCTCGTGGCCCAGCTTGCCCAGATCCCCGGTGAGGATCAGGTCGTAGTAGTCCGGGGCGAGGCCCGTGTCCTCAAAGTGGGCCTTCAGGGTCTCGTAGGCGGCGGGGGCCATGGCCGCCCCCATGTTGTTGGCGTCCTTGATGCCCTTGTCCTTCACCCGGCCGATGGTCACCCGGGCCACCCGGGGGCCGGGCCGCAGCTGGCTGGTGACGATCACCGCCCCGGCGGCGGTGGCGGTCCACTGGGCGGTGGGGGTACGCTGGGAGCCGTATTCCAGGGGCGTGCGGTACTGCCGCTCGGCGGAGCAGAAGTGGGAGGAGGTGACGGCGGCGGCATAGGTTCCGTACCCGCCGCTGAGCAGGAGGGAGGCCAGGGCAAGGCTCTCTCCCATGGTGGAGCAGGCCCCGTACAGCCCCAGGAAGGGCACATCGGCGGCCCGGGCGGCGTACCCGGAGCCGATGCACTGGTTGAGCAGGTCCCCCGCCAGCATGAGATCCAGGTCGGGCGTGTGCAGGCCCGCCCGCTTCAAAGCCGCGTCCAGGGCCAGGCCCTGCATGGCGGACTCCGCCTGCTCCCAGGTTTTCGCGCCGAACTTGTCGTCCTTGCAGGTGTGGTCGAAGTGCCGCCCCAGGGGGCCGGAGCTCTCCTTGTTCCCGGCGGCGGAGCCGAAGCCGATGATCACGGGGGGCTGACCGGGCTGAAAGGTCTGCCGCCCCAGCTTTGTGTTTTCCATGGATGTGACTCCTTTGGCGTGGTTTGGCGTTAGTGTGCCCGAAAAACAGGGCTTCATGCGTGGGAAAAAATATGACAACGAGGGTGCTTTGTCTCTGGAAAAGGGGGGAGAATGGTGGTATAATACCCCTCGAAACCTTTGAACCTGTATTCATAAACGCCGTGTCCGGCGAAAAAATCCCTCGCCCCGACAGCGTCTTTGCCGGTGAATACAGGCCCTTTGAGGAGGAATCCGTATGCCTGAAGAAGCCCGCTTGATCGGCCGCGTCTGCCCCGTCTGCGGCCAGTCCGTCATCGTCCGGCGCACCCCCTTCCAGCTGTGCGCCGGGGACAGCGTCCTGCCCTGCCCCTGCGGCAAGTCGGAGCTGCGCATTGCCCAGCTGGGGGACCGGTGCGAGATCACCGTGCCCTGCCTGCTGTGCGCCCGGGACCACACCGCCGTGTGCTCCAACGAGGCCCTGGTGGGGCAGAGGCTGCTGGCCCTGTCCTGCCCCCAGTCGGGGCTGGGCATCTGCTGTATCGGGGAGGAGGGCCCGGTGTTCCAGGCCATGGAAAAGCTGGAGCAGGCGGTGGACAAGCTGCGGGAGGACGACGCGGCGGAGAGCCGGGGCTCCTTCCTCAACGGCGCGGTGATGTCCGAGGTGCTGGAGGAGCTGCGGGACATTGCCCAGCGGGGCGGCGTGTCCTGCGGGTGCGGCTCCAGGGACTACGGCGTGAAGGTGGGGTATGCGGCGGTGGATCTGGTGTGCGCCGCCTGCGGGGCGGCCCTGCGGCTGCCCGCCGCCTGCCCGGACGATCTGGACGGGCTGTGCGCCCGGTATACCGTCACCATTCCCGGAAGGAAGGCGTAGACCATGAGCGTATGCTATGAAACCCGGTTCCGGGTGGACTCCCGGGACGTGGATCTGTTCAACCAGTGCCGCCCGTCGGCCCTGCTGGGCATTTTGCAGGAGGCCGCCACCCAGGCGGCGTTGGAGCTGGGGGTATCCGGCCCGGAGATCCGGCGCAAGTACAACTGCCTGTGGATGGTCACCCGGAGCTGGGTGGAGCTGGACGGGCCCATCCGCTGGAACGACCTGCTCGATGTAAAAACCTGGCACCGGGGGGCGTCCGGCGTGTCCTCCTACCGGGACTTCGACCTGTTCCGGGAGGGGAAGCCCATCGGACAGGGCACCACCGTCTGGGTGATGGCGGACGTGGACAGCCGGAAGCTGTTCCGCATGAAGGATCTGGCGGAGTTCCGGGGCACCGACGGGGGAGAGCGGAACAAGTCCGTGAAGCTGCGGCGCATCCCCATGCCGGAGGTGTTTGACAGGCGGACGCGCCGGGATCTGCGCTACTCCGACACCGACATCAACGGCCACGTGAACAATGTCCATTACGCCGACTTCGCCTGCGACAGCCTGCACCTGGAGGAGCTGGGGAAGGGGAAGTTCGTCCGCTCCCTGCAAATCGGCTATGTGAACGAGTGCCGGGCGGGGGAGGCCATCTGGGTGGACACCGCCGCCCGGGGGGACGAGCTGCTGGCCCGGGGGGAAGGGGAGGACGGGGTGGAACGGTTTGAGTTTGCACTCAACCTGGCGGATTTATAAAGAAGGAAGCCCACCGCGATCAGGGATCGCGGTGGGCTTCTTCAAACTATCTTAAGCTGTGCTTTACGAAGCCTTGACCCCCGCGCGGTACAATGGAAGGCGTGGGGTGGGGAAAGCCCATCCCAACAATGCCGCGATTGGAGGACATGACAATGAAAAAAACAGGGCTTCTCTGGCTGGGCGCCGCCGCCGTGGTGATCGCGGGGGCCATCCTCTGCTGGACCATCTTCTTCTCCGGCTTCCGGGACGCGTCCTACTATACCCAGGTGGACAACACCAGGATCTCCCGGCACGGGGGGCAGGGGGCGGTGGACCTGTCCGGAAACGGCGGGATGGAGTTTTCCTACACCTTGCCCAGCTATGATGAGAACGGCGGGCAGGAGGATATCACCTTCGGCGCATCCCGGGAGCTGCGGGAGGGCGCATTTCTCTGCCTGACCGTGCGGCCCGGGCGGGGCGTGATGACCTGGGCCGAGGTGCGGTATGACGAGCTGCCCCCGGCGGTGCGGGCGCATTATAACGCGCCGGAGGATGGACAGGAAGCCCCCCGCGATCCATGATCGCGGAGGGCTTCCTCCTGCTTTCAGATACGAGCCTGCATGGGCCCGCTTCAGCAGACGCCCTGCCACAGCATGGCGTCCGCCACCTTGAGGAACCCGGCGATGTTGGCCCCCGCCTGGAGGTTCCCCTTCATGCCGAACTGCTCTGCGGCGGCGGCGCAGGCGGCGTAGATGCCCTCCATGATGCCCTTCAGCTTGGCGTCCACCTCGTCGAAGGTCCAGCTCAGCCGTTCGGAGTTCTGGCTCATCTCCAGGCCGGAGGTGGCCACGCCCCCGGCGTTGGCGGCCTTGGCGGGGCCGAAGAAGATGCCCGCCTCCTGATAGGCGGCGATGGCCTGGGGGGTGGAGGGCATATTGGCCCCCTCGAATACGCCCTTGCAGCCGTTGGCGATGAGGGCCTGGGCGGACGCGCCGTCGATCTCGTTCTGGGTGGCGCAGGGCAGGGCGATGTCGCAGGGCACGGTCCAGATGCCAGAGCAGCCCTCCACGTACTTGGCGGAGGGGACGTAGTCCAGGTAGGTCTTGATCCGGGCCCGCTTGACCTCCTTGATCTCCTTGATGATCTTGTAATCAATGCCGTTTTCGTCCACAATATAGCCGTTGGAGTCGGACATGGCCACGACCCTGCCCCCCAGCTGGTTCACCTTCTGATTGGCGTAGATGGCCACGTTGCCGGAGCCGGAGACCACCACCCGCTTGCCCTGGAAGGACTGGCCGTTGTCCCGCAGGCAGGCGTCGGCGAAGTAGCACAGGCCGAAGCCGGTGGCCTCGGTGCGGGCCAGGGAGCCGCCGTAGCTCAGGCCCTTTCCGGTGAGGACGCCGGTGAACTCGTTCCGGATCTTCTTGTACTGGCCGAACAGGAAGCCCACCTCCCGGGCACCCACGCCGATGTCCCCGGCGGGTACGTCGGTGTCCGGGCCGATGTGACGCTGCAATTCCGTCATGAAGGACTGGCAGAACCGCATGACCTCGCCGTCACTCTTGCCCTTGGGGTCGAAGTCGCAGCCGCCCTTGCCGCCGCCCATGGGCAGGGTGGTGAGGGAATTCTTGAAGATCTGCTCAAAGCCCAGGAATTTGATGACGGACAGGTTGACGGAGGGGTGAAAGCGCAGGCCGCCCTTGTAGGGGCCGATGGCGGAATTGAACTGCACCCGGTAGCCCCGGTTTACCTGCACCCTGCCGCTGTCGTCCACCCAGGGCACCCGGAACATCACCACCCGCTCGGGCTCTACGATGCGGCCGATGATGTTCTGCTGTTCGTAGCGGGGGTCGGCCTCCACCACGGGCTCCAGGGACTCCAGAACCTCCTCCGCGGCCTGGAGGAACTCCGGCTCGTGGGCGTTCTTCTTCTTGAGATCCTCCAGCACGGACAGGAGATAAGCGTTTTTCATAGACATACCGTCAGCATCCTTTCTCATTGAAAGTCACGCTTTCACGCGATAGTGTATTCTACACCACGGGCGGCAATTTTGCAAGTCCGGGAGTGAAAAATTGCAAAAACGATTTTCACAAAATTTTTTGGGGCGGCGGGAACCTTTTTGACTTCCCCCGCGTCTAAGGAGTGTCCGGACAAAGACAGACCCACAAGGAGATGAGAGGCATGGAATGGACGCGGGACGAGTTTGCCGACGCCGTCACCCGGCACAGCCGCCGGATGTACCGGGCGGCCCGCTCGGTGCTGGACAGCGGGGCGGACGCGGAGGACGCGGTGTCCCAGGCGATTTTGCAGGCGTGGCAGTCGCTGGACAAGCTGCGGGACCGGGAGGCCGTGGGGCCCTGGCTGGTGAGGATCGCGGTGAACTGCGCCTATGCCCTGCGGCGGCGGCAGGGGCGGGTGGTGCCCCTGGACGGGCTGGCCCAGGAGCCCGCGGCCCCGGAGCCGGTCCGCTACGACGGGCTGTGGGAGGCGGTGTCCGCCCTGCCCCCGGAGCGGCGGGCGGCGGTGGTGCTGTTCTACTATGAGGAGATGCCGGTGGGTCAGATCGCCAAGTGCCTGGGCGTCCCGGCGGGGACGGTGAAATCCAGGCTGGCGAGAGCCCGAAAGCAGCTGAAGGAGCTGCTTCAAGGTCAGGAGGGCGGATATGGAACAATTTGACGAAATGCTGAAGGCAATGGCAAAAAAGGAGGAAATGATGGTGCCCAATGGATTTGACGAGCGGGTGCGGGAGACGCTGGACGGCCTGCCCCCCAGAGAAAAGCGGCGGGGCCTGGGCGCGGTGAAAACGGTTCTGATCGCGGCGGCCCTCTGCGCGGCCCTGCTGTGCACGGCGTTTGCCGCCTCCCCGGAGCTGCGGGGGATGCTGGCGGAGGCATTGGGGGGCTTCGCGCCCTACGCCCAGGGGCAGGAGGGCGAGGCTTACGTGATCGACGGAATTGAGTTCCGGGTGGTGTCCGCCCTGGCGGACGATTTCACCGTCCGGGCCTATGTGGAGGCCCGGGAGCTGGAGGGCGACCGTCTGAGCAAGCTGGAGCGAAATGTCCTTGGCGGCGCGTTCGGCTTGGTGGACGTGCCCATAAAGGACATGGGGAACAGCGAAGGCTCGGGGGGCAGTACCACCAGCGGCGTCTGCCTGGATTATAACCCGGAGACCAAGACCGCCCTGCTGGCTGTCACCAGCTGGGGGCAGGTGATGGCGGACGATCTGTCGGGCGCGGAGGTGAAGCTGTTCAGCCTGTCGGGCGGGCCAAAGGCCGCGTACCGAACGATTTGGGAGAACAGCGGCGGCGTGTACTTCCCGGTGGAGATCAAGCCCATGCCCAGCCTTACCCTGGACGGGGAGCTGGCCTCCGGGCTGGGGGCGGAGGAGGTGCGGATATCCAGCCTGGGCCTGTCCGTCATCTTCAAGGGTGATGGAGCGTGGCGCAGGTTTGCGGGCACCAATGTCAGCGTCAGGCTGTCGGACGGCACGCTGGCGGAGGCCCCCTGGGAGGGCGGCCAGGGCAATTACGGCGCGTATGGCACGGAAACCGAGCGGAAGGTGCTGGTGTGGAACTTCCGCCAGCCGGTGGATGTGGACGGCATCCAGGGGATCTATGTGGGGGAGGAGTATTTCCCCCTGGGCTGAACCTGGGGTGATTGAAGCGATGGGGCGTCCCCCGGCCTGTGCGGAGGCCGGGGGGCGTTCTCTTGCGGTTTTGTGCCCTCCGGGGCTTGCCTCTTGACTTTTGGGCGGTTTGGCAATACAATATGGAGAACAACCGCTGTATCAGACACTTGTATGACAAAGGATGGAGAGGACATGGCACAGGACAAAAACAAGCAGGTGAGCCAGATCACCGATATGGACGCGGACTTCGCCCAGTGGTACACCGACGTGTGCAGGAAGGCGGAGCTGATCGACTATTCCAGCATCAAGGGGATGTTTATCTACCGGCCCTACGGCTATGCCATCTGGGAGAACATCCAGGGGATTCTGGACAGGGAGTTCAAACAGACGGGGCACGAAAATGTGTACCTGCCCATGCTGATCCCGGAGTCCCTGCTGCAAAAGGAGAAGGACCACGTGGAGGGCTTCGCCCCCGAGTGCGCCTGGGTGACCTATGGCGGCGTGGACAAGCTGGAGGAGCGTTACTGCATCCGGCCCACCTCCGAGACCCTGTTCTGTGAGCACTACGCCAACATCATCCATTCCCACCGGGATCTGCCCAAGCTGTATAACCAGTGGACCTCCGTGCTGCGCTGGGAAAAGACCTCCCGGCCCTTCCTGCGCCACCGGGAGTTCCTCTGGCAGGAGGGCCACACCATGCACGCCACCGCCCAGGAGGCCGTTGAGGAGACGGAGCGGATGTTTAACATCTACGCCGATTTCTATGAGAAGGTGCTGGCCATCCCGGTGGTGAAGGGGCGCAAGACGGACAAGGAGAAGTTCTCCGGCGCGGAGGCCACCTACACCGTAGAGTGCATGATGCACGACCGGAAGGCCCTGCAGGGGGGCACCAGCCACTACTTCGGGGACGGGTTCGCCAAGGCGTTTGACATCACCTTCACCGGGAAGGACAACCAGCTCCATCACCCCTTCCAGACGAGCTGGGGCGTGTCCACCCGGATGATCGCGGGTATTATTATGGTACACGGCGACAACAACGGGCTGGTGCTGCCCCCCAAGGTGGCCCCCGTCCAGGTGATCGTTATCCCGGTGGCCCAGCACAAGGAGGGCGTCATTGCCGCCAACGAGGCCGTGATGGAACGGCTGCAAAAGGCGGGCTTCCGGGTGAAGATGGACGCCTCCGACAACTCCCCCGGCTGGAAGTTCGCGGAGTACGAGATGAAGGGCGTGCCCCTGCGGCTGGAGCTTGGCCCCAAGGACATGGAGAAGGGCCAGTGCGTGCTGGTGCGCCGGGACTCCGGGGAGAAGTCCTTCGTGCCCCTGGACGGCATCGAGGACACCGTGGCGAATATGCTGGAGGACATCCACGCCGGACTGTACGCCAAGGCCAAGAAGAACCTGGAGGAGAACACCTACCCCTGCGCCACCCTGGAGGAGGTCAAGGAGAAGATGGCCTCCCGGGGCGGCTTCGCCAAGACCATGTGGTGCGGCGATCTGGAGTGCGAGCTGAAGATGAAGGAGGAGGCGGGGGTGTCCTCCCGGTGCATCCCCTTCCAGCAGGAGAAGCTGGGGGACGTGTGCGCCTGCTGCGGAAAGCCTGCCGCGAAGATGGTTTACTGGGGCGTGGCCTATTAAAATGGGGGCCTCCCGCCAACGGCGGGAGGCCCTTCGTGATGTTGCACAGACGGCATTCCGGGGAAGGGCGGAAAATCGTGAAAAGTCTTTGGATTTTCTTGAAAATTTGCTTGACTTTCCCGGTGGTGCTGTTGTATAATGGCCCAGTGCCTGTCAAAGGGCACACTGCGATGATGCGGGAGATTGCTCGCCCTGCGAGGTAACTTCCGCGGAGTATGTCCGTATAATCGGGCGGCTGAGAGATCCCTTCCACGGCGTATATCGCCCTGGGTGGGTAGAACCGGCCTGCTTTGCGCCGGTTTTATTCATGCCGGGGAGTGATACGCACGGAAACGTGGACGGAATCGCTCACCGTACGAAGCAAGGACAGCCTTACCGTCAACTTCGTATGTCAAGGAGGAAAACACATGGCAGCTCAGAAAGAAATGATCCGCATCCGGCTGAAGGCCTATGACCACCAGCTCATCGACCAGGCGGCCGAGAAGATCGTGGACACCGCCAAGCGCAGCGGCGCGGAGGTGTCCGGCCCCATCCCCCTGCCCACCAAGAAGGAGATCGTCACCATCCTGCGGTCCGTCCACGTGAACAAGGATTCCCGGGAGCAGTTCGAACGCCGCACCCACAAGCGGCTCATCGACGTGATCAAGCCCTCCCCCAAGACCGTGGAGGCGTTGATGTCCCTCGAGCTTCCCGCCGGTGTGGATATCGAGATCAAATTGTAAGACCCTGTAGGGGCGCACATCGTGCGCCCGCAAAGACGGGGTGCCCTTCGGGACAGGCGCAGGATGTGCGCCCCTACACCCCGCCGGTAACATTGTGAGTACCGCAGCCTGCCGCGTTACTGAGGCAGGCGGGTCATGTTGGAAAACCAATGGGAGCCCAATGCCCACGTTTTTCAACCAATAACCTTATAAGGAGGAATACACATGGAAAAGGCCATCATCGGCAAGAAGGTGGGTATGACCCAGATCTTCGACGAAGCCGGTAAGGTCATCCCGGTCACCGTCATTCAGGCGGGCCCCTGCACCGTGGTGCAGAAGAAGACCGTGGAGAAGGACGGCTATGCCGCCGTCCAGCTGGGATTTGAAGAAGTCCCGGAGAAGAAGCTGTCCAAGCCCGAGGCGGGCCACAGCAAGAAGGCTGGCAAGTGCCTGCGGGTGCTCAAGGAGTTCAAGCTGGACAAGGCCGACGAGCTGAACGTGGGCGACCAGCTCACCGCCACCGTGTTCGCCCCCGGCGACCGGGTGGACATCACCGGCATCAGCAAGGGCCATGGCTACCAGGGCGCGGTGAAACGCTGCGGCGGCCACGTGCAGAAGAAGTCCCACGGCGGCGGCCCGGTCCACCGCCACTCCGGCTCCATGGGCTCCAGCACCGACCCCTCCCGGATCTTCAAGGGGCACAACGGCGCGGGCCAGATGGGCAACGAGCAGGTCACCGTGATCAACCTGGACGTGGTGCAGGTGGACGAGGAGCTGGGCGTCATCGCCGTGCGCGGCGCGGTGCCCGGTCCCCGGGGCGGCGTGGTCGCCCTGCGCACCAGCACCAAGAAGATTGCCGTGAAGCAGGCTGCCGAGGGCAGCGGGCGCGTCAATCCCCAGAAGCAGTCCGCCCGTGTCAACCCGCAGAAGGCCTCTGCGCGTAACAAGTGAGAAAGGAGAGAATGACAAATGCCTAAAGCGAACCTTTATGATATGGCCGGTAAGCAGATCGGCGAGGTCGAGCTCTCCGAGGCCGTCTTCGGCATCGAGCCCAACCAGTCCGTGGTGCATGACGTGGTCAAGAACCACCTGGCCAACTGCCGCCAGGGCACCCAGAGCAGCCTGACCCGCGCGGAAGTGTCCGGCGGCGGCAGGAAGCCCTGGCGTCAGAAGGGCACCGGCCACGCCCGCCAGGGCTCCACCCGGGCCCCCCAGTGGACCCACGGCGGCATCGTGTTCGCCCCCAAGCCCCGCAGCTACCGCTACACCCTGAACAAGAAGGTGAAGCGTCTGGCCCTGAAGTCCGCCCTGTCCGCCAAGGCTGCCTCCGGCAGCGTGCTGGTGGTTGACAAGCTGGAGATGGGCGAGATCAAGGCCAAGACCTTCCAGGGCTTCCTCAACGCGGTGGAGTCCAAGAAGGCCGTGGTGGTCACCGCCTGCCCCAACGTGGTGAAGTCCGCCCGGAACATCCCCGGCGTGGTGACAAGCCCCGCCAACCTGATTAACGTCTACGATATCGTCAACGCCAATCAGGTCATCATCGACCAGGCCGCACTGGCCGCCATCGAGGAGGTGTTCGCCTGATGAAAACCGCATACGACATCATCAAGCGTCCCATCATCACCGAGCAGTCCATGGCCGCCGCCGCCGAGAAGAAGTACACCTTCGAGGTGGCCAAGGACGCCAACAAGATCGAGATCGCCAAGGCCTGCGAGGAGATCTTCGGCGTGAAGGTGGCCAAGGTCAACACCCTGAATATGCAGGGCAAGGCCAAGCGGATGGGCCGCTATCCCGCGGGACGCCGCCCCAGCTGGAAAAAGGCGATGGTCACCCTGACCGCCGATTCCAAGTCCATCGAGTTCTTCGAAGGCATGGTGTAAGGAGGAGATTGAAGAATGGCTATCAAGACTTATAAGCCCACGACGCCCTCCCGCCGCCACATGACCGTGTCCGCCTTCGAGGGCATCGACAAGAAGGCCAAGCCGGAGCGTTCGCTGCTGGAGAGCCTGAAGAAGCACGCCGGCCGCAACAGCTACGGCCGCATCACCGTCCGCCACCGCGGCGGCGGCAACAAGAAGAAGTACCGCATTATCGACTTCAAGCGGGACAAGACGGGCAAGGCTACTGTGATTAACCTCCAGTACGACCCCAACCGTTCCGCCAACATCGCCCTGCTCCAGTATGAGGACGGCGAGAAGCGGTATATCCTGGCCCCCGTGGGCCTGAAGGCCGGACACATCATCATGACCGGCTCCGGCTCGGACATCCTGCCCGGCAACGCCATGCCCATCGCCGACATCCCCGTGGGCGAGACCATCCACTGCATTGAGCTGTACCCCGGCAAGGGCGCGCAGCTGGTGCGCTCCGCCGGAACCGCCGCCCAGCTTATGGCCAAGGAGAACGGCATGGCCCAGGTGCGCCTGCCCTCCGGCGAGGTCCGGCTGGTGCGGGAGAACTGCATGGCCACCATCGGCCAGGTGGGCAACACCGACTGGGCCAACATCCACATCGGTAAGGCCGGCCGGAAGCGTCACATGGGCTGGCGGCCCACCGTCCGCGGCTCCGTGATGAACCCCAACGACCATCCCCACGGCGGCGGCGAGGGCAAGAGCCCGGTGGGCCGTCCCGGCCCTGTGACCCCGTGGGGCAAGCCCGCCCTGGGTTACAAGACCCGCAAGAAGAAGAACCGCACGGATAAGTTCATTGTCCGCCGCCGCAACGGTAAGTAAGGAGGGAGTGTAACAGATGAGCAGAAGTATCAAGAAGGGCCCGTTTTGCGCTCCCGAGCTGCTGAAGCGCGTGGACGAGATGAACAAGAAGAACGAGAAGAAGGTCCTCAAGACCTGGAGCCGCGCCTCCACCATCTTCCCCTCCTTCGTGGGCCACACCATCGCCGTCCATGACGGCCGCAAGCACGTGCCCGTCTATGTCACCGAGGACATGGTGGGCCACAAGCTGGGCGAGTTCGCCCCCACCCGCACCTTCAAGGGCCACGCGGGCAGCAAGACCGGCAAGTAAGGGAGGAGAGAGACAATGGAAGCGAAAGCGACAGTGAGATACATCCGTATCTCTCCCCGCAAGGTCAGCATCGTGTGCGACCAGATCCGCGGCAAGAGCGTCAAGGACGCCGAGGCCATCCTGGCCCTGATTCCCAAGGCCGCCTCCGACCCCCTGGCCAAGCTGGTGCACGCCGCCGCCGCCAACGCGGAGAACAACCACGGCATGGACCCCGAGAAGCTGTACGTGGCCGAGGCCTTTGCCTGCCCCGGGCCCATCATCAAGCGGTTCCGCCCCGTGTCCAAGGGCCGCGCCCACCACATCATGAAGCGCACTTCCCATATGACCATCGTGGTCAAGGAACGCTGAGAAGGAGGTCGAGAGTAAATGGGACAGAAAGTGAATCCCCACGGCCTGCGCGTGGGCGTTATCAAGGACTGGGACTCCCGCTGGTATGCCCGTGACGAAAAAGTGGGCGACCTCCTGGTTGAGGACTACAACCTCCGCAAGGAGCTGAAGAAGAAGCTGTACGCCGCCGGCGTGCCCAAGATCGAGATCGAGCGCGACAACGCCAAGATCCGCATCTACGTCCACTGCGCCCGCCCCGGCATGGTCATCGGCAAGGGCGGCGAGGACATCGAGAAGCTCCGCCTGGAGCTGGAGAAGAAGCTGGGCAAGCCCGTGGCCCTCAACATCGTTGAGGTCAAGAACGTGGACACCAACGCCCAGCTGGTGGCGGAGAACATCGCCCAGCAGCTGGAGAAGCGCATCGCCTTCCGCCGGGCCATGAAGAACGCCATGGGCCGCGCCATGCGCATGGGCGCGCTGGGCATCAAGGTCCAGGTGTCCGGCCGTCTGAACGGCGCGGAGATCGCCCGCACCGAGCACTACCACGACGGCACCATCCCCCTGCAGACCATCCGCGCCGACATCGAGTACGGCTTCGCTGAGGCCCATACCACCTATGGCCGTCTGGGCGTGAAGGTGTGGATCTACAAGGGCGAGGTGCTCACCCAGACCCTGCGCACCACCCCCCGCACCATCGACACCAAGAACTACAAGGAGCGCGAGCAGCGGCCCCGCCGCCGCGACGGCGACCGCAGGGGCGGCTTCAACCGCCAGGGCGGCGACCGGCGTCCCGGTGGCTTCAACCGCCAGGGCGGCGCGCCCCGCCCCAATAACGGACCCCGGCCCAATAATGGCCCGCGTCCCTCTGCTCCCAAGGAAGGAGGCGCCCAGTAATGCTGCTGCCTAAGAGAGTAAAGTACCGCCGCGTGCAGCGCGGCCGCATGACCGGCACCGCCACCCGCGGCAACAAGGTGTCCTACGGCGAGTGGGGCCTGCAGGCCATGGAGCCCGCCTGGATCACCGGCAACCAGATCGAGGCCGCCCGTGTGGCCATGACCCGCCACACCAAGCGCGGCGGCAAGGTCTGGATCAAGGTTTTCCCCGACAAGCCCATCACCAAGAAGGCCCTGGGCACCCGTATGGGTTCCGGTAAGGGCGCGCCCGAGGGGTGGGTGGCCGTGGTCAAGCCCGGCCGCGTCATGTTCGAGATCGCCGGCATTTCCGAGGAGACCGCCCGGGAGGCCCTGCGCCTGGCCAGCCACAAGCTGCCCATCAAGTGCAAGATCGTGAAGAAAGAGACTGAGGAGAAGGGTGGTGAATGAAGATGAAGGCAGTGGAAGTTCGCAAGATGAGCGCGGCCGAGCTGGACGCCAAGCTGGTGGAGCTGAAGAAGGACCTGTTTAACCTCCGTCTTCAGCACGCCACCAATCAGCTCGACAACCCCATCCGCATCGCGGAGGTCAAGAAGGACATCGCCCGCGTCAAGACCATCCTGCGTGAGCAGCAGGGCCGATAAGGAGGTAGGAAAAGATGAGTGAAGCAAGGACCTCGTCTCGTAAGACCAGAGTCGGCCTGGTGGTTTCGGATAAGATGGATAAGACCGTTGTGGTCGCCATCGCCGACCGCGTGGCCCACCCTCTGTATAAGAAGATCGTCAAGCGGACCTACAAGCTGAAGGCCCACGACGAGAACAACCAGTGCGGCGTGGGCG
>ERZ779623.69-NODE-69-length-66962-cov-8.327963_pt1 | contig 66962 bp, 45 predicted proteins | sample MGYA00514189_ERZ779623 | MGnify/ENA primary metagenome ERZ779623 (study PRJEB29562, sample SAMEA4376712) | mouse gut metagenome | isolation source: Cecum | study: EMG produced TPA metagenomics assembly of the A DSS colitis mouse model was used to assess the microbial... | reverse complement strand
CATACGGCCTTCCGCAGAAGTGTCCGTTCCGTAATTGATAGAGCTGAATACCACCTGATTACCGCCGCGTGAGTGCATCGTGTTCAGGTTGTGGATAAATCCTTCCATTGCCTGATGCGTATCCTTGCGGGTTTGCTGGTATGCCTTCTCCGTGATGCGTGCCAAGTGTTCCTTGTCTATAATGATTTGCAGCGCTATCAATGCGATGCGTAATGTCTCGCGTTCTGCCTCAGTCGACTTGATAGACGGAAGATATTCCTTGATTAACGTGCGGATTGCCTTCTCGTCTGCCTGACTGCCATTCTCCATCGCTACATAGAAATTGATGAAAGAAGCCAGATGTTTGCGGAAAGACTTAGCCACCCCTTTCGCCATGAAGAAGTCGAAAGCGGGAATTGCCTGTCCCCCGTGCTGCTCGTTCTGATTCGTTTGGAAAATGATAGTAGCCAGTGTCGCATAGCTCTGAATACTTTGCGGGGTACGGATACTGCCGTTCTTTGTGCGGAATCCACGTTCGAAAAGATCGTCCATGTCATACTGGATGCAAGTCGTTGTCTTGGTCGGATAATAATCCAGGTCGTGGATATGGATATCGCCCAACTGGTGCGCTTCGGCAAAACGCTTCGGCAACAGATATTTATAAGTATAATCCTTAGTCACTTCAGATGCGAAAGTCATCATCTGTCCGGCAGGTGTGTGGCTGCTCATGTTGGCGTTGCTCAGGTTGACGTCATTCTTGTCGATGGCAACGATACCGTCCATCACGTGCTTCATCTGGGTTTTCTTGTCCCGTTCCGTATTCCGCCATTCGCGATAGATGATATACTTCTTCGCCACTTCCGGCCGCACCTTCATCAATGCCTTTTCCACTAAATCCTGAATCTCCTCTACGGTAATCGTAGGAGTGGCAAACTGACTGATTACATTCATCGTGATGTCAGCCACCAACTGCTGCTCATCCTGAATCCCCGTTGCACTGAATGCCTTGCTGATTGCATTCTTAATCTTACTGATAGAGAAATCTTCTCTTTTACCATCACGTTTGATGATACAAATTTCCGCGTAGTTCATAACTTTAACTCCCGAAAGTGATTAATAATATGGTTTATTTCGATTCCGGCAGGTCTTCTGACTTATCCCTCCCTCGCAGCGCCTTCCCACACCTGCCGGTGCAGTGACATAGTGTGCGGATTCACAGAGAATTACAGCAGCGGGTACTGTCGCCGATTTGCACAGCGTTCCCTCATTGACTAAACCTCTTTTAGCTCCGAAAACGGATACAAAGATAGAAGATAATCCAATACCCCGGTTAGCTTTTAACATTAAATTTCGGGAAACTTTTCTTTCTCGCTGATACAGAAAGTTTTCCAAAACGGAAAACTTTTTTTTGAATTTAACTTGTGAAGTATTTGCTTTTCGTCTGTCTCTTTTCTCGAAATCAGACATGGTTTTGTGTACTTTCCTTTATTCCGGCTGCAAAGGTGCAAAAATATTTTCTTATGTTCCGTACAAAAGCAAAGAAAAGAATCAATCATTAATGCTCTTTTTTCATGCATTGTTACCAATGTTACAGGAGAGGGCGAATCATACATGTCTTTCCGACTCGACTTTAGAACCTTTATACAGAGAAATAGATACTGTGTAATTTAATTTTGATATGTCTGTTATGGAAAAAGACTACGTAGTTTGTCCGTTGATCGGACGTTCCCTTAGTAAAGGGGGGCGCTTGCGCCGTTTATCAAATGTAGAAGAAATGCTGGCAAGTACTTATGGACATTTCTTCCGTCAGGTGGAACAACCTTATTCGTGTGTGGAACAGGAGATTCTCACGCGGATTATAAAATCATTGTCTTCTTTGCTTCAAGGTGATTTGCCCCGCCCTTGCTCTTCTTGCAAGTTTGCAAAGGGTGACCTTGTATTTTGGGGACGGGTGGAATTCTTCAGATTGGAACTTCCGGCAAAAAATCCTTTTAGCGTTTCTTCCCGTTTGTGTTGTTTGCGTGAGTTGGAAAACAAGTTGAATTGTTATTTCGTGAATGAAGGAAGAGGCAAACCTTATTCGTGTAGGGAAATGCTAGTGATTCGGCGCATGAAGAAGATGTTTGTCCATGAACTAAGAAACACGTCAAAGTATAGTTTATTCAAGGGGACTCATGTTCGTCGTGTTTCTGAAGAGGAACAACAGGAACTGAAATATCAGAAAACTGATGAAATCCGTTTGAAGCATGTATCTATCTGCCACTACAATCCGCTTTCGGAGAAATTCAAGAAGAAGAAAGAGGAATATCTGAAGGAGATTGAAGCGAAGTTTGGGAAATCATGAATTTCTGCAGTGCATGTACTTGACTATGTGTTTCGACCAGGTTGATTGCTTGTAAATAATAAAAAGGGACTTCCCGAAATAATTGGGGAGCCCCTTTTGTTTCAACGATGATGCGTTTCGCCTGCATTATCTATTCTCATCATACTCTTTTTACGGTTTCTATTATGTTCAGAAGTAAAAAAGTGTAAGACTAATAATCTTGATAATAACCTTATTTTATTTCTGTATCACCTAATTGGGTTTTAATAAATCCCTTTTTCCAATGAACATCTCCTAATACTACTTTAGTTATAATAAAGCTCGACCGAGGATACAGATTATATCCAGGTTTATTGATTAGTTTGTCTACATAACTTTCGGCTAAGTTATATGAAGAGAAAGTTCCAATGTTACTTTCTAATAGATGTCCGTTTAGAGGATGATAATGAGTTAGTCGATAAAATGTAATCATAGCTATTGTTCTTTATTTTTTAGTATTGTTTAAACAAAAACAAACCCATCTTCACCATCAATCAAGTCTATATAAGTCCTGCAGACCTTGAAACACTTTTGGGAGTGTTGTTTAAAACCCGGTTTGTCTCTTAAAGATTTGATAACTGTCCAGGCTTCTTTGGGTGAGGAAAATATGCCTATAAACTTGATTATATCATCTTGATTTTCATTCTCATATAAATGATAAAGCTCATAATATTTTTCCATCTTGTATAATTAATGTTTTCATTCAAAGTTTCTATCTCCATATTTCTTAATTTTATTGTAGTCGGATCTAGGCCCTGTATTATATTTGGCATCTTTCCCAAATCTCTTTTCCATCAACCTCTTTGCAAAAGATTTTCCATTTTCGTTTTTATAAGGTTTTTCTCCTTTAATCCAATCAGGAACATCATTGGCTTTTTCTTTGCCAGAACCAGATTTAGTAGTTTTGTACTCTGACGTCTTTTTAGATGTATATCCACTTCCGTCACTACTATTTTCGTTAGCTCTTCCTTTTCTAGAGAATAACTTCATCGCTCCGCTCGTAGCCATAAGAGAACCGTGAGTCACATCTACCGCTCCTTTTGCTGAAACAGCTAAAGAAGCACCTGCGGTTTCGGGAGTGCCGAGTACTCCGGCTGTAACTTCTCCTGCTCCTGTCAGCACTTCTGCTCCACCTATGAAAAGGCTTACCACGTCACCAATATCCTGCCCTGCATTATAAGCGGATGCACTGCTATATATTCCGGTTTCACGGAGAGAAGTACTTCCTAATAACATATTATCCGCTACAGCGCGCACTGCTCCATTGGCAAAACTCATACTTGTGTCCAAAGTCTTGTTTAGGCTTTTTTTAATTCCTCCCCATGTAGGCCACATTCCGTTGGGGTCTATTAATAGGATTGGGTTATTCAAGCAGTAACTATATGGACTTACTCCATAATACTTTTCAGCCATCAGATCCACCACATGCCATCTTCCCAATGTTGCATCATAATGTCTCGCCCCATAATCGTACCAGTCCAGTCCCCCCTTCCTGTCTAGCTCTTTTCCGTTATACTTATACGGCTGAGTAGAGACGGAAGATGAAGCCATCAGACCACCGAAAGGATAATAGTCATTTCTTTCTTCCACCTTTCCGGTTTCATCAACCACCACACGGTTATTTCCCTGATGGTCTTTCAGATAATAATGGTACTTGCCGTCAGTGAGAGATACGTAGCCAGTTTCTGTGGATAGCGTCTTTGCTATTCCATTTTCATAGATCACGTTGTCGCAATAGTCTGTTACAGTGGTGTCATTTCCTATTATATGCGTTGTACGGAGTTTGGTGCCGTCAGCAGCGTAAAGATAAGAAGTGATGTTACCATCTTCAAATTCTATGCGACACGGTAAATTTAAACAATTATATTGGATATCAGTGATTTTCTTGTTTAAATCTTTAGTTAAATTTCCATTGGCATCGTAAGAATACTCTACTGTCTGCTTTGCATTGTCCTTGAACTCAAAGCCGTTGCCGTAGGTTTGGATTGTGGAAGCGTCATTTACTGACTTCAACCGATTGCCGTCTAAAGCAAAAGATAGGTTGTCAACCAGACCATATCCTGCTGAAGATGTCTTCCCATAGCGAAGTAACCCTAGGATATTTCCCATTTTGTCATAATCGGTAATCTGCTCAGTGTAGCGGTCGGAATTTTCCGACAGTTTGCTTCCTTCGCCATAATGAGCGTTTGTCAGACGGTCTAAAAGGTCATATTCGAATTTATAGCCACGTTCCGGTTGACCTGTTCCGTTCTGCCAGGTCATGCTACTGATATTTCCGCTATAGTAGGAAGTGCCTATACCATCAGTATAGTGTAGTGTCTGCCGGAATAAAGGATTGGATAGTTCCTTTAGCCACGAGCGGATGTTATAACTATATTCAGTCTGTAGGGATGGATTCCCGTTGCGGTTATCCTTTTGCAGGTGTCCCAGCGCATCATACTTATTGTCCGTCAAAAGAAATGGTGCGGAGTCATCCAGTTGATAGGTCGTGGTCAATAAGCGTCCCATCAGGTCATATGTATGGGTGAGTTGTTCCGTCAACGTCTTTTCATTATTACCAGTGTGATGGATGTGTTTCTTAGCGAGAAGTTCATTAGCCAGATTGTAAGAAAGATATGAATAGTCGTAGCCACCCAAATGATTAAGGGCTTTTGTTTGTACAATACGTTCAAGAGCATCGTAATAGTTTACAGTACAATTACAGGATACGGTTGTATCGTTATGTAAGTGCATATATACAGTACCCGTCAGCAGGTCATGAGGAATGGCAGAAGAAAGCGAACTAAATGCTGCAACATGCCTCTCACCTAAAAGAGAAGCTTTATGGGGTGAGAGAAGGGGAATATCCAAAAATGAATAATCATCGTAATAGTCGACTTCCAGCAATATCGGAGAAGATAGGGAAATGCCTGTAACGTCGTATCCAGAGCCCTGTTGTCCGTCTGTGGCTTTCACGGCGGTAACAACGGAAGTTTTCAGAGGATTATTCCAAACCCGTAAATCATTCCGGCATATTCCTTTCATGCAAACTCTTCCTTCCATATCCGGGATGGTAAACATCCATTCACCTCGATTGCGCTGCACGCCGTCTTGTGTAAATATCAACCGGTCGGCACTATCGTACACATAATATATCCATTCACAGTCCGGTAGTTTCTTTGCTATGCAACGGTTGCGTGCATCGAATTGGTAGAGATAAGCATATTTCGACAGAATCTTGTTTACAGACTCCGGCTCATTGGCAGTTGTATCTAATGAATCCGAAGCCACAGGTGGAAGTACTACACGCAGATTCCCATAGTCGTCATAAATGTAATAAGTATCATAAAAGATATTTTCGGCTACCTGTCGTGTCAGAATCTTCTGGCCGCGCCCGTTGGTGAAAGTGAGTGTCTTTGTATTATCTTCTCCTTCACGGATAGTTATATTAAACATGTTGGTGCAATTCACCGACTTCGGGAGCAGATGTACAACCGTATCATTCGAAAAGTTCTCCACCTCATAATACCTGCATGAATACTCAGCTATGGCAGACTGACAGGATAGATATTCAGTACTGACACCTCTTTCCGAGTTCTGCCATATCATGCCGGGATCATATTGTTTTGAAAAGCGATTCAGGGGAGACGGTTCGTACTCATTAAGCAAATATGGTTTTTCGTCATTATAGATAGCTGGCATTTCCTCCTTTATAATGTCGATAGGTATGTAATAATTATTATAAGGCACGCTTGGGTACGGAAGCCATTGCTTGGCTTCACGCCCTAATCCGTCATATTCATTAAACACAATCAGGTGTTTACCTTCCGGCGACGCGTTCAGTTGTAATAATTCCGACGGCCGTCCCAGGCCGTCATAATATTGAATATTTATTTGAGAGCGGATGCTATCTTAAACGTTCGGTCGATGATATAATTCTGGTCTTGCGATTGGGTATTCAACAGGTGTGTCGCCAGCAGGATTCCTGTTAAAAACAAGATGAACCGCAAACGGTTATTTGTTTTCATAATGTTTTAATATTATATGTTTTTAGTCTTCACGATAATGATAATCAAGCGCTTTCAGCGTCTGTTCTTGCTCTATGCCATTATTATCCTTTACCTTTATATAGGATCGGTTCATGCGTCCCAGTCCGTCATATTCATAATAGGTGGTATGTCCTGCAGGAGAAATTTTTTCTGTCATTCCTATTCCCGGATCATATTTATAGGTCGTGATATGGGCTTGAGGAAGTTTTTCACGCAACAAGTCGAGCATAGTAAAATCAGGACTGGCAATAGAGGAAAGAGATTCCGGCAGTTGCCCGCCCAATGCTCTTTGCACTTCTTCATAAGAGGTATTGGATATTTCAGCTATCGGATATTGGCCTCCGTATCCCCATAGATACACATAGCTTACTGTTTTATTCAAGACCACATGAATCAGATTACCATAATGGTCATATTTACAATATTCTACGTTGTCCGACGGATAGATGTCCTTGTTTATAAATCCTTCTCCTAAGAAAGTCAATGTTTCCTTGGGCAGAAAACTATTTATTTCAGAAAAATGCGTTTTGTAGGGAAGTAAAAGGCTGGTTTTATAATCTTTCGGGTATTCTTGGTATTCTTGCAATTTGCAAGCTATTAAAGAATCATTTCTGAAAAACTTCTCTTCAATGATGAGAGACAGGATATGTTTTCTTGTCATTCCCTGATATACAGTTCCATAGACGTCGTTAGGGTATACGTAGGTGGACGTTAATTCATACTCATCCGGATGCACTAGTCTTTTTTCTACGAGTTGCAGGGTTTCAGGATTGTAAGCATACACTTCTTTCGTAGTCATGCCATCTTGTGTGGTAGTCTTCTGTTTGAGAGTTATGTTGTAGGCATTCAAAGGATATAAGTTCAGCGCGAGCCGATCATGAAGATATTGCCCTTCTACGGCGGGATGATTAAACTTCATCTGGTAATATATCACTGTATTATTGCACTGTCTATAGAAAAAAGACTCGTTGGTCTCACTCATTTCCAGGGTAGCCCACGCCGAACCTCTGAATATGTTGGGAAAGAGATTCAAACGGTCATAGAAAGTGAAACCATAATAGTAATGATAAATATCAGATACATAATCATATGTTTCGCTTTTTACCATTTTCCCCCATTCACTATAATATTCCACTTTTCTCATTTTCCCGTTTAGTGGATCATGCAAAGAAATTGAGTGTTCTGCAGTGGTGGGTTCCTCATTATGAAAATAGTAAAGAGTATATCCTGTGCTTTCTCCATTTGCCTGCTGGGTCTCTTTCACACATGTATATCCTACATCCGAAAAAGATTGGTATGGAGTGGTTAAGTAATTATCGTCTCCAATTTCAAACTTGTCGGATAAATAAATCATTTTGCTTACTTGTGGGAACCCGCAATAAGTAGCTGTTGCAAATCCTAACGCATCAACCGTATGGGGATAGAAATTAACAAAACGAAGCTTTTTCTGCAAGATGCCGCTACTTTTATTCGTGTCCGGATTGATGTATTCATAACCGGTTTGCTGCAACACCTGCTCTTTTGCCGGAGATTCATAAAAAACAAGTTCTTTAATGCGTAATCCTGCACCTTGATTTTCCATTTTATCATCAACATCTATTTGAAAAGATATGTCCATAGTGATTTCTCCACCTTTTCCGTATTCAGTTTGGTTTCCCAATCCGTCAGGAAAGTTGACAACAAAATAAACTGTTCCTTTCTTCACTAATATAGTCTCAGTCTTCGATACCGAATATCCCTTATTTATGTGATATTTATCCCAGTCTTCCTGCATAGCCTTGCACTGGGCGTTCAGGGTTAAGTCAATGCTACCCGAACCGCTGATGGAAGCCTGATGGCCGATTACACTTGCCCAGCTGTTATCTCCCCGATAGACACGTACAGTTGCAGTCACATAGGTATCTTTCTCGAACGTGTGAGACCATACCCTGACATCCGGCGGTGTTTGAGAAGAGTTGTTATCTTTGATTTGTTTCCTGAATCTGCCCATTTTATCCTGAGATTGCTCGACGGTGGGAATGATATAGTCCACAAAAGTATTCGGTTCATAAACAAACTCCGTGTAACCACCTGTAGGATACTGGATTCCTGTTAATATACCTGCGCGGCAATACTCAAAATCATAACCTCGCTGTGCAAAGGGCAGTTGTGTCCCATTATCAGACGGCATGTTCTTGATGATTTCATAATTTGTGCTATTATGCCACATCAGGTCATACACTTCGGGGATATAAGACCGGTTGTTGATTTGTCCGTTGTAATATCCCCAATAATCTGTTGCATAAGAATCTTTCCGGGGAAGTTCCTTGCTTTCATAAAAAAAAGAATATTTATCTTCCAGTTTTTCTTCTTCCGTCATTGTATATACGGACAATAATTTCAATCTTTTGGTGAAATGTCCGATAGTTCTTTTAGAATTGAGAATAGAACTTTGTATTTTGTCGCTCCAATTCTCTACATCCGCCCTGCTCTGAAAATAATCATAATCAAAACCTATATTTTTTATGACTTTCTCATCATTTGTCACAAGGATGCGGTCAAGCTTCTTCACGTCGGGCAAGTCCTCCCGATTGCTATGTTCAAATATTACTTGATAATTGTCAGTCGATATACCGGCCAACACAAACTCACGACCGGCACCTATCGTCAATTGCTGATCGCCATAGGACTTTTGCAGGTCTGCCTGCAATAGGGTGCTATCCAGTCTTTTTGCGGTTCGATTATCGCCGGATTGTATTTGTTCGCTATGATTAAAACTGTAATGCATAAAGCTGCCATAGGTATAACGAACTTTCTGACCGTCAGGATAGGTTGTTCTCACCAGTACGTACGTTTCCGAAAGAGGTCTGCTATCCGTGCCGGACGGCAACACATCATTGAAATAATCGAAATAATGAACCATCCCATTGGGCAGTGTTATTATGAACTCTACAATCCCCTTCGCATCCGGAGTCACGGAGATTGGCGGAGACTGACGCTCTAATACGGACTCTATCTTAATATCACTTTCTCTGTCCAGCATATACAAGCTGTCATTTCTCTGGTCTATGATAAACTTGCCGGTACCGCCGGGATAAGAAAAATAGAATACATCCGGACTTAATCTGCCTTCATCTTGCACCAAACGCATGGAAGGCTCGCGCAAGAACCAGTCAAAAGCTTCACGCATGGTGTGTGACCAGGGAGTAGTGATGAAATCTGTCGGTCTGCGGTTACGCTCAGGATCATAAATATCCAAGATAGCATTAAAGTTTTTATCTGCATTATAAGTTTCACTCCCCCGGGCAGGCTGACGGTCGATGCCACCTACCGGTTGACGGGTAATTACACCTCCTACATTCAGATTCCAGCCCAGCCCTACCCAACTGGCTTCCTCATTTACTTTTATGCCCGAAGTATTATAACGCAAGGTGATGGGAATTTCGATGGAGCCGTCTTTTAGTGTATAAAGTGGAACATTTACTTCCGGCGTGCCGTTGTAGAGACCAATAGGATTATCAATATATTTATTGAATGAAGCCGCATTGGGTGCTTCTACTTTTAGCATTTCCGGTGTCCGGTTGAATAGGTATTGGTTTGCTTCTTCCGCATAGAGGATGCTGTATACGGACAAGTTTAAAAGAAAAAAAAGTATCATTCTCATGTTTCTATTTTTATTAATATATTACTAGATAAAATGGAAAGAGGTTTTGTACAGGGTACCTGCTGTACAAAACTCTTTCCTTAAAACTTTCTGATTTTACAGATTCATCGCATTAGCGCCCAAAACGCCTGCTACTGCCGAAGCCACTGCGATGACTACTTTCAGAATCATGTCCCAAAGGCCTTTTTTCATTGCCATAACTTTATACACCTCCTTTCCGATACGTTAAATGGTTGATTACTTTTTTCCTGAAAACTCATCTTTCACCTCAAAGCACGGGCACGCCTTGATCCACTCTTCCGGTTCTATCTCTCCGTTTCCGTTGCGGTCGGGCGATAGGTCGCGGTGTCCGCACACCCGGCAGCCGGGAAACTTTTCTTTCAACCGGTTTACCAATTGCCATAGTGAAGACCATTGTGCCGGTGTCCGTGTGTCTGCCGGGCGTCCCCGGCAGTCCAGTCCGCCTTCATAACAGATACCTATCGAGTGGGCGTTGAAACCGCGGGCGTGTGCACCGATGCGTTCTAGCGGTCGGGTGATAATCACGTTGCCATCCTTTCGGATATAATAGTGGTATCCTGTCCCGTTGAAGCCACGGCGGCGGTGCTGCAAATCGAGGTCGTCCGGAGTGAGCGAACGGTCGGCTCGTGTGGCGGAACAATGAATCACGATTAAGTCAATCTTTCTCATAATGAAGTTTGTTGAGTGTCCGTTACTTTGTTACCTGCCAGCCGGTTATGCTGCCGGATCCGGAGTCTCGCCGTCATCACCACCCGGATTCGGATCGGGGTTTCCACCCGGTTTCTCCGGGTCGCTCTTGTCTCCGTCGCTATTTTCGGGTTTATACTTGCTGTATTCCAGCGTTTTCAGCGCATTCTTGATTTCCTTACCGGGACGGAAACGGACGCGGGCGCCTTTAATAAGTCCTTCCTTCACGTCTTTCGGGATGAGTGCGCCCGAACTGCGCAGCGTGACATAGAACGAACCGAGGCCACCCAGACGGACGATTTCCGCTTTCTTGAAACTCTCTATCATTTCCGTTTGGAGCGCACGCAGCACGCAGAGCACGTCCGCCCAGTTCACGGTACTCGAACGCTGGATGCGTTCCGCCATCTCGTCGATATCTATCTCGCCGCTCGACTTTGTCAGGGCGTAATACATATCCGGCTTTTCCTTGTCCAGCATGTTTTTACGAAGCACGCTGGTGAATGAAAATACTTTTGCCATAAAATCCTTTGATTTTTAATCGTTAATTATTAATTGTCTAATAGTCTCATAAGTGGTTCCTTGCTTATGACACTACGAAGGTATGGCAATGGGGATGGGGGATGTCGGTATTTGTCCGCAGACGTCCGATATTGTCTGTTTTTGTCGGATAATGTCTTTTAATGTCTGTATCTATAAGATAATAAAGGTTGTATTATTTGACAATTAGGCGGATTCTTGCTATCTTTATACCATTATATAATACCAATAAATAACAATAATGAGCACAACGAAAGAAGAGAAAAATTTTGAATTGAGAGCGTATGACAAAGTCGAACTGGCGTTGCTCTACTGTCCCGGTCGTTCGGAAGAAACGGCGATGAAAACACTGACACGGTGGATTAACGGATGCGGACAGTTGGTGCAGGCATTGCGCGATATCGGATACAATTCGCGCCGGCATCGCTTTCTGCGTCAAGAGGTGGAACAGATAGTCCGCTATCTGGGAGAGCCTTGAGGAAAAATGCGATAAAAAAATGAAGTACTTCTCCCTTCTTCTTCCGGTACATCTTTTGGCTTGAGTCTGTACTTGGTTTGTCCGGTTGTTGTACTTCACTTCGTTGGTTCTACTACTTGTCCGCTATGGGTCAAGTACTTGGTTTCTGTTCGGCAGATACGTCTTTATACTGCACAAACGTACATATTAAATACTGTTTTCATCTACCCGTTTTACTGCCACTACTGACAACTGCCAACTATGGGCTTATTTGTCAGTGATTTTTTTGATACGTATATACGTATTGTCTTGTTTATCAATATATTGATTCTCTATCGCATGTTTCAGATATCTACATGCGCTTCTTTCGCTGATGCCTATTTTCTGTGCCTTGTCGATGAATTCTTTGTATGTAAATTTCTTGTTAATCTGATTGATTACAGGCCCTATGCGGAAGTAAGATTTCAATGGTTTGGATTTCACTTCATCTCCCGGCAGTGAAGAAGAGAGCAGCAGACTGTGGCTGGTGGTGGTCTTCACAATGCCCATTGCCGCATGGAAATCCTCATCCGAGCAGATATACTCTTTCATCTGCAAAGTTCCTTCACACTTGCGCAGGGCGGTGAAGATACTGGCTATACGCACCACGATTAATGCGGCACGAAGCACGATAGACCCGGGAGCATCGGCCTTTTCACTGGCTACTTCGTCCAGAAGTTGGGAGAAGTAGGCGGTATGCTCTTCCCACTGGCTGTCGCTCAGGGTGACTTCCGTAGGCGACTGTTGCAGGAAGAAGAACATATCGAGCACTTCACGGCTGAGTTTCTTGAAGAAAGTGTCGTAGTCTTCCTTGCCTCTGATGGGCGCGGCGGAACGGTACTTCCAGCGTGATTCGGCGGTGAGTATGATGAAGCGGCTGTACAGTCCGTTGCCCAAAGAGCGGATGAAGAAGATGAGCTGGTTGGGAGTGCCGGTGAACGAGAGAGCCAGATGCGGGTCTTCGGCACAGATGATCTGGTCGTCCACCTTGTAGTCCGTTGATACGGGTTCGTGGTGGAAGGCGGCGCGGAACACGTCGTCATGATGTCCGCACTTTTGTCTCATGGCACCGGATATCATATCAAGTTCAGAGGCGTTGATGATGAGACCGAGTTTGCCGTTGATTTTCAGACGCCTGATTAACTGGTTCTTGGATGTGTTGGGGGCACCGCAGAGATATAGGTATTCGGGTTTTTCGGGCATGGAAGGGAGAGCGGTAACGGCAGGCGATGCTCCTTTCTTGTTGGGCAGGTTGGTTTTCTCCCAAGTCTCCAATTCACGTTCGTAGGCTTCTTTTTTCTTTTTGTTCTCTCCTTTCAGATAGTTGTTGATGGATTCGGGAAGCCTGCTTGCCAGTGTGAGAAGTCCTTTTCCGGAAGCCGATGAAGCAATGACGAGAAGAAAAATATGAGGGCTGTAGTAACGTTGGTCGAAACTTACGGTTACGTTGGGCATGCATCCGCTCAGGTTCGCCAGTATGCCCAGCAGGAGAATGTCACGTTCGCGGTCGGTGCGGGCGGCTGTGAGGGCTCTTTGCAGGAATGAGGGGAGATACCGGTAAACCTCTGCCGGAATACAGGGTGATGAAGAGCGGAGTTCTTCGTCTTTTATTGACAGTTCCTCTTCATCGGCGGTGGTATTTTCCGGATAATTCTGCCCATAGTTGGCAGTTGGCAGTGTTGGCAGTAGATTAGGGGTGTTTTCGGGCTTGTATGATAGATTAACGTATTGGTATCCAGAAGATAAGTCTTTCTGTAATTCTTGGCGGGTATATCCGTTTCCTAAAATTTCCGCTGCCATAACAGATGTTAATTTTTCAAGTTCCTCTTTTGAAAATCCCTTACGTCGTGCGCTTCTTCCCAAGGCGAGCATGGATTCGTGCCGGTTTCCTTTCTGCCAAGGGTGGTATTGGAAGAAGGTGTGGACGAAGGCTTCGATATATCCGCAGGCTTCGGTGAGGGGCGGGATGGGAGAGAACCTGCCGTTGATGCCTGTGGGGTAGGGGGTACTGTTGCCGTTGGCATATGTATATCGGGGGGAGTGGACGAGTTGTGCCAGGGAAGGGTCGGTAGCCAGTTCCTCACGCCAAGGGTAAGGTTCGGGAGCAGGGTTGTAGTAAGCGTCGGGATCCCATACGCAGGAACAGGGTTGGGTGATGCGGGTGCACTGCTCGTCGCAGGGATGTCCGGCGATGCGTTGCAGTGTTTGCTGGCAGATGGCGTAGGCGAGGGGATACTCTTCGGGGGTGTTGACATCGAGGTAGACGATGATTTTCAGGCCTTCGTCGGAGATGCTGTTGTGGGCGTAGGTCACGTAGGGGAGACGGCGGATGAGGGCTTTGATTTCAGCAGTCCGTTGTCCGCAGTGGTCGAGGTCGTACATGGCGAGGCTGCTCATCTTTTCCAGGTTGGCGGCTGCGTGGCTGCAATGAGGGCGGCAGATGCCTTCGACGATGACGACGGGCATCGAGTCCTTGGTCATCTTGGCTTCGTTTTCGCGGTCGGGACGGCCTTTCAGTTTCCGGTACGATTCGGTTTTGGGCTTCCATAGGGGGCTCGTTTCTTGCAGGTAGAGGTCGTGCAGGGTGATGATGGTGGATTCTTTGCTCCACAGGTTGTTGAAAAAAGAAAAGGAGAATTGTCTGGTTGCGGGTTGCGACGATGGGTCGGTTGTTTCCATAATGAGTTGTTTTTTTATTTATTATAATGTGTTTTGTGAGATAAAGAAGGGAGAATAGTAGTGGCGACGGATGCGCATAGAATGGTCGGTTCCTTAAGTCGGGGGACAAAAGTAGGAACAATGTAAGGAAGGTGGAAATGTTAAAAATAAGCGTAAATGTCGTGTCAACGTATTTTCATTCCGCTACGATAACTTCAATGTCATAACCTATGAACAGTCCGCTTTCTATGACACCGGTGATTTTCTTCAGCCCCTCTTCGAGGGAATCGTCAATGGAGCTGAAGCGGGTGTCGAGGATGAAGTTGCCGTTTTCCGTAAAGATTGGCCCGTCTTTTCCGTGGGCGGGGCGCAGGATGATTTCCGAAGCGTCCAGTCGTTGTAGTTCGCTTTCTACGTAAGTCAGTGAATCGGGAAATATTTCCACGGGGACAGGGAATTTGCTTCCCAGCCGGTCGACCCGTTTGCCGGAGTCGATGATGATGAATGTCTTGCGGCTGCTCCGGATGAGCAGTTTCTCTTTGAACATGGCTCCGCCGCGACCTTTTATAAGGTTCTGCTGCGGGTCTACTTCGTCCGCTCCGTCGAAAGTCCAGTCGGGACGTTTGTTCCAAAGAGTGGTTTGAGGGATGCCTAGCTGAATGCAGGTCATTGAGATTTCTTTGGACGCGGGGATAACTTCGATGCGCAAGTGTTCTTCGCGAATCCGCCGTGCCAGTTCGAACAGCGTCAGGTAGACGGTGGAGCCGGAGCCGGCTCCGACGGTTTCACCGTCTTTGGCTATTGCGGCAATCTCACGGGCTACGTGTTCTTTCGCTTCACGGTTGATAATGGTGTCCGACCATTGAAGATGCTTTATCAGATCATTTTCCCAGTCCATTGAAATTTTCTTTTTATGTGGTGGTATAAATATAACGGATAATGGGGCTTTTTTGTTTCCTCTATAATTCCCTTAATTACTTTGGCTATTCTTATGGTGGAGATCTTCTTTGCTTGTGGATAAATTAGTACCTTTGCAAAAATAGCAAGTGAATATGAGCAAACTTTTAAAGATAGATAAAGAATATACAGAGTGGATAAGCGAACTTAGCTTACGTTTCAGAAAGAGCCAAATAAAGGCTGCAGTAAAGGTGAACTCAGAAATGCTTCATTTTTACTGGTCACTTGGCGGAGATATTGTTACTAAAAAAGCTGAAAGTAAATGGGGGAATGACTTTTATAAGGGACTTAGTCAGGATTTGCAAGCCATATTCCCTGATGTAAAAGGTTTCTCGGTTCGTAATCTGCAATATATGAAGCAGATGTATACTTTGTTTTCCAGAGAGATTGCAATTGCGCCACATCTTGTGGCGCAAACTGTTGATTCATTGAAAGACGAAATCACGCCACAAGATGTGGCGCAATTCATAAAGGACACCGTCTGTTGTATTCCGTGGGGGCATATACGCTTTATTCTTGACAAAAAATATGATCCACAGAAATCTTTTTTCTTTGTGCAGCAAACAATAGAAAAAGGTTGGTCGCGGGCACTTCTACTTAATTTCCTTGATACGGATTTATATGAGCGGCAAGGTAAAGCCATCACTAATTTTAGAAACACTTTACCGGCAGTGGAAAGTGATTTAGCACAGGAAATGACTAGAGATCCCTACAATTTTGATTTCGTTGGTATTACAAGCAAATATAATGAGAAAGAGTTGAAAGATGCATTGATAAAGAATATTGAAAAGTTTCTTATGGAACTTGGGACGGGATTTGCCTATATGGGGCGGGAGTATCGTCTGGTAATTGGCGAAACCGAACAATTTCTTGATATGCTTTTCTATAATGTCGATGTTCATAGCTATGTTGTCATAGAAGTGAAGACAACTAAGTTTGAACCGGCATTTCTTGGACAACTTGGCTCTTACGTAGTTGCGGTAGACCATATAATGAGAAAAGATGGGGATAATAAAACAATTGGATTGCTGATTTGCAAAACAAAAGATGATGTTTTCGCAAGATATTCGTTAGAAGCTTCCAGCCAACCCATCGGTATTTCGGAATATGAATTATCCAAAATATTTCTGGAAGATTTTAAGAGCAGCCTGCCAAGCATTGAAGATATTGAGGAACAACTTAAATAAAAAACAGGTCTTACGCTTGAAAATCTTAAATTGTATTCGTTAATTTTTAACCTAACAACGTTAAATGTTAACGAACCCCTGTATTCTATTAAACCGTGTTATAAATCACCCCGATCGGCTCCGTAAATTTGGAGATATACAGAAAGTCCGTATCTTTGTACTGTGTTTTTCATAGTATTAGATTTAAGGTTAACAAAGATTGGCTGTCTGGGATAGATAGCCTTTTTTTTGTCCCTACCCTTCGTTACAGAATCAGCCATATGGCAATGATGTGCCCTATGCTTCCGCCCAGGCAAAACAAGTGGAAAGTGGCATGCATATAAGGTTTGCGCAATGAATAGAAAATAGCTCCTGCGATATAAGAAATGCCACCGCCTATCAGCCACCAAAAAGCAGGGGTGGCACCTGCCAGCTCCAACTGATCCAATAAAGGTTTCAGAGCGACCAATATCGAAGCACCCATACCTACGTAACAGACAGTTTCGAGGTTGCTGTGCTCTTTTAGCTTTTTAAAGCTGAGGACGAAGCCGACAGCGGCCGACAGCCATACGAAAGAGAATATTCCCCAACCCCAACCGCCTGCATGGCGCAGGGTGAGCAGCGTAAAAGGCGTGTACGTCCCTGCAATATGCAGATAGATAGCTCCGTGGTCGAACTTGCGGAGCAATTCCTTCAACTTCCCTGGGCGACTGCCGTGATACCACGTCGAACTGACGTAAGACGACAGCATACCCACCAGATAGACAATGACACAAGGTACTGCCCATTGCGGCTCGGCGTTTCCCGAAGCCTTCGCCAACAGGAAATATCCTGCCACAACCCCGAGCAGGATACCTGCCCCATGACTAAGCGTATTCGCCCATTCTTCTCCGTTACTGTATCGTTTGTTCTTCAATGTTTTCTTTTTTTGATTTGCTGAGTCGCAAAGATACTTTTATTTTCCGTAACGTATGGTTTCCCTTATTCCTTTTTTAAGATGATTTTGCCACTGTATTGTCCCGCAACCAACTTGCGGAAAGCGATGAATGCCAAGTATTCATCGGGAGCATAAATCCCTTTCGGCATGAATAACCGATGAACGATATATATATCCTTGTCCTTCACCTCGACACTGGAGTGGAAACTCCCGAATTTGCCCGTTACGTCAATCGGTTTGGGAAGTCCCTCGATGACATATCCGTCCGGCAGATGGATGCGGATGCTGTCCGTGTCCGAGTAGCCGTAGTTGATGTGGATGGGATACGTGCGCTTCGTGACGGAAGGGACGCTGAACCCTTTTCTGAAAATGTTGGCAGGGATAAACAGGCGGTTTCCCGTCTTATTCCCGTACTGGTTGCTGCTGACGGAATAGTTGAACGTGATGGATGGAGCCGTCTCTTTACATTCTTTGATTTGCAGGTTCAGAATGTCAGCCTGCGACAGGTTGATGTCCCTACGGATGCGGTCTTTCTGTTTGTTGGGTGGCAGATAGACGATGCCTGCTTCGCTTTCGTACTGGAATAGCCGGGATATTTCGTTGACCGATATTTTAGCTTCAGCCGTGGGCGAGAGCGTGATGTCGGCAACGATGCGTTGCGTGTTCAGCGAATCGGGATAGGTAGGCAGACGGTGTATCCTGCCGCCTGTCGGTTCTATCAGCAGTGCGTCGTGTCCCGCAATGCCCTGATGGACGTAGCCGAAAGGAAGTTGCGGATTGGTGCATTCCAGCCAGAGCGTGTCCTGCGGGAGCGGAACTTGCAGGATGACGTGGTTCATCTGGTTGGCGCTCGAAAAGTCGGGGAGAAGCCGTTCGTTCGTGGTGCTGATGACGGTGTAGGTAGAGGGGATGCCCAATTCTTTCAGCATGGCACGAGTGTAATTGGACAAGCCTTTGCAGTCACCGAACCCTGTGCGGCAGACATCGGTGGCGGCGATAGGCTGCAAACCGCCGATACCTAACTGGATACTGACGTAACGGGTCGTCTTGGCGAGATAATCGTAGACGGCTTTTACTTTCTCACGGTCGGTGGAGCAGTTGGCGGTCAGTTCGTGCAGCTTGGCGCGGAAAGGCTCGGTGAGCAGGTCGCGTCCGTCGAGAAGTTTGTATTGCCATTCTCCGTATTTTTGCCAGGTGCTCAAGTCTCCTTCGGATTTGTCGTACTTGAAAGCGGAAGGAGCAAAGTAGACGCGGGGAAACAACTCCGCAAAGCTCGGGCCGAAAGGCTCTTTGAGGATGGGAGGTAATTTCAGGGCGGTCACTTCGATGATTTGTTGCCCTTCGGCACCGGTGGATTCCTTCACTTTGATGCCTTTGCTTTCGGTGATTTGACCTTCAATGCCTTTGTTTGTTGTTTCCGGTTCCTGTGTGTTCAATTCACGATAGCGGCAACCTTGTCCGGCAGGAAGTTCGATGCGGTAGGTCGCTTTTTCTACGGCTTGGCTGAAGCTCGTTTGCGGGATGAAGGTGGAGTAACCGATCAGCCCGTTGTTGCATTTCATTTCCCATTCATATTTCACGATGAAGGGGAAGGAAGGGTAGTTGCACTCGTAATAATAGAAATAATCGTCCGTGGTGAGCGAGGAACTGTATTCGCTCTTTTGAAGGTCGGATTTCTTTATCTTACGTACAGTCTGTCCTGAAGCGTTGATGATTTCTCCGGAGAATTTCTGCAGGGAACGAAACATGTCGCATCCGCAATAGAAGGCGGCATCTTCCAGTCCTTTACGGTTGAGTATGGTGATAGTCCGGCTTTCCTTTTCTACGGATTGGGTCATTGACTTGCAGAGGATTTCTGTCCGGGCGTCCGTGACGACGGAGTTGGCATCCTTCATCGTGTCTTGTGCGCGGACGGGCGTTGCCAGAAGGCTCAGGCAAAAAACGACATAAGACAGGGTGGATACTTTCTTTAGGAAGTGTTTTATCAAGTTGGTTTGATTGGGATGTTTCATAATATATAAAGATTAAGCATTGTAAGTGCTATGTCACATGAATGATAATTTTAAATTAGGCACGGATTACACGGATTTCACGGTTTTAAGAAATATGATTATATAAAGCAACAGCGTAATCTGTGTAATCCGTGCCTAAAATACTAATACACCGAATGGAAACCTTGATCCGGCCTGCGCCGGCTATATTTTTTTGAGTACTAATATCTCGTTGTTTTTCTTGGCAATCAGTTCCCAGAACGATTTCACCAACTTGTATTCGCTGGTGGGATAAATCAGTTTGTTGGAACTGAACGAGTAGGTGATGATAAGCTGGTTGCCGTTCTGATGTACGAGGTAGCGGCAGAATCCCTGTTTGTCTTCCGTAAACGCATTCAAGGGAGCCGGCAGTTCGTCAACGGTATATCCTTCGGGGATAGTGAGGTTGGTCACCTGAATGATTTGTTCGGCATAAGGCATTTCCAGCGGCAGTTGGCGTTCGGCCTGGGTGAACGGACATTTGCTGACATGCAAGAAAATCATCGGGTTGATGTAAATCAGATTGTCGTTCACGTTCGCTTGTTTTTCAAATTCGAGACTCTCCTTTACGATGGAAGAGAAAGCGTTCACGCCTGTGGTTGAGAATGTTTTCACTTTGATATTTTCTTCCGTTTCCAGTTTGGTGATAAACTCCGCGCTGTCTTTGGCGGCGTGATAGTTTCTGCGGAAGTTGGCGGCGTGCTGTCCGGTGTATCCGGTCTGGCGGGTTCCCGTTATTCGTCCGTCGGCATGAATCTGCGCATTGATGGACGAGCGGATTTGGTTCTTGCCGAGTTGGCTGAGGTCTATCCAGTTACCCCCGTCCGCTTTGCTGAGGAGACGGGCGCGGTCTACCATCAGTACGGGTGGCAGCGTGTTCATATATCCGTTGGTGACGGAGCCGTCGAGGAATACGAAAGTGCTGTCCGTGTCCGCTATGCCGACTACGAACGTGTTCAACTTTTGGATGGAAGGGTGCGAGAGTGGAAGAATCCCCAACGTCTTGCGGCTCATCACGGCTGGATAGCAGGGAATCTGCGCGTCACGCAGCATGCTCATGAGTACGAAGTTGATGTCTGCGTTGCTGCCGGTTCCGTTCTTTATCGCTTTTCTCACTTCGCTGCCGTAAAGTCCGTATTGTCCGTTCCATGACATTTTCTTTTTGAGGAAGGTGTAGATGGCGGCAATCTTGTCCTGCCTGTCGGTCAGTTTGTCGAGCGCCAGTGCAGTCATCTCGTCGCGGTAGGGATTACGCATTTTGAGCAGGGAGCCGAAGTCCTCGTCTTCGAGCAGCATCTTGTCGATAGTCTCCCAGGTATTGGTGAACGATTTGTAGAGTGAGCCGGGGAAGTTGATTCCACGCAGTTCGAAGCCGACACCGCTCATGTAGTCGTCCGCGCACCATACGTATTTGTCGGGGCGGAGAGCAGGCAGTTGCTTGCCGGTAAAGCTTAGGTGGCGTCCGGTACAGAGAAGCTGTTCCACTTGGCCGTTTTGGTAGTGGAGCGTGTAGGAAAGGCTTTCCGACTGGTCTTTCATGTTCAGTGAATGTGAGCCTCTCATGTCGAGGTTGAACAGGAAATATTCGGGGATGGTGATGTCATATTGCGTGTGGATGACGGGGATGCTTCTCTGCGCTTCCCAGTGGTTGATGCTGTAATAGAAGTCGGAATTGAGCTGGTATTTGTACTCGAATACGGTTCCCTCACGGACGGCGGGGATGGAGAATTTTATCTGCATATAACTCTTGTTGAGCCTTTCTTCGAAGACGAGGTCGCGCTTCATCTTGGTGCGGACTATCTTGCCGTCTTCGAGATTGTAGGCGGAAGCGTCGAGCTGGGTGATGTTTTCTTTCATGGTGCCGCCCCCTCTTTCTTTCGAATAATAAGGTATGATGATGTCCGCATAAGACGCACCTTCGGATTTCAGTACCTTTATTTTTATCTCATAAGTGTACACGAGCCGGAAGTCATTGTTCAGCAGGTCGTAGCGGGCGTTGTTTTTGGAGTACAGTACGACGGCGGTTGCGGCGGTGTCCGGTGCGTAGGTGGTCATCTTCAGCTCTTCCATGGTGGGCTTGCCGTATTTCATACTGGGGTTGATGACGTCTGTGGCTGTTTGCTGCGAGTAAACGGGCGACAGGAGTTGGGATAGTAATGCGCAGAGAATGAATAGTTTTCCCATTGTTAGTGTGTTTTTTTAGTACTATTCTCGCAAAGATAAAAAAAATAGAGAAAGGCAGTGCACCTTTCTCTATTTTTTTATTTACCGGATGGATAAATATTATACTAAGTGTCCGATCCACTCTTCACGGTCGCCCGGAAGAAGGTCGATTACCGGCACTTCCACCATAGTGTAGCATCCTGGCTGTTGGCGCATCGAAGCGCGTGCCACACATACCAATACCTGTGCGGTCAGTGCGGGGTTGTTGATGCGCATATTAAATTCGAACAACTGGTTCTGGGTTTTTCCCGATACGCCTTTGCGAGTCAGATTTACACCGTGTCCCATGTCGAGCAGCGCGTCTACGCTCGGAACGAGTTTCACGTGTGTCTCGTCGTTCACGAAGTACGGGTCTGCCTTGATGGCTGCGGCTACTTCTTCAAATTTGTATCCGTCTTTCAGTTCGATATACACCATGCGGCGATGGATACCTGTGCCCGTAGGGATCGTCATGGAAAGAGCGGCTTTCACTCCGTCGACGGCTTTCACGGCTACGGTGTGTCCCATACTCATACCCGGGCCGAAGTTGGTGTAGGTGATGCCTTTCGGGGCAATCGCTTCGAGCATGGTGCGCACGATGGAGTCACTTCCCGGATCCCAGCCTGCGGAGATGATGGATACGGCTTTGTGCTCTTTGGCGGCTGCATCCAGTGTGCGGCGCAAGTCAACGATGCCGGTGTGAATATCGAAGCTGTCTACGGTATTGATGCCCATAGCTAGGTATTCTTTTGCATATTTTTCAACGCTGCGGGTCGGCGTGCAAAGAATTGCCACGTCTACGCCTTCCAGCTCTTTAATGTCCTTTACTACTGCATAGTTTGCCAACTCTTCCGGCTTGTCCTCTGCTCCTGCACGACGAACGACTCCGGCTATTTCGAAATCAGGCGCTGCCTGTAGCGCTTCAAGTACATAGTGTCCAATGTTGCCATAGCCAACGATGGCGGCTCTTACTTTTTTCATTCTTTTCTTGGTTTTATATGAACATTTTTCTTTATTTCTGCCACAAAAGTAAACAAAATATAAGGAAGGATTGTTTACGGGCGGCATTATTTTTATTTTTTTTAGATTCGCTACAGTTTGCATGAAATGCGCCGGATGATACCCTCAGATTTTAACTGTCGGGCTACGGAAAAGAATAATCTGTAAAAAACAGGAGAATCTGTGGCGGGAAAGTTTTATCTTTGTGGGCATTATGATAGAGTATGTTAGAGGCGAGCTTGCCGAACTTAGTCCGGCAACCGCAGTGATTGACTGTAACGGGGTGGGGTATGCCGCCAATATATCCTTGAATACTTATTCGGCTATTCAGGGAAAGAAAACCTGTAAGTTGTATATTTATGAGGCGATTCGTGAGGATGCGTATGTGCTTTATGGCTTTGCCGAGAAGCAGGAGCGGGAGATTTTCCTGCTGCTGATTTCTGTTTCGGGCATTGGCGGGAATACGGCGCGTATGATTCTCTCCGCTCTTTCGCCTGCCGAACTGGTGAATGTAATCAGTACCGAGAACGCGAATATGCTGAAGACGGTGAAGGGTATCGGGCTGAAGACTGCGCAGCGTGTGATTGTTGACTTAAAGGATAAAATCAAGACGATGGGAATGTCTGCTGCCGGCGGTGTTGCCGGTGCGGGTGGCATGTTGCTGCAAGCTGCCAACGCGGAAGTGATGGAAGAGGCTGTGGCCGCATTGACGATGCTCGGTTTTGCCGCTGCGCCTTCGCAGAAGGTGGTGATGGCGATATTGAAGGAAGAGCCGGATGCTCCGGTAGAAAAGGTGATTAAACTGGCTTTGAAACGATTGTAACGACTGAAACATTGTAACGACTGTAACGATGAAGGAACAGAAGATTTATATGCGGGCATGGACTGAGATACATGGTCGTGCGAAGGTGATGGCCACGGATGAGTGGTATCTTAATCTGGCTAACGAACTGTTGCCGTTGGTGGCGAACTCTTATATGTATCAAGGCAGGGAAATGGTGGAAGACCAGCGGCGGGTGGCTTTGTCGTGTGCCCTGTATCTGGAAGATTGCGTGGCGGACGCTGGACACTGGCGGGAGTTCATTCATTGGCATAAGGAGAATTACGGCCGTTACCTGCCGTTCTATCCGCTGTCTGAGGACTACTTGCCGGATGAAATCAACCGTGAGGACATCGCTTTCCTGCTGTGGGCTATCAATTCGCCGGTCGGTGATGATTTCGACTGGGTGGAGAATCCGATGGACAAGGATTTGCTGGAGTTTGCGGATGTACTTTACGAGCGTTTGGATGCTGTTTTCGAGTCGGCTCCTATCAGTGAGTATCTCGCCCCGGGGTGGATGATGGAGACGGAACTGATGCAGAAGAAGCGCGAACCTCTGCCGGTGGCTTTGCCGGGAGAGAAGATGCCGACGAATGTGGAACGTTTCTTCGAGGCAAGTAATGGAGAGTCGCTCATGTTCTTTGGTTCATACAATGCTCTGAAATTCTTCTTTGTAAATTCTTTGAAGTGGGAAGATGAGGAAGATGCTCTGTTGCCGGACTTGGCGGAGTTCGATAATTTCGTTGTTTACGGCAATCCGAAAGGGTTGTTGATAGGCCCTGATGTAGCTCAGTTTTTTGCTGATAAGAATAATCCGTTTTATAGTGTCGAAGAGGCTGAGGAAGGGGCGTATGAAATGTTCTGCGAAGAAGGGTTGTGTCCGTTCGACTTGCTGAAGTATGGAATGGAGCATAATCTGCTGCCGGACGCACAGTTCCCGTTCGAGAACGGAAAGGCGCTGTTGCAGGAGAATTGGGATTTTGTGGCTCGCTGGTTCTTGGGCGAGTTTTATGAAGGAGAATAAGGAGTAAGCTATGCCAATCAAAAAAAGTAATAATCCCTTTGCCGGAAAGGCAAAGTCCGGAGCAGGGAAAAAGAAGAGTTCCGGAAAACGGGTGGGGAAGTCGAAGCAGGAAAAGGCTAATAATCAGTTGAATAGAAGGGTGAAGTAAGGCTGTGGCAGGTTACGCTGTTTTTCTGAAGCAGGGGAATGGAGAACGTGATAAGATAGTTGACGGGAATAGTTGTTGATATGAAAAATCACGACTATTCCCGTCTGTCTTTTGTTTTTTGCCGGAGAGGTACCTTCTTTATTGTCGGTTACCTCTATTTATTAGTAGCCTTTATTTATCGGCAACCTCTTCCTGCGCTTTCCGTTCTTTTTTCTTATTGATAAACTCGATTTTCAGATTGGCTTCTTCTTGTTCTTTCTTAATCTGCTGCATGGCGGAAAGAATCTGTGCCAACGCGTAGACAGATGCCGCAGCCTGGCGGTCGGTCGGGCTCATGGTTGTCTTGTAGGCACGGTCGCCGAGGTATTCAACGCGCAGATTCTTGTCTTTGTTGAGGTTGATGAATCCGATAACGTTTCCGTCCGCTCCCAGTTTGTAGTCCGCTTTCTCTATCTTTTCATTCATGTCGGTTGTTTCATAGCTGTCCTTTGAAGCCGGAGTTTCGGCAAAGCTGCCGTCGGGGGCAACTACTTTGACACCTACATGATGGATATTGCCTGCGCCGCAATAGATGGAAGTCATGCTCATGTTGCCCAGTTCGTCCACCTGGAAGCGGAGAAAGGAGCGGTGCATGTTCTTTTCAACAGTCTGTGCAGGGTGAAGGTAATTGCCTACCTGCTGATATTCGGCGTCTTTCTCAAGGATAAACTTATCTTTGATAGCGTTGAATTCCCCGGTCTTTGCCTGGAAGGCGCTGTCGAGGTAAGCGAGTGTCTTCTGCTGTGCCTTAGTCTCTACATCGAGCATCAGTGCCTGTCCCGCTTTGCGTGCTTCGAAGGCTTTGGGGTAGAGGATTTTGATACTGTCGATTTGCGACTTGGCTTCTTCGTAGTCGCCACGTTCGTAGGCAGCTTTGGCAACTGCCAGTTTCTCATTGGCTTTTTTCTCAAGCCCGTTGCCGCAGGCAGCCAGTGCCAGCGTGCCGCAAAAGAGGATAATCAGTTTTTTCATCACAAGTCTTATTTACTATTTTATTGTTTACAGTTTACGATTCAGGACAAACGGCCTGTTTATGGTGCATTGTTCACTTATTAATGGCAAAAGTACAAATATATCCCTTATTTTTGTAATTTTGCACCCTCAAAACGTATAACTAAAAGGAATGATAGAGTTGACTCAAGAGGAATTGAAGCAGCAATTCAGCGAACCCATCTTCGGACAGATAGCCGAAACGGCGGATGCGCTCGGTTTGGAGTGCTATGTGGTAGGCGGTTATGTTCGCGATATTTTTCTGCAACGTCCCTCTAAAGATATAGATGTAGTAGTTGTAGGCAGTGGAATTGCAATGGCGGAAGCGCTCGGCAAACGTTTGGGACGGGGTGCGCACGTTTCTGTTTTCAAGAATTTCGGAACGGCACAGGTAAAATATAAAGGTACGGAAGTCGAATTTGTGGGTGCGCGCAAGGAGTCGTACCAGCGGGATTCGCGCAAACCGATTGTAGAGGACGGTACGCTGGAAGATGACCAGAACCGTCGGGATTTTACGATTAATGCCCTTGCAGTTTGTCTCAATAAGGCGCGTTTCGGTGAATTGGTAGATCCGTTCGGCGGGTTGGAAGATATGAAGGAGAAGACGATTCGTACTCCTCTCGACCCGGATATTACTTTTAGTGACGACCCGTTGCGCATGATGCGTTGTATCCGTTTTGCCACGCAGTTGGGCTTTTATATTGATGATGATACTTTCGATTCTCTTTGCCGCAATAAGGAACGGATTGGGATTATTTCCCGTGAGCGCATTGCGGACGAACTGAATAAGATTATTCTTTCACCGATTCCATCCAAAGGGTTTATCGACCTCGACCGTAGTGGGTTGCTGCCTTTGATTTTCCCTGAATTTGCTGCTTTGCAAGGGGTGGAGACGCGGAACGGGCGTTCGCACAAGGATAATTTTTATCATACGTTGGAAGTGTTGGATAATATCAGCAAGAAGACTGATAATCTTTGGTTGCGTTGGGCGGCATTGCTGCACGATATTGCCAAGCCTGCCACGAAACGGTGGGAACCGAAAGCGGGATGGACGTTCCACAATCATAATTTCATAGGTGAGAAGATGATTCCGTCTATCTTTCGGAAGATGAAGCTGCCAATGAATGAGAAGATGAAGTATGTGCAGAAGCTGGTTAGCCTGCATATGCGCCCTATTGTCATTGCAGATGATGTGGTGACGGACTCGGCGGTGCGTCGTTTGCTCTTCGAGGCGGGGGATGATATTGATGACTTGATGATGCTCTGCGAAGCGGATATTACTTCTAAGAATATGGAGCGCAAACAGCGTTTCTTGAATAACTTCCAGTTGGTGCGTCAGAAGTTGAAAGATCTGGAAGAAAAAGACCGGGTACGTAATTTCCAGCCGCCTGTGAGCGGGGAGGAGATTATGGAAATCTTCGGTTTGCAGCCGTGCCGGGAAGTGGGTGTGCTGAAAAGCGCGATAAAGGATGCCATTCTGGACGGTGTGATTCCCAATGAATATGAAGCTGCCTATGCTTTTCTGATGGAGCGGGCGAAGAAGATGGGGATGACGCCTGTGGGCTGATATATTGGAAGTTTAAGACATAAGAACAAAAGAACATATTATTTTTGAGAATTATAATTTATCATTGCTTGATAAAAAGTACTCATTAATAATATGTTCTTTTGTTCTTATGTCTTAACTATAAATCATCTATTTGGGCAACGTCACAGAGAAATGTTGATTCGGAGTATGTTGCTCAAAGATGATGGCTTTCATCTTTTCCACGATCTCAGGATGTTGGAGTGCTATATCGTTGTCCTCGTGAATATCCGTTTTCAGATTGTAGAGGGAAGGCTTTCCCTTCTTGACGATTAGTTTCCAGTCGCCCATGCGTACCGCTATCTGGTTCGTTTCATTGAATTCCCAATACAGGAAGTCATGCTGTTTCTGTTTCTTCTTGCCCAGCAATGTCGGGGCGAAAGAGATTCCGTCGAAATAATCCACCTCTTTCTCTTTGTTGCGGTATTTCTTTTCGTAGTTCTTGATGCCGGCTACATCGCAGAAAGTAGGCATTAAGTCGTAGAAAGCACAGATGTGGTCGTTCACTTCACCTGCGGGCACATGTCCCGGCCAACGGGCGATGAATGGAATGCGTATGCCGCCTTCGTGGCATTGGCGTTTCAGTCCGCGCAGTTTTCCGTCCCTGCCGAAGAAAGTCGGGTCGGCTCCGCCTTCTTCGTGAGGGCCGTTGTCACTGGAGAAGATGACTAATGTGTTCTCGTCCAGTCCTTTTTCTTTCAGCTTTTTCAGAACCTCACCCACGTAATAGTCCAGGCGGGTAATCATGGCTGCAAATTGGGCGTGTGTATGCGTGATGGCGTTGTAGCGTGAGCCTTCACTGCCTTTGAATACTTTGTCAGGGTCGAACTTTGCCTTATATTCGTTCAGAAGAGAATCTTCCGGCTGAACCAGTTCCGCATGAGGCAAAGTGTAAGTAAATACCCCGAAGAACGGTTGCTTGCCGTCCTGATTGTCCAACCACTCCATTGCTTTCTCGTGAATCATGTCGGCGGAATACTGCGGACGTTTCTGATAGTCGGGACCGTACATCGGATATTTGATGTTTTCGTCCATGATGACACGTACTACGCCTGTGTCGCCCAGCGCTTTGCTGTATCGGTTCAGGAAGTTGGGGTAGTAGAGGTGAGCCTGGAACTGGCAGATATAGCCGTAATATTCGTCTATGCCCCGTTTGTCGGGAGTGGAGCAGGAGCCTTCGTAGCCGCCCGCCCATTTGCCGAACATACCTGTGGTATAGCCGTTGTCTTTCATGATTTCCGGCAGGATGATGTGGTCGGGGTCGTAAGGATGTTGTCCCACTACGGAATATTCTTTGTTGTTTCCGTACATGATGATGGGGGAATTTCCCCAATATTCCTTGTTGCCGCGTACTTCACAGTGACCGCTGTGTTGTCCTGTCATGAACGAAGCCCTCGAAGGAGCGCTGACGGGACTGCCCGCATACGCTTGCGTGAAACGTATGCCTTCGCTTGCCATAGCGTCTATATGGGGAGTGCGTATGAACGGCTGGCCGTAGCAGCCCAAATCTCCGTATCCCATGTCATCGCAGAGGATAAATATAATATTAGGTCGGGCATTCTTTTTCTGTGCATTGGCGGATAGGGCGGATAAGAGCAGTGTGCCGCCAATTATTGAGATTGATTTATAATCCATTAGGTTGTTTTATTTTTAAAGGTTGAATGTCTGTTTTTAAGGTTGAATGTATGAGTATCCGGAATTATTTGCCTATAATATCCTTTCCGTCGCGTACACTTTGGAGAATATTTTGCAGTTCGGTCACTTTTTCAGGCATTTGGGAAGCATAGTTGGTCACCTCTTTCACTTCCTGCATTTTGTAGAGCTGAGGTTCTTTGGAGTTTCCGGTTTCAATCTTCGGTCCCCACTGAATCATTTTCGGGCCGTTGCTCGGTTCGATGTATTTCCAGTCTTTGGTGCGGACGGACAGTGTGTGGTTGGAAGCCTGCTCGATAACCCACGGACGGTCTTTCTTGTCTTTGCCCAGCCAGCTTCCGAGGAAATTGTAGCTGTCCGGAGCGGTGTTTTTGGGCATAATGGCTCCCGTCAGTGAAGCGAGAGAAGCCAACCAGTCGATTTGTGAAACCAACAGGTCTGAAGTCATGCCTTTTTTCACTCCGGCAGGCCAGCTAAGGATGGCAGGGATACGGGTTCCGCCTTCGAAAGCACTGTATTTATTACCTCTTAGTGGTCCGGCAGGGCTGTGTCCGTTGAGGAGTTCTTCTGCTTTATCATCATATCCGTCATCAACTACCGGGCCGTTATCGCTTGAAAGGATGATGAGGGTGTTTTCCCTCAATCCCAGTTTCTCCAGTGTGTTCAGTATTTCGCCGACGCAATAGTCGAACTGTACGATGGCGTCACCTCTCAATCCCATCGGATTCTTTCCTCTGAAACGGTCGTGAGGGAAGCGGGGAACGTGTACGTCATTTGTTGCGAAGTAAAGGAAAAAAGGCTTGTCCTTGTTTTCTTCAATAAATTGGATGGCGTGGGTGGTTAGTGAGTCCGCTATATTCTCGTCTTTCCAGAGTGCCTTTCCGCCGCCTTTCATGTAGCCGATACGGGAAATTCCGTTGACGATGGACATATCGTGTCCGTGGCTGGGTTTAAGATTATATAGCATTTCGGGATTGCTTTTTCCGGTCGGTTCACCTTCAAAGTTCTTCTGGTAACTCACCTCGATAGGGGCGCTGGGGTCGTAGTTGGCTACTTTCCCGTTTTCGATGTACACGCAGGGAACGCGGTCGGCTGTGGCAGCCATGATGTAATGGTAGTCGAAGCCCAAATCGCCCAGTGCGCAGGGCAGGGGAGCGTTCCAGTCCTGTGTTCCCGCCTTGTCTCCGAGCCCGAGATGCCATTTGCCGACGGCAGCGGTAGTGTATCCCGTACTTTTGAACATATCTGCCATCGTGTATTGTTCGGGACGGATAATCATTCCGGCATTTCCGGCAGCTACGTCCGTTCCTTTTTTACGCCATGCGTATTCTCCTGTCAGCATGGAGTAGCGGGAAGGAGTACTGGTGGCGGCTGTGGCGTGGGCATTGGTAAAAAGAATACCCGACTTGGCCAGCCGGTTGACGTTGGGCGTTTCTACGTTTTTGGCTCCGTAGCATTGCAAGTCTCCGTAGCCGAGGTCGTCAGCGTAGATGAATACGACGTTAGGGGCTTTTGACTTTGTCGGTGTTGTGTTTTCCGGCGTTTTGTTCGTTGTGGTTGCTGTAGTGACACAGACTGTAGAAGATAAAACTGTGAATAATAGGGGGTGTTTCATTCTATAGTTTTTATTAAAGGGTTAATAGAATTGCAAATGTATTATTCTATTTTGTTAAAAACAACTTTATTATCCATTAATATGATTGCTACATGGCTTCATGGATAATAAAGTTGTTTGTTATATACTGGTTATTAAGAAAAATACACTCCTAATATCCTGGATTCTGAATTACTTGGGGAACTTTGTTCACTTCACCTATAGGAATAGGCATCAAATAATTCTTTTGAGCGAAGTTACGGATTACATTCAGCTTTTTCACTGTAAGGAACGACTCGTCTGTTTTTCCACTGATATTCATTCCTTCGGGAACTACTCCAAGGCTTTCGGCAGCTTTCCAACGGCGTAAATCCCAGAAACGATGATTTTCCATATAGAACTCAATCTGGCGTTCTTGACGTACGATGGCTTGCAAACCTTCATAGGTATCGGCATAGCCTTTGCCTGCCTTGGATTTTGCCCACGCTGCGTCTACCCCCAGTATACCGGCACGTGTGCGAACCTTGTCAATATATTCTTTTGCTGTCTTGAAGTTAGCCGGGTCTTGTGTCTCGATAAGGGCTTCTGCATAGTTCAAGTACATTTCTGCCATTCTGAATACCGGATACGGGTAATGGTCGGCAGCAGGACCTGTCTTATAAAGAGGACTGACACACTTCTTATTCAGGTATCCGCTTATTGAATAATTGGTGGAGCGACCGTCCCATCCTTGCCATTGATCATACTTAAGGTCTAATTTTACTATCCGGTTGGCTTGGTTGCCTGTAATTGCCGTTCCATAGAACTGGCTGATTTCATAAGGACCGTTATGGAAACCAATCCATGAATAGAAGCGGGGTTCACGGCCGAGATGCAGATTTAATACTGTATCATTGAGCAAAGGTGCTCCAGCTGCATATTCTTTTATGGCTTTAGCGGGACAACCGGCTAGATAATCCGGGTCGATAGTATAATTTTTAGCGGTCATCAGGCTAGTCTCGTACCGGTTCGGATAGTCAAAATCCGGATCTTGGTCAATTGGCAGTCCGTTTTCAGTATAGAACCGTTCCACTGTTTCCAAAGTCGGGGCAATCAGGCTCCAGGAGTTTTTGTGCCCATTCTTATGCTTTTGTTGATAGGGTGTGGATTGGTTGGAAACCATATATGCTGTTTCTTGCCGTGTATCTCCCCATATTACTTCAGGATTGACTCCGTCATTATCTATAAATGTATAACGTACAGCACGTTCATACAGATTATTCATTCCTGGTCTGGCGGCTGTGGCAGCTCCGGCATCATCTTTGGTATATAACCTGAAACCAACGTTTTCCATTTGAGTGATTGCGTCTAGGGTTACTTCGGCCGCTTTTTTCCATTTCTCAACGCTATATTCCTGGGAAATCAAATGTTCGCCGGCGCTGTTCTTGAAATCACTGTAAAACTCGCTATTCCCATTGAATAGAGGAGAAGCGGCATATAGGTACATACGTGAACGTAGTGCCAAGGCACAATATCTTGTGAGGCGCCCATAGTCATTAGTCTCAAAGAATTGCTCTTCTTTCAAGTCTTTCAATGCTATCTCGATTTCTCCGTCTATGAATTTCACACATTGGTCATAAGTGGAACGTTCGGGATATTCGGAATAAGGAGTGGTTACATCATAAACATGATCCATAATCATGGCCGGCCCGAACGCCCGCAGTATCAGCCAGTGATAGTATGCAATCAGCAGATGAGCTTCAGCCTTATAATAAGTCAGGTTTTCTTCCGTGATATTGGGAGTTTTATCTACAACCGACAGGAATTTCCAGCAGGTACGGATACCATTATAACATGATTCCCAATATGACTTTGCCAAACTAGGGGCGGATGGTGAATAATAGCCTCTGGAAAATTTGAACGCTTCTGTTTTTGATTCATCGGCAACGGCTATTTCTCCACCTGTCATCTTATCAAGTACATCTGAACTTCGTGCGTTGGGGAGATATCCATAACAAGCGTTCAAATAATTTTTTGCTGCTGCTGGAGTTTCATACATATTGAATTCAGTTGTTTGTTCATCCGGAACGATATCCAAATAATCACAACCGGCAAGTGAGACAATAGACAGTGCTATTAATATGTTTTTAAATCTTTTCATAACAACTAATTATTTAAAAGTTAATTGGAAGCCAACATTAAAGGTGCGGGCAGTAGGATATGCCATACCGGAACCGCCACCCATCTCTGGATCCCAGTGTTTGAACGGTGAGAATGTCAATAAATTGCTGCCTGACAAGTAGACGCGGAAGAATTTGTAGGTATAGCCGACTTCTGCGTTTTTCAGTTTCAGGAAAGCGCCGTTACGCATCCAATAGGTGGATGCCACTGTGTTATTAGGATTATCAATCACGCTCAGGCGTGGATAAGTGGCATTCGGGTTCGGATTTTCTTCTGTCCAGCGTCCTTCGGCAACGATATCCATCACGCCTCTCATGGCATTGGAACCAAAAGGATGGAAGCTGTTCATAAATAACGAACGTCTGGCTGCTCCCTGGAAAAGAAAGGATACGTCCCATCTCTTATACTTAATGGAGCTTCCGAAACCGTAAATGATTTCCGGGCTGGTCGTATTGCCTGTATAAACGCGGTCGTTTTCATCGACTACTCCGTCTCCGTTGACATCTTTGTATTTGATATCGCCTGCTTGCGGGGTATATCCTAAAGTTTGTTCGATCATGTCCGGACTGTCTATCTCTTCTTGCGTAAACAATCCTTCGGCTACATATACTAATGCCTGGTCGATGGAATGTCCCACTCTTGATAGGTTGGGGTTGCTCAGGTATGGGGGGTCGTCATAGGCTCTGATTTCGTTGTGGGCATACGTGAACGTTCCTTTTACAGAAATGAAGAGGTTTTTGTTGACTTGTTTGTTATAGTCTACTGTAAAGTCCAATCCCTGATTGTCAACCTCTCCCAGGTTACCGTAGACTTTTGTCGAACCTATACCGATGAATGTCGGGATACTATTGGTGCGTTGCAGGTAAATTTTTTCACGTCGTTCTTTGAAGATGTCCAATGAAATATTCACATCGTTGAATAAAGTGAGGTCAAATCCGACATTAAGCTTCTTTCCTACTTCCCACTGCAAGTCCGGGTTGTAAAATCGGGTCCATACAGGACCTGCTGCGCCTTGGTTCATTTTGTCGCCGAAGGTGTATTTGGGAGCGCCACCTAATGAGATTGTTTCCAGATAGGCAAAGCGCAGGTCATCTGGATCGTTACCTACAAGTCCATAAGAGGCTTTCAATTTGAAATGACTGATGACTTTAGAAATCGGTTCCCAAAACTTTTCTTCTGAAATGTTGTAACCTACGGCGATGGAAGGGAAAAAACCGAAACGGTGTCCTTTTACAAAATTTTCGGAACCGTTATAACCAAAGTTGCCCTCAATCAGGTATTTATTAGCATAACCGTATGAGATACGTCCTGCAATTCCTTGTTTTCTTTTAGGTAAGGATTCTAGTAAGGTAGTCGGTTTGTTGATTGATGTTTCATCTTGGTTATACAAAAACATAGCGTTGACATCATGTTTACCAAATGTCCGGTTGTAATCCAAATATGCTTGAATATACAGTTTGCGACTGCCGGTGGAGTTTTTATCACCTGTAGTACTTAGATTGGTAGCTTGTTCGCTACCGATCATTTCCAGATTGTCACTATCTTTTGCGTATTGGTATTGATTATAGCCGGCGGTACGTTCTACGATGGTTGTTGAGGCATTTTTGAAAGATGCAAGTGCCTTGATTTTTAATCCTTTTGTAATGAAACTCAAGTCTTGTTCCAAACGTAAATTGGCGTGGAATGTACTCTGGTAATTTGACTTATATAATTTTACATATTAGGATATCGGATTTTTGTAACCACCGTTGTTAGTACCGCCACTCATGCCACCCCAACGAAGATGAGTATCATTTTCTTGTGCAGGGAATATAATCGGGAAATCTACAGGAGAGGCTGTACGTGCCAGGTTGAAAATATCGTTGGCGTTCTGTGTCGGACCATTCCAGTTGCGGATACTGGCATTCAATCCCATAGATACTTTAGTTGTCGGGGTAACGTCAATGTCGAGATTGTTGACAAAGTCATAGCGAATCACGGATATACTGTTATTGTAGGAGAAATAATCTTTACTCAATGATTTTAAATTACCGCCATCTTTCTTGACTGCTGCGCTCATAAAATAATGAACGGATTTTTTACCCCCACGAATATTCAGGTTGGCTCGTTCGGAGAAAGCCATTTTATTAAACATTTCTCCATACCAGTTAACATTGGGATATCTTAATGGATCACCGCCATTGGCAGTTGCTGCGATTTTCTCATCCGAATATAGACCTTGGTCATCACCACGTGTCAACTTGGCTTCATTATAGAGTTTCATATATTCTACGCCATTCACAAACTCCGGTACGTTACTTAACTGGCGGGCGGAACCTTCTACGCGAATATTGATGATGGGTTTTAATAAATCTTCTCCTCGTTTGGTAGTCACAATCATAACGCCATTGGCACCACGAGTACCATAGAGTGCAGTGGCGGTGGCATCCTTCAAAATGGAGAACCCTTCGATGACTTCAGGATCTAATGCATTCAATTCACTGGAAGTGATTTCCACACCGTCCAATACAATCAGGGCATTGTTGCCATTGAGACTTGATTTACCACGTATCCAGAAACTGGCACCGTCAGCTCCCGGTTCACTGCTGGACTGTACGGAGATGACGCCTGCCAGACGTCCAGCAAAGCTGCTGCTCAGACTGGAAGATGGTACTTTCAGTTCGGCAGGCTTGATTTGTTGTACGGAGCCTACCATACTGGCTTTTTTCTGTCCTACACCAAAGGCTGTAACAACAACTTCGTCCAGAGCTTTGCTGTCTTCTTTCAACTCTATATTTAGCAATTTTTGTTTACCTATTTTCATTTCTTGTGTTGAGTAGCCAATATAGGAAATCACAAGGATATCTTCGGGCGAGGCATTGACCTTGAACTTTCCGTCAATATCAGAGATTACTCCGGTACTGGCGCCTTTGATCTGGACGGTAGCTCCAATGACGGGATCTCCTGTCTGATAGTCTACTACGACACCGATGATTTCATTCTTTTTGTTTTGTTGCGGAGCGCTGCTTTGCACTTTGTTTATCGATAAGATAACGTCCTTGCCTTTGATAACATATTTGATGTTACTGCCTTTTAAAACTTCAGACAGAACTTCGTCGAGGCTACCTTCGCAGTCAACGTCTCTTCTGCTTTTATTATCTAAATCCGTAGATTTGAAGAAGAAGGAATAAGCACTGTTCTTTTCAATAAGCTTAATTGCTTCTTTCACAGTGATAGCTTTTCCTTTTACAGATACTTTCTCCTGTGCTGCACTGACCGACAGCGGGATAATGAATAGGAATAAAATGGTCATTCGCATGTACCATTTCCTGGATTGTATTTTTTTCATGTTTTAAAAATTGATTAATACAAGATTAGATTAATATCATGACAGGGTGAAGGTGTTGTTCCTTCTATCTCTTTTCTAATTTCTAAGGGTAGTTCTCTTTTTCCATGTGTTTTTCTTAATTATGATTTTACTTAACTATTCTATTTTTAAAAGGCCTCTGTTATAAATACAGTTGATTTGTCCTTGTCCCGTACACGACTTCCATCTTTTTTTCTTCTTATTCTTCTTTTCTTGCATTTTTTTTGTACTTTAGCTGCATCTTATAAATATTAATGATGACTGAGGAGCAAGCTGTAACATTGTTGAGCAAGGAAGATAATCATGAAGCATACTCTTATCTGTATGAGATGTACTGGAGCAAAGTGTATAACTTTGCCAGGCTTTACATCTCTTCCATAGAAGATGCAAAAGAGATTGTTCAAATCGTTTTTGTAAAATTATGGGAAACCCGTGCTTTCTTGAAGGAAAATGAAAGTTTGAAAGGTTATCTTTTTATTATTACCCGCAATATTATATTCAATCAGAAAAGAAGGAGTTTCAATGAGGATTTTTACAAGTCTTCCGTATTAGATGCCTATACGGAAGATAACATTAATGACGCTTGCGAAGCTGAAGAGAAGATGTATGCTATGGAACTAAGCAGGTTCATAGATGCTTTGATTCAGAGTTTGCCCGAAAGACAGCGTGATTGTTTTATGCTTAGCAGGGTTGAGAAAATGACTTACCGTGAGATTGGAGAGCGTCTGGGTATTAGCGAACGTACCGTGGAAGTGCATATTGTTCGTGCCCTGAAATACTTGAAAAAGAATATAATTTTGTTCCTTATCTTTTTAGCCCAATAATGTAATATAATATAATAAAGAAAGCCTATTACCACTTCCCTAAGAAAAGCGATAATAGGCCGGTCGTTTTGTGTTTATGTTACTTTTCCTGCTATTATTTTATTTAAAATGTTACTTCCACTTTATTGTTTCCTTTGGCGGGGATGGCATATACTTTGGTCGTTCCGTCCAAAGTTGCCAAGTCTGTGCTGACAGTGAATGATTGCATGGGGGAAACGAATACTAGCTTGCTTCCCAGGTAGACTTCGTAGGCTACCACATTCTGCCAGCCTGTCATTGTTATTTTGTTGCCTGTACGTGTTGCCGTTCCTCTTTGGATGGCAGCGTCTTTCTTATAGATATCGACATTGTGCTCACATATATATTCAAAGTTATGCGCCGGTTTGGAATATGTACTTGTCTTGGCACGGATAGCGTCGGCATCTTCTTGCGTAATGACCATCTGTCCTTTAGCATAATCTTCTACCAACTGGTTCACCGGATTCAGGAATCCCCATTTGGTGAAGAACTCTGCCAAGTCCAGCTTGGCTACTTGGGACGCACGCCTTACAAATTCAATCTGATTACCGCCAATGGATGTGATATCGTCTTCCGTGCGAAGTAGTTCGTAAAGGTCTTTGTAATAATCTTCTTGACCTAACACCTTATTTATATAAAGCTCCAATTGCCAGAAAGGGACAAGGCGGCAGAATGGGTCGGATTCTGTAACTAGTGCCTGTGAAGTGGTGAAAGTACTGGTCATTGCTTTTTCATAACGGTTAGTAAAGCCTTTGCCGGCAAGACTTTCATCGCGGAGACGAATCTCGCAGCCATATTTCTCACTAAACAGTGTTTGTACATGCATGGCACAGATATTATTGGTAACCTCTGTGGTGCTCAACCATTTTAATCCGGGGCGTGTCTGATTGCAATGTCCTATTTCGTGCGCAGGTCCCCATACATTCGATTTGAGGGCGGCCGCTGAGCCTATCTGTCCCATTGTATTGTTATTATAGGCTGTATGGTAACTGGTAGCATACATATATGATTTATACATGACATTTAAATACATTCTGTTTCTGAACATACGATTGTATTTTTCCAGTCCCATAAATTTCATTTCTTCATAAACGATATCATCATAGAGGTCAATGAGTTCTTTGATCGTATTTCTGAAATGTTGGGTTTCAAACGTCAGGTGAGCATATCTTCCTACTACGTCAAAATGCTTGTTAGTGGCTGCATTTGTTAATCTATACCAATCATCTTCTGTATGTCTGGTCGAATCGAAGTAACCGTTTACTTTTCCCGATGCAAAGTGTATTTTAACAGGTTGGACTGTTTCGGCTTCCTCTAATGTCGAAGTGTGGTACATTACATATACCAAGCCTTTATTACTGATTTTTAGTTTGTTATATCCATTGACTAATGGGTAGATATCACCACCGAATCCGTCTTTCTCTTCCGTCTCTTTATCTAAATTCTGCACTTTCAGACTTATTTCCTGACCGTGCATGTCTCCTGCAAACACAACTAAAGATTCTTTGTCGTCTACTGCAATTCCCGTAGGGTTGTCAAGCAGGCTGTAAGGGTTGGTCTTGTTGGTTGCTGCCTGAATGTCGGGATGAGGCCAAGCTTTATAAGTTTGTATGCGGAATTCAGACTCATAGGTTCCTTTCAATAGGTGAAGTGCCAGATTCTTATAGAAATCGAATGGACAATTATTGTTGATATAGTCTTCTGATTGTGCTTCGGGTTTTAGTTCCGAACAAGTCTCGTCTGTGAATAAGATTCTCCAGTCGAATACATTCGTGTCTTTTTGAAAGAACTCCATTTCTTCACAGGCTACCAGATTGTTTTCGAATTCGCTCCCGCTTCCGCTTCCTTTTCCTTTCCCTGTCTTAATGATAAATTTGATAGCGCATGCCGTTATTGTTTGCGGGAAATCAACACGTGTCCCAACACATACTTCTCCGCCAAAGTCTTTATCGGTGATATGTGTATATTGGCTGTTTTCATTTGCGGCAGGGTCGTTGGAATATAATATTTCTGTTTCACCAAAATATCCGTTTTTATTTCCATCCTGGCGGGAATAATATTTAATATAGTCTAGGGCTACAGGATTATTAAAGTAATAAATAATGGTATGTGGACATGGCTGGTTGGTAGCACAGTGCCAGCGAGTCCCGTTTGTATTACCATCAAAACTTTCTTCTATCTTTCTTCCGTTATTTGAACTTGCCCATCCTCTGTCAGGAGTAATCTGTATGTCTTCCGCCAAATCTTCACTTCCACTCGGATCATATTCCGGCAGACCTGCCTGTTCGACAGGAATCTCGACTTTCAAATTTAATTCAGGATCAACAGCACTGACTACGATAGTGCCACGGCGTTTCTCAGTGGTTATATTTCCTTCCACTGTGTACGTATATTCATGGTCTATCATGGCTGCTGCGCGAGTTTTGTCATCAGGGTGAATTTCCGGCACTACAACCCAACTGGGACTTGCAATTTCTAATCCTTCAACATTGGTCGTGACTTTGAACTTGATTTCGGTTTCGTCTCCGGTTTCCAGTTTAAAGAATTTCGGATCGACCAAAATCGCCAGCCCGTTACCAAGTTGGCTGACTGTAATTTTTCTGCTTTTAGCTTTCCGGTAGACAATGACTGTGGTACTGCGTACCCCTTCATTGTGGTTGTCGAGTACGGATACTACCAGTTTATCACCGTCAATGATTGCCGAACACCAGTCTCTTGCATCTTCTTGCACTTGTACTTTCAAATCAGGAATATTCGTCGTGATTTGAATCTCCTGCGAAGATGCTTTCGTTTCAAAGTTCATTGTTTGGGTTTCGACTTCCAATACCGGGAGTGCTTCTGTTTCTTCTCCGTCACTGCACGAACTGCCTAATGCTAATAGTGACAACGATAGCATTAGTGCATTGAAAAATGTCTTTTTCATTGCATTAAATATTTAAGGGTTAATAAAAATGTAATTCAGATAGTTCTGATACTGACTAGTATAAAATGATACTGTCTTTTTCTGCTTTGATTTTTAAGTTAAAGGAGATGCATATTTTGTCCAATACATCTTCCAGAGACTCGCTTTTGCGTATCGTTCCCGAGAAAAGATTTCTGGCACATTGTGCATCGCGTATTTTAATGTTTGCGTGATAAGACTCATTAATCAAATCGACAAGTTCGCTCATTGGTTTGTCTACAAAGCGGTATTCTTCCGAACGCCAGTCGTAGTCTTCCAAATCTATTTCGTTATTTGTTACTTCATGAGTAACCGTGTTGTAGATGATTTGGTCTGAAGGTTTCATATCAATGCTTTTCTGAAGTGCTTCGGCACTGAATACGATGCTTCCGGTATAAAGGGTGATTTCAGCGAGTTTATTGCCTGATTTGATATTGAACTCTGTTCCTTTCACTTCTATCTGAGCGTCTTGAAAATGGACGCGGAAAGGATGAGAGGACTTCGTGACATCGAAAGAGGCCTCACCTGTGAGTATTACATCACGATTTTTGATGAATTTGCTTTTATAGCGTATGCTTGCTCCTTCTTTCAGCCATATTTTGGAATTGTCCGGTAAGGTGGCTACGGTCAGTTTCTTATCAAGAGAAGCGTTAATGGTAATATAGGGATTGGTGAAATAATCGACTGTCCACATTCCCATAAGGAGTACGAGGCAGACTGCTGCAACAGAGTATCCGATTCTTAGATAACGTCTGCGACGGGCAACTTTTCTTTCGTGCGGCCAACAGGTAGAGATTATGTTGTTCCATATTTCCGCGGGGTCTACCTGATCTTTGATATGGGTAGACGAATCGCTTTCCCATTGTTTATTCTGCAAATGGGTTACGGGTTTCTCTTCGGACAGTTCAATCTTCTCGGATGCTGTCAATCCCTTGGTCAGCATCTTTTTGATTGTATTTGTTAACTTAGTTGGTTCTGTTGCCATAAATTTCTGTTTTACCTTTCTATTAATAAATACAATCGAAAAGAATAGTACCCGTACACGAAGCGTCTCTTTTTTCAAAAAAAATGTGCTTGACTGAAAATCAAGCACATTTATAGGGAGAAAGAATTATTTCAATTCGATAATTTCTTCATTGCAATTAGTCAGCTTTTCGATTCCTTCATTAGTGACTACCCAGGAGTTTTCTATGCCGACAGGGCCTACACCCGGAAGAACGATTTTCGGTTCGAGGGCAAACACCATTCCCGGTTCCAACTCCTGCTTGATGCGAGGGGCGAGGACAGGGGCTTCATTGATTTCAAGACCGATACCGTGACCGATAAACTTGGCTTGCTGACCTGTACCCATGAATTTGTCTGCGAATCCGGCTGCGGTGACTATTTCGATGGCAGCATCATATAGTTTTTCACAAGCAACGCCCGGTCTTGCCATGGCAGCAATCTTTTCCTGAATATCGAGACAGACTTGGTGAGCCGCATAGGCTTCTTCCGATAGTTTCCCGATGGAGAATACGCGGCTCATATCGCCCATATATCCGTTGAAGTTACCGCCTATATCTACCATGACGCTTTGTCCTTCTTTCAGCGGAGTCTTGTTAGCTCCCCCCGGAAGGGCAGGGTCAAGTCCTTGACCACCTAAAGCAAAGTCATAAGGAGAAGGATAGCCGGCGTTGTCTCCCGTCAGTACGCTACCCATGAATATTTCCATACTGCGTCCGAATACGCGGAAAATGCCCAAGCAACCTTGCAGACGCATCAGGCGTTCTATTTCGATAGAAAACTCGACATCGGTCATGCCGGGGCGATATACGCTCGGTATCAGGTCATATGCCTTTGCGTGGGCAATGCCCGAACGGCGGAGCATTTCTATTTCAACAGGGGTTTTTACACTGCGTGCCTGGCGGATTAACGGGGTTCCGTTCACAACTTCCGCTTCAGGAAACAGGCTTGCCAAACGGCAATATTCCGTGTAGGGAAGTTCATCGCCTTCCAGCATCAGTTTTGCAGGCAATGGCAGTCCTTGTTCTTTCAGCAAATCGACAATCTGTTCGGGTTTGCGGATAGGGAACGCATGTTCGCCTGTGATATTATTGGGACGTTTGAAAAACAGCAATGCAGGTGAGTGGAGAGGGAGATAAATATAACCGCTGACTACGCAGCCATAGGTATAAATTAAATTTGCATTACAAGTGATTAGCGCGGCGTCAATGCCCTGTAACGCCATCAGACTGCGAATCTTATCGCGGCGGAATTTTAATTCGGGTTGTAGCATCTTTATTTATTTGTTACATGATTATTTCTTACAAAGTTATGCGTGATAAATTATTAGTTGTGAGTTAATTATCCCGAATAACAATTTCACAATCTATTATTTACCCTACAATGCCACAAAGATAATTAATTCCATTGAAAATATTGTTAATTTCAAAAAAATAGCGCTACCCGCGTCCTGTCACAGGAGGCGAGTAGCGCAAACCACAAATACAAATACAACTAAACAAAGTCTTTCTAAATGACGCCTTGTCCCATCATTGCGTGGGCTACTTTCATGAATCCGGCAATGTTGGCACCCTTCACATAATTAATGTATCCGTCGGGTTCTGTGCCGTATCTCACGCATTGCGCATGGATACCGTGCATGATTGCGTGGAGTTTTTCGTCCACTTCGGCGGCACTCCAGCTCAGGTGCATGGCGTTTTGAGACATTTCCAGTCCGGAAGTGGCAACACCACCTGCGTTGACTGCCTTGCCCGGGGCATACATCTTCTTATGTTCGATGAAGAGGTCGATGGCTTCCGGCGTACAGCCCATGTTGGAAATTTCTCCGACGCAAAGTACGTCATTTTTTATGAGATTTTGAGCATCTTCTCCATTTAATTCGTTCTGAGTCGCGCAAGGAAGCGCAATATCAGCTTTCACTTCCCAGGGACGTTTGCCTTCTACGAAAGTTGCGTTCGGATATTTTTCTGCGTAAGGCGCAACGATGTCATTGCCCGAAGAACGAAGTTCAAGCATATAGTCTATCTTTTCGCCGCTGATGCCATCCGGGTCGTAGATATATCCGTCCGGGCCGGAGATGGTGATTACTTTCGCACCCAGTTCGGTAGCTTTGGTTGCTGCACCCCAGGCAACGTTTCCAAATCCGGAGATGGCTACTGTCTTCCCTTTTATATCTATATTTTTTGCCTGCAACATTTGATGAACGAAGTACAGACCACCGAAACCGGTAGCTTCGGGACGAATCAGTGAACCGCCGAATTCCAATCCTTTTCCGGTGAAGGTTCCTGTAAATTCACGGGTCAGCTTCTTGTACATACCGAACATATAGCCTACTTCGCGTCCGCCTACGCCGATGTCGCCAGCAGGCACATCCATATCCGGGCCGAGATGGCGCCATAATTCCAGCATGAATGCCTGGCAGAAACGCATGATTTCAGCATCGCTCTTTCCACGTGGCGAGAAGTCGGAACCGCCTTTACCGCCACCCATAGGCAGGGTAGTCAGTGCGTTCTTGAATGTCTGTTCGAAACCGAGGAATTTCAGGATGGAAAGATTCACGGAAGCATGGAAACGGATACCGCCTTTATACGGGCCGATAGCGTTGTTGAACTGTACGCGATAGCCCAGGTTGGTTTGCACTTCACCTTTATCGTCTACCCACGTCACACGGAAAGTAAAGATACGGTCGGGCTCTACCAATCTTTCTATGATTTTGGCTTTTTCAAATTCAGGATGTTGATTGTATATATCTTCAATGGAGAGAAGGACTTCTTTGACTGCTTGAAGATATTCAGATTCACCGGGATGCTTTGCCTCCAAAGAGGACATGATTTTTTGGATGTTCATGATACTATATTTTAAAAGGTTAATTCTGATAAAATGTCAACTAACTCACTGCAAATATAGGAAAATTTTTCAGATTCGATTATTTTCAAGCCGATATTTTGATTAAATAATAATAAAATGTCAAATTTCTCTGCTGAAAAACATAAAGCCCCGTGACCTGTAATGTAAAAAACAGGCTACGGGGTTTCTATGTGCTTACAAATAGAAAGTTGTGCTTTAGAATTTCGGCTTCATTCCCAGGTTATACATAATAAATCCGTAAATGTCTGCTTGTTCTTCCAGTACTTTCGCCATCGGTTTGCCGGCGCCGTGTCCGGCCTTGCTGTCGATACGGATAAGTGTGGGGTTCGTGCCGTCATTGTCTGCTTGCAGGGTAGCGGCAAACTTGAATGAGTGGGCGGGAACTACACGGTCGTCGTGATCGGCAGTGGTGACAAGAGTTGCAGGGTATTTGGTACCCGGTTTCAGGTTGTGTAGCGGAGAGTAACCTTTGAGGTATTCGAACATCTCTTTGCTGTCTTCACTTGTTCCGTAATCGCTTGCCCAGTTCCAGCCGATGGTGAATTTGTGGTAGCGGAGCATGTCCATCACACCTACTTGCGGGATGGCAACGCGAAACAGGTCAGGGCGTTGCGTCATGCAGGCGCCTACCAACAGTCCGCCGTTAGAGCCGCCTACGATTGCTATCTTGTCCTTATTGGTATATTTCTGGTCGATAAGGTATTCGGCTGCCGAGATGAAGTCGTCGAATACGTTCTGTTTCTGCATCTTGGTTCCGGCTACATGCCAGTCTTCACCGTATTCGCTACCGCCACGAAGGTTGACCTGGGCGTAGATTCCGCCGTTTTCGAGGAACGGGATGCGGGTGGCGCTGAAGCCCGGATTGAGACTGATGCCGAAGCCGCCGTAACCGTAGAGGAATACGGGGTTCTTGCCGTCTTTCTTCAGGTCTTTCTTATAGGTAAGGAACATCGGGATTTTCACGCCGTCCTTGCTGGGATAGAACACTTGTTCGGTCACGAAGTCGTCCGGGGTGAATTGCACTTTCGGAGCACGGTATAGTTCGTAGGTGTTGTTGTCCATGTCATATTTATAGGTAGCGCCGGGGATGGTGAATGAAGTGAATCCGAAGAAGCATTCTTTGTCGTCCTTGTTGCCGCTGAAACCTACGGAGCCGAGCGACGGTAATTCGATTTCCTGCAATTGCTTGCCGTCGAGGTTGTAAACATAGGCGTGGTTGGAAGCGTCCTTATCGTAGGTAAGGAACAGTTTGCCGCCAATCACTTCTGCGTTTGAGAGAACTGCTTCCGATTCGGGGACGAGTTCTTTCCAGTCTTCCAGTTTCGGGCGGTTGATGTCGGCTACCATGATTCTGTTTTTCGGTGCACCGTAGTTGGTGGAGATATAAATCTGGTCACCAATCACTTCAATAGGATAATATTGGTAGTCAAGGTCGGTAGTCAGTTGGATGAAAGGAGAGTCAGGCTTTTTCAAGTCACGGATAAACAGGTTGTTTCCTCGTCCGGCACCGGATTCTGTGAGGAAGAGGATACGTTCGTCTTCACTGGTGCTGGAAGTGTAGAAGCGTTTCGGATAAGCCGGATTCTGATAAACCAGTTTGTCTTTCGATTGCGGTTCGCCTATTTTATGGTAATAGATTTTATGGTTTTCGTTCACGTTGGAGAATTCCTTTCCTTTGCTCGGAGCATCGTAGGCGCTGTAATAGAAGCCGTCTTCCTGCCATGCGGCACCGGTGAATTTGGCCCATTCGATATGGTCTTCAAGCAGTTTTCCGCTTTCGGTGTCCATTACGTAGATTTCAGACCAGTCCGAACCGCTGCGTGAAATGCTGTAAGCTGCGTACTTGCCGTCGTTGGAGAAGTAAAGACCCGTGAGGGCTACCGTGCCGTCTTCCGACAGCTTGTTCGGATCGAGGAATACGCGGGGCTCGCCATCCAAGGAGTCTTGTACGTAGAACACACTCTGATTCTGCAAACCATTATTCTTGCTGAAATAATATTTCCCATGCTTCTTGACCGGAGCACTGATTTTTTCATAATCAGCCAGTTCCGTCAATCGTTTCAGGAGGTTTTCCCGGAAAGGAATTTGACTCAGGTACTCGTTTGTTACTCTGTTCTGTGCTTCTACCCAGGCGGTAGTAGCTGCGCTAGTGTCATTTTCCAACCATCTGTAAGGATCGGGGACTTGTGTACCGAAGTACACGTCTACTGTGTCTACCTTTGCCGTCTCGGGGTAGACCACCTTTTTCTGTTGGGGGGCGCATGACATCACCATGATTCCACTCATTAATAAAGTTACTTTTTTCATGTGAATAAAAAGTCTTTTTGAATAAACTTAAAGTTACAAATCTACAAAATAATAGGAGATAAACAAGTAAACTTTATAAAGAAGTATGGTGGAAAATGAGATTTAAAGAATTAACTTTGCAAAATATGATTTTGAAGAATGACGACTTGAACAAATGAAGAGTGACGACTTGAATAAGAAAGGAGAATTATTTTATGCTCAGTAAATATAAGTTAAACCAGCTTTACTTCAAAGATACGCAATTCGCCAATTTGATGACCCGGCGGATTTTTAACGTGTTGTTAATAGCCAATCCTTACGATGCTTTCATGCTCGAAGATGACGGACGCATTGACGAGAAGATTTTTAATGAATATACTTCATTATCTCTGCGTTATCCGCCCCGATTCTCGCAGGTGTCTACGGAAGAGGAAGCGTTGTCGCAGTTGGAAAGTATGTCATTCGACCTGGTGATTTGTATGCCGGGTACGGGGGATAACGACAGTTTCGATATCGGACGGCATATCAAGGAGAAATACGAACATATTCCTATTGTCATCCTGACTCCTTTTAGTCATGGTATCACAAAGCGAATCATCAATGAGGATTTGAGTGCATTCGAGTATGTGTTCTGTTGGCTGGGTAATACCGACTTGCTGGTATCTATCATTAAATTGATGGAGGATAAGATGAATCTGGAGCATGATGTGCAGGAAGTAGGGGTACAGTTGATTCTTTTGGTGGAAGACGGTATCCGTTTCTATTCTTCCATTCTTCCGAACCTGTATAAGTTCGTTTTGAAGCAAAGTCAGGAATTCTCTACGGAAGCCCTGAATGCTCATCAGCGTACGCTCCGGATGCGTGGACGTCCTAAAATTGTATTGGCACGTACGTATCAGGAAGCGATGGAGATTTATCGCAAATATCAGAATAATATATTAGGTGTAATTACCGACGTTCGTTTCCCGAAAGTGGAGCGGGGGGAGAAAGACGGACTGGCAGGTATCAAGCTATGTGCCGAGATACGCAAGAATGACCCGTTTGTACCTTTGATTATCCAGTCTTCCGAGTCGGAAAACTCTTCTTATGCAGCGAAATATGGCGCGAGTTTTATTGATAAGAACTCGAAGAAGATGGACGTCGATTTACGCCGTATCGTTTCTGATAATTTCGGTTTCGGTGATTTTGTTTTTCGTAATCCCGAGACGGGGGAGGAGATAGCTCACGTACGTAACTTGAAAGAATTGCAGAATATCATATTTGCCGTACCTGCCGAATCTTTTTTATATCATATCAGTCGTAATCACGTATCCCGCTGGTTTTATTCGCGAGCTATGTTCCCTGTGGCAGAGTTCTTGAAGCCAATCACCTGGAGCAGTCTTCAAGATGTGGACGCTCACCGCCGCATCATCTTCGAAGCTATCGTGAAATATCGCAAGATGAAAAATCAGGGTATCGTTGCGGTCTTTAAGCGTGACCGTTTCGACCGCTATTCCAATTTTGCCCGTATCGGTGATGGTTCGTTAGGCGGAAAAGGACGTGGACTGGCTTTTATTGACAATATGGTGAAACGTTATCCTGAATTTGACGAGTTCGAAAATGCACGGGTGGCTATTCCCAAGACGGTGGTGCTCTGCACCGATGTATTCGACGAATTTATGGATACTAATAATTTGTATCAGATAGCTCTTTCTGATGCGGACGATGATACGATTCTGAGATATTTCCTGAAAGCAAAATTGCCGGACAGGCTGGTTGAGGATTTCTTCACTTTCTTCGATGTAGTGAAGTCTCCGATTGCCATCCGTTCTTCTTCCTTATTAGAGGACTCTCACTATCAGCCTTTTGCCGGAATCTATAACACCTATATGATACCTTATCTGGACGACCGCTATGAAATGCTGCGTATGCTTTCCGATGCTATCAAAGGTGTTTATGCTTCGGTATATTTTCGGGATAGTAAAGCCTATATGCAGGCTACTTCCAATGTAATCGACCAGGAAAAAATGGCTGTCATCCTGCAAGAAGTAGTCGGCAATCAGTACGGTGACCGTTATTATCCTTCCATGTCCGGTGTAGCCCGGTCATTGAATTATTATCCGCTAGGTGATGAAAAAGCGGAAGAAGGAACGGTGAACCTGGCCTTAGGGTTAGGAAAATATATAGTAGACGGCGGCATGACTCTCCGTTTCTCCCCTTATCACCCGAATCAGGTGCTGCAAACCAGTGAAATGGAAATTGCCCTGAAAGAAACCCAAACTCGTTTTTATGCTTTGGACTTGAAGAACGCAGGGCATGATTTCTCTATCGACGACGGCTTCAACCTGTTGAAACTTCACGTGAAAGAAGCGGAAAATGATGGTGCTTTGCGATATATAGCTTCCACATACGATCCGTATGACCAGATTATCCGTGACGGACTCTATCCGGGTGGCCGTAAAGTGATAACTTTCGCCAATATCCTGCAACATGATGTTTTCCCGTTGGCGCGTATTCTTCAATTGGTATTGAAATATAGTGAACAGGAAATGCGCCGTCCTGTCGAAATAGAGTTTGCAGCTACGTTGAGCCGTGAGCAGGATAAAACCGGTACTTTCTATCTCCTGCAAATCCGCCCTATTGTAGATAGTAAAGAAATGCTGGACGAAGACTTGAACGAGATACCGGATGAAGACGTTCTTCTTCGTTCGTATAACTCGTTAGGTCATGGGATTATGAACGATATCTGTGATGTCATCTATGTCAAGACCGACGGTTACAGTGCTTCAAATAACCAGACCATCGCCTGGGAGATAGAGAAGATAAACCAACAATTCCTGAATGAAGGTAAGAATTATGTTCTCGTAGGTCCGGGACGTTGGGGAAGCAGTGACACATGGCTCGGTATTCCGGTAAAATGGCCGCATATCTCCGCCGCCCGTGTAATCGTAGAAGCCGGATTGACCAACTACCGTGTAGACCCCAGTCAGGGTACGCATTTCTTCCAGAACCTGACATCTTTTGGAGTGGGGTATTTCACAATCAACGCCTTTATGAATGATGGAGTTTATAATCAGGAATTCCTCAACGCACAGCCGGCAGTGGAGGAAACCAAATTCCTTCGCCATGTTCGTTTCGAAAAACCGATGATTGTCAAGATGGACGGAAAGAAAAAACTCGGAGTAGTCCTGATGCCGGGCATTGATAAATAAAGTTCTGTTAACACTCTCAACTTGAATAAGAAAAGTTCTGTTTTTCATCTGAAAGGCAGAACTTTTCTGTTTTGCCTCTTTTAAAATGGTCTATTTTTTAGATATAACATGCTAATTGTGTTCCTATTTTCATATTTAGGAATAAAACTTTCTTTGGATACTTTATTATAAAGAAGGAAAACTGTATTTTTGCGCTCGGTTTTATACATTTAAGAGATTCTAGAGAGATGAGTAATAGACAACTAGTGAAACTAGCTTTTTGTATATGTCTTTTGCTTCTGTTTTTTTCTTGTTCTTCAGAACGTGACGAAGGTAGTGAAGGAAGTGGGACATTACATGTACAGGTTAATGCAAATCCCGAGGTGGTAGTGGGAACCAATACCCGGGTGGATGATGGAACAGAATTGGGAGTTCCTGATGTAAATGATTTCTCTTTTTCTATATTTAAGGGAGAAACTCTTCGAGGTCAATGGGCTACTTTGGCAGACTTTCTGTCTGATGATGAGCTTACACTTCGCTCTGGCAACAATTACCTGGCAAAAGCCGCATACGGTGATGTGAATAGTGAAGGGTTTGAATTACCCTATTATGAAGGAAACCAGCCTTTTACTATCACTAAAGGTAAAACTACGGACGTGGAAGTTACCTGCTACTTGGCCAATGCTAAATTAGCAATTGTTTATACTGATGCTTTTAAGGATTATTTTGCTACTTATACCTCAGAAGTTTCCACTTCATTGGGTAATACTGTAGAATATGCATCTTCCGAAGAGCGGTATGCTTATTTCAAGCCGGGGAATTTGGTTGTCCGTGTAAAGGCCCGAAAGAAAGAGGGATATTCGCAAGAGGTGACATTAAAAGCAAAAGATTTCACTGCTGAAGCACGCCACGCTTATATTCTCACATTGGACGTAGATGCCGGCACTCCATCTTTAAATATTTCATTTAGTGACGATATTCCTAATCAGAAGCCTGTAACCATTGAAATCTCAGATGAAGCATTAAGTGCTCCTGCTCCTTATTTTCAGGCGAACGGTTTTAATGAGAATCAGGTTATGACTGTTGTAGAAGGCAAGTCTGCCGAAGCTTCTGAAGTCTACGCTTATTTGCATGCTGCCGGTGGAATAGCCAATTGCTCTTTAATTACTCATTCAACTTCGTTGGTAGAACAAGGGTGGCCTGAAACGGTAGACTTGGTTAATATTCCTGCGGAAACATTGAGTGTTATGCAGAAACTGGGTTTGCAGATTGTAGGATTAGGAGAAAAAAAAGATAAAATAGCGAAGATTGACTTTACAAACGTTATACCTTTTCTGGAATATACCAGTGAAGAAGCCGAACATGTTTTTGAGTTAAGAGCCACTGATAAATTGGCAAAAGAAAATCAGGAGCCATTGACATTTAGAGTTCACAGCAGTGACAATAAGTTTGCGGTGAGTGCTGGCGAGCCTGTACTTTATGGAACAACAAAGATGAAAGCTAAACTGACTCTTGACGGTGATCCGACTAAAGTTGCTTATTGGTTGAAGAAAGATGGAACTGAGCAACAAGTGATGCCAAGCGACGTTAAGTCTGAGGGAATTTCTCATGAATTGCTATTTAAGTTTGATGAATCTCAATATTCGGATATTCAGCTTGAAGCTCGTTATTTACGTCATACAGATATTTTGGTTTCAGAAATGGGAGAACCTGAGGTGACTTTGAGTTTGCGGTATCCGGGGGATGTATGGACAAAGCAGGCTACTTTGCAGTTAGCAGGCAGTGTTGACGACTGGGATTTTCAATGTTCTAAAAAAGATAAGAATGGAAATGAAGGCGTATGGAATAAAGAGGAGTGTAATTTGTCAGGTTCGACAATTTCCCTTTCTAAACTTACTCCTGGTATCGGATATACATATCGGTTTGTAAAAAAGGATAGAGAAGGAGATGTGATTGGGGCTTCTAAGCCGTTGGATATTGAAACAGAAGAAGAAATACAAATTCCTAATTCAGGATTTGAAGAATGGTTTGCGGAGAAGAGATGGTCTGAAGGAAGTTCTTTAGGTGGGCAAGATATATATGCTTATTTCCCTTATAATAGTGCTGAGCAATGGTGGAATACTCAAAACTTGACTACAACGCAGAAATTAAGCGGAACCTATTATTCTTGGTATTATGCTACTTATCCAGGGACTGTACCAACGAATGCTGAAGAATTGCATACTGCTACTTGGCATTTGAATAAATATGATAAAAAGAATTTTGTGATAGAGTCACATGGAGGAAATACGGCAATGGAAATAGCTACGATAGGATGGGGATTTAATAATTGGGGACCAGGAGGAGGATCGAGTCCGCAACAAATAACTGCTGGAGGATTATATCTAGGAGAATATGATGAAGATGCTCATAAAGAAATTCTAGGAAAGAATTTTTGTTCACGTCCAACATCCATGTGCTTTTTTTATAAATATTATTCGTATAATGATGAATATACTGTTCCTTCTGTTATTGTATTTGCATCTGATGGCAGTAGAATAGGTAGTGGGGAATTAATGATTAATAGTACAGTTGACAGTTTTACAAAAGGAAGCATATCCATAAAGTATGATGAACCAACAAAGAAAGCTAGTTCTATAGTGATTCAATTTTTATCTACGACAGTAGATACCCCTGCTGTGAAAGCTGTTAAAGGTAACAAGGGGCTTTTTGGAGGATATGGTGATTCACGTCATATAGGTAGTATTTTGACAATAGATGACGTTAGTTTAGAATATGAAAAATAATAATGTTATACAATGATTATGAAACAAATAACTTATATATTAGTAACATTAATCGTAAGCTTTTTTATCTTTTCCGCTTGCGACCGTGAAAAAATGGATTTTGGAAATGACTCTAATGGCTACGGACAATTAAATCTTTCCTCACTGAATTTGGATGTAGATGTAAAGGCCGTTCCACTGAGTCGTGCTGCTACATCAGTAGATATTAATAAATATATCGTTGGTATTTATAGGGCAGAAGAAGGAACGTTAGTATCAGAATGGATATACAGTGAAATCCCTGAAATATTCCAATTGGAAGTTGGTAAGTATAAAGTTATAGCCCATGCTCCGAATAGTAATAAGCCGGTGTTTGACGAACCTTATTGTGAGGGTTCCAAGACATTTGAAATTTTAAAAGACCAAGTGACTAATATTGCGACAATAGAATGTAAACTCCATTGTATTATGGTGAATATTAGCTACACGGATGACTTAAAGGCTATATTGGGAGAAGATACGGAAGTGACAGTCATTGTGAACAAGGACAAAGATAATTCTCTGACTTTTAAGAAAAACGACGAGACTCGTTCTGCTTATTTCCCTGCAGAAGAAACTGGCAATATTGTGGATTTTAAATTCTTGAGTACACTTGAAGATGATGATGAACAGACTGAAAATACACGTTCTGTTTCAAATGTTGCAATCGGTTATCTCGTAACAGTCGCTTATTCTTTGGATGATGCCGACGGTGACCCGAATACAGGTGGAAGTGCCGATGCTTCTATAAAAGTAGATAGTAGTTGTGAAGTGGAAGATATAAATGGCAACGTTCGTCCCGAAGAGCCGGGGATTGATGATTTCCCGAATGGTGGTGAGGAACCGGAAGCAGGCAAACCTGCAATTATTTGCAAACAATTCGATTATATTTTAGGTGACGATGTAACCGAGGATAATCCGTTGGAAGTTATAGTGAAGCTTGAGGCTCCCGAAACTATTGCACATGTAAATATAAAAATAGAAGCAGGTAGTCCAACTTTTGCAGAAGCCATTGCAGCAATGTTTGGTGAAGCAGGTGCTTTTGATTTAGCCGAGCCGGGAGAATTTGAGGAAACATTGAAGAATGTTTTAAAATTCCCTGTAAAGGACGAGGTGATTGGAAAGAAAACATTGGATTTTGTAATTACTCAGTTTACACCAATGCTGAAACTCTTCCCGGGAAAACAACCTCATAAATTCCATATAACTCTGATTGATAAGAAAGGGCAAAGTGAATCGGCTACATTAACATTCAATGTTCCGGAATAAAAGAGGATGAAAATGAGAAAGTATAATTTATATATATGGTTACTTCTCTTTGTTCTGACAGCTTGTCAGCGGGATGAGTATGCTGCTGAAGTCGGGGAAGGAACACTTCGGCTGACTGTGGGGATGAAGAATGACTTGAAGGTTGTGGCGACCCGTTCTTTGACTACGGAAGAGGAAGATAATCTGAAGAAGGATTGCAAGGTACGTATTTATGATGGTAATAAGTTGGTTCGTAAATATCAGGGGATTGATAACATTCCGGCTGATATTGTGTTAGCGTCCAGTGAAGATTATCGTGTCAGAGTAACATCCGGTGATTCTGTAGCTGCTTCGTTTGATAAGAAATTCTATGAAGGGATTACCCCTTTTATTATAACCAAAGGAAGTGAAGTGAAAGTAGATGTTGTCTGTAATATTGGCAATACAGTTACATCAGTAGCATTTGGAGAATCGATAAATACTTATTTTGAAGATTGTTCTGTGAAAGTGGCTGTAAAAGCAGAAGATGGTGCATTAGATTTTCCGGCAAACAATGATGGAAAATTAGGATATTTCTCTCTTCCTGCAGAATGTGATACATTGTTCTGTACATTCACCGCCATTAATAAAATAACAGGTGAACAGTGTGAGCATATAGACACGATTCCTGATGTCAACTCAGCTACCCTTTATAATTTGACATATGAATTTAAAGACTTGGATATAGAATTGCCGGATACCGGAGGAGGTATATTGGAATTGAAAGTAGATGTTACTCCTCTTGACGAGATAAAGGTAGAAGAAGTGATACACCGTCGTCCGGCTATTAAGGCGGAAATGAGTGGACAGCCGTTAGTGCTGCCTCAGCCTACTTATATGGAAAAAGGGGCAGGAGATGCCGTTACTGTGATGATAACCGGCTCTACAGTGTTGACGCAAGTTGAAATTTCTTCAGAGCAGTTCCCTGAATATTTGGGTTTATCCCAACAAAGTTTTGATTTGAAGAATCTAACTTCTGAGCAAGAATCAGATTTGGCTGATGGCGGAATAACAATTGATAAAAAAGAGTCTTCTTTAGGACATGCAATGAATATTGAATTTTCAGCTTCGCTCATTCAGAAATATACGGCAAATGATGGAACACGCAGTATTCGTTTCTCTGTAACTGACCAAAATGGTTACAATCGGATAGTAGAGTGGCAAATTGTAGCCTCAGATATATCAGTGCAGACAGAGGATATACCGAATGACAAAAGGTATTTGATATGGGCAACGAAAGCTACATTGTTCGGTTCCGTGCTTCCGGGACGTACTCCGCAGGCAGAATTGTCTTTCCGTTATCGGGTAGTAGGAACTCAGGATTGGAACACTGTTCCTGCAGTTCTGGATGGTTCAACTATAACTGCTGAAGTGACTGGATTGGAAATTGATAAAGAGAAACTATGTTCGGAATACGAATACCAGTTAATGGAAGGAGAGGTTGCTTCTAATGTAACATGTCGTTTTGTTACAGAGAAAGCTATTCAGTTGCCCAATAGTGGGTTTGAAGAATGGACAGGAGCTAAACCTATGTATGTAGCTGCTTCTACATCGGAAGATAAAATCTTCTGGGATTCAGGTAATCATGGTTCATCGTCAGTCTCTTTATTTGCTACAGACCTGACAACGAAAGATACTTCATTAAAAGTAGAAGGAACATGTTCAGCTCAATTGCAGTCAAAGAGTATTGTTATAAAGTTTGCAGCCGGCAACTTGTTTACAGGGCGTTATTTGGCTACAACAGGTATGGATGGAGTACTGGGATGGGGGCGTCCTTTTACTTCGCGGCCAATAGCTTTAACTGGCTATATCCGATACAACTCGGGCATAGTAGATAATCCTAAGGATGGTTATATTGCTGAAGGAGAACAGGATAAAGGTTATATGTTTATAGCTTTGGGTGATTGGAAAGAAGGAGAAACTTATGAAGATAAGGGTACATGGCCTGTTATTATCAAAACGGCAAGTGCTAGTCAACAGTTGTTTGACAAGAATGATCCTCATATTTATGCATATGGTGAGAAGACATGGGATAATTCTACTGATGGAGAGGGAATGCATCATTTTGTCATTCGACTGGACTATAGGGAATTTGCAGCGACAGAAATTCCAGCTTCCATTATAGTGGTAGCTTCGGCAAGTAAATTTGGTGATTATTTTGCGGGAAGTACAAAGAGTACCATGTGGCTTGATGATTTGAAACTGGTGTACGACGAAGACGAAATAAAGGAATAAGTAAACAATATGAATTTAGTGAAGAAGATTATATTTTTCTTGCTGCTGATAATTGCCGGAGCAGGAATAACTATTGCGCAAACGCAGGAGTTCAAGCGTAACATAGAGGCTCGTACTTTTGTTCCTAAGGGGCAATGGATTGTAGGAAGTTCAGTATCTTATTCCGAACATAATGAGCAGAATTATCAATTCTTGATTGTTGATGGTTTTAATTCGGATGGATACATGTTTAAGATCAGTCCGATGTTCTGTTATGCGCTGAAAGATAACTTAGCTGCCGGAGGACGTTTTTCCTATGGGCGTTCATTGACCAAACTTGATGGGGTAACATTGAATCTGGATGATGATACCCATTTTGACGTTAATGATTTATATCAGTTGAAACATTCTTACAGTGTAATTGGTATTTTGCGGAACTACATAAATATGGGTACCAGTAAGCGGTTTGCTCTTTTTGCTGAGACACGTTTGGAAGTGGGAGGAAGCCAGTCGAAAATGGTAACCAAGAATGGAGGAACATTGACCGGAACCTATTCCACAACTGCGGATTTCGGTCTAGGAGTAGCTCCGGGAATTGTCGCCTTTATTAATAATTACACAGCAGTGGAAGTTAGTATAGGGGTGCTTGGACTTGATTTTAGTAAAGTAAAACAGACAACCGACCAGGTGTATATTGGAGAACGTTCATCCAGTTCTGCAAATTTCAAAATAAACCTGTTCTCTATCGGTTTAGGTATTGCATTCTATTTATAAAAAGACGGGGAGATGAGTAGATTAATCTATATATGTATTGTTATTTTGTTGGTAAGCGTACAAGAGTTACAAGCACAACAGCGAGATACAATTGTGATACATGATACTGTGTATGTAGACAAGGCTGAGTTGGAATCAATGCAGGCAAAGAAGGATATTGCCGCCAATAATACAGGGCTGATTCGTATCAAGCCGATTGGACGTTATGACCGTGGTATTATCAGTTATCGTTTTATTCCCAAAAAGAAATGGATTGGCGGATTGACTTTTTCTTATGTCAATTTTGATAGCGATGATAGCAAATTGTTGTTTTCTATATTAAAAGATTTTGATTGTAACTTTAAAACGTTTTCAGTAAATCCATTTGTCGGATATGCACTGGCGGATAATATGATTGTCGGTATGAAATTGGGATATAGCCATACGATAGCTGATTTAGGCAATATATCACTGAATATTGACGATGATCTTGATTTTTCTTTGGATAATATCCGCTATACGGAAGATTTACGTTCCGTCGGTGTATTCCATCGCTCTTATGTCGGACTTGACCATGGTAAACTTTTCGGCTTATTCAATGAAACGACATTGACTTATAAGAGAGGAACCTCTAGCTTTTCTCGTGGTGAGGGAGAAGAATTTAAACGTACGGATACGACGATCAATGAGATACATTTGGGCATTAACCCCGGATTGGCAGTGTTCATCACACAGAATGTTTGCGCGGAATTGTCTTTTGGAGTTGTCGGCTTTAAATATCGTATAGAGAAGCAGAAGAATAATTTGGGAGAAGAGGGTAAACGGAGAGATAGTGGTGCCAATTTTAAAATAAATCTCTTTAATATTAATATCGGCTTAACCTTTTGTATGTAATGAAAATGCGAATCATATATAATTTGTTGCTTGTAGCTGCTATGGCCGGCTTATTGCAAGGATGTATCAAGAATGATATCGGCTATCCGCAGATAGCTTTATCTATAACGGGCCTGCAAGTGGATGGTCAAAAGGAGAATGCAGTAATTTCTGATAGAGATCAGACTGTGACCTTGAGGTTGGAAGAGAATATTGATTTACGAAAAGTCCGTGTGACTAAATTGTCCGTGACAGAAGGTGCGAAAAGTACACTTGCCGTACAGGATGTAATAGATTTGACTAAACCTTATGAGGTGGTTTTGTCTCTTTATCAGGAGTATCATTGGAAAGTGATGGCTCAACGGGATATAGCACGTTCGTTTAAAATGGTGAATCAAGTAGGTTTATCTGATATAAATGCTGACACTAAAATAGCTTTAGCCAGTGTTCGTAAAAATACAAAATGGAAAGATTTGGAGTTGTTGGAGCTAAAACTTGGACCGGCAGGAGCAACCTATAATGGTAAAACGGGACTACCGGCATTACAATGGACTGTTTATTCCAATTATGCTTCTGCGCAGGTAAAAGTGAAGTATCAGGACTTCTTTGAAGAAGAGTGGGAACTCCGTGTGTATCGTAAAGATAAAGATGTGGAAACCAAACGGGCAGATGGATGGGTGAATGTGGCATGGCTTTATGCAGAGGGCATTGAGGGAGCCGACAATGGATTTGAGATTCGCGAATCTACAGCAGAAGAGTGGACCAAAGTGGATGATTCATACATAACGACAGATGGGGCCGCTTTCTCTGCACGCGTACCGCATTTAAAAGCACAAACGACCTATGTCTGTCGTGCATATTCGGGCGGGGATTATGGTGATGAATTGACTTTTACTACGGGAACAGCTATGCAATTGCCGAATGCTAAATTTGATGATTGGCATTTGAAGGGTAAGGTCTACAATTTTTGGTCGGAAGGCAGTGAGGAATTTTGGGGAAGTGGAAATAAAGGAGCTTCTATTCTTCGAAGTATAACGACACCGGATGAAACAAATACTTGGGATGGTAAAGCGGGAACTTCTGTTAAAATGGAATCGATTTATGCTTTGGTTAAATTTGCGGCAGGAAACTTGTTTGCCGGTTATTGGTATGGTTTTGCAGAAGGTTCTATGACAGATGGGCATTTGAAGTTTGGTCGTCCGTTTACCGAACGTCCTACGAAACTGACCGGATATTATAAGTACACTACCGGAACTATCAACCAAATGGATAAGGGGGCGGATAAGTATGACGAATTATATCCTCTTTTGAAAGATAAAGATGATACTTGTATCATTTGGGTTGCTTTGGGTGATTGGGACGCTCCTATAGATATTATAACCGCCAAAACTTCGAGTAAGCGAAAGATGTTTGATCCCAATGATTCGCATGTTATTGCCTATGGCGAATTTACTCAAGGAAAAACAATCCATAACTTTGAACGGTTTAGTGTTGAATTGGAATATCGGGACACTTATCGGGTTCCGAAATACTTGATAGTAGTATGCTCGTCCAGTAAATATGGTGATTACTTTTTCGGTAGTGACCAGAGTGTGATGTGGGTTGACGATTTTACTTTAGAGTATGATTATGATGATTAATTCTTATTATAATAAAAGACTGAAGTACGAGTTTTCAAGCAAGTGATAGATTTGACGATAGCCTAGGACGAAAAGAGTGAAACGGTACGGAAATGAACTAAACTTAGTTTTTCTAAAACTTTATTGGTAGTATACAATGATTTAATCCCCGTTATACATAACTTTATTCGTCTGACAATTGTTAAACTTTCGTCTGACAACTGTTATTCTTTCGTCTAACAACTGTCAGACGAAAAAGAAACAGTTGTCAGACGAATAAAGCCATGCATCATTAACCATAAATCCATTAAGCATTAAAAATAAATCTGCACAAGCTCGAAATTAGTTCATAACATAACCGTATGGATTTGATTCATACCCGTACTGAAATGAATAAAAAACAGAATGTAGTTGTTTTTTTATTAGAATATAAAATAAGGTGATATGTTTTGTCTTTCCATACACGTCACATACGCCTGTTTCCAATAATTATCGGATGTTTCCAATTATCCGTTATTCCGATATGCCAGTGGACTCATCCCCACATATCGCTTAAAATACTTGCCGAAGAACGACATATTGGCAAAGTTGAGCGAGTCGGAAATTTCCTGAATGGAGAAATTGGTGGATTTCAATTGTGACTTGGCATCCATAATCACCATGCGCGAGATGATTTCTACGCATGTGTTTCCCGTTACTTGTTTTACTATGGTGCAGAGGTGGGTCTGTGCTATTTTTAGCTTATCAGCATACCATGCCACATTTCGTGTCTGACTATAATTCTGAACCACGAGTTGCGTGAAATTCTTGTATATAAGCTCTTTTTTCGATAGAAATTCTTTGGTGTTTTGCTGCCGATTTTTGTACATGGCAGATATTCCTACATGAATATTATTATATAGATGTAAGGTGATTCCTTTGCGGGTCGGCTGGTCGAAAAAGGTATAAAGTTTTATTAGAAACAGAAAATACTCTTCCAGTAGTTTGGCTCCTTCCGTTTTTAATGGAATGACCGGTCTGCCTATTGTTACAAATAAGGTATCAACAGGAGATGGGTTTAAGCTGGTTTGTTCCAGATATTTTGATGAGAAACCACCAAAATACAGTTTGGGATCTCCACGTACATTGTGTATTTGAAGAATACTGCCCGGCATGATGGTGGCAAATTCATTGGCATGTATTGTGATACGGTTCAGGTTGACCGAAGCTTCTATTTCACCTTCCATACACAATACAAAAATCTCCGCTTTTAACCGGCAGGGAAAGTTGGTGTACAAACTAAGCAATTCCTTACTAATTCCTGTGCCTATCACCCATTCTTCCGGTAAATCTATTTTAGGTAATTCTTTATTCATTGTATTTTTTCTAATCAGGCAAAGGTAACTGAACAATGGAAAATTCGACTACCTATTTCTTCCACAAAATGCGTCTATAGTTCGCATAGTTTCTTTATGGGATGAGATTGTTGAAGAAGAGGACAAAAACAGAAAAAAAAGACGTTGTGCCACTCCGTAAATACTCGTTACTATGCGCTATCTTTTGAGAAAAAGGCGAAGAGAATAAAAGTGGTATTCTCTTTTGTAGATAAAACCATTAACTAAAAGAGAAAGTTATGAAAAGAATTTCATTTTTTATGTTTGCAATGCTGATTGGCTCGATGAGTCTGTTTACAGCTTGTGGTGACGATGACGACGATGATACTACTCCTTCGGGAATAGTGGCTGGTACATACAGTGGTACTTTGGTTGCTAGCATAGAGGGAGAAGTAGTTGCCAACGAGGCTAAATCTCTGTCTTTGAAAAAGAATGGCGATAATGCTGTGGATGTGGTTATTAAGGATTTTACTCTAAATGTTGTTCTTGGTAATAGTGATCCCATACCTGTGAACTTAGGTGATTTGAAAGTGGAAAAATGTACTTTGACACAGAAGGATGGAAAAACGACCTTTAGTGGTACTAAAGAGTTGAAAGGGATACAAGTCCCGTTGAGCCCTGAATTAAACATTCCTGCTGATTGTAAAGTTGATATTGTAAATGCGACAGTAAATGGCAAGAATTTGAGTTTGCCGATAGATGTAGCTGTAAGTGCAATGGATGTGGAGAACCTATTAAGTGTCAAAGTTCAATATACTGGAACGAAAAAATAAAATACAGAACATGGTTTCACGCAGTTTCTCATAACATTTAAACTATATTTATGAGGAACTGTGAGAACTGTTTCTCTTACTAGACTGTTTTATTCTCTTTACTACCTCATGTTGGCAACTTGCCTAAGGCAAGTATAATCTAAAAAATAGACTATTTAATTCATGAGATAGACCTTATGTATATATAAGGTCTAAGAGATTTCTTTATGCCGTTTTTTAGCAAGGAAGAGTATATTATCTCTTCTTGAAAATGGACTTTTCTATTTGTAATTAACTTATTATTATTAACTTAAACAGAGTATCAATGAAAAAGAATTTGTTGTGTTTATTTGTATTAATCTGCTCGGTAAGTCTATTCACAGCTTGTAGTGATGACGATCCGAAAAACACGGGCCCTGACTTTACTATGCTTCAAGATGCGACAGTCGGCACTTACGACGGGGGCTTGAAGGTTTCCATGAACGGTGCAAACTTGACTCCGGAAGCTATATCCCAGAGAATTTTTGTAAAAGCTGAAGGAGCGGATAAGGTGGAATTGTCATTGAGAGACTTTTCATTTTTAACTTTCTCTGTAGGTGATATTGTAGTGAGCGGCATACCTTTGAGTGGTGATGAAGGACAGGTGGTTCTACAGGAAACTGCAACAACAATGAACCATGCTGTTTTGGGAAATCTGACTATCAAAGTATCAGGAACAGTAAGTAATGAAAAAGCTAATTTAAATATCAACGTTATTCAGAAAGGTGGAAGCGTAGAGGGCGGTCCTGCTGAAGATATGGACATTGTGGTTTCATTTGACGGTACTCGTATTTCTAAAGAAATAGATGATACGGATTATTCGGAAACACTCGTAGGTTTCTATCCGCGTTCCGCGACAGGATTTACCTGTGATTATGAAGCAGAGGGTTTTTCACTGGCTTATCCGTCTGCAACAGGTGGCATTTATTTGACTGCTGCAGGATATAATAAGATCTCAATTACAAAATTTAGTATCTCATTTCCTTATAATCCTGAGTTGGGTACACCAACGGCTTCCAAAGCTACTCAGCCTCTTGTGGTAAATGGTGCACGGTTAATAAAGAATGTAGATGGAACTTTTTCTATTGAGGAATTTAAAGGTACGCTTGCTGAAAATAATAAAGAAGAAGTTGAATACACAGTATCCGGTACGTGGGCTAATCAAATCCTCTCATTGAAGATAATGGTGAAATCGGCGACTTATACGGTGAATTATACCTATACATCCGAACCGGTACAGAGAACAGGTAATAAATTGCTAAAAATGACTATTGATAGTAATATAATAACTGTTCAACCTGAGATTACCGAACAAAATGTGGTGTTCTATGTCACTCCGGGTACAACGGGCGAACAATTGAAAGAACTGGTACCTACTTTTGAAGTTTCAGAGGGAGCAACACTGCTTTATAACAATGTAGAGTATGTGAAGGGGACTCCTATTGATTTCTCCGGAGAAAAGACGCAGGTAAAAGTAAAACCGGAAAAAGGAACAACACTGACTTATACTATTACCTATGATGTGATTAATGACTTTTCATTTAAGGTTGATTTTGATGCCCCGTGGGAACTGAAGAATGCCACTGACGTTGAAGCCAATAAATATCAGGAATATTATGAACCGGGAAATGGATGGGTGACATCAAATGAAGGACTGAAATATATCAAAGCGATGTATGGTACGGGAAGTACTGCTTTGTATCCACAAGCAGGCCCTTATCTGGTGACTGAAACTGACGATACTGCTACTGGCAGTGGAAAAGCGGCACGTCTTGTAACGGCTGATACAAAAGGAAGGTATGTATTGGTAACTGCTATTCCTAAAGTAACGTCAGGTACAGTATATAATGGAATATTCAGCGTAAATATTATGAATACCTTGCAAAGTACTCATTTCGGCAATGTATGTACCAAAGAACCAAAATCTTTTAAAGGATTTTACAAATATGCTGCCGGACCGGATTATTATCAAGCCAATACTCCTGGTGATCCCAAAAAGGCTCATGAAGTGACGCTGGATAACACTAAGACAGATGCTCCTGCAATGAATGCGGTATTATATGAGATCAAATCTTATTCTGCAGATCATTTGGATGGAACTAATCTGTTGACATCTGACAAGATCGTAGCTATCGCTTCGGTAAAAGACGCAGGCGAACGCTCCGAGTATACTGCGTTCAACGTTAACTTCGAGTATAAAAATGGTAAATCCTGGGATTCTTCCAAGATATATAAGTTGGCTATTGTTTGTTCGTCCAGTAAGGATGGAGATAACTTCTCGGGTGCACCGGGTAGCGTACTCTATATTGACAATCTTGAAGTTGTATTCTAATCATTAGAGTAGAAAGATAAAGAAAGAGGTCGTCTCAATAAAACATGAGACGGCCTTTTTTATGAAAAGGTAATCTTCTGATATAAATATAAAGAAACCGGCGAAGAATCATATAACAAGATTCTTCGCCGGTTCTTTATATATCCTTGTGTAGAGGTCTACTTATTAGAATGAGTAACCAAATCCGATGTTTAAGTAAATAGGATACATGGCAAATGAAATCGTAGTGAAATCTTTTTTGAAGATATCATTTAGTCCCCATGTCAGGTCAGCATGTATATTTAAGTGCTTATATGCTTTCCATTCTCCACCTACTTGCAATCCCCATTGGAATTTGCGCAGATCTTCGGAGAAATCATAAGTTGCAATATTATCCCCAGTGAAATTCACCCGGTCGCCGGTAGCGTCCGGCGAGCGCAGGTGTCCTTCATAAACATGGCCTGAAAAGTCTTTCTCAATCATATATGAGAAATAAGGGCCTGCAACGAGTTTCCACCGGTCACTGATTCTGTAGTTAGCAAGGACAGGTACAGTCAAAAGGGACATTTTTACTTTGGTCTTGACCCCACCTGTCCAAAGTCCTTCTACCTTTCCGCCTGTTTCATTAAAAATCTCCATGCCATAGTTCTTTACCGTAGCTTCGGTAGTCATATTTTTGTTGTCGAGACGGAGTCCTAAGCTGACTCCCCACTTTTTTTGCACGTCTATCCATTTGGTAATATTCGCTTCCAGGGTGATGGCAAGCCCGGGAGAGTAGCTGTCAATGCTTCTGATCTCTTTAGGAAGAGGGAGAGGTGCAGTCCCACCTATGTTCACACCCGCTTTGAATTGATAATCTAACCCATGAAGCGAAGACCATAAAAGCCCTTTGTGTTCATTAGATGATTGTGCATTGATTTGGCCGATGCCGAAAAAAAACATAGCTAAACTAGCCAATATATATTTTTTCATATATAAATTACTTTTTAAATTATTAATCGTTGTCTTCCTCGCAATGGATTGTCACTTCGTCTATCCATAATGTACTTCCTACTGAACCCTTGAAAGCTGCTCCTTCCACACTGGAAGAGAATACGATGGCAAGTTTATATTTGCCGGCAGCAAGCATGTTGTCATTGATTGTTTTGTTATTTTGAAGTACAAACGGTAAATCGAAAGAAGTCCATTCGCTTGTTTCTTTCACGTCCTCTGATTTGATTCTTGCAAGAGATACTATTTTGGGAGAATTCAAAGAGTTGTAACCGTCCAGGAAATCCTCAACATTGTCTGCTTCATATAAAACGGCATATATATCACCCTTATCTTTACCATTCATGCTGGCATCTATGAAAAAGTTTTTCTTTCCATCCGATCCCAAAGTATAGGAAGTATAATCAGTTCCCGGTTTGAACTTATAATATCCTGAAAGCCGTGTAGGATGCTTGTAGAAAGGGAAACCGAATTTGGTAGCCTTCATTGCGTCTTTCAATGCGTTGCCGACTTCAAATGAACCGATGAAGAGATTTCCTGCAGCAATAGGCATACTCACCCCTGCACCGAAACTTCCGGTACTTTTAGTTTCCAGTTTTGCCCCCTTACCTATATATCCTTGTGACTGTATAGTTATATAATCCAGTGGAGATCTCGCCATACCGGTGAGGTTGAAGCCGGGATTACCGCTTGCCCATTGGAGCATTTCCGCCTTTTGCAGATTGAATTCATAGAATATATGGTACTTGTTATTACCGTCTTCTATATTTTCAAAATGATACTCCGTAGGAAGTTCCGACTTGATAACGGTAATCATATAAACGGCTTCCGTAGTGCGGCTCTCGGATGTCACTCTGAACTTACGCTGGTATTGCTCCAATGTCTGTTCCGAAGTAACGGGAACTTTTGAATTTGAAAAGTCATATTTAGGAGCATGATCGTTTGCCGCTGCGTCGACAGGTTCTATGTCGGCTCCCTCAGGCAGTTCGAACTGGATTTCCAATGTTGATAAATCTGTGGCTTTTGATACGTAAATCGATACTGTCTTACTGTAAGTATTGATAGTAGATAATTGGATATTACTGCCGTTGCATCCATCTATGGCAGCTTCAACGTTTAAACCTTCGTCTTGAATGCAGGAAGTTATTGCCAGACACATTATCATTCCGGCGAATACATTTTTTAGTTTCATCTATTGTTATGAGTTAAGGGATTATATAAGTTACAAAGATAGCTATAAGCGTTGACGCCAATTTTTGTAGAATGTTAAAAGAGGGAGCATAACTGTCGAGAATGTAATACAAAAAAAGACTCCCGCTCTTCCTTCCGGAAGGTGGGAGTCTTAAACTATAGCTTACTATATCTTATAAGCTGATTATACGATACCTTGTGCCATCATAGCTTTGGCAACCTTCATGAATCCTGCTACGTTAGCACCTTTCACATAGTTTACATATCCGTCTGCTTCAGTACCATACTGAACACAAGCTTCGTGGATATTCTTCATGATGCTCTTCAGCTTTTCATCTACTTCTTCAGCGCTCCAGCTCAGTTTGATAGAGTTTTGAGTCATTTCAAGACCTGATACTGATACACCACCGGCATTGGCTGCTTTACCCGGAGCGTAAAGAATCTTAGCATCCTGGAATACTTTGATAGCTTCCGGAGTAGAAGGCATGTTTGCACCTTCAGATACGGCAATTACTCCGTTAGCAACCAATTTCTTAGCGTCGTCGCCGTTCAATTCGTTCTGAGTGGCAGAAGGCAGGGCAATATCTGCTTTTTCGCCCCAAGGACGAGCTCCTTCTACATATTTGCAACCATATTTTTCAGCGTATTCACGGATACGTCCACGGTACAGGTTCTTCAGCTCCATGATGTAATCCAGTTTTTCGCGGTCAATACCGTCCGGGTCGAAGATGTAACCGTCAGAATCCGACATTGTCAGAACTTTACCACCGAGTTCGAGAACTTTTTCCGCAGTATATTGGGCAACATTACCCGAACCGGAGATCAAACAGGATTTGCCTTTCAAGTCAGTTCCTTTAGTTTTCAGCATTTCCATCAAGAAATAGATGTTACCATAACCGGTAGCTTCCGGACGAATCAGTGAACCACCGAATTCGCGGCCTTTACCAGTGAATGTTCCGGTGAATTCGTGAGCCAGTTTCTTGTACATACCGAACATGAAACCTACTTCACGACCGCCAACACCGATGTCACCTGCCGGAACGTCAGTTTCAGGGCCGATGTGGCGCCACAATTCCAACATGAAAGATTGAACGAAACGCATTACTTCCATATTTGACTTTCCACGGGGAGAGAAGTCGGAACCACCTTTACCACCACCCATCGGCAGAGTAGTCAGTGAGTTTTTGAATGTTTGTTCAAAGGCAAGGAACTTCAAGATAGAAAGGTTCACAGATGCATGGAAACGGATACCGCCTTTGTATGGGCCAATCGCGTTGTTGTGCTGAACACGGTAACCCATGTTCGTCTGAATGTTACCTTTGTCATCCATCCAAGTCACGCGGAACTGATATACTCTATCAGGAATACACAAACGTTCAATCAGGTTCACTTTGTCGAACTCCGGGTGTTTGTTGTATTCTTCTTCAATAGTAGAAAGAACTTCTTCTACTGCTTGATGATACTCCGGTTCATTGGGAAATCTTCTTTTCAGATCGTCTAATACCTTTGCTGCATTCATAATCTTTTTTTCTTTTATAGGTTGTTTAAAATTCGATTATCTATTTCTCTTATGCGGTTGCAAAAGT